>SXGU01221150.1_pt1 | contig 12272 bp, 9 predicted proteins | sample 3174531 | NCBI WGS metagenome assembly SXGU01 (sample SAMN11356863, study PRJNA531348) | freshwater metagenome | isolation source: freshwater sample F1-140 | place: China: Fuxian Lake, Yuxi | collected 2017-12-25
CACGGCGCCAGATGCGCTGGACCCGGTCCTTGCCCACTTCAATGCCGCCTTCGTTCAGCAGGGCTGTGACCCGGCGGTAGCCGTAACGGCCATACTCCGAGGCCAGGTAGACAATGTTCCGGGTCAGCTCATCCTCATCGGGCTTCAGGGTCGGAACATATCTCTGTGTCCCCCTGGGCTGCCCGACAATCCGGCAGGCAGTGCGTTCGCTGAGCCCATATGCTTCACGAGCTGCATCCACCGCCTGCCGGCGCCGTTCAGGGCTTACAAGTTTCCCTGTGCTATATCCTGCAGGACCTGTTTCTCAAGCGACAGGTCAGCTACCAGCTTCTTCAGCCTGCCGTTCTCTGTCTCAAGCTGCTTAAGGCGCTTGGCCTGGTCCACCCCAAGCCCGCCATACTCTTTTCGCCAGCGGTAGTAGTTTTGCTCGGTTGTCCCGGCTTCCTTGCAGGCCATAACAATCGTCTTGCCCTGTCCCTGCAGCACCTCAATCTGGTGTAGTTTCGTCACAATCTGCTCCGCCGCAAGTCTCTCCCTTCCCATCGTCTTTCTCCTTCCCAGTTCAATACTCTCATATCGTCTGGTTCGGAAGAGGCCGGTCAGGTCAGCATCAGCGTGGCCACAAAGCTACACCACGCTGGGGGACATGATTCCCAACGAGTTTTTCACCCTTCACCGCAAGACGAAGTTGACGACATAGTCATTTCCGCGAGAGAATAAATCTTGTTACCTCGCTCGTCCAACGTCTACAAATCTCAGCACAACATTGAAGCGAACCCTTGGTTCAATTCTAATCTTTGTGTTTCAGATTAGTCATGGAGGACGGACGGTGGAACACCAAATTCCCTGAAAGTGCTAACTTCCGCCCTTGCTCAATTCACCTTGGCCCGAATTGCGCTTGTCCAACTCCAATATGAACCCAGCGCAGGCTTTGCGATCCGGTGACCCATCTGAACCTCTTGGAAGCCCTGCAACTCCTCGAATAACACGGGGAACCAAAGCCGGACCCAATTTCACGCGGCATTGCTGACGGGCAATTTCGACAGCCTGAAGGCGATTGCACCCCTCTTCAAAAACAACAAAAGCAAAAAGCTCATCTGGCGCACCTTCTTTTGGGTTCTTGAAGCAGACCGATTCCCGGATGCCGGTAGCTGATCGCAATACCTGGTCAACAATGAATGCATTGATCTTGAAGCCCTTGATGTTGAGAATGTTGTCAGTTCTGTTGAGAATCTGCAGAGTTCCTGCCTCGCCCCAGGCTGCAACATCGCCCGGATAAAACCAACCATCACGAAAGGCGTCCTGACTGGCGACTGGGTCGCCGACATAGCCTGCGGCCATATAGGGGTTACGAATCCGAAGAATTCCATTCGTGCCGGGTGCCACTGGATTGCCGTCGATGTCTACAACTTCGATCTTTGAATCACGCATTTGGCCGCTGGTTGTGACTGTGCCGTCCGGAGCAAGTGTGCTCACATTGGCAAATAATTTGCTTGCTTCGCTTGCGCCAAAAACATCTTGAACACTGACAAAACTCCGCAAGAGCTTTTGCGCATCAGATTTCAACAGCCTCGATCCAATGACTTCGGCGACAGGGAGACGCGGGTTCAGCGTAGTCGTTCCGAAAAAACCTAGCATTTGCGCCACTGAACCGCTCACCATATTTACTCCGGACCGACGCCAGAATTCGAAATCTTTGCCGTCAACGATCGTTGCACCATTCAATAGCGCCGCTAGTGCACGAGCAATAAAGGCGCGGCTGTTGCAGGGCATGAGTGAGGCAAATCGCGTCTTGCCAGCCAAGAACTCGTCAGCAACCGCTTTCGACCGATCGCAAACCATTTGCTGACTTAATGCCAAGAATTTTGGTACACCAGTCGTACCCGAGGTGTAGACATAGAGCCACGGCTTCTCGGGATCTTCCTCTGCCGCTGGTGTCTGAATAGGGCTCAACGCAGGCGACCACTCGGCATCGATAAGCAAGCTGTCTGCCGAAGGCGTGCGCTCGGGCTCTACAGTGTGAAAGTAGTGGGTCACGGACAAGCCAGACGGCAATAGAAGCCCCTCATTGTCTTGGACAATTGAAGCCCCCAAGTGGGAAGTGGCCAACAAGGTCGCAAGAACGACTAGCGGATCCGAGGATTGCACCATGATTGTAGACCGTGGGCCAACACCGGCTAGACTCATTCTGCTGGCAAAGGCCATGGCCAGGCGGTCCATCCGGTCGTAACTGAATGATACTTCAGGAAAGATGATTGCCGGCGCACCCGGCCTCTCGCGAGCTTCCCGAACAAAAGCGCCGTAGATGTTCCCATTGAGCGGCATGTGAGATCCCTACCTTGCTAGACTAAGTTATCTTTTCTTGATTGTTTGTGTCTATTAGGGACTGCGCCAGTCGCTGACACTCGATTCTGCGCGGTGTCCCATCACTCGTCATTGGAATTGACGGTACCACGATAATGACATGCGGTACGACGTCTGCTCCAAGCCGCTTGCTGCACGCAAAATGTGCGGCGGCAACGCATTTATCTGCTTCCGCAAGGTTTTCAACCGTCACCATCGCCATGAGACGAGGAGGAATCGGCTCAGTGGGATCGCGAAAAGTGGCGGCAGCCGATATGCCGAGGACGGAACAAAGCACTTCATCGATACTGGTTGGATCCACCTTGAGCCCGCCCAGATTGATGATTTCGTCGACACGCCCCGCGATGACAAGCTCACCCGAAGGCCCCCAACACGCGATGTCACCAGGATAGAACCAGCCATCGCGAAAGGCCCGCTCGCTAGCCTTGGGCGCCCCGATATAAGCGGACGCCATGTAGTTGTTTCGGATCCTGATTGAACCTCGCAAGCCCGGCGCGGTGATGGGCAGGCCATCGGCTCCAACAATTTGCACTTCGCTGTCCAAAGGTTTTCCTCGCGTCGTCAGTCGACCGCTATCTAGCGCTTTTACATTGACAAATGATTTGTTTGTTTCGCTTGCTCCATAGACATCTTCGACCGTCCCGAAGCTTTGCAGCAGGAAAGCCGCGTCCGCAGCGGGAAGTTTTGCGCCGCTAACCTGAAGCACGGGGATTCTAGGTGAAATGCGACGGCCCCCCAGCCACTCCATCGTCGTGCGCGGAGCGCCGCAAACCAAATTTACCCTGTGCGCCTGCATGAAAGCAATGTCAATACTGTCTACGATTGTGCAGGCGTTCAGCAAAGCGGCGTTTGCCCTGGCGAAGAATGGCCGGGTATTGCAGGGAAACAAAGAACAAAACCGAGAGTGCAACGATCTGAAATCTTCCCGCACCGCCTTCGACCGACGATAGACATCGCGTTGGCTGATGCTCAAATATTTCGGCTCGCCCGTTGTTCCTGAGGTGTGAACTAACCACCAGGGATCGCCAGCGTCGGCATAGCCGGCAAATTCTGAGCCGTCCGAGCTTGGATCTGAAGCAGCGGCTTGAGGCCAACTCGCGTCCATCAATTGATAGTTCACGCTAGCGTAAGGCGAAACATCGGGCGAGCGTAGAAAATGCGTTGGACTAACCGTGCCACCGTCGAGTATTTTTTTCTCAAATGAGACATAGCGCGCACCCAAAAGTGATGCCGCTATCATCGAGGCAACACAAGCGATCATGTCGTTTGAGTGAACTGCCACTGTTGAATTTCGCTCAATACCGATTTCCTGCATGCGGGTCGCAAAGCCGCGAACGATCCGCCACAGTTTCGCATAGCTTAGGGTGATGTCGGCAGCCACGATCGCTTCGTGAGCAGGGTTTTCGTTGGCAACGCGGGCGAAACACCTGCCAATATTCATCTCTTGGACGGATGTCATCTCTGTAATCCCTAGGTGAGCCGGGTCCGCTCCAATACCATTTTCTGACATGCTCCGCGATCGGGGTTTCCGTCCTCCGTTCTTGGAATAGCATGAACCGCCCTGATGCTGCTCGTTCCGACTGACAAGCCTAGTCTAGCTTTGGCGAGTTCGCAGGCGGCATCGACGACGTTGGCTCTCACGGCATCCTTCTCGAAGACCACATGGACAAGAACCTTGTCCACTGCGTGGGGTTTTGGATTATGGAACGAAATGGCATCGCGAATACCAGGTACTGAACGAAAAAGCATGTCAAGCATACCGGCATTTAGTTTGTACCCGCCAATGTTGATGACATCATCTTCGCGACCGATTATTAAGAGTTCGCCGTTTTCTCCCCACATTGCAATGTCGCCGGGATAGAACCAGCCGTCCCGGAAGGACTTAGCGGTCGCTTCGGGTGCTTGCAGATAGCTGCGGACCATATATTTATTTCTGATGCGCACCGACCCCACTTCTGCGGTTTCGCAGCGCCGGCCGCCCGCTGAAACAATTTCAATTTCACTGTCTAGCCATTGACCTTTCCGAAAGACGCGCCCCTCGGAATCGCGCATGACAATATTTTCAAAAGTCTTGTTTGTTTCCGCCGCACCATAGACATCTACAACAAGTTCAAAATTCCTCAGCAGTTTCGCCGCGATGTCGTCCGGCAGTTTGGCTCCGCTCACCTCGATCCGCGCCACGCGCGGGGAAAAACTGATGTCGTCCAACAATTTCGTAACTTGCAGCGGAGACCCGCAGACCAAGTTGACACCGACCTTCGTCCAGAAGTCAAGACTCTTGCTGTCTACAATGGCTCCCGCGTTCAATAGGGTCGCGATTGCGCGAGCAAAGAACGGTCGGGATGCGGCGGGGAAGGTTGTGGCGAGTGTAGTCCTTTGAAAGGGGAAATCCTTGGCAACTGCCGCTGTCCTGTCCATGACGAGCTTCTCACTCAAGGCAATGAACTTGGCGCGCCCTGTTGTGCCGGATGTATGCAGATAGAGCCAGTCCGCGTCCGGAGTCGCATTGCCAGCATAGTCGATTTCTTGCGTCCGACTTTGCGGCGTTGGCATCCAGCTGTCGTCAATGAGTTTGAAGTTGACCCGCTTGTTTCCGATGACTTCTGGTGATCGAAAGAAGTGTGTGGGCCGCAGTATCTTGGCATTGGCCAGAACCATGCTTGCGACAACTGAGCGTGCACCAAGTAGCGACGTAGCAAAGAGTGTTGCGAGGGACGCGAGCATGTCCGTGGTGTTAACGGCAACCAGTGAGCCCGTCCTCACGCCCTCGTTTCGCATATGGTACGCAAATGACTTCACAACATCCCAGAAGTCGCCATGGGTTATCACCTGCTGCTCGCGAAGGATTGCGGGAAACCCTTGGTTCTCGGTTGCAATTCGCCCGTAATACGATGCCAATGATGTGGGTATTTCAGAGTCCATGTTCTGCCTAGTGATCGTCACGCTAGAGGTCATCGCCATATGCTATTCATGTTGGAGGCCTTGTTATACGGTGGAAAAAGGAGATTTTCCAGTTGCTTGCAGGAAGCCCGAAAATAGCATCAGGCACCGTCGCATGATTCTCATTTCAGCTTGGATAGCGAATAGATATTACTCTGTCATCGGTGCAGTTGGCGACTTGCAACAGCGTGAAGTCGACGATCACCTGCAGCGGCATAAGCATCTGCGGCTGAGATTGATCTGGCTTTGAATAGCAGTGCCCCAGTTTGCAAGACATTGCGTCGACCCTTGATAGGTATCATGCCAACCATTCAAACCACAAGACGAATGCGCGCGGCGTGCTATTATGGTTATCATGAAGACTTGTATCGCTACAGTTTCCATTCCGGGCAGTTTTCGAGAAAAGATTTCCGCTATAAGCGGCGCGGGCTTTGATGCCATCGAACTCTTTGAACCCGATCTTACGGCCTTTGGAGGCAAGGCTCGCGAGGCCGGAATGTTGATTCGCGATCACGGTCTGGAAATAGCGATTCTGCAGCCTTTTCGTGATTTTGAAGGACGCTCTGATTCAATTCGTCCGGACGCATTCGAGGAGGCGAAGCGGAAGTTCGACCTGATGGCGGAGCTTGAAACCAATCTTTTACTTGTGTGTTCAGCGGTTGCATCCGAATCAGTGGGCGATGTGCGGCGAATTGTCGAAGATTTCGTACGGCTGGGTGACATGGCGGCCGCGCGCGGTCTCCGCGTCGGCTACGAGGCTCTGGCCTGGGGCCAGCATATCCGCGATGTTTCTCAGGCATGGGAGATCGTCCGCAAATGCAATCACCCGAGTGTTGGAATCATTCTTGACAGTTTTCACGCCCTGATTCGAAAGAATGATCCTGAAACCATTCGAGAAATCCCAGGCGATCGGATCTTTTTCCTTCAAATTGCCGATGCGCCAGTAATCGACATGGACGTCCTCCAGTTGTCGCGGCACTATCGCACACTCCCGGGCAAGGGCGGTCTAGATGTGGAATCCCTCGTGAGAGCGGTTCTAGCCACGGGCTATAATGGTCCCATGAGCCTGGAAATTTTCCGGGCTTCGTTTCCACCGGGCTCTTCCAGCCGAATCGCAGTGGATAGCTATCAGTCGCTGGCCGGCCTGATTGAAGAAACGGCGACCTGACCAGAATCATGCGAGTCTGTTGCCACTCTGCGTAAGATATTGAAAAAGCGTGATAAAAATCACGTGTCCGAAATGCAACAGTCACGAAGAAATATCGACGACTACAAGCGTATTTGGAAAATTGCCAATGCTGAAGGTTGACTTAAAAAGCCATATCGACGATATTAGTTAAATTGATTTGGTCGCGGTAACCTTTGGGAGAGAATGAATGGCAAAGAATAGAAAAGAAATCGTTGTAGGTGGGTTAACGGCTGCTGCGGCCGTAATGACCGGTGCTCAGGTTGCAGATGCGGCCGATGTTTCAGATGTTGGTGTTGATTGGAGCGGCTTCTACATGGGTTTGTCTGCTGCAATGCAGACGGGTGACTCTCCCATGCGCTATGACACCGATTACGTCCTGGGCGATGATGTTTCGGTGGGTGGTTTCGTCGGAGTGAACCACCAAATGGGCAATCTCGTGGTGGGCATCGAGCTTGCTCTTCAGAGCGGTGTTGACGCTGATGGCAATAATAATTCAATCGAACCATACAAGGTTGACTACACCGTTGATTCCAAACTGAAGTTGGGAATGGACCTTGGTTCTGGCCTGTTGGTTTCCGGTTTCGCCGGCCCGTCGGGTGGTGGATTTCACAACCAGAATGACGACTACGCTTTCTTTGGCGTAAATTATGGCTTGGGTGCGGAATATATGGTTACCGAGAAATTCTCACTTGGTGCCGAGGTGTTGGGACGTTCGGTTATCGATACCTACGGTTGGACGGGTTATCCGGATCCAGATCCTAGCTATCAAGCAACTCTGCGCGCTGCCTTCCACTTCTAAGTCTGCAAATGTGAGACAAAGGCCGACCGGGGACGGTCGGCCTTTTTGTGTCGAGAATTGCATTCGACCAGAGAACTGCCCGTCGGGTTCCAAACCTAGCTGGTTTCTGGCCGAGACGTGGGCCCGCGTAGGAAGCTCTTTCGAGCCAGGAATTCATCTTTCGTGTTCTGGTGCGGGAAGGGCTGCGTCGGAACCGGCACGCCCAGAAAATCACATAGAGGCTGCCAGCCGTCCTTGACGTCGTAGGTGAGCAGGCGGTCCGGCGGGACGGCGGCTTGAACCTCACGGATATGGTCGAGGTAGACCTTAATCGCATGGTCCCGCTCGCCAATGCGCCCGTCAAAAACCTGCAAATGAACCGTTTGATAGACCATCTCAGCCATGGCGCGGGTGTGGGGGTTAGGGTCAGCCGCCCTGCCGATAGCGGCCGAGGGCACAATCGTCTGGCTGAGGCTGTTGTACCATGCTTCCGGCTCCCTGCAGGTGAGCAAGACTTTTGCCTCGGGAAAGTGGCTGGCAAGTTGGCGCCAGTAGCAGGCCCCAGGCCAATCAATTTGAGACCTATATCCCTTGAATGCCGTATCCCAATCCACTGGTTCGCCGCGTGCAGCGGCGTTCCACCGGGGAAGCTGTTCGGGATGGTCTCGAATCTCGTGCATGTGATGGCACGGCCCCCAGCCCAGCATTTCCAAGGCCATCTTGGTCGATGAGGTGCCCGTTCGACCAAATCCTGCACCCAATAGCCTCAATGTCATTGCTAGGCACCCTCAAGCGAATATCCATTTATCCGACTTCTAGCAGCAGGCCGCACGAACGCAAATCATGAAAACACCGAAGCCGCGCAGCGCCATTCGGGTAGCTTTGGTTCAGGCGCCAAGTTCAATTCACATCACCAGTTCCACGGATTAATGTTATACTGGGACTGGATGAATTGCGGCTAGGCTGGCGGGTACGCCAAAACTGCCCGCAAGGTTGGAGTTGGAGAAGAAATGCGGGGTTTTGCCAAGTTTGGACGTAGGCTGTTTGGCATGACGGGCGACAAAACGCTCGAATCTATTGGCCCGCTTGTAGCCAGGATCAATGATCTTGAAACCGAATTTCAAAACCTGCCAGATGTTGCATTGCAAGAAAAGACACACTTCCTCAAGAACCGAGTGCAGGACGGAATGAAGCTTGAACAGCTCTTGCCGGAAGCATTTGCCAACTGCAGAGAAGCGCTCCGCCGCATCCTTGGCCTACGTGCTTTCGATGTCCAATTGATGGGGGGCATTGTTCTCCATCAGGGCAAGATCGCTGAAATGGCCACCGGCGAAGGAAAGACACTGGTGGCGGTGTTAGCTGCCTACCTCAACTCTCTGGCTGGAAAGGGCGTGCACGTCGCCACCATTAACGACTATCTCGCAAAACGTGATGCCGAATGGATGGGAAAGGCCTACTCTGCCCTCGGCGTGACCTCCAGCCTTGTCTTCCCTGGCCAGCTTACACCCAGGAGGCGGGCCGCATACCGCGCAGACATAATCTATTCCACCTATAGCGAATTCGCCTTCGACTATCTTAATGATAACATGAGAAGCAGCGTCGAAGACATCGTGCAGTGCGGTCACTCTTACGCTATTATCGACGAGGCCGACAGCGTTCTGATTGATGAAGCGCGCACACCTCTCATAATTTCTGGCCCAAGCCAGAACAGGAGTGGACTCTATGTCAAAGTCAATGAGATCATGTCCCGGGTCCTGCCGGAGCACTTCGATCAGCGGAGGGGGCAGCCGTCGGTCACGCTGACAGAACAGGGCTACGACATTGTCGAAAAGGAACTGCAAGCCTCAGGGCTTTTGCCCGAAAGCCAGAGCCTCTATGATGCTGGGAACCAAACCATGATGCTTCATGTCATGCAGGCCTTGCGTGCCCACAAGATGTATCACCGCGATCAGCACTACATCGTACGCGAGCAAGATGTGATATTGGTAGATTCATCCACCGGACGAATGATGCCAAAGCGTCGTCTTTCAGATGGACTGCATCAAGCGATCGAAGCCAAAGAGGGCCTCACCATACAGCCTGAAGCCGTTACACTTGCCAGCACAACAGTACAAAACTACTTCCGCCTCTATCCAAAACTCTCTGGCATGACAGCAACTGCACTAACGGATTCAGAGGAGTTCAAGGCGGTCTACAGTCTGGATGTTATTCAGCTTCCCACCAATAGTCCGGTCCTTCGTCATGACAAAGGAGAGGAAATATACCGCACTGAGAGCGAGAAACACTTTGCCATCATGGAAGTCATCCGGGATTCTCATCGGCGCGGCCAGCCGATACTTGTGGGAACAACAAGCATCGAAAAATCTGAACGGCTTTCCGTGATGCTCCGAGATGAGGGGATCGGGCACAACGTGTTAAATGCACACCATCATAAACGTGAATCCCAAATTATCGCTGACGCAGGAAAGCTAGGAGCGGTGACTATTGCAACAAATATGGCTGGCCGCGGAACCGACATACAGTTGGGTGGAAATCCGCAATTCAGACTTCAACGGGCTATTGCCGCCGATCCCGATCTTCCACTTGCCATCATTCGCACCCGGATTGAAATCGAGAATCGGCAAGAGAAAGCCGCAGTGATGGCTGCGGGCGGCCTCCTTGTTCTTGGAACTGAACGACACGAGAGCCGGCGGATCGACAACCAGTTACGAGGAAGATCGGGACGACAAGGCGACCCAGGTTCGACCCTATTCATCCTCTCACTTGAAGACGAGTTGATGAAGAACGTAGAGACTGACTGGCTTGGCACTATCCTCTCGAAGGCAAGACTCCAGGAAAACCAGGCAACCAACCAATCTCTCTTCAAAGAGCTGTTGGACAAGGCGCAATCAAGGGTTGAAAGTCGCAATTTCCAAACCAGGAAACAGCTCTTGAAGTTCGATAGTGTGATAAACGAGCAAAGGAAGGTCATATACGCGCTGCGGCTGGATTTCATGCGATGCTTTGATCTGTCAGAGATTGTTAGCGCCTGGCGCGACCAGTTTATCGATGATCTGGTTGACGCCTATCTGCCAGCCAATTCATATGCCGAACTCTGGGATGCAGAAGGCCTTGCAAGGGCATGCCGAGACTCATTGAAGTTGGATTTGCCGATCGTCGCCTGGACGAAAGAAGATGCAATAAAAACTATCGAAATTCGCTCTCGCATACGCGACGTCGCAAATTCTACCATGGAGATGAAGACTGAACTTCTTGGCCGAGAATTGATGCGCAATCTTGAAAAACAGATTCTATTGCAGACAATCGACTCGAAGTGGTGTGAACACCGGATACACCTCGATCAGTTGCGCTCAATGATTGGCCTGCGGTCCTACGCCAAGCGAGACCCCCTGTCTGAATTCCAAATGGAAGCGCTGGACCAATTCGAAAAGTTTCTTGCTGCCCTTAGGCGCGAGGTCTCATCCAGGATGGCGCAAGTCCGACCCATGAGCCAAGACGAGCAATTGTCGGCGATGGGAAGATTTGCTTTACAAAACAATAGTGCTGCTGAGTGATCTAGGGTGAAATTGAAGGGAACACCGGCTGGGAAGAGTTGAATCGACGAAATGATCCCCTTGCGCAGCGCCATCAATCCAATCGCGCCAATCAAAATTCGATCTCAGATAGTGTGAAAAACTCCGAATGAGGCAACTATCGCGAAGTTGGGCACATGCAACAATTTGAAGAAGCTAAACGACTTTTTTTGAAAGGTCTCGACTATCAACAGGAGAACCTGCTGACAGAGGCAGAGGCCATGTTTGAAAGATCGTTGAGGCTTATACCAGATCGCCCATCGACTCTCTTGAACCTTTCGCTGGTTCAGCTTGGTCAGGGCAAGATGGTTGAAGCGAAAGTTGCTGCTGAGCGTCTGTCTTGTGTTGATCCTGACAATGCCGCTGGGCCCACTCAAATCGGCGCCATCTATCTAAAACAGGGTTTGTACGACCTTGCCTTAAGTGCCTTGATGAAGGCGATCAAGAAAGACCCCCACTACTACGAGGCACACAATGTTTGTGGCAATGTTTTGAGACAACTGAATCGGCTTGACGACGCACTGGTTCATTTCGACAAGGCGCTGACGTTGAATCCAGCGTATGCAACAGCTTGCAGCAACGGTGGCAACGTACTTCTCGAATTGCGAAGGTTCGATGAAGCTCTTGCCAGGTTCGACAGGGCAATCTTGCTAGATCCACAAGATGCTGCCGCTCATTTTGGCCGCGGAAGTGTCTTAATCGAGCTGCAGCGTCTTGATGAAGCCCTGATAGCTTATGAGAAGTGCGTCGCGCTCAAGCCTGACCTAGGAGGTGTTTTGGGCGCAGCTTTTGGAGTTGCAAACAGGTTATGTAGTTGGAAGGACTATTATCGAAATTTAAGAACCATCATTGAAGCGACCTTACTCGGGAAGGATGTTTGTAATCCCTTTGTCGTGATGATGAATTGCGATGACCCGAGAGTGCAGTTGGAATCTTCCCAGATATTCTCGAAGAGGTTTTTTAGTTCGGCCCGCAAGATGGGTGAAAAGCGAGCGCAGCATAGCAGGATACGGATAGGCTACTTCTCGTCAGATTTTTGGACTCAGCACCCAATGTACCAGTGCTTTACCGGAGTTGTGGAAAGTCACAACAGGGAGCAGTTTGAGATCGTTGGCCTTACTCACGGGCCGATGTTGCGCAAGAATATGAAAAATCGGATTATTGATAGCCTGGATAGACATATAGATATGAACTCCTTCTCCGCTACTGAAGCAGTAGAAGTCGCTCGTGAATTGGAACTCGATATTGCGGTGGACTTGAATGGCTATACTCATTTCTCGAGACCAGATGACCTGCCATTGAAGTTTCATCCAGCAGCTTTTAGAGCCTCCAGCAGTTGTAAGCCCGTTTGGGCAGGTTGAGCAACAGGCCGGAACGCGGAGCCGTCAGTGAGCGCAGCGTGCAGGCCTGTTGCGGTGAGTTTGGCAGC
>SXGU01166844.1_pt1 | contig 12271 bp, 9 predicted proteins | sample 3174531 | NCBI WGS metagenome assembly SXGU01 (sample SAMN11356863, study PRJNA531348) | freshwater metagenome | isolation source: freshwater sample F1-140 | place: China: Fuxian Lake, Yuxi | collected 2017-12-25
TCGGTCACAAATTGCGCTTTTTTTATTGAAGGTGGAAAACGCAATTTGTGACCGTGGTATTTTATATGGGTATAAATACAAGCCGCGCTGGTATGATCCCCCTTCTCCGTTCATCTAAAAAGTTAAATCAAAATTGGGCCGTTGCCACGCAGATGGGCGGGGCGTGTCAATGCCCAAAGCGCCCAATCCGCGACATGAGATGGGTTTAGCGCAGGTTTGCCTTCCGAATCAAATTCGTTTGTTAATGCCACGCCGGGGGAAAGAATATGAGTGCGGATTCCGAATTCCACATTCTCCACGCGAACCAATTCCATTAACGCGCTCAAGGCATGCATGGCGACGCCGTATGCGCCATCCTGCTGATAAATTCCCATTGACGAATCCGAACCAATAGACATGATTTCTCCCTTTTTTTGTCTACGGAATACCGGCAGAACAGCGCGAGTCATAAGGAAGGCTTCGCGTAAATTGGCATTCATGACAAGGTCCCATGTTCTGACGTTATGGCTGTGAATCATCCCCCCGCTCCAAAATGGCGAGACAAGAATCAAAATATCCAACCCGCCAAATATGGACACTGCCTGGCTCACAACGCGTTCCGTGTTCTCCAGTGTATCGAGTTCCAGCGCAAGAGAGATAACCTTACCGCCCGCTTCAGAGATCTGTTTTGCTGTCATTTCGATCATATCTATTCGCTTTCCGCATAGACAAATATTTACCCCTTCTTTTGCCAATGTCAACGCGACTGCGCCTGCCAATTCCGCACTGGCGCCGGTGATAATCGCAGTTTTGTTTTGAAGATTCTGTCGGTTCATCAAACCTCACAAATCATTTCACTGTTAATATCATTTTATCACCATGAAAAATCCCCGCGGTTCTACACGCGAAGATGTGTCTTGGGATGTCAAAGGCATCGATGACAATGAGACGGCTTGTTGCCGATGCGCCGAGATGAGAGGCTCGCGTGTTCGTTCAACGAAAATTCTACGATCATCCCACGCGGTACTGCTCTAGGTAAAGAATGCCCGGGGTGTAATAAAAGCGCGAGGGTTTGCTTGTGGAGTCCTTAGGATTTTTCTTCGACAACAAAAGTTGTCCCAGCAACGGCGTCGCTGGCGGCATCACCGATAAGATTGATGGAGAGAACAGCGAGAAAAATTCCCAAACCGGGAAAAAAGGTCAGCCACCATGCCTGACGGACGAATTTCATTCCGGCGTTGAGCATCGCGCCCCACTCGGCAGTGGGTGGTTCAGCGCCAAGACCTAGAAAATTGAGCGCCGCGCCTGCAAGAATGGACGAACCCATTCCCAGTGTAATCAGAACGAGCAATGTGCGGATGGAGTTCGGCAAAATATGTTTGATCAGAATCCGCGCATTGGAACTGCCAAGCGCTTTTGCTGCTTCAACGTACGCCAACTCACGCAAGGCAAGAACGCTTCCACGTGTAAGGCGCGCGAACGAAGGGATGAAGGAGACCCCAATTGCAAGCATGGCATTTGTAATTCCAGGCCCCAGAATGGCGATGATGGCTAACGCCAAAAGAATATCGGGGAACGCCATTAACACATCGGTGAACCAGGAGATGAATGAATCTAACCATCCGCCAAAATAGCCGGAGATGAGGCCCAGCGTAACTCCTATTAGAGCGCCGATGGATATTCCCGCCAGTCCCACTCGCAGGGATAGTTGACCGCCGTACAGGATGCGCGTGAAATTATCGCGCCCGATGTGGTCCGTGCCCATGGGGTGGTCAAGGCTGGGGGGGTGTAACGCGACGGATGGAGTTGTTTTATTCGGGTCTTTATCGGTTAAGAGCGGTGCCGCGTAGGAGGCGAACACCAGAACCAATAGAAGGATTCCGCCGAACTGCGCGCTGCGGTTGCGAAGGATTTGCCGGAGGAGGCGAATGCCCGGAGCGTTTGACCGGCCAATGGACAGAGTCAGTTTTGTGGTCATGTGAGGCGGATCTTCGGGTTGAGAAAACCATACGCAATATCGGTCAGCGTGTTAATCAACACGTAAATAGCGGCAGTTATGAGGACAACGCCCTGCACCATGGGATAATCGCGATTGAAAATGGATTGAACGGCCAAACGTCCAATACCCTGTCGTGCAAACATTGTTTCGACAATGGTCGCGCCGCTAAGCAGGTAGGCCATTTGCAAGCCCACAAACGTCACAATGGGGATCAATGCGTTTCGCAAGGCATGTTTGAGAATAACAAGATGTTCCCCGAGTCCCTTCGCGCGGGCAGTCGTGATGTATTCCTTGTTCAGCACATCGAGCATGCTGGCTCGGGTCATGCGAGCCACAATCGCGGCTTCAGGCAGCCCCAAAGTCAGGGCGGGAAGAAAGAGGTCAGCAAAAGAGGAGTCGTTGGAAATGCTTGGGAAGAGTTTCAACTTCACCGAAAAGAAAAGTATGAGGAGTAGTCCCATCCAAAAAGTCGGTATGGATAATCCGCTGACTGAAAGACCCATGACGAATGTGTCCACCCATGAGCCGTGACGCAACGCCGCAAGCAGGCCGAATATGCCGCCGATGAGGAGCGCCACCGAAAGAGCGGCGATGGCAAGACGGAAAGTGCTGGGAAGTTGTTCGCCGATGGCTGTGGACACCGGTTGATTCGTACGGATGGATTTCCCCAAGTCGCCGTGTAAGGCATTGCCGACGTAACGCCCATATTGCACATAAAGCGGATCATTCAAGCCGAGTTGCTCGCGCAAGGCGGCCACTTTTTCCTCCGTCACTTTTTGCCGCCCAAGGATGGCCATGGCAACATCGCCTGGTACAAGATGAATGACTGAAAAGACCAATATCGAAACGCCGAATAAGACCAGGACGGATGTGATGAGGCGGCGAGTAAGATAATTGAGCATGAAGATTTTGTTTCATCCGGGGATATTGTTTAGCCCGCCGCCGAATCAGCGGCGGGCCATGGTTGATATGGGATCCTTATTGTGTGATGGAAATATCGTACAGCAGGGGGAAGCCTTCAAGATCGAACGTAAAGCCTTGTACCGAAGGCGCGGCAAGATAGGATGTATTCACGGTGAACATTGGGATGGCTAGTGCGTTTTCCATGATGATATTCTGCGCGATCACGTAATCCTGCTTGCGGGCGGATTCATCTGTGTTTGTGTCAGCGTCTGCAAGAGCCGCGTCAAGGTCAGCGTTGGTAAAGTTTGACCAGGCGCCGCCGCCGTTGTTGTTCTCGGAGTGGAACAGGTAACGTAACGGGGAAGGATCGGGGCGCGTCCAGTACATGTAAACGAGGGTATAGTTGCCGGCAAGCAATTCTTCATAGGCAGCCCCGTCATCCATGGAACGATATTGCACATCAAATCCGGCTTCGCCAAGATAGCCGATCAACAATTCGTTGAAGGCTTCCGACCAGGCGGGATTATCGGGCCAGTCAATGGTGAGCTTTTGCCCATCTTTTTCGCGAACGCCATCGCCGTCAGCATCAAGCCAGCCGGATTCTTCCAACAGGCTTTTGGCTTCATCAAGGTTGAAGCGATACATCTTGTCTGCTTCCTCGCTGTAGCCCCATGTGGTAGGAGAGACCACGCTATAAGAGGGCAGGCCAAGTTCCTGGAAGGCGGTCTGAGCCAGTTCTTCCTGGTTGACCGCGAGAATCAACGCCTTGCGGACGTTGAGATCATCGGTCGGCGATTTTGCGGAATTGATCATCAAGATGGCGGGTATGCCGGGTTGGGCAAAGGTTTGTATGGACGCGGCTCCGGAATCAGCCAGTGCAATGGCGTCCAACGCCGGAGGTTCGCCCACAATCAACGTTTCACCTGTCTCAAAGGCGGTCAGACGGGTGGCGGCTTCGGGCAAAATGCGGAAGATTACTTGATCGAGAAGAGCCGGCCCTTGATGAGCGGCGAATTCAGGTCCCCAGTTGTAATCAGGATTGCGTTCAAGAACGATTTGAGACTGCGCATCCCATTGCGTGAATTTGAACGGGCCTGTTCCGATTGGATTGCGCCCATAGTCTGCGCCGTATTTTTCCAATGCGGCTGGGGAGGAAATGCTCAACCACTGGCGGGCGGCATCGCGCAGGAACAATGGATACGAAGCCCCAAACTTCACGATCACGGTTTCGTCGTCCACCACAACGGTTTCAATGTAGGAGTGATCTTGCAACAAGGATTTGCCGCCGGATTCCAGCACCGCCTCGCTATTGATGTGATCAAACGAAGCCTTGACCGCATCCGCCGTGAAGGTTGTCCCATCATGAAAGGTTACATCCTGGCGCAAGGTGAAGGTAAACTCAGAATAATCCGCGTTCGGCTCCCACGCGCTGGCCAGACCCGCGTGCAACTCGCCCTCAGGTGAAATGGATAGCAACGAATCAAAAATGTTCATTAAGATGAACTGTTCCTGGACAAAAACCGCGTCCCCGGGATCGAGAGTCTCCGGTTCGACCGGAATACCAACCGTTAGAACGCCTCTTGACTCAGCCGGGGCTGGCGCGGCCGATTCTGTGGGAGCTTCTGTTGCCTCTGCTGTTTGTTCTACGATAGCAGGTCCGCATGACATCAGCAGGCTTACGATAACCAGCAATGTCAATGCAAGGAAATATTTTTGCTTTACAAACATGGGATCCTCCGAGTGAATGTTTTTTGCCCTTTAGCAGGCAGATAAAGGCATTATACAATAGAAAGCCAGTCTGACTTAATTATTTTCAGTATTTCTGCTATTCTTCAAAATTAATGAACGAATATTAGGCTGAAGTATAATTTAATTTTGAATTTCATATCACAAGCAAAATATTAAGCAATTCGGAGATGTATTTATGATTAAACATTTACAAAATCCTGCCCTAGACGACCTGGATAAATCCCTCTTGCGCGCATTACAGACAGACGGAAGAATCAGCAACGTGGAGCTTGCACACAAAGTCAACCTCTCGCCTCCCGCCGCTCACTCCCGACTGAAACGACTGGAGAAGGAAGGATACATTCGCCATTATTCGGCTGTCTTAGACCATGAAAAAACAGGATTCGATTTGGAATGTTACATTCAGATCGGTTTGCAAACACCGCAATCCATACAAGTGGAGGGGTTCCGCGATGCCATGAGGAAAATGCCGGAAGTGCAGGAATGCCATCACGTTACAGGCGAGTATGATTACATTCTGAAAGTGGTGTTGAAAAACCGTAAATTTCTTGAAGACTTTATTCTGAACAAGATATCACCAATTCCCGGCGTGGCGCACATTCATACCAACCTAGTGCTTGCGGAGGTTAAATCGACAACGGCATTGCCGTTGTAGTAAATCTCTGGCAATTAAAACATACTGCATGTTAAATTCGCTACCATAAAAATACGAATAAATATCGTCATCGTGAGAAAAATCTAGTTTTCCCTGGTACTACGCTGCCAGAGCAGGCATGACGGGTATACGGTAGAAAAATTATAATAACAAGTGTTGGATTTTCGAATTATTTTAAAATCTGTTTCATCATCCCTGAGATGGATTGATAAACAGGCGACTCATCACCGAGATCAATTAACGGTTTGCCTGAAAATTCAAATTCAGAGAGGATGTCATCCGCGGGGACAGTGCCCAGCAGAGGCACATCCATTTTTTCGACGAAGGACCTCAACTCGACGGGCAGATCGTCCCGCAGCCTGTTGACTACGACATAGGCATTCTCGATGCTGATGTCAAGTTCCTTGCGCATGTCAGCGATGCGTTGGGCGGTGACGAGTCCGCGCTGGGTTGGGTCGCTGACGATGAGCAGGTGCTGCACATCGCGCGTGGTGCGGCGGGATAGGTGTTCCATGCCCGCTTCATTATCAATGACGACATAGGCATAATGTTTGCTCATATCGTCAATCACTTCGCGCAAATTATGATTGACCGCGCAATAGCATCCCTGACCTTCGCCGCGTCCCATTGCGATCAGGTCAAAGCGCGAGCCTTCAGCCAGTGATGTGCGGATGTGATAATCGAGATATTCACGCTTGCTTGCTCCGCCGGGCATGGTGCCCATTGCCGCGCCGCCGTTGGTCAATGACGATTTGACCTGCTCCAACATGCCTTCGCGGATTTCGCCCACCGTCCATTCGAGGTCGAGGCCAAGCACCATGTTGAGGTTGGAGGCGGGGTCGGCGTCAATGGCGAGGATACTGCCGGGTTGATTCTGGGCAAGGTATTTGATTACCATGCCTGCGATGGTGGTTTTGCCAACTCCGCCTTTGCCTGCAAGAGCGATGGTTGTTGTCATATCGTCGTTAATCTCCTGGTCGGGTAGTCCAGATACCGATCACTTGTTACCCAACTGCATCAAGATTTTTTCTGCCGCATCTTTGAGCGCCGGCACATGGTCATACACGGGGATGTTGAGTCTGTCTGCTTCCTGCACTTTCAAGTCAGCGGGGAGGAAGCCGAGAACGGGCAAGTCCGGGGTTTCTTTTTCCAGAAATTTCGCTTCATCCTCATTGCGGACTTTGTTGCCGACAAGATACAGGCGTTTGAGTCCGATATCATTGGCGAGTTTTTTGATCTGCGCGGCAGTGCCGAGACTGCGGCGGGTGGGTTCAACGACGATGAGCATTGCATCCACGAAGTCAACTGTGGCGCGGCCAAGATGTTCGACGCCTGCGTACATGTCGAGGAGCAGCACATCATCCTTGCGGAAGAGTAAATGCGTGAACAAGGTTTTTAGCATCGCGGCTTCAGGGCAGATACAGCCTGAGCCGCCGAGTTCCACGCTTCCCATTTCGAGCAGACGCACGCCGCGATGGAGAATGCTAAATTTTTCAGGGATGTCATCGACGCGCGGGTTGATGGTGAAGAAGCCACCGACGGTGCCGGGTTTCGCGCCTGTGCGTTCTTCAATGAGCGCATCCATCTCGGCAATGGGATGGAGCTGGGCGCGCAGTTCATCGGGGAATCCCAATGCTCCAGCGAGGCAGGGGCTTGGGTCGGCGTCCACAGCTAAAACGTCACGGCCCTGATCCGCATATGCCTGCGCAAGAAGCGCTGTCAGCGTAGTCTTCCCCACTCCGCCTTTGCCAGTGATCGCAAGTTTCATGTCTTCATATTACAACGCATTCCACAAAAGAAATCGGGCTATTCTTCCTGAATTTGGATGACACTAATAACATTTATCCATATATCAAGTGACAATAGGCACAAGATAGTTGTACAGGCAAGATGCTAAAATGAAATGACTAAGAGTTCATATCTTTAGAGGTGTCTTCGCGCAAGTCATCATCCTGTTTGAGGAGGTGTTTGTATGGAGACCAAATCGTTCGAAGCGCCCGCGCTTTACGGAGACCATCATGTTTCCGAGGTGAGGCGAATATTGCTCGAGTTGACGGGGGTCAGTGACGTTTATGCGAGCAGTGCCTTTCAGGTTATCGAAGTCCAGTACGATCCAGAAAAAATTCAAATTGAACAGATCAGCGCATGTTTGGAGGCGGCAGGTTATCTCGGCGAGGTGCCGATGCTGATCGAGACAGGCGTCGCGGCTGAGAAAAAAGGCGGGGATCATTTCTTCCGCCATACCGCCGTTTATGAAACTGTCAAAGAGACTGTTTCCTTCGCCCAACGTGTGGACTATAGTGGACGTCCGCTCTGGCCTTGCCCGGGCTTGGGTGCGGTGAAGGTTGAGAAAGAATAATTTTTTAACCGCCAAGACCGCGAAGAGCGCAAAGAAGAACAAGAAGTTTTAATTTTTTTTTCTTAGCGTCCTTAGCGTGCTTCGCGGTGAAGAGGAGAATATATCATGCCAAAGAAGCGAGAGATTAAAGATTATTCAACCGACCCAGCCGCACAGCAGATGTTGATCCGCGCGGACGAGTTGGGCATCGGCACAGCCTTCACCCGCGCCGATGCCATGGTTCCGTGCAATATCGGCGGCGCAGGGATGTGCTGCAAGCAATGCGGCATGGGCCCATGTCGTTTGACGAAGAGCGGCGATGTGGGCGTGTGCGGCGCGACGATTGACACCATCCAGGCTCGCAACCTGACGCGCGCAATTGCGGCAGGTTCTGCGGCGCACTCCGATCACGGACGCGATATGGCGTTTCTGTTGAAGGCCACCGCTGAAGGCAAAGCCGAAGGCTACATGATTCGCGATGTGGCAAAACTGCGGATGGTGGCTGGCTATTACAACATCAAAGTGGATGGCCGCAAACCCGAAGAAGTTGCGAACGATCTGGCTGATTTGTACATTTCGCAATTCGGTCAGCAGCGCGGCGAGATCGTCCCTGCCATCCGCGCGCCAAAGAAGCGGCAGCAACTTTGGCGCGAACAAAACATCTGGCCGCGCGGCGTTGACCGTGAAGTGGTCGAGGCGCTGCATCGCACCCACATCGGTGATGACCAGGACCCCGCTCACATTTTGAATCACGCGATTCGCACCTCACTAGCCGACGGCTGGGGCGGCTCGATGATCGCGACTGACATCTCGGACATTTTGTTCGGCACGCCCGCGCCGATTTTAGGTCAGGCCAACCTCGGCGTTATTAAAGAAGACATGGTCAACGTGGTGGTGCATGGTCACGAACCTTCAATGAGTGAAATGCTCGTCGACGCGTCACAAGACCCTGAGATCATCGCGTATGCCAAAGAGGCCGGCGCGAACGGGATTCAACTTTCGGGCATCTGCTGTACCGCGAACGAAATCCTGATGAGGCAGGGCATCCCTGCGGCGGGAAACTTCCTGCATCAGGAACTCTCGATCATGACCGGCGCTGTCGAAGCGATGGTCGTGGATGTGCAGTGCATCATGCAGGCGCTGGTTGGTTTGGCGCAGAACTTCCACACCAAGATCATCACCACTTCCCCGAAGGTCAAGATCAAGGGCGCGACACATATTGAGTTTGACGAACATCATGCCTTAACCGTTGCAAGGAATATCCTCAAGGTTGCAATCGATAATTTCAAGAATCGCGAATCGGCAAAGATCCGCATTCCGCAAATCAAAGAAGATTTGATCCCCGGCTTCTCGCACGAATACATCAACTACATGCTCGGCGGCTCGTACCGCGCATCCTTCCGCCCATTGAATGACGCGATCATGACAGGACGCATCCGCGGCGTGGCGGCAATTGTCGGCTGCAACAATCCGCGCTCATCGCAGGACTATTTGCACAATGTTGTCGTGAAGGAATTGCTCAAACAGGATGTGCTGGTGGTACAGACTGGCTGCGGCGCGATCTCGTCAGCCAAGCTCGGACTCATGTTGGGCGAAGCAGGCCTCAGCGAAGTCGGAAACGGTCTGCGCGAAATCTGTGAGACGGTGGGAATCCCGCCAGTCCTCCACATGGGATCGTGCGTTGACAATACCCGCATCCTGACCGTGTTGACTCAGATGGTGGAAGACGGCGGACTCGGCGATGACATTGACCAGGTTCCGGCAGTGGGGCTTGCTCCCGAATGGATGAGTGAAAAAGCGCTGGCGATCGCGGCGTACGTGGTTGCTTCGGGCGGATATGTCATCTTCGGCGGCGCATCACCTGTGAGCGGCATGGAACGAGTCGATGACAGCGATGAAGTGCTGCACTACATCAGCGAAGGCTGGGAAAAACTTTACGGCGGCAAGCTGGAGTTTATTCCCGATCCACAAAAGATGATCGAAGCCACGCTCGCGCACATCGACAAGAAACGCGCCGCACTTGGCCTGCCTGAATATGACCCTGAAAAATTTGGCAAGTCAGGCGACGCGAAGATGAATGCACTCGAAGCGATGCCAATTGCGCAGAGACGCGAAGCGATTTACGGAGTAGTCGGATAGTCTCATAGTCAAATAGTCGCATGGTCGAGTAGTCTTATCGCCCCATACAAGCAGGCGAAAAGACGATGCGACCAAAAGACCAGGAGACCATCGGACTAAAAGACTAGGAGACTAACTATGTCAAAATATATAGCCACTCGTGCAATTCGCGGCGCGAACGCGCTCGTCACCGAAGCCGATGTCATGCTCAACAAGGCGTTGGCTGAAAAAGGCGCAGACACGCCCGTATCCTTTCCGAACACCGCATATTATTTGCCGACCATTCTCGGCATGACAGGCAAGTCCATCGAAAAGATCGGCGACTTGCAGGCGGTCATGGATTACACGCGCGGACTGCTTCACCCCGTCCCTGCTGGCAAGCATTGGACTCCCTATCTGGGTGAGACGTTGGACTCAGGCATGGCGACTCTGCTCGCGGCTGAGACGATCGAAGCGATCCGCTTCATTTATGGACTTCAGCCTGAATCTGTTTCCGACGACTTAATCCTCTCTGGAGGTACAAGCTACGGTGGCGCCAATGGACACGGTCATCTCAATGGACCAATTGACGACATTCAACTCCGCTCGTGGGGCATTCAACTGGTGGACGGGCGTATGCCCGGCTTCGCCGCAATCGTCGGCTGCGCCAAGAACAACGCGACCGCAGTCAAAATTGTGCGCGAGTTGCAGCGCCGCAACATCCTGACCTTCCTCTCAGGCAATGTCAATGGACGAAGCATCATCCATCAATTGCAGGAAGAAGGCGTGGAGCTTGGCTACAACACTTTCACCGTTCCATTTGGCACGGATACCATCTCGGCAATTTACGCGTTGGGATTTGCCACCCGTTCCGCGCTAACTTTCGGCGGAATGAAGCCCGGCATGTCACGCGAAATCTTGCTCTACAACAAGGAACGCGTCTTCGCGTTCGTGCTTGCCCTCGGCGAAGTGGACGATCTGAAATACGCCGCCGCCGCTGGCGCGATCAACTTTGGCTTCCCCGTCATTGCGGACACGGTCATCCCTGAAATTTTACCGACAGGCATCACAACCTACGAGCATGTTGTCTCGATGCCGTTCGATGCGATTGACGGCAAGGATGATCTTGAAAAAGCCGAGAGACTCGTGCAGAAGTGCATCGAAATTCGCGGCGTAAAAGTGAAAGTATCCAACGTGGATGTGCCTGTGCCGTACGGCTCAGCCTTCGAAGGCGAAGTTGTCCGCAAGGCGGATCTGCGCGTGGAGTTCGGCGGCAAACACGCCCGCTGTTATGAATATCTGCACATGGCAAAACTGGACGATGTCACCGACGGCAAGATCGAGGTCATCGGACCCGATTTCTCGCAGGTCGCCGCTCAAGGCTACATGGACATGGGCATCGTCATCAAGGTGGCGGGGCGGCAAATGCAGCAGGACTTTGAGCCTGTGCTCGAAAGGCAAGTCCATTATTTTGTGAACGGCGCAAGCGGAATTCAACATGTCGGTCAGCGTGATATCGCGTGGATCCGCATCTCGAATGCCGCAGCAGATAAAGGCTTTAGTCTTGAATCGTTTGGCAAAATCCTGCACGCCAGATTCCATGAAGACTTCGGCGCAATCGTGGATAAGGTCCAAGTCACCATTGTCACAGATCCCGCGCTCCACGCTGAATGGCTGGAGAAGGCGCGCGCCGCGTACGACTTCCGCAACAAACGCCTCGCCGACTTGACCGATGACAAAGTGGACGAGTTCTATTCCTGCACGCTCTGTCAATCGTTCGCGCCGAATCATGTCTGCGTGGTCTCGCCTGAACGCCTCGGATTGTGCGGCGCATACAACTGGCTGGACTGCAAGGCCTCGTTCAGCATTAATCCAACAGGACCCAATCAACCGATCAAACTCGGCAAACTGATTGATGACAGAAGAGGCTATTGGCAGGGCACCAATGATTACGCGGCGCTGGGTTCGCATGGCGTGGTGCAGGAAGTGTCCATGTATTCCATCATGGAAAACCCAATGACCGCCTGCGGATGTTTTGAGTGTATCGTGATGCTCATTCCCGAAGCCAACGGCGTGATGGTGCTCAGCCGCGAAGATACGGCAATGACTCCCGCTGGCATGACCTTCTCGACTCTCGCGGGCATTGCGGGCGGCGGGATGCAAACTCCGGGCGTGATGGGCGTCGGCAAATTCTATCTCATCAGTCCCAAGTTCATTTCATCGGACGGCGGATTCAAGCGCATCGTCGACGCGATCGGCGGCGTCGAGATCTGCCTCAAGGAGGACGTGAACGATGACAAGAGCGGGCTGGTCCTCAGCAAGGGAAAGCACACAGTCAAGGGCGAGGAGGCCCTTGCCTTCGTCCGGGCCCGCAAGACCCTCGGTGACGGCTCTGACACCTCCCGCATCCGTCGCCAGCAGGCTTTCATCTCCTCCCTCACCCGAAAGGTGCTCTCGAGCGGCACCCTCCTGAACCCCGCGACCTTGCTCAGCCTCCTCGATGCGACCACCCAGTCGCTCACCGCCGATCCGCAGCTCGCGAACATCGACA
>SXGU01434041.1_pt1 | contig 12271 bp, 10 predicted proteins | sample 3174531 | NCBI WGS metagenome assembly SXGU01 (sample SAMN11356863, study PRJNA531348) | freshwater metagenome | isolation source: freshwater sample F1-140 | place: China: Fuxian Lake, Yuxi | collected 2017-12-25
CCATGGCATGGGTGTCGTCAGTGGCGAGACCACGGAAATTGGCGACGATGTCGTAATCTATCAGGGCGTGAGTCTGGGCGGCACGAGTCTCGGCAAGGGCAAGCGCCACCCGACAATCGAGGACTTTGTGGTTGTAGGCCTGGGTGCCGCGGTGCTCGGGCCCGTGACGATCGGCCGGCACAGTCGGGTCGGCGCGGGATCGGTCGTCGTCACGAGCGTGCCGCCGCACTCGACGGTCGTCGGCGTGCCGGGGCGGGTGGTGCGCGAACAGGGCGAGCACGCGCCTGGCGGTGCACCTCTGCTCACCCTCGATCACGCCGATCTGCCCGATCCGGTGGTGCGCGCTCTGACCGAGGTGCAGGAGAGGCTGCAACGGCTCGAGGCCGAACGCGAACTCGCCCGCCACACCGAGGCCGACGCCAGCCGGCAGGTCGCCGGTGCGCCCGAGTCGGGCAGTGGCAGCGGTGGTGACGACGCATCGTGATCGATCTGGATCATAATGCCGGCGGCCGGGTGCGTGGCGAGGTGGCGGCCGCATTGGCCGCATGGCTGGCCGAGCCACACGGGAACCCTGCCAGTCCGCACCAGCTCGGGCGGGCCGCCCGAGCGGCCATCGACTCCGCCCGCGCGGCGGTGGCGGCGCTGGTTGGCGCGCAAGCGTCGAGCGTTGTGTTCACGAGCGGTGCCACCGAGGCCAACAACCACATCGTGGCTGCGACCAGTGGCCATGTGGTGGTGAGTGTGCTCGAGCACCCCTCGGTCAATCGCGCGTTGGCGGCGAACGTCGGGCGCGAGGTGACGGCTCTGCGGGGCGACGGTTTCGGCCGGATAGCGCCCGCGGAACTCGTGGCGGCACTGCGCCCCGATACGGGGCTGATCTCGGTGGCATGGGCCAGTGGAGAGACCGGGGCCATCCAGGACATCGGCAGCCTGGTTGCGGCGGCGCGAGCGACCGGATCGGGCGATGTGTTGATCCACAGTGATGCGGCGCAGGCTGCGGCCTGGCTTCCGCTCGCCTTCAATGAGTCTAGGATTGATGCACTTACCCTGTCCGGTCACAAGATCGGGGCGCCGACCGGAATCGGTGCCTTGATCCTGCGCGACCGAGTCGAACTGCCGCCGTTGCTGCGCGGCGGATCGCAGGAGGATGGTCGTCGCGCGGGCACGCCCAACGTCCCCGGTATCGTTGGCTTCGGCGTCGCGGCACAACTCGCGGTGCGAGAGCGCGAAGAGCGGGCCGGTGAGGTCGCGCGGGATCTGGCGCTGCTCTGGGAGTTGCTGGCGGCTCGAGCGGCGCCGATCGAGCGGCTCGGTCCTGTCGCGGGATTGCCGGGCACGTTGCCGATCTCCTTCCCTGATCTGCGCGGCGATCTGCTCGTGATCGCGCTGGATCTCGAGGGGATCTGCGTCTCGACCGGCCCGGCGTGCGCGGCGGGAGGTGCCGAGCGCAGTCCTGCGTTGCGTGCCCTCGGCCTGCCCGAAGCGAGCGTGCGGGGAGCGCTGCGGCTCTCGCTGGGCACACCGCTTGGCGCTCTGCCGATGCGGCAGGTCGGGGGCCGGATTGCCGAGGTCGTGGCGCGGGTGCGCGCCAGCGCGGCCGGAAGGGCGGCCTAGAGTGTTGATTCCTGCCGAGATTCGGGCGCGCCTCGAGGGTCTCGTCCCGGAGGAGTGTCTGCGCGCACATGGCTGTCGCGGTCGCGCCACTGCCGGTGGACGCGTCGTGGTAGCGATGTCGGGAGGCGTCGACAGTGCCGTTGCGGCGGGCCTTCTCTGTGGGCTCGGTCTCGACGTCGTCGGCGTCTCGATGCGGCTCGCACCGCAGGGGGCCACGGGCGGCGGCTGCTGTTCGCTCGCCGATTTCGAGGATGCCCGGCGTGTCGCGGACCGGCTTGGCATTCCGCATTACGTCGTTGACTTTCGCGAAGAGTTTCGCACGGGCGTCGTCGAGCCCTTCGTCGAGGACTATCTGCGCGGCCGCACCCCGAACCCGTGCACGCTCTGCAATCGCGAGGTCAAGTTCGCCGCACTCTGGGCCTTCGCCGAGGGGCTCGGTGCCGTGGCTCTGGCGACCGGGCATTATGCCGCGATCGTCGAGTCCGCAGCTGGGGCCGCAGAGCTGTGCATGGCCGCGGAAGCCGACAAGGACCAGAGCTACTTTCTCTTCGACCTTGCGCCGGACGCGCTGCCGCGGACACTCTTTCCGCTTGGTGGTTTGCACAAGCCCCTGGTGCGTGAGATCGCGGCCCGGCTCGAACTGCCGGTCGCCGACAAGGCGGAGAGCCAGGATATCTGCTTCGTGGGGGACGCCGACTACGGCACCATCGTCGAGCGCCTGGCTCCACGCGAGCGGCTGCGGCCCGGTGCCGTGGTCGACGAGAGCGGACGGACGATCGGCGGGCACGACGGAATCCATCGCTACACGGTCGGGCAGCGCCGTGGCCTGCCCGGTGGATCGCCGAGCCCGCGCTATGTCACCGCGATCGAGGCCGAGGCGGGGGTCGTCCGCTGCGGGCCTCGGTCGGCGCTCGAGAGGCGGGCGCTGTCGGTGGCTCGGGTAACCTGGCAGCGGCCGCCGTGCCACGACGGGTCGCTGCGTGTCCGTCTGCGGCATCGTCATGCACTCGTGCCTTGCCGCGTCGTGGGCCCGGCGGACGATGGCCGCGTCCGGATCGAACTCGAACGCGCGACCACCGGTGTGACGCCAGGGCAGGCTGCGGTCTGGTACCAGGGCGATCGTCTCGTCGGGGGCGACTGGATCGAGGGTGCGTGCGATGAGTGAACGGGCGCGCGACGATCTCCGCAGGCGGCTTGAGTACGAATTCGCCGACCCGCTGCTGCTCGAGCTTGCGTTGACTCATGCGTCGGGCGGGACGCTCGACAACCAGCGGTTGGAATTTCTCGGTGATGCAGTCCTGGGTCTGGTGGTTAGCGACATGCTGGAAGCGGCGTGGCCCGAGGCCGACGAGGGTTTGCTCTCGCGGCGGCGCGCGGCACTTGTCAATGCAGAGAGCTTGGCCCGCAAGGCCGAGACACTGGATCTGGCCGACGCTCTGCGGCTCGGGCGGGGCGAGGAGAAGACCGGCGGCCGGCGCAAGGACTCGATTCTGGCCGGAGTCTTCGAGGCCGTGCTCGGTGCGATGTACCGCGACGGTGGGCTCGACCCGGTCCGTCGGCTACTCGCACGCTGCTTTGCCGAGGAGATGCAGCTTCCGATCGACGTCGAGGTCGGCGAGTACAAAACCCGTCTGCAGGAACTCACCCAACGCCTCCACCGCCAGGCGCCGGCCTACGAACTGGTCGAGATCGATGGTCCGGCTCACGCCCGACACGTCACCGCAGAGGTTCGGCTCGGCGACGCGACGCTCGGCCGGGGCGGTGGGCCGACCCGCAAGACCGCCGAGCGGGAGGCCGCACGTGAGGCGCTGGTGCGACTCGGCGGTGTCGCGAGCACCGAGGCCAAACCATGAACGAGACGGAGCATCGGGCTGGATTCGTGGCCCTGGTCGGGCGGACGAATGCAGGCAAATCGACTCTGCTGAACCAGATCCTCGGGCGGAAGCTCGCGATCGTGACACCAAAACCGCAGACGACGCGCCATCGCATTCTCGGCATCCTGCACCAACCCGAGGCTCAGCTGCTCTTCGTCGACACGCCCGGCTGGCACCAGCCGCGCACTCTGCTCGGTGAGCACATGCTGGCGGCCGCGAGGCAAAGCCTGGGAGATACCGACCTCGCCCTGTGGGTGGTCGACGTGTCGCGAGCGCTGGACAAGGAAACGGCACGGATCGGGGCGGAACTCCTCGCCGCAGGAAGGCCGACCGTGATCGTCGCCAACAAGATCGATCTGGTCGGTCGCGCCGGACTATTGGCCGCCGTCGAGGGGCTCTCACGGCTCGCCCCCGGGGCGCACGTCGTCCCGGTCAGCGCCCGCACGGCGGATAATCTACCGGAGCTGCTCGCGACCTGCGTCAAGCAGCTTCCCGAGTCGCCGCCGCTCTACCCGGCGGACGCCGAGACCGATCTGCCCGAACGGTTCTTTGCGGCCGAGTTCGTTCGCGAGCAGGTCATGCTCGCGACCCATCAGGAACTGCCCTATCAGGCCGCGGTCACGGTGGAGGAATTTCGCGAGGAGCCCGAACGGAACCTCCTCGTGCTGGCCTGTCGCATCGTGGTGGCGCGTACGTCGCAGCGGCCGATCGTGCTTGGGGAGAAGGGGTGCCGCATCCGCGAGATCGGAACCCGGGCCCGGGCTGAACTCGAGCGCTTCTTCGGCACGCGCGTCTATCTGGATCTGGTCGTCCGGGTCGATCCGGGTTGGTTCCGACACGCGGGGCGGCTGCGAGAACTGGGGATCTGAATCGATGCCGAAGGGTTCTGTGATTGTCCTCGTCGGACGGCCGAATGTCGGCAAATCGACGCTCTTCAATCGTCTGGCGCGGCGGCGCAAGGCGGTCGTGCACAATCAGCCGGGCGTGACCCGGGACGAGGTGCGCGCTTCGGTTGTCCGGCTCGGCCGGTGCTTCGAGCTCGTGGACACGGGGGGAATCGACGACGAATCACTGGGTGATTCGCTCGAGGGGCGCGTGCAGCTGCGCACGCGCGCGCTGATCGAGGGTGCGGCGGCGGTGGCGGTCATCCTGGACGGTGTTGCGGGCCTCACGCCAGCGGATCGGCCCATGGTTGATCTGGTCCGCCGCAGTGGCAAGCCAGCGCTCTTCCTCGTCAACAAGATCGATCATCCGGGACAGCTCAGCCGGATCCATGAATTCGCGCGCCTCGGGATCGAGCCGGTGATCGCGGTCTCGGCTGCGCACGGAGTCGGGATCAACGAGATCTGGGCCTGGCTTGCCGCACACGTCGAGGCGCCTGAGGCTCCGCCGCGTGCACCCAGGGGGTTTGTCGACGTGGCCAGCGATGACGACGAGGTGGACGAAGGGGAGGCCGGGGCGACCGCCGAGCCGGATCGGCCGCCGTCCTTCGTCTTGCTCGGGCGACCCAACGCGGGCAAATCGTCTCTGCTCAATCGGATCTGCGGTCGCGAGCGCGCACTGGTCGATGCTATTCCTGGTACGACGCGCGACGCGATCGATATAGAGATCTCGCGGCCGGGGGGTCCGATGATCGCCGTCGATACCGCCGGGATGCGCCGGCCCTCGCGCGTGGTCGACGATCTCGAGAATCTGATCGTCGGCAGCTCGATCACGGCCCTGGGGCGTGCCGACGTCGCGGTGCTGGTGATCGACGCCGAGGGTGGGATCGCGGATCAGGACCTGCGCATCGCGCAACTCGTCTGGCGTCGCGGTCGGGGATTGGTCGTCGCGCTGAACAAGGGTGACCTGCTCGCCGGTCCGTTGCGAGCGCAGGCCGAGGCCACGGTCGACGAGCGGCTTCCCGAGTGCCGGCCGCTGCGGATCGTGACGACCAGCGCGCGTACCGGTGCCGGCGTCGAGGCCTTGCTCCGTGCCGTCGAGGAGGTGGCGAGCGCTCGCCGTCGTCGCGTTCCGACACCAGAGATCAACCGCTGGGTGAGCGACATCGTGACGCGCCGGCCGCCGCCTCTCACCGCGCGCAAGCGTCCCACGCGCCTCCTTTACGCGACCCAGACCGGGACCGCGCCGCCGGAGGTGGCGATCTTTGTCTCGCAGTCCGAAACCCTGCCGCGTGCGTGGATGCGTCATTTCGTCTCGACGCTGCGCGTTCGGGCGGGCTGGATCGGAGTGCCGCTGCGCATCGTGCAGCGCGTGCGCGAGCGAAAGAGCCGGGGCGAGGGGAGGCGTGCTGTCGACGAGCGCTGACCACGAGGGCTGCGCCCGGTGTGGCGACTCACCGCGAAGGAAGCGGGCAGCTCCGCCAGCCGTGCGCTAAGGCACAAGCCCATGACGCCCGCGCGTCCCTCCCAGGATCTGCTCGCGATCGAGCGCAGTGCGCTTGTCGTGATCGATGTTCAGCAGCGCTACCTGCCGCATCTCCATCGTCCGACGCGCTTGGTCGAGGCGGTCCGGCGACTTTGCCGCGGCGCGGGAATCGCGGGCGTGCCGGTCGTTGTGACCGAGCAGTATCCGCAGGGACTCGGGCCCACCACCGACGCCGTCCGGGAGGCGTTGCCCGCGGGCACGCTCTTTTGCACGAAACTCTCGATGTCTTGCCTTGGTTCACCCGAGTTTCGCGCCTGGCTCGACTCGAGCGGGCGAGATCAGATCGTGCTCGCGGGCATCGAGGGCCACGCCTGCGTGGCGCAGACCGCGCTCGAATTGCTGGCGGCGGGCCGTCAGGTGCGGCTCGTGCTCGATGCGATCACCACCCGCTATCCCTTCGATGGTGAGGTGGCGGTGCAGCGCCTGTGTGAGGCGGGAGCCGTGCCAGCGACGGTCGAGGCCGTTCTCCTGGAATGGGCTCGCACTGCGGAGTCCCCACTCTTTCAGCCCCTGCGCGCCCTGATCCGCGATCCCCTACCCGACGATTGACCGGGCTCGAGACCCCGGCGAGGAAATCCCGATGAAGAGCCTCTGGTCCGACGAAGAATCCCGGCGTTTCGAAGCCCACCACGCCGACGCCGGTCGTGAACTCGCACTCCGGGTCTACACCGCGCGTCTGATCGGCGCCGATACCACGCTGGTGATGCATGGAGGTGGCAACTGCTCGGTCAAGATCCGCCGCCGCACCATCCTCGGCGACGAGATCGAGGCGATCTGCGTCAAGGGAAGCGGCTGGGATCTCGACAGCATCGAACCTCCGGGCTTTCCCGCCCTCGAGCTCGAGCCCCTGCGCGCCCTGCGCCGTCTCGATCGCTTGAGCGACGAGGAGATGGTGAACCAGACGCGCCGCCGGCTCTTCGACTCGCAAGCGCCCAATCCCTCCGTCGAGGCCCTGCTGCATGCCTTCATGCCGCAGCGCTTCATCGATCACACCCACGCCGACGCCATTTTGGCACTGACCAATCAGCCCGATCCGGAAGCGCTGGTCCGGGCCGCGTTCGGCGATCGGGTGGCGATCGTGCCCTACGTCATGCCGGGATTCGAGCTGGCGCGCGTGGCGGCCGAGTGCCTTGAGCGCCACCCCGACGTCGAGGGGTTGGTGCTTCTCAAGCATGGGCTCTTCACCTTCGGGGACGATGCTCGCACCAGTTACGAACGCACGATCGACCTGGTGGATCGTGCGGAGCGTTTTCTCGCCGAGCGCGGGGGCAACCGGAGCGTGCCTTCTCCAGGTGGTGATGCCGTGGCGGCGTCCAGGGCCTCGGCCCGGCTCGGCCCGATCCTGCGTGGGCTGCTCGCGACGCGCGGCGGGGCGGCCGACGGTTGGCGGCGCGTCGTGCTCGATTGGCGGGGTAGCGCCGACGTGCTGGCGTTGCTCGCGGATCCGGCGTGCGAAGACCTTGCCCGGCGGGGTCCACTCACGCCGGATCACGTCATCCGGACCAAGGCGACCCCGCTCTTCATGCCTGGCTTCGAAGCCGAGAGCATCAGCGATGAGCAGATCGCAACAAAGCTCGAAGCGGCGATCGCCGCTTACCGCGAAGCGTACCAAGCCTATTTCAAACGAAACGTGGGCGAGCGGGCCATCGAGTCGCACGATCCCGAGCCACGCGTGATCCTCGTTCCCGGTGTGGGTCTCTTCGGCACCGGGCGAACCCGCAAGGACGCCGCGATCGCCGCAGACATCGCCGAGCACACGCTGCGCATCAAGGCCGCGGCCGAGAGGGTCGGACGATACGAGGCTCTCGCGGAGGCGGACCTCTTCGACATGGAGTACTGGAGCTTGGAGCTCGCCAAGCTCGGCCGCGAGGTGGAGAAACCGCTGGCGCGCTGCGTGGCGATGGTCACGGGTGCGGCCGGTGCGATTGGTGTCGGCATCGCCCTCGAGCTCGCGCAGGCCGGGGCGCAGCTCGTGCTGACGGACGTCGACGAGGGCGGCCTCGATCGGGCCCGCGAGCGCGTTGCCGCGGTCACGGGACGACTCGGCTGTCTCACTCTGCGCATGGACGTCACTTCCGAGGAATCGGTGCGTCTTGGCTTTGACGAGGCCTGCCGGGTCTTCGGGGGCGTCGACGTCGTCGTGCCCAATGCCGGCATCGCCCACGTGAGCGCGCTCGCCGACACCGAGGATGCGGCCTTTCGCCGCGTCCTCGACGTCAATCTCAGGGGCTATTTCCTGACCATGCGCGAAGCGGCGCGCGTGCTGCGCAGCCAGGCGACCGGGGGGTCGATCGTGATCAATTCCTCCAAGAACGTCTTCGGCCCGGGCGCCGACTTCGGGGCATACAGCGCTTCGAAGGCGGCGGGCCATCAGTTGGGCAAGGTGGCGGCGATCGAGCTTGCGCCGCTCGGGGTGCGCGTCAATATGATCAATGCTGATGCCGTGTTTGCCGAGGGCGAGACCGCCTCGGGACTCTGGCAAGCGATCGGCCCTGATCGGGCGCGCTCGAAGGGACTAGCCCCGGGCGAGCTCGAGGAGCACTACCGCCAGCGCAACCTCCTCGGCGTTCGCATCTCCGGACGCGACGTCGGTCGGGCGGTGGTCTTCCTCGCGGGGACTGCCGTCCGTACGACCGGGGCGACACTGCCAGTCGACGGTGGCGTGGTCGCTGCGTTCCCGCGCTGAGCGCCGGCTGGCGAGGGCTCCCGATCGTGCACACCTGCAAGTCCCGTCTCCCGGAAATCGGCACGCGTTCAGCTCGGAAGCCGGAACGCCGATTGCTGCTCTCAGAGTTCCGAACCCCGTCCGGCTGCGCTCCGTAATCCTTGGACCTTCACCGCGCCTTCCCAAACGCCATGCCGGGCTCCCTGTAATGACGAAGGCGTCGTCGATGTTCCGAGTTGGACCCCGTTCTACCTTTCTCCCCGTCGCGAGCTTGCTCGTGCTGGTTGCCGTATTGGCGGGCGGACTCCTGGTTGGCCGGCCTGCCGCAGCGGCCGATGGCGAGATCTGGAAGTGCTCCAAGCGTCTCGCCAAGGGCGTGAAGCAGTTCACGACCGACATCGCGGCGTCTGTCGGCGATTGCGAACTCAACGACCTCAAGGACGAGAACGCCAGCGTTGCTTGCCTCGCCGGCGAGGACTTCAACAAGGATCTGGACGGCGCGGCCGACAAGCTCTCTCGCGAGGTCACCAAATGCGGGGCGGACATCTTCGAGGCCATCTGTCCGCTGGATGCTCGCACGGCGGGGAGCTTCCGCGCCGGCATCGAGAGCGGCCAGGGCGCACTCTCGATGGTCGTCGGCGGTACCATCGTGGACCTGTTCGAGACATCGATTGACGAGACCTGCCCCCGCCCGACGGGAGAGGTCTCCTCCGAGGCGGTCGATTGTGCGGACAATGCGACGAGGCTCTTCGAGGACGCGCTCGACGAGTTTCAGAAGTGCCTCTACAAATGCGAACTCTCAAGCCTGCGCAGTTCGACCCGAACGCCCTGCATCGACGATGCGACCCAGCTGCCGGTGATCGAGCAGGAGAAACTCGAAGAGTGCCGCGCGGCGACCTTCGCCGATCTCATGGAAGGGTTGTCCCGGCGTTGCCTGAGCGGTGACGAGGAAATCGGGGACGAAGCCGTTCTGCTGCGGGAACTCGGGTGTCCCCTGGGTCAGGCGAGTGTCGCGGGCGTGGGGGCAACGCTCTGGGAGCGAATGTACGCACTGGTTGTCGGGCTGGACCTCGGTATCTTCCGCTCCCAGTGCCAGAGCAACGTGCCCGGGGTACCGATCGTGACGCCGCCCGCGCGCGTGCGGCTCTTGCCCAGCACGATCGAGCGCGACGTGAACTGTGGCGACCGCCTGGGGCCGACTTTCTTCGGTGCGGACGACACGCTCGAGTTCCTCACGGATCTGGACTGCAGTGCCGCGACGGTGCCGGCCGGTGGGGGCGCGGTCGATGGCATCCAGATCGCGCGTTCGGGCGTGACCGTGTCGGGGCGCTCGACGCAGTCGCTGACGGGCCCCTCGCGCAGCAGCGCCCGCACCGGGGCCGCGATCCGTATCGTTGCCGGCACGATCGCAGTTAAGATCAAAAACTTTAAAGCGATCCAGAACTTCGGCATCGGGATCAAGGACGGTGGCGATAATACCGGGCTCCGGATCGACGACCTCACCCTGCGTCGCAACAGCATGGCAGGCGTGGACCTGCGCTCCCCCGGGGCGCAACTCGAGGGCGTCAAGGCTGACCGCAACGGTGTGGGCTACATCCTTTCGGGTGACGGCACGACGCTCCGGGAATCGCGCGCCCTGCGCTCTTCGAGTCCTGATGGCGTGGGCGTCCTCCTCTCCGGCAGCGACCTCGACAACGATGGCCGGGTGGTGCGGGTGACGAGTTCCGAGATCGGCGAAAACCAGGTCGGGATCCGGATCACGGCCGGTCCGCAATTCATCGAGGACAACGCGATCGAGGACAACCTCGGAGCCGGTATCGAGGCCGACGGGACGGGTGGCAAGCTAGAATCGAACAATGTCCGTCGAAATGGCGGCGCCGGGATCGCGATCGGTGGCATCGGCGTTCATGCCACGGCCAACCGCGCCGAAGAGAACGGCGGTTCGGGCTTCGTGGTGACAGGCGCCAATGCCATTCTGGACAACAACGTCTCGGGTGTCCTCTCGGACAAGGGCAACGGCGCGCACGGGTTCGTGATCCGCGCTCCCGGAGCCGTACTGGAGACCAACGTCAGCGAGGCCTGCGCGGGCGACGGTTTCCGGCTGGAAGCGGTCGCGGACCTGATTCACGGCAACACCGCAAACAGTGCGGTGGGCGTGGGCTTCCGCGTCATGGCGGCCGGCAACGGCCTTGACACCAACGTCGCTCAGTCCAGTGGTGGCGCCGAGTTCGATCTGGTCGCTGGCACGATTGATCTTGCCGGTAACCGAGCCAACGGCCAGACCTTTTCGTTCAGCCTCACGGGTGGGATCTTCGAGTAGCGGACACGGTATCGGTTGCGGGGATGGGGCGTCGGTACGGGGAGATTCAGGCTCCCGCATTTTCGAGGCATCGATGCGGTAGCGGGGGCGTGGACGCAGGGCGACTCAGCCGCGCAGGTGGGTTCTTCGAGGCGCCGACGCGGTCCACGGGCGCGGCAAGCGGCATCCTCCGACGCCTGGCGAAATCGAGCGGAGTAGCCGCCCTTACCGCGCGTCAGCGGGCGACCGGAGGGGCCGCGTCGACGCGGCGGACCACCCACTCGCGCACCGTGCGGCGCTTCCCTTGCGGGGACTCGATCACGAGTGAGGGGGGCTGCACGTCGACGACCAGAAACGGGCCGGGCTCCGACATCAGCACGACGAGGTCGCCGATGCGGATCGGCCCTTCGGTGATGGGCGCCTGTTCGTTGCTCTGCACGTCGCGCCTTTAGCGACCGCATGGGTTAGGCGAAAGACGCAGCGGGGGCTGCCTCTGCCGCGCCCCGCGCCGCGGCGCCGAGCAGAGAGGCCAGCACAACTGGACGCCCCCCGGCACCGCTCCCGTGGCCCCGCGGCGAGCGCTACCACCGAGCGGAGAGCGGAGGGGGTGGGATTCGAACCCACGAGGGCCTTTCGACCCTGGCGGTTTTCAAGACCGCTGCCTTCAACCGGACTCGGCCACCCCTCCGTGGCGCTCGACGCGTCCTCCGCGGCGTGTGAGACCCCGGATGACCGCAGGCGCCTAGCAATCGGCCGGCACGGTCTCACGCCGCGCCGCGATCGGTGGCGCGGGCGGGCGCAGCGGCGGATGGAGATGCGCGCTGCCGATGCGTCGGTCCGGCCAGCGCTTGACGTGCGGCGGGCCGCCCTACAGAGGGATGCGGGTACTGCAGCGTGGGCGCGCGGCGACGATGCAGCAAGAGGCATCCGCTCGACGTCCACCCGGTGGAGGCAGGCTACCGCGGCGCACGCGCGTAGTGACGACGCGCCAAGAGGCATCCGCTCGACCTCCCACCAGGCGGATGCAGGTTACCGATGCGTGGGCCCGCCACCCGGCCGCGGCCTGTCCTTACTGTGGGCGCAGTCCGGGCAGTGCTGTGACGAGGAGGGGGCGGTCGGTGCGGGAGAAGGCGAAATCGGAATCGAGCAAGGCCTCGACCAGTTGGCGTTCGCGGGCACAGGCGGGGCGGCTCTGGAGTCCGAGGATGGCGCCGACGTTGGCGAAGGCCGCGTCCTCCAGAGCGAGCAGGAAGGCGTCGGTTTCAACAGGGCTGGACGATCGCATGGTCGCCCATCTGCGCAAGCCCCAGGCCAGCCTGGCTGACGAGCGGGGCCCGCCTTTCCCCATGTGCCCTGCGTTGGCGTAGGATTTCTTTCAGGGGGGTTCGTCCC
>SXGU01438122.1_pt1 | contig 12271 bp, 9 predicted proteins | sample 3174531 | NCBI WGS metagenome assembly SXGU01 (sample SAMN11356863, study PRJNA531348) | freshwater metagenome | isolation source: freshwater sample F1-140 | place: China: Fuxian Lake, Yuxi | collected 2017-12-25
GCTGCAGGATGGCCGCGGTGAACACGATCTCGTTCAGCAGCGGGGCGAAGTAGGCATTGACCGTCTGCGGCGTCATCAGCCACTCGTCGCGGTCCACCGGCAGGTCCAGTTGCAGCAGGTCGCGGTTGTACCTGAAGCGCGCCGCGCGGTTGATGTTGCCAACGAGATCATCCGGCCGCACGTACTGGGCCTGGTAGTCGCGCCAGACGGTCGTATGGCCGATCTTGGTGCCGAGCTGAGCGAGTTTCTGCCTGGCCTCGGCGCGTGTCGCCTCGCTCATCCATGCCAGGCCGTCGATGCTTGCCGCGAATGCGCCACGCACGTTGTCCACCAGGCTGCGGATGCGTGTGCCGGCTTCGGGGCTGAAGTGCTCGTCGACGTAGAGCCGTCCCAGCTGCTCCCCGACGGCGAAGTTCATCGTCTGCAGCGCACGCCGCCAGCGCGGCTGCTGCGCCTGCATGCCCTGCAGCACGCCGCCGTGGAAGCGGAAGTGCGCCTCGGCGATGTTGTCGGCGAGGAAGGGTGCAGCGCTGTCCAGTGCGCGGAAGGCGAAATAGGCCCGCCAGGTCGACAGCGGCACCTCGCGCAGCAGTTCCGACAGGCCACGCAGGTAGGTTGGCTGGCGCACGATCAGGTCGCGGCCTGCCGGCATGCCTGCAGCGACGAACACGGCATCCCAGTCGAGCCCCGGCGTCAGGGCGCGAAGCGCCGCCGGGGACAGCTTGTTGTAGGTGCGCAGGGGGTCGCGATTCTCCAGCCGCGACCAGGACACCTCGGCCATGCGTGTCTCGAGCGCGAGCACGGCCTCTGCTTCCCTTCGCGCTTCGCGGCGACCTGCCAGGTCCAGCAGGGTACGCACATAGGTCAGGTACGCGCTGCGTATCGCCACCATGTCGGCGTCGGGCTTCAGGTAGTAGTCGCGATCTGGCAACCCCAGCCCGGACTGGCTGACCTGCAGCGTGTGTCGGCTCGCATCGCGCGCATCCTGCCCGACGAACAGCGCGAAGGGCGTCGAGACGTAGAGCGGTTGCGCACTGCCGATGAAGCGCTGCAGTTCGGCCTGGGACTCGATGCCATCGATCTCCCGCAACAGGGCGCGCATCGGCTTCAGGCCCTGGCCGTTGACCGTCTTCTCGTCCATGTAGCTGCGGTAGAAGTCGCGCACCTGCTGGCGGTAGCTGCGCAATCGGGCGACTTCGGTGGGTTCGTCTTCCAGCACCGCCGCGGCCGGCGTTGGCGCGTCGGTGAGGAGTGTCTCCGCGAGCACCCGAAGCTGCGCCTCGGCGCGCTCGGTCGCTTCGACGAAGGCCCCGACCTGGGGGCGGTCGTCGGGAATGGTGGTGCTGGCGATCCAGCGCCCGTTCACGTGGCCGTAGAAGTCGTCCTGGGCGCGGATGCCGGGATCGAAGGTCGTGCGGTCGAAACCTGCGCGGCGGGGCGGCTCGATGGTGCGGGGGCTTGCGCAGGCGGTGAGCAGTGCCAGCAGCAGGAAGGTCACCAGTGTGCGCGATGCGCGCTGGGGCGCCACGGGCGTGTGGCTGCGTGTGTCCTGCCGGAAGTTGGCGTCGTCATTCGGCACGTGGGTCTCCGACTCGTCTGCTGTGTCGCACCGCAGCCTGGGCCAGCCCGTTGACCCCTGCAGGCATTCGAAGGCCGCGCAGCTTAGCGGATGCCACTGACGACGACCTCGCCGCGCGGCGCTGCAGGTCGGGCGCCACGTCTGCCAGTGCAGCAGGGCCTGCCCATGGACGACGCGTTGGGGCGCTGGGGTAGGCTCGCCGCCCACCTGACTGCACGAGAACGCAAACGATGGCCATGGCACTCGCGGAACGGCAGCGGACCTCGCGCCTGGTCGCCGCGCCAGCCACGGGGCGCACGGGGCGCCGAACGAACCGCGCACGCACTGGCCCGACTCCTGCGGGCGTGCTGCGTGCTGGCCTGCTGCTGGCCAGTCTGCTGGCGGTTGCGGCACCGGCCGCCGCGTGGAGCGGGCCGGTGCACGAACTCGTGTGCGAGATGGCATGGCAGCAGCTGGCGCCGGCAACCAAGCGCTGGCTGCGCGAGGTGCGGTCAGGCGAGCGTTCTCCCGGCTCCTTCGCCGCCAGCTGCGTGTGGGCCGATCGCGTGCGCGACGGGGAGCATCGCGACAGCTACGAGTACCACTTCGTGAACATCGCGCGTGGGGCCAACGGATTCGATCCTGCGCGCGATTGCGCGGCCTTCGATTGCACGCCGGCCGCGTTGCACCGCTACCTTCGCTATCTCATCGCGCCGGCGTCCGGCGAGCGCATGCGCGTGCGGCGCGCGCGTGCCTTGAAGTTCCTGGCCCACTTCGTGGCCGACCTGCACCAGCCGTTGCATGCAGGTTACGGCGAGGACCGCGGCGGCAACGACATCCAGGTGCAATGGACGGGTGAATCCGGATGGCTGTCGCCTCGAGCGCCAGGACTCGGCACGCGCCCGCGCATCGGCGCAGGCGCTGGGGGCGGTGCAACGCCCGGCGCGGAGCGGCACTCGCTGCACTCGCTGTTCGATGGCGAACTCGCGGCCGCAGCAGGTCTCGCGGATGTCGGCGCTGCGCCCCGCCTCGTGGCTGCGATCGGATCCACGGACGCAGCCCGCTGGCGCAAGGGCGATGTCGCGGCCTGGACCAACGAGTCCTTCGTGCTCGCACGCGATCACGCCTATCGCGTCGGTCGGGATGGCCGGGTGGACGCGGTGGAGGCCCGGGCACTCGCGCCCCTGCTCGTGCAGCAGGTGCAGAAGGCGTCGGTGCGGCTGGCCTGGCTGCTCGACGAAGCGGCACATGGTCGGTTTGCGCTTGCCCCGCTCTGGTAGTGCCTGCGCGCCGAATCGCCGGATGTGCCGCTGTCGCGCTCAGGTCTCGACGGCGGCGGAGGGAATCTCGGCGAAGGGATCGACCATGTCCTCGCGCAACGGAACGCGGAAGGTGTTCAGGGTGAGGCTGACCAACCCGTAGTAGCCGACGATGGCCACGAGTTCCACGACCCCTTCCTCACCGAACAGGTCAACGGCGCGTGCATAGCTCGCATCGTCCACGCCGTGGGTTCGCACGAGCGCGGTGGCAAGGGTGTAGACCAGCGCCTCATCGGCCGCCGTGAACCGGGGTTCCGTGCGCGTTCGGATGGCCTCGACGATGGCAGGGTCCAGCCCGCCGCGGATCGCCAGCGGCGCGTGCGCTGCGAACTCGAAGCTCGCGTTCATGTGCCGCCCAACGACAATGATCGCGAGTTCAGTCAGGCGCGCGGGCAGGCGCGTGCCGAAGCGCAGGAAGGCACCGAGGCGCTGCGCGTGGTCCGCCAGGGTTGGGCTGCGGATCCAGGCGTTGAACGGGCCCGAGAGGCCGATGCTGCGGCCATGCACGCTGCCGCGCGGGCCCTGCACGATCTCGTCGTGAACACGCCGCTGCGCTTCGTTCATCTCACCGGGCTGTATCACGTCGATTCGGCTCATCGGGTCTCCCGTGTGCAGGTACGTGTGGTTCGTATCGATTGCGCCACATTCAGGTCAGTCGTTCGGCCCTCGACGCCGCTCGCGCGACGAGTTCGCCGCCGAGTGCGAGCAGGGCATCCGCGACGGTATCCACGTGCGTCAGCGGCGCCAGATGGTGCAAGGCGAGCTGGCGCTGCGGCCATCCCAGGTGCTGCGCCGCGGCTTCCGCCCTGCGATAGCTCGTCGACAGCGCGAGGTAGGCGCAGGCGGCTTCGGGCCAGTCGTCCGGCACCATCACGGCCTCGTCGTACATGTGCATCGTGATGGAAGGCGCGGCGGCCACGAAGTCGGCACGCTGGCGATCGTCCGGCAGCAGGGCGCGCAGCGCCTCGTCGCGCCAGCGCGGCAGCATGCCGGTACCCGCGCGCTCCCGCAGCGCGGTGGCCGCGGCCTGGTCGTCCCACAGATCGAGCCGGGATGCGCCATCGCGCGGCAGGTCGCAGTCCACGAACAGGTAGCCCAGCACGCGTGCGCTCGCTCTGCGATTGCGCTGCAGGCGGCCGATCGCCGGCAAGAGCACGCCAGCTGCGCTGTGGGCCGCGAGCACCAGGTCGCAGCCGTCGGGGAGGCCATTGGCGATGCCGGCGGCGTGCGCGAGCCAGTAGGGCTGGTAGCTGTACTCGAGGGAGGGCAGGCGTGGCGCGTGGGCGCGCAGGCCGCGGGCGCAGAGCGCTTCCGCCACAGGCTGCCAGAACCTCGACCCGACCAGCGGGCTGTGCAGGAGCACCAGTTGCCAGGGTCGCGCTGCGTTGCCGTCCTGTGCGTTCATCCTGCCCTGTGCCTTCGCGGGTGGGGTGTGGCTGCGGTTTCGGCCGGGGTGCTCCCTCTGTAACGCAGCGCATAGCAGTACAGCGACGCATCGCGACGCGCGCTCGGCGCAGGTGGCGCAACGTAAAAGTCCCGCCATGTTGCCGTTCGGGCAGCTAGGCCAGTGTCGCCCCCCTCGGGCATAGTACGCCCCCCGTTTTCCTGTCGTGCCTGCAGATGTTCCGCGTTCACCTGTCTCGCATTGCTCTGGCCCGCGCGCAACTGGCCACGGATGCAGCCCGACCTTGCAATCAGCCGCGCGATCGCGCGTTGCGATCGCGACCCCATGCGTTTCCTCGTCGTGCGCACGACGTGGGCGGGTTGCTCGCGGTCCTGCTGTGCGTCCTGCTGTCTGCGTGCGGCGGAAGCGGTGCCGACGATGCGCAGCAAGCGTCGCCCGAAGCGATCGCCCGTGCGGCGCAAGTCGCTGTCGAGGACAGCCGGCGTGCGGTCGCGGCGGCCGTTGCGGCACCGGCACGCCCGGCTGCAGACCGTGCGCAGGATGCCCTGCAGAAGCCGGTCGAGGTGTTGTCGTTCTTCGGCATCGGCCCCGGCATGAAGGTCGTGCAGCTGTTCGCGGATGATGGCTACTACACGGAGCTGCTCGCCCATGCGGTGGGTCCACAGGGCGTCGTGTACGTCACCCGTCTTGCGGACGCCACGCGCGCGGCGCGGTTCGGCAACGTCAAGGTCGTGCAGGACGCCGCCCGTGAGGTGCCGGCCGCCAGCATCGATCGCGTCGTGGTGATCTCGGGCTACCACCAGGCGGTCAATATGGACATCGACCGAAGCCTCCTCCTGGGCGGGCTGATCGCCGCGCTGAAGGTGGAAGGCGTGCTCGGCATCGTCGATCACTCTGCGCAGCCTGGAAGCCGTGGCCGTGATGTCGGGATCCTGCATCGCATAGACCAGGCCCTTGTCGTGGAGGAGGTGCGCGGGCTCGGGTTCCTCCCGGTGGGCCAGCTCGACGCGCTGCGCAATCTTGGTGATGACCGCACGCGCATGGACATGGACGACGCGATCGTTGGCCGTACCGATCGCTTCGTGCTGAAGTTCACGCGCCCCGCTGGCCTGCAGGCGCCGGTGGTCGAACTCGTCGAGGAGAAGCACGAGCTCATCGAGGCCGGCATGCCCGGTGGCATCGATGGCACGTCGAATTCCGCCACCGTGCAGGAAGTGGTGCAGGACGTGCGTGGACGGATCGATGCCTATGGTGATGCCGTCACCGCCGGGCAGCGGCCTGTCGAGGAGCCGCCCGCATACGTCGAGCCGGAGGACGTCGAGCGGGTGGAGGAGCCGCCGGTCGCAGCCGTTCCGGACGGTGCCTGATCTGCAGGTGCCAGCACCACGGGCTGCGAGCGTTGGCTGCCTGCCCCTGCTGCCTGCCCCTGCTGCCTGCCCCTGCTGCCTGCATGCGATCTTGCCGCTCCCCATGAACGCGCTCGGAGGCCGAGTGGGCCTCAGCTTCCGGGTCGGCTGGCGCCTGTAGCGCCGCCTGTTGGCGGCTCGACAACGCCCGGGAGGTCGCGGCGCAACGGCGTTGCAGGCAGCTGTACATCTGCTTGCAGGCTCGCCAAGAGCGATTCCGCTTCCCTCCGCAACTGCTCGCTCTTCGCCCAGCGCACGACATGGGTGAGGCTGGTGCGCGCCTCCGCCTGACGGCCCTCGGCCAGGTAGAGCTTCGCGATGGCCATCCCGATCTGCGGCAGCCACTGCGAGAGGTCGTAGGCGTAGCTGAGGTGCTCGATCGCACCGGCATGATCTTCCTGCAACTGCGCCAGCGTCATGCCCATGCCGGCATGGGCCTCCGGCGCGTGCGGTGCCAGCGCAACCGACTGCTCGAAGTGCGTGCGTGCAACCTCCAGCATGCGCCTGCAGTCCGGATGGGTCGCGCGCGCGGCGTCGCCGCACAGGCCGAACAGAATCTTCGCGAGATCGATGTGGACGCGCGCCAGGGTGGGGGTGTTCGCGACCGCGCGCTTCGCCTGCGCCAGTGCCTCCTCGTAGCGCTGCTGCTGGGCGAGTGCCAGCGCCAGGCCCGCGCGCGCAGCGCCGTCTGCCGGCTGCACTGCCAGGGCACGGTTGAACAGCTGCTCGGCGAGGGGTGCGCGCTGCTGCCCCTGCAGCAACGTGAGTTCGCCGAGCTCGGCGGCGACCGCATGGCTGGCGAGCACGCGGTGCCGGACGTCGGCCAGGGGCGGCAGTTCGGCAATCGGTACGCCGATGCCTGGCAGGCGTCGCCGCTGCAGGTGCCGACGGACCTCGCGCGTGAGTTCGGCTTCATTCGTTCCGAATGCCGCTTCGAACGCGGTCGCACGTGGCTCGCCTGCATTGAGCAGGCGCAGGTAGGTCGCCAGCTGCGGCCGGCGATCGATTGCGTCCGTGCTCACTGGCTGCGACAGCAGGTAGCTCACCGTTGCCCAGGATTGGCCATAGAACGCGGCGATTCGTGCAGGGCGCCAGTCGAGCACGAAGTCCGTCGCCATCAGCTCGCGCAGCGGAATGCGCCACTGGATCGCATGCGCGTTGATGCCTTCGCGCGGGATGTTGCCAACGCGCAGTTCGTCGCCGACCTCGCGCACGTCCGACAGGAATTCGGCGAGGCCCTCGTCGAACCAGGTCGGGTAGCGCGTGCGCTGGTGCCGCAGCAGGTAGTGCACGTACTCGTGGAAGATGATGCGCTTCGGGTCGGTGTGGTAGACGCCTGGCGATATCACGAGGTAGTTCGCACGCAACGTCGGGTAGTTGAAGCCCAGCATGTTGGTGCCTGCCGTGTAGGCGAAGTAGCTGCCCCAGTCGGCGAAGAGGAAGATGCGCGTGGGTACAGGCTCGGGTGCCAGCGGCGTGCCGGAGACGCGCAGCACCAGCGCGCGGAAGCGTTCGAGTTCGCGTGCGAGCTGCGCGCTCTCGGTGCCCCTGGCGTTGCTGATCAGCGTGAAGTGCGGCGTGTCGATCTGCCGCCACTCGTGCTGCTCGATCGTGGTGGTCCTGCAGCCGGCCAGAAACAGCAGGCACGGCAGCAGCCAGGGCAGGGTATGACGTGCGCGATCCGATGGGTGGTCCGAGCGCTTGCTCCGCACGCGGCGGATCGGCAGGCAATGGCTCGGCAGGCAATGGCTCGGCAGGCAATGGCTCGGCAGGCAATGGCTCGGCAGGCAATGGCTCGGCAGGTGGCGGATCGGGGACTCGATCGGCATGTCCATCGGCACTCGTGGCGCGCGAACCGCGACTGCGGCCGAGTATCGCCACAGCACGCCGGACTTCGCTACCGTCGTTTCGTGTTGCGCCACGGCCCTCGAGTCGTTTCGCGGCGTCCGTCTCCCTGCGCGCACGGTGCGGGCGCGCGACCGGCCCGCGCTGTCGCTCGCATCTGGCTTGAGGCAGGATCGCGGCTCGTTCGCCCGGATCTGGCCCGATGCCCGCTCGCCTGCCCGCGCCGCTCGCTCGCGTACTCGCGCTCGGCGGCCGTCCCTGGTGGATGAACCTCATGTTCGGCTTCTGCCTGTACATGACCTTCGTCTACATGCCCTTCGACCTGTTCTGGAAGCCGGTGGAGCGCGACGAGGAGGTCTGGTTCGGCATCGTGCTGCACGGGGTGTGGGCCAAGGCGACAGCGCCGCTGCACTGGCTGATCTACGGTGCCGGCAGCTGGGGTTTCTGGCGCAAGTCCGCGTGGATGTGGCCCTGGGCGGCCGTGTACTGCGCCCAGATCGCCATCAGCATGCTGGTGTGGAACCTGCTCGATCCGCGCGGCGGTGGGCTTGCGGCCGGCGTGCCGGCGCTTGCACTGTTCCTCGTGCCAACGGTCGCGCTCTGGCGCGCGCGGCCGCTGTTTTCCAATCAGCCGGATGCCGCAATGCCCTGATCGGCGCGCGCCTTCGCCGCGTCAGGCACCCGCTTCGGGCCTGGCCTAGGGCCCGGGCTCCGGTGCCCGTTGCACCGGATCGAGATGCAACTGCAGGAAGCGCGCGGCCACCAGCACGCCTTCCTCGTTCATCGTGTGCCCGATCCCTTCGCAGACGTGGGTCGTGGTGGCGATGCCGCGTGCCTCGAGGAAGCGCACCGAGCGCAGCAGGCTGTCCAGCGGGATCGTGTCGTCTTCGGCGCCGTGTACCAGCAGCGTTGGCGGGCACACGACCGGCGTGTCCTCGAGACCACGCTTGTCGCGCACGGCTCCGGTGAACACCAGCAACGCCGCGCAGGGTCGCTCGCGCTGCAGGGCCGCGGCGATCGCCACGCCACTGCCCTGGCTGAAGCCAAGGATCACGAGGGCATCGCCCGTGAGGCCCATGCGCGCCAGCTGCAGGTCGATGTAGCGGTTGATGCGCGGCGCGAGTTGCGCAACTGCGTAGTCGGCGAGCCCGCGGCCGCCGAGCGGGTCGTACCACTGGTAGCAGGCGGGATCGGTCACGCAGGGTTCCGGGGCGTTGGGTGCGGCGAAGAACATGCCGGGGAAGTGCGCGCCCAGGATGGCGGCGGCGGGGATCATGTCGGTGCCGTCGGCGCCGAAGCCATGCAGGAGAACGCACAGGGACGTTGGCGCCCCGCCCCCGGACGGTCCGTAGCCGTAGCCCATGGCCGCTGCCTCTGCCGGTGGGCCGACCTCGTCATGACTTTCCATGCGCGTGTCCTCTGTTCTGTTCGCCGCACCTGATCTTGGGATCACTGCAACCGCTCGCGGCCACCGCGACACCGATGCCGCCGATGCCGCCTATCCGGCCGATGTGGCTGCCGTGGCAATCGTGCATGTTTCCTCTTCGGAGTGGCCCTGTTTCACGAGCGATTGCGCCTTAACACTCAGCGACATCGGAGTGCAGCGCATGTGGTTCACCAGTTCGCCCGTCACCGCCACTGCAGAAGGCCCGCGCGACGGCCCCGAGCCGCGTCGGGTCGTGCTGCGCGAGGTCGCGCAGGCATCGGTCGAGGTATCCGCGCGACGGCGCGGTGAAGGCCGCAGCCAGCCCGAGGCTCGCATGGCGCGCGGAGGCCGTGCAGGGGATGTCAAGGGTTCGAGGGTGACGCGTGCGCCGACCGACGCGCAAGCGCCTGTCCGGGCAACGCCGGTCACCGTCGATACGGTCACGCAGTTCCTGTACGACCTGCACTTGCGGGCGCACACGCTGCCCCAGGACAGCTATCGGCGCTGGCTGACGGCCGTACTCGAGCGCCAGCTTGAAGCGCAGACCGCCTGGCTCTTCGATGCAGTAGGCCCGCCCCAGGGCGGTGGGACCGCGGCGGTGCAGGCATGGGCAGAGGTCGAGGCCGCCCGTGGTGCGCGCGTCAATCTCGTGGACGGCATGCACGCGCGCGGCCGCGCGCTCGTGGCGCTGCTCCCGGAGCAGCCGGGCGAGTGCCGGGAAGGGCCGTGGCTCGTGCTGCAGCGGGACGATCGCGATTTCGACAGGGATGACATCGCACAACTGCGCCTGCTGCGGCTGCATCTGGGGCTCGGGCTGGCACTGAACCGGTGGGAGCAGCGTGTGCGCCAGAACGGCCCGACGAGTCGGCTCGGGCGCGCTCACGGCGTCTCGGACCGGCAGGGTCGCCTGCTGCAGGCGGACCCCGAGTTCCTGACACTGTTGCGGCGCGAGTGGCCGGGTTCGCGTGAACACCTGCCGGAGCTGCTGCGTCCGCTGCTGTGCGGTGTAGGCGGGCGCCGGGTGGGTGACCTGCTGGTGGTGAGCAGTGTGCCGATCCATGGCGATGCCTGGCTGTGGGTGCTGCGACCACGCCATGATGTGGACTTGCTGAGCGAGCGCCAGCGCGTGGTGGCCAGGATGTTCGCGGATGGCCGCAACTACCGGGAGATCGCGGCAGCGCTGCAGCTCGCGCCGGCAACCATCAGGCGCCACATACAGACTGCCTACGCGCGCCTCGGCGTGCGCCGCAAGATCGAGCTGGCCCAGCTGCTCGCGGACGTCGAGCAGCCGGCAGAATAAGAGCTGCTTGCGGACGTCGAGCAGCCGGCAGAATAGAAGCTGCTCGCTATCCGCTCGCCGGCAGCACCCGACGCGTGCGGCCGGGTGCTGCCGTTGGCGGGTTCAGGCCGTGAAGCGCTCGAGGTGGAAGTCGGCATCGCCGAACATCAGGTTGATGACCGTCAGCCGCTTGAAGTAGTGGCCGATGCGCAGTTCCTCGGTCATCCCCCTGCCGCCGTGCAGCTGCACCGCGTTCTCGCCCACGAAGGTCCCGGCCGTGCCGACCATATGCTTCAGCGCGTGCACGGTGCGCTGGGCACCAGGGATGCCCTGCGCCGTCTCCATCGTGGCGCGATAGAGCAGTGACTTCGTCAGTTCCTGCTCCACCAGCATGTCCACCATGCGGTGCTGCAGCACCTGGAAGCCCGACAGCGGGTGCCCGAACTGCTGGCGTTGCTGGGTGTAGGTGACGGTTTCCTGCACCAGCACCTCCATTGCGCCCACCGCCTCGGCGGCCACCGCGAGGATCGCATCGCCCACCACCGCCTCGAGCACCGGCAGCGCGGTGTGTGCCTCACCAAGCAGGTCGCTCACCGGCACGCGCACGTCGCTGAGCACGACCTCGGCGGCGCGCAGGCCGTCCACCATCGGGTAGCTGTCGACCTTCACGCCGGTCGCGGCTGCGTCGACGAGGAACAGCGAGATGCCGTCGTGGTCCATGCGGCCACCGCGCGTGCGCGCGGCGACGACGATCCGGTTCGCGCTGCCGCCATTGAGAACGAGCGTCTTGGTGCCGGAGAGCACGTAGGCGTCGCCATCAAGGCGTGCACTGGTGCCGACATCCGCAAGGTCGTAGCGCGAACCCGGCTCCGCGTACGCCAGTGCGTAGTGGCAGCTGCCGTCGACCAGCGCCGGCAGCCAGGCTGCGCGTTGTGCGGCGGTTGCCGCGCGGCGGATGGCACCGCCAGCGAGCACGACGTTGGCAAGGAAGGGTTCCACCACGAGGCCCTTGCCGAACTGTTCCACCAGCAGCATCACGTCGGTGGCGTCGCCACCGATGCCGCCGTCGTCCTCCGCAAAGGGAATGGCAAGCCAGCCGAGGTCCGCGAACTGCTGCCAGTGCGTGGCGCTGAAGCCGGGCTCCGCCTTCACCAGTGCGTTGCGCTTCTCGAGGTCGTAGTTGTCGGCGACGAAGCGCGCGACGCTTTCCTGCAGCAGGCGCTGCTCATCGGTCAGGTCGAAGTTCATGGCGTGTTCCGGAAGCAGGCGCGCGCCGATCGCATCGGTGCGTGCGCGTGAGATCGTGGGGCCGCAACTGGGCCCGTGCTTGGGCTGCGTGGTGCTCGCGCCGCGCTCAGCGGATGCCGAGCACGTTCTTGGCGATCACGTCCTTCTGCACCTCGCTCGCACCCCCGTAGATGGTGGTGGCGCGGCCGCCGAGGTAGGAGGTCATCGCGCCGCGCGCGAACCGCGGCCCGTCGTTCCTGCCGCCCCATGCAGCCGAGTGCAGGCCGCCGGCTTCAACGCCGAGCTTCTGGATCCGCTGCTGGATCTCGGTGCCCTTGAGCTTGAGGATCGACGACTCGGGGCCGGGTGCCTTGCCGGCGGCGGCGGCAGACAGCGAACGCAACTCGGTGAACTCGAGTGCGAGCAGGTCGATCTGCAGCCGGCCGATCTTGTTGCGGAACTGCGCATCATCCATGAGCGTGCCATTCCCCCTGGTCACGCTCTGGGCCTTCTCGCGCAGTTCCTCGAGCGCCACCAGCGAACGCGATACGCCTGCGAGGCCGGTGCGTTCGTGCTCGAGCAGGCCCTTGGCGTAGGTCCAGCCGCGTCCTTCCTCACCCACGCGGTTCTCGACGGGCACCTTCACGTCGGTGATGTGCACCATGTTCACGGTGTGCGAACCGCCGAGGGTGATGATCGGCTTCACCTCGATGCCGGGCTGCTTCATCGGGAACAGCAGGAAGGTGATGCCGTCCTGCTTCTTGCCGGCGTCCGAGGTGCGCGTGAGGCAGAAGATCCAGTCGGCC
>SXGU01142156.1_pt1 | contig 12270 bp, 10 predicted proteins | sample 3174531 | NCBI WGS metagenome assembly SXGU01 (sample SAMN11356863, study PRJNA531348) | freshwater metagenome | isolation source: freshwater sample F1-140 | place: China: Fuxian Lake, Yuxi | collected 2017-12-25
AAGGATGCTGCTCGTTTTCGGAGGGGCTGGGAAGCCCCTTCCGAAAACCCTCTCCAAATGCGAGAAGCGCAGGATCAAGGCGGGATCGGGGCGGCCATTTCTTTGGTTTCTTTCTTTTCGATTGCAGGGATGCAGGAGGTAGAGCAATGCCGGGAGCAATTGCCAAGGCCAAACAAAAGAAAGAAACTCGGCTGTCGGTCCGAGAACCGACTTCTAACTGGCTTCGTGCAACATCTCCTCATTGATACCCCCGTTCCCGGCTTGTCAGCATTTAATGACAGCGTTAGGCACTTCAGTTATCATTCAGAACCATCAGTAAAAACTAAGCCTTTATATTTCATGGATTTAACCAAAATCCCAAACAGCTTATACAACCGTTAATCTTTCAGGCACTATTGATGTTCGCGAAAACCAGAGACTATTGGACGATTCAACATGACGCCGTGCCTTGGAAGGGAATTCCTTGCGTCCTGGCCCAACACCAGAAGCTGCCTGTCGAATTGGGGCGTTGTGAGTCCAGCTTGTTCAATATCGAAACCGGATTAAGCATGATAGAAACTCACTACCAGCCCAATCGCAAGCTGGCAGTGATCAGTCAAATGTCATTGCAAGAACCGCGCATGATTCTGACCTTGGCCCTGACCGGGCAATCCTGCTTTCAATCGCAAAACGGTCAGTTGATTGGTTTTAAATCAGGATTCAGTACCATTACCGTGTTTAATGCCAGTGCTGGCAAACGTTTGTATGCTGAAGATCAATCGACCACACAGCTCCGTTTTTCGATGAGTCTGAACTGGCTGGAACAACAATTTGGCCCAGGCATATTCTCGAGATTTTTCAAACAACGCGAACTGAGTCTGGTCGCCGAACAACCGCTATCCGATTTTTGTTCTATGGCCTGTCAATATTTGCTCAACCAGCAGGTCACGCAAAACACATTGCCGTTGTTTCGCCAGGGTTTGGTACTGAGCTTGATTGCCGATGCATTGAGCCACTTATTAACAGACGAACTACCGCCCGCCTCTTGCCTGCAATCCGCAGAAAAACGTTTGCTCAACCAAGCCCGCGACATTTTGCATGCCGAATACCAAAACCCACCCAGCATTGCCGAGCTCAGCAAACGCATCGGCACCAATCCCTGTAAATTAAAACAACTGTTTCGTCAGCATTTCGAGACGACGCCTTACGGCATGCTGCTGGATATCCGCATGCAACAAGCGGCCCAATTGCTTAAAAACCGGCAAACCCCCATCAATAAAATTGCAGAAAGTGTTGGCTATCAACATCCCAGTAATTTCAGTACGGCATTTAGTCGATATTTCGGCTATTCGCCCAAGTCCTTAAAGCACAAAAAGTCGTAACCATAAAAAAGCCCTTGTCCGGAATAGACAAGGGCTTAGAAGCGGTTGGTACTGCTTTTGCCGAAATTAGTAAGAAATTACTTCCGAACCTTTACCCACCAACACCACATCGGCATCGCGAATAGCGAACAACCCGTTGGTGATGACTCCTGGTATGTTGTTGATGGTTTTTTCCAGTTCAATTGGATTGATGATGCTCAGATTATGCACATCCAGAATCTCGCAATTGTTGTCGGTTATGTAAGGCGCGCCGGTGTCTTTGTTCATGCGTAATTCGGGTTGTCCACCCAATTTCACCAATTGTCTGGCGACGAAGCTGCGAGCCAGCGGCAACACTTCAACCGGTAATGGAAATTTGCCCATCACATCGACGCATTTACTGTCATCAACGATACAAACGAATTTCTTGCTGGCACCAGCAATGATTTTTTCCCGGGTCAAGGCCCCGCCACCGCCTTTCAGCATTTTTCTGTGCGGGGTGACTTCGTCTGCACCATCCACATAAATATCCAGATCACCGGATTGATTGAGTTCGATGACCTTGATACCAATGGATTGCAAATGCTCGGTAGTTTTGATCGAACTGGATACCGCAGCTTCAATATCGTGTTTGAAATCGCAATCGGCCAGTAGGTTGATCAAATGCGTCACAGTGGAGCCGGTACCCATGCCAATGATCGGTACGTCTTTGAGATAAGGCAAAGCAGCTGCGGCGACTTGTTTTTTTAATTCATCTTGAGTCATGATTAGTCCTGCTGAGGGTGTTGATTAAACGAGTGATAATCGGATTATTATTTTCCAGGGATGATAACCGATTAACACCAATCGCTCAGCAGTTTTTGTTGCTTGGTTTCGTAGCAGGTATGCTGGACTAGGCTTAACCCCCACCAACCAAGATGCTGTGCGAAATTTCATTATCCCTCGTCGGCATCGATTTTATTTTCAAGTAGCTCGGTATCAAACCCAAACAACGCGCCCAGCCAGATAAACACGGCCCAGGCCAGAATGCCAAACGGCATGTAACCCATGAATCCCAGCAATGGCATTTCTGCAAAGATATGGATGACATTGACATAAGGAATGTCATACAGCCAATAATTGGGATTGGTGACGGGTTCTGGAGGATGAGCACTACCCCAGTTCCAGAACTCCCAGCAAAAGCCATTGAATACCGTACCTATGGCCATCAGCAAACCAGGCCCCCAATTACCTTCTGCTATGGCGGTGAATGGATTCCAGATATTTTTACGGATGAGTTGTCCTGAAAAAATGGCTAGCGGCCCAATCCACATCACCCAGAATATATCCACGCCACATCGCCGGATTCACAAGTAATGGCAAACTCATCCCCTCCCAAACGATAGGCCCGAGCCATAATACTCAGGTGTTTGATCATATATTTAGCAAAACTGCGCAATAACTCGTCACCACATTCATGCCCGAACTGGTCGTTGTATTGTTTAAGACCGTCCATATCAATGAAAGTCAGACTGCCATGTTGCGGCAGGGTATCCAGTGCTTGATTCAAGGCCATGCGATTGGGCAAGCCGGTCAAAGCGTCGGTATAGGCAATGGTCATGCTCTGTTCCATGCGTTTTAGCGCATCTTCTTTCTCGCGATACAGCAATGTAAACTGATGAGTCAACACCAGCGCCAGCAACATGACCTCTAACGCCACCGAAACCAACCCCAGGTGCTCGATATAAATGGTATTGAAACTCAGCTTGCTGCTGGAAATCGTGATGATCCCCAGCACAAAGAATGTACCGATTGCCGCCAGATACAGCTGCGCTATCACGCTACCCTCGCTTGAGCGCACCAACCCGGCAGCCAAACCATAAATCAGAAACAACCCCACACCATAGCGGTCGATTTCCAGAGACCAATGCGGCATGAATAATGCCAAAACGATCAATCCCGCCAGGATCGCCACCAAAGCCACACCCAGTCTATAAAGTTGCGGGTGTTTATCGCGGTGGATTTTCAGCAAAGTCATGACAAACAACACGTAAGCCACATTTGAAAACAGGATGGGCACACTAGCCATATAAATCCAGTGCATGCCGAATAGATCAGGAAGCAACAGCAAGCCAGTGCCGTTGAATAACAAATTACCCATAATGAACAGCGCGTACATCGCCGAAGATAAACTTAAGCAGGCTAGTCCCAGCGCCAGATAATAGATCATAAGCCCCAAGAACATTCCCATACAAATCAGTGTCGCAGTATTGCCGGGCTTGATGGCTTGTTGGTAGGCTTCCAGGCTGTCCAGATAAGGTTGAGGCTCGGCTAAAAAAAATACTGACCTCAGTTCGGTCAACACACGATAACGTCCGGCGGCCAGTCCGATCTCCCGCCCGTGGCGCAGAAAAAACGGATTTACTTCCCGACTTTGAATACCACCTTGCATGTCAGCAATTGGCCTTGACTTGGCATCCAGAATGATATTGCGAAAATGGCCAATAATGCTGGTGTTTTTGAAATCCAGTACATAGCGCCCCGGCTTGTTGACCTCAAAGTCCACTTGTTTCCAGAAATGCCCGCCCGTCAAATTGACCTGTTTGACCGGTCGCAATCCTGTCGCAGTAAAATCAGTCTGGTTCTGATAACGCCAATCTTCTGGAGCCTGATACCACGGACTACTTAAGCCCAAGACCTCTGCCCAAGCATGGCAAGACCAAAGCATCAAGCAGGCCATCACATAAAAAGGCAGCGGAAACATCAGACGCCGGGACAGATGTTTGAACAAACAGTTGAATCGGAAGATCAAAACTATATGCACTCAGATACTGAATTCAAACACGTTATTCTGAAACCGTTGTACCAATACCATGATCCTCGCACTCAAAAACCCCAAGCCCAAAAGCTATTGGGTGAACAGCGCCCAGATCATTCCAAACTGCTTCGAAAGCGCCAACCTGTGTATTCTCAAATCAAGCTGAAAGTGTAGCTTACAACTGAGCTTTCCAGTAGGTTGATTGGCTTAGGAATCTCGCCACAAATAACTTCCCCATTTGAAAAAGTACACAAGGGCACAAAGGGGATTCAGAAGAATTTATTAAAAATCTCCACCGGCCCATTTTTTCAAAGATGGGAGAGTAATCGCGGAACTCAGCACAAGCCGAATTCCTGGAAGCTATTCATGACTTTATCCTTAACAGATTAGGCAACCCAGTAAACTGAACGTGATTGTTGGTAAGATACTGAGGCCCATACAGCTATTGCCACAGGACAAGCATGCATAGTTACATCGAAAAAATACTCAGAGCTAAAGTCTATGATGTGGCAGAAGAAACGCCGCTGGATTTTGCCCCGACTTTATCCGAGCGGCTGGACAATAAAGTCTTTTTTAAACGGGAAGATTTACAGCCGGTGTTTTCTTTCAAGTTGCGCGGAGCCTATAACAAAATGGCGACGCTGACCCCGGAACAAGCCGCTCACGGTGTTATCGCCGCTTCGGCGGGTAATCATGCGCAAGGTGTGGCGTTGGCAGCGAAGAGACTTGGCATCAAAGCCTTGATTGTGATGCCCAAAACCACCCCGGAAATCAAAGTCAAATCAGTAAAATCACGCGGTGCCAAGATCGTGCTACATGGCGATTCCTATGATGATGCTTACGCCCATGCCATGGAACTGGTGCAGGAAAAACACATGACGTTTATTCATCCTTATGACGATTCTGATGTGATTGCTGGCCAAGGCACTATTGCGATGGAAATTTTAAGACAACGCAACGCCGAGATTCACGCCATTTTCATACCGGTAGGTGGCGGCGGTTTGCTGGCAGGCATTGCCAGTTATGTGAAATTCGTCAGACCGGAAATCAAAATCATCGCCGTTGAGCCGGATGATGCGGATTGCCTGAATCAGGCCCTACAAGCTGGAGAACGGGTGACTTTACCTCAGGTAGGGTTGTTTGCCGACGGCGTGGCGGTTCGGCAAATCGGCGAGGAACCGTTCCGGATTGCGCTACAAACCGTCGATCAGGTGATCACTGTCAGCACCGACGAAATTTGCGCCGCCATCAAGGATATTTTCGACGATACCCGCTCAGTCGCTGAACCGGCTGGCGCCTTATCCGTGGCGGGATTGAAAAAATATGTCGAGCAGCAAGGCATCAAGCAACAAGCGCTGATTGCCATCGACAGCGGCGCCAACATCAATTTCGACCGCCTACGCTATGTCGCCGAACGCACCCAGGTCGGTGAACATCGGGAAATTTTGCTGGCTGTCGCCATCCCTGAAACTCCGGGGAGTTTTTTGAAATTCTGCAAAATGCTGGGCAAGCGCAGCATCACCGAATTTAACTACCGCTATTTCGATAGCCAAATGGCGCAAGTTTTTGTCGGCATTTCCAGCAGCGGCGTGGAAGCGGATAAACAGCAGTTGATTGAACATCTGTTGAGCGAAGGATTCGCTGTGACCGACATGACCGGCAATGAATTGGCCAAAGACCATATTCGTCACATGGTCGGCGGGCATTTGCCTTTTGATTTGCAAGAGCGGGTATACAGCCTGCAATTTCCGGAACGCCCCGGTGCGCTATTGAAGTTTTTACTCTCCTTGGGCCAACAATGGAATATCAGCCTGTTTCATTATCGTAATCATGGCGCTGCATTTGGCAAAGTTTTAATCGGCCTGCAAATATCAGAACCTGAATCCGCAAATTTCGAGCGCAACCTGCAAACCCTGGGATTAAGCTACCGGCTTGAATCCGATAATCCGGCTTATAGATTATTTGCCGGGGGGATGTAAACAAAGCTTTCATTGCGAAGTAGAACATTTCTTCTCCACCCAGTGGCCGTTTCTAAATCCTCAAGCTTCTCGCCAAAACTTATTAGGCTCTGAAAACCCAGAAATATTTAGCCAAATTTGACAATCAATCGTTTGATTGACACAATCTAAATCAATCGTTTGATTGACTTTAGGATTATCCATTGACCACCCATTCAGACACCTCATCAAAAGCCAATGACGCCCGCAGCAACTTGGTGATGGCAGCTTTGCAAATCTTTGCTGAAAAAGGCTTTGAAGGTGCCACGACTCGCGAGATTTGTGAACTGGCCGGTGTCAATCTGTCAGCCATACGCTATTACTTTGGCGATAAAGCCGGACTTTATCGCACCGCTTTTACTGAGCCGCTAGGGGACAAACCTTGTTACTCAAGCATCGAAACTTTCTCAGAACTACCGTTACCGGAAGCGCTCGCTCTGTTTTTCAAAGAATTTCTTGAGCCCTTAAAAAAAGGCGAAGCATTACGTCTAGTGATGAAATTGCACTATCGGGAAATGCTGGAACCCACAGGTGCTTGGCAACAGGAAATCGACAACGAAATAAAGCCGCAACACACTGCCATGGTTGCCATGCTCAAGCAACACTTTGGACTGGCTCAAATTGATAATAATTTGCATCGGCTGGCATTTGCCATGATAGGGATGGCTGTGCATTTTTATGTGGGTTATGACGTCGTTAAAACCATTACCCCCCAAATCATCGAAACACCCCAAGCCATTGATGTCTTGGCCAGCAGTTTGACATCCTACGCGCTCGCCATGATAGAAGCTGAAGCGCGACAAAGCCTATCAAGCGCCAGGTTTGAAAGCCTGTGAACACAAAATCTCGATGCTATCAAAACCCATCAACCTTGCCAAAAACCTTGCTGGAGGAACAGCATGATAATTAGCCAATGGACAGCTCTTTTTGCAAGTCTTGTCTGGATCAGTTTGAGCATCCATCAAGCTTATGGCGAAGAACTACAACCCAATGCTCAAGCATTGGCCCGTCCTTCCCTCAGCGTCAAAGTGATTAAACCTGAACAACTCGACATCCCTTCCAGTTTGATTGCTAACGGTTCGATAGCTGCCTGGCAAGAAGCCATCATCGGTGCAGAAGTCAGCGATTTGCGTTTGCAGGAAGTGCGAGTCGATGTCGGTGAATCCGTTCGTAAAGGCCAGATCCTAGCCGTATTTGCCGACGAAAGCGTAATGGCTGATGTGGCGCAGCATAAAGCCTTGCTTGCTGAAGCAGAAGCCAGTTTAAGCGAGGCTAGTCAAAATGCGGATCGTGCCCGTCAAGCAGCCGGTTCCAGCGCTTTCAGTGCCCAACAAATCACCCAATACCTGACGAGCGAAAAAACCGCAGCAGCCCGGGTGGCCTCCGCAAAAGCGCAATTGGATAACCAATTACTCCGGCAAAAACATACCCGGGTGTTGGCCAGCGACAATGGAATAATCTCCTCGCGCACAGCCACGCTAGGCGCAGTTGCTACGCCGGGTCAGGAATTATTCAGATTGATCCGTCAACACCGCTTGGAATGGCGCGCAGACGTCACTGCGGCGGAAATGGCGCAATTAAAACCCGGATTGAAAGTTCATGTTCAAGTGCCCAATGTGGGTCAGGTTGAAGGTCAGATTCGTTTCCTGGGACCTACTCTGGATGCGCAAAGTCGGAATGGTTTGGTTTATGTCGATCTGCCGGATGCAAGCCGTCAAGGCTTCCGTCCCGGCATGTTTGCTCAAGGCGAGTTTTCTCTGGGCACCCGTAACGCATTGACGATCCCCCAAACTGCACTATCGTTGCGGGAAGGTTTTAGTTATGTGTTTCGTTTAGGCACTCAAACCGGCGATCAAGCCCCCGTCACCCAAGTCAAAGTCCAACTGGGCAGACGTACCGGCGATCGATTCGAAATAGTGTCCGGCATTCATCCAGATGACCGTTTGGTCGGCAGTGGTGCAGCCTTTTTAGCCGATGGCGATACCGTGAAAGTGGTGCAACCATGAACGTCTCCGCCTGGTGTATCCGCAACCCCATACCATCCATCATGTTGTTTGTGATGTTGACTATCGGGGGATTGCTCAGTTTTAAAAACATGAAAATCCAGAACTTTCCTGATCTGGATTTGCCGACTATCAGCGTCGTTTGCAGCTTGCCCGGTGCCTCACCGTCACAACTGGAAACGGATGTAGCGAGAAAAATTGAGAACTCACTGGCTACCGTGCAAGGACTCAAGCACATCACCACCAAAGTTCAGGATGGTAGCGTCACCATGACTGCAGAATTCCGGCTGGAGAAACCGGTACAGGAAGCCCTGGATGATGTGCGCTCGGCTGTCGCCAAAGTACGAGCAGATTTGCCCGGTGATTTACGCGACCCTATAGTCACCAAGCTGGATGTCGCCGGTGCTCCGATTCTGGCGTTTACCGTGGCATCCAGTAAACGCGATAATGAAGCCTTATCCTGGTTTGTGGATGACAGTATCAGCAAACAATTGCTGAGCATCCGGGGTGTAGGCAATGTCAAACGGGTTGGTGGGGTAAGTCGCGAAATTACAATTGCGCTGGATCCGATCAAATTGCAATCCCTGGGCACCACAGCAGCGGATATATCCCGACAACTTAGGCAAATTCAGCAAGAAAGTTCCGGAGGCCGAGCCGACTTGGGCAGCGGTGAGCAACCTGTCCGCACATTAGCGAATGTCACCTCGGTTGAAGAATTACGCCCCATGGCCTTATCGTTGCCCGATGGCCGTAGCATTCGTCTGGAACAAATCGCCAGCATCAACGACAGCGTGGCCGAACCGCGTTCACTGGCTCTGTTGAACGGTCAACCGGTGGTCGGTTTTGAAGTCACCCGCAGCCGCGGCGCTAGCGAAGTGGAGGTAGGCGAAGGCGTGCAAAAAGCCCTTGAGGCATTAAAGCTGACAAATCCGGATATTGAATTTACTGAAGCTTTTAATTTTGTCATCCCCGTCGCCGAGGAGTTTCAGGGCTCCATGACACTGCTCTATGAAGGCGCGCTGCTGGCCGTATTTGTGGTGTGGTTATTTCTGAGAGAATGGCGGGCGACATTCATCTCTGCCGTCGCCCTGCCCTTGTCGGCGATTCCGGCGTTTATGGGGATGTATTTTTTTGGTTTTTCGATCAATGTCGTCACCTTGCTGGCTTTATCGTTGGTCATCGGCATATTGGTGGATGATGCCATTGTCGAAGTCGAGAACATTGTCCGGCATTTACACATGGGCAAACCCCCTTATCAAGCTGCCATGGAAGCGGCTGACGAAATTGGTCTGGCTGTGGTAGCCACTACGTTTACCTTGATCGCTGTGTTTTTACCCACCGCTTTTATGAGCGGCATTGCCGGGCGATTTTTCAAGCAATTTGGCTGGACCGCCGCCCTGGCGGTATTTGCGTCTCTAGTCGTAGCACGCATGCTGACACCCATGATGTCGGCTTATATGTTGAAGAGTACCCGGGAAATCAACGCACCCGATGGTCGCATCATGCGCTATTACCTGAAATTCGCGGGTTGGTGTCTAAAACATCGTTTGATCACTCTGGCAGCCGCCATCGCTTTTTTTATCGGTTCAATCGCGCTGATCCCGCTGTTGCCTCAAGGTTTTATCCCACCGGATGACAATCCGCAAAGTCAGGTGATGGTGGAATTACCACCCGGTGCTACATTGGCTCAAACGCATGCCGCTGCCGAATCCGCCAGACAATTGATCGCCTCCGTGCCCTACGTCAATACCATCTATACCACTATTGGCGATGGCTCGGTCGGCACCGATCCCTTGGCCCCTTCGGCAGGTAGCGGTGAAGTGCGCAAGGCCAGCCTGACCGTACTGCTGGCCAACCGCCAGGACAGACCTGTGCGTAAACAAGTTATCGAACGCGATATACGTGACGCCTTGAAAGCCTTACCCGGAGTTCGCACTAAAGTCGGCTTGGGCGCAACAGGGGAAAAATATGTCCTGGTGCTCAGCGGCGACGATCCACAAGCCTTAAGTGCCGCAGCCCGCGCCGTCGAAAAGGATTTAAGAACCATTTCCGGCATAGGCAATATCGCCTCCAGCGCGGCCCTGGTTAGACCTGAAATTTCAGTGAAACCGGATTTCGCCCGCGCCGCTGACTTGGGCGTGACCTCGGCCGCCATTGCCGAAACCATGCGAATTGCTACCATTGGCGATTACGATATGGCGCTGCCTAAATTCAATTTGTCGCAACGCCAAGTGCCCATCATGGTCAAACTAGCCGAAAGCGGTCGACAGGATATGTCAATACTGGAACGTTTATCGTTACCCTCAAGCAAGCCAGGTATAGGGGCAGTCATGGTCAATCAAGTGGCGACACTGGAGCTTTCCAGCGGCCCTGCCGTCATAGACCGATACGACCGATCCCGGAATATCAACTTTGAAGTCGAACTTTCTAGCCTACCATTAGGTGACGTGAGTGCGGCGGTACAGAAATTACCGAGCATTCAGAATCTTCCGGCCGGGGTCAGGCAAATCAGTATCGGCGATGCAGAAATGATGGGCGAATTGTTTGCCAGTTTCGGCTTGGCCATGTTGATTGGTGTACTGTGCATTTTTATTGTGCTGATCCTGTTATTCAAGGATTTTCTGCAACCGATTACTATCCTGGTGGCCTTGCCGTTGTCATTTGGCGGCGCGTTTGTCGGTTTGTTACTGGCAGACAAAAGCTTTTCCATGCCGTCATTAATCGGTTTGATCATGTTAATGGGTATTGCCACCAAAAACTCGATTTTGTTGGTCGAATACGCCATCGTCGCCCGACGCGAACATGGCTTAAGCCGCTTTGACGCCTTGATGGATGCCTGCCACAAACGCGCCCGGCCTATCGTGATGACGACCATCGCCATGGGCGCGGGTATGTTGCCAATTGCCCTAGGCACCGGTATCGCCGACACTTCATTCCGAAGCCCAATGGCAGTAGCGGTGATTGGCGGCCTGGTCACTTCGACCTTGCTTAGTTTGTTGGTGATTCCGGTCGCGTTTAGCTATCTGGATGATGTGAAAAACCTGTTTGCAAAAATCTGGCGTCAAAACCCAGCGTAATTTGACAAATTAATCCTTTATGGTGAATTTTTCTAATTGATTACTTTCGAACAATCGCTGCCGCAATTCAAATTCCAGATTAGGTATTACCAACGCAGCGCAAAAGTTGGCCATTACAGGAATTTCTGTAATTTTCCAATCGCAAGCCAAACCGTAATCTTCCGGTATCGAGATTAACTGACCTGCTATCTGTGGTTCTACTTCACAGCGATTCAAACCCAGCGCAATACCACGACCTATGGATTTTACAAAGGCTTCTTTTTTAGTCCAGAGCCGGTAAAAAGTTTCCTGACTTTGCGGTTCAGGCAGTGGCTGCCAATACTTAAGCTCGCGTTCGGCAAAGCAACGCTTAGCCATACCATCCATATTGCTTCGCGTTTTTATCAGCTCGATATCGACACCAATGTCAGGCAAATTACCTACAGCTATCAGTAACAAATGATCCGTATGTGAAATATTGAAATGCAGAGAATCACTGATCAAAGCAGGTTTGCCGTGCTCTCCAAGTGTAAATTGCAGATCTGCAGGTTGTGCGGATAAATAACTCGCCAGCACATGTCGGGTTATAGCCCTGACAGCGATATACCGATTGCGTAACGGCGGTTGCTGAAAAGTATCAGCCCGCTGCCTTTCCCGATCGTTCAATACAGCCGTCAGCTTAGATAGACATATGGCGTGCTGATTCAAATCCACCTGCCAGACATCAACAAAGCGATGCCGCATGGCTTTCTCCAGTTACTATGTTTATCAAATGTATTTTTTTAACAATCATAAGACAATTATTTTCACTGGCTCTGACAATTTTCCAGCGTATGCAGGAATTTTCATCAATCGATGCAATCCTTGGCAAAACACTTGGTTTTTCTTGACGAAAACACTTAAAGACAGTAGTTTACTCAACCTTTTTCGTAAAAAGCATTTTCAGGTTTGATTAGTATTTTGAGGACATAAAATTGGAACTCAGCGGCGGACATATACTTGTCCAGTGTCTTAAAGACGAAGGTGTCGAATTTGTTTTTGGCTATCCAGGTGGCTCGGTTTTGCACATCTATGATG
>SXGU01199563.1_pt1 | contig 12270 bp, 9 predicted proteins | sample 3174531 | NCBI WGS metagenome assembly SXGU01 (sample SAMN11356863, study PRJNA531348) | freshwater metagenome | isolation source: freshwater sample F1-140 | place: China: Fuxian Lake, Yuxi | collected 2017-12-25
ACTGGGGTAAAAATCACGAAATGTCATCGACCAGACAAGATAAACCGCTTGAACACCAATGAGGACTGGGGTAACGCGATTTGACCACCGCCACCGACGCCTGAAAATCCTGGCGCACGCCGAACGCGCAAGAACCTCGCGGCGCGGGGTTGCCGCTAGGCGCGGTCTGCCGCGAAGCGCATACTGGACGCGAATCATTCTCCCCTTCCTGGGTTTCTTCATGCCTCTCCCCAATGATCCTCCTGACGATCGTGCCACGCTCACGGTGCCGTGGCACCGCGGGCGAAGTGCTTTCACACTCATCGAGTTACTGGTGGTGATCGCGATCATCGCGATTCTAATCGGGCTGCTGTTGCCCGCCGTGCAGAAAGTGCGCGAGGCCGCGGCCCGCATGAAGTGCTCCAACAACCTCAAGCAGATCGGGCTTGGCCTGCACGCCTACCACGACGCGCGATCGCGGTTCCCGGTTGGGTACTCGCTCGGAGGCAACGACACCTTGCTCCCGCCCAACGAACCGAGGCAATCCTGGCAGGCGGTCATTCTCCCGTACATCGAGCAGGGGAACAACCTGGCGTCCAACCCAGGCGGGGTTGCTGCCCCCGTGCCGATCTACTTCTGCCCGACCCGCCGAGGCCCGCAGGTCGGCGCGAAGGTGGACTACGCCAGCGTTCACTCGGCCGCGTGGGATCCCAACCACCGCGGTCCCAGCCAGGGGGCGGCAGCCGGCGTTGACACGTGGTTCACGATCATGGGTGGGTGGTGCGCCAGTAGGGCGAAGTGGCCACCGGCGTACACGATGACGACGGTCACCAACGCGAACGGCACTTCGAACACGGGGTTAGTCGCCCACCGCGGGCTGCGCCCCGCGAACGTCCAGGCCGGAGGACGGAACGACTTCCCGTTTGAAGCCCTGACCGGTGGCGACGCGGGCGCCCAGCCGTGGTGGACCAACCGGGCCTGGGTCGGCATTCAGCCAGACTCGGACACGGCGACGTTCAACAGGGTCGCCAGCGGACTGGCTCTCACCTCCGACTACACGCAGGGCAGCGCGCACACCGGCGGGTGCCCCACTCTGCTCGCCGACGGCTCCGTCCGCAACATCTCGTATGGGGTGAACATGGACATCTTCTGCGGGTTCTGGAACGCCAACAGCGGGGTCGTCGGCCCTCTCAACTGACCACCGCACTGCGACAGTGACCCGGCGCCGATCGGCGCTGATTTAGCGCTTGCACGGCGCCGCGTGGCGTGGATACTGAGAAATAGTTTCCGCTTTGCACGTTTGGTCTTGCTCCGTTCTTTGTGTTCGTTGAGGGGTTGTTGGCCCACAGATTTCGTTTCGTTCACGGAGGTTCATCCATGTTCGCTCACTCCCGCCGGCAAAGTGCTTTCACACTGATCGAGTTACTCGTCGTTATCGCGATCATCGCGATTCTGATTGGGCTGCTTCTGCCCGCTGTACAGAAGGTGCGTGCCGCCGCCGCACGCATGAAGTGCCAAAACAACCTCAAACAAATCGCGATTGGGGTTCACAGTTATCAAGATGCGCAGGGCCGGTTCCCGTACAACGGCGACCCGGTAAACTTCACCGGGTGTTGCAACCAGGGCCGGACCGAGTGGAGTTTCCTCGCCCGGATGTTGCCGAACCTCGAGCAGGAGAACTTGTTCAAGGCCGGCGGGCTGAGCACGACCCCGGAGGCGGCCATGAACTCGGCCACCGGCCAGACTCTCATGCGGACCGTTGTGCCGACCTTCCGCTGCCCCAGCGACACGACTCCCGAGACCCGGACAAACGTCGCCAACTGGGGAGGATTCACTGTCGCCTCCACCAGTTATAAGGGTGTGTCCGGCTCGCACTACACCCACGGCGGCACGTCGAGCAACTACACGAACAACCTGGGCACGGGATTTGGGGACGGGCTGACTGGCAACCCGTGCGGGAACGGGATCTTCTGCCGCGAGGACAACCGGCGCAAACTGGTTCTGGCCCAGATCACAGACGGGACCAGCAACACGCTCATGATCGGGGAAGACGTCGGGGTGATGAACGACCACAACGCCTGGTCGTACGCGAACGGGGCGAACGGAACCTGCGCCATCCCGCTGAATCTCGGGACCACGTTAATCCAACCGACCGGGGTGAATGTGACCCCGGGGTACTGGCCGAACGTTTACTCGTTCCGGAGCATGCACACGAGCGGGGCGAACTTCGGGCTGGCCGATGGGTCGGTACGATTCGTCCGCGACTCGATGGATCTGGCCACCTACCGCAACGCCTCCACCTTCGCCGGCGGCGAGGTGCTCGGCAGCAACTGGTAAGTGCGCCCCCCGAACCCGCGCCCCCCGAACCCGCGACCAACCGGTCGCGGGTTCTTTTTTGCGCGCTGCCGTTCGGGTACAACGTGACTCAGACGCTCCGCTGCGCGTCGCGGCTCTGAGTACCCACTGAGGTGCATCATGCGATTCCGTCCTTTCGTTCTCGTCGGCGCGCTCTTCCTCGGCGCACTGGTGCCGTCCACGCATCTGCTCGCCGCTCCGCCCGACAAGCGGCCGATGAAGGTGGACGACCTGTTCGCGTTCAAGCGCGCCGCGGCCCCGCAGGTCAGCCCGGACGGGAAGACCGTCGTTTATCAGGTCACGACGGTCGACCTCAAGGCAAACAAGAGCAGCACCGCGCTGTGGCTTGCCCCGGCCGAAGGCAAGGCGGAGCCGAAACAACTCACCGACCCGAAGGGCAAGAAGGACATGAACCCGCGCTGGTCGCCCGACGGCGAACGCATCCTGTTCGAGTCCACGCGCTCGGGTGCGCCGCAACTGTGGGTACTCACCCCTGACGGCGAGGTAAAGCAACTCACCGACATCAGCACCGGGGCGAGCAGCGGCACTTGGTCGCCCGACGGCACGCACGTCGCGTTCGTGTCGAGCGTATACCCGGAGTTCAGCGAGAAGCCGTTCGCGGAGGCTGACAAGCTCAACAGGGAGAAAGACGACGAGATCGAGAAAAGCCCGGTAAAGGTGAAGACGTTCACGAAACTCTTCTACCGCCACTGGGACGACTACGTCGGCGACAAGCGGCAGCACCTCTTCGTCTGCAAGGCCGATGGAAAGGATTGCCGTGACGTGACCCCCGGCGACCGCGACGCCAACCCCACGTCATCCACCTTCAGCAGCGGCGACGACTTCACCTTCACGCCCGATGGCAAGTACCTCGTGTTCACCGCGGTGCCGGAGAAAGAAGAAGCGTGGAGCACCAACCACGACCTGTGCCGCGTGAGCATCACCAACAAGTCGCCGAAGTGGGAGACGCTCACTGCCGACAACAAGGCCGCCGACGGTGGTCCGAAGTTCTCGGCTAACGGCAAGAAGCTCGCGTGGCGCGCGCAGAAGACAGCCGGCTACGAAGCCGACAAGTGGAACATCCTCGTCGCGGACTGCACATCTGACGGCACGCTTAGCGGGAAGCCATTCAACTCAACCGCGCGGTACGACATCTCGGTGAACGAGTTCGTCTGGAACGGCGGGTACGATCGCGCGTTCCTGTTTACCGCGGACGCCGAGGGCGCGACACCGATCTTCATGGTTCAGGTCGAAGGGACCGGCCTCAAGGTCGAGTACGCATCCGGCGCGTGCGGGTCGCTGTCCGTTTCGCGCCAGCGGAACATGCTCGCGTTCACCGAGGCCGCGATGCACCACCCGGCCGAGGTGAAAACGTACTGGTGGCCCGGCGAGAAGCCAAAGCCGGTAGACGTGAGCCGCGTCAACGAGAAACTCCTCGCGGAACTGGACCTGGGAAAACCAGAGTCGGTGGACGTGCCGGTCGAGAGCCGGGTGACGATGAACCGGTTGGTGTTCCCGGTCGTGACCAAAGTCGAGATGCAGATGTGGATTTTGAAGCCGCCGGGGTTCGACGGGTCGAAGAAGTGGCCGGTCGCGTTCCTGGTTCACGGCGGGCCACAAGGCGCGTGGGAGAACAGTTGGAGCTTTCGCTGGAACCCGCAAGCGTGGGCCGCGCAGGGCTACGTGGTGGTGATGCCGAATCCGCGCGGCAGCACCGGCTTCGGCCAGAAGTTCGTTGACGAAATCACCGGCGATTGGGGCGGCAAGTGTTACCGCGACCTCGTCGCGGGCCTCGACCACGTCGAGAAGTTGCCCTACGTGGACAAGAACCGGATCGGTGCCGCGGGCGGCAGTTTCGGTGGCTACATGATGAACTGGTTCGCGGTGAGTGACGCGGCGAAGCGCTTCAAGTGTTTAATCACGCACTGCTCGGTGTGGAACTTCGAGAGCATGTGGGGCACGACGGACGAGTTGTGGTTCGACGAGTGGGAGCACGGCGGGCTGCCGTGGGAGAAGCCGGGCAAGTACGCGGAGTTCTCCCCGCACAAACGCGCCGGCAACATGGTGAAGGCGAAAACGCCGATGCTGATCATCCACAACGACCTCGACTTCCGCTGCCCAATTGGACAGGGACACGAGTTGTTCAGCGCGCTGCAACGTCAGGGCGTGCCGAGTCGCTTCGTGAACTTCCCGGACGAAGGGCACTGGGTGTTGAAGCCGAAGAACAGTCAGCACTGGCACAAGGAAGTGTTCGGGTGGCTGGCGAAGTACGCCCCGCCAGGGCCGCGGTAATGTCTTGTAGGGTGGGTCGAGGCCCGCGAAGCGCGGCCCTCGACCCACCCTACGAAGATCAAGCAGCCGGTTCGATGCTGACGCCGAGCGGGTGCCCGCCCTTTTTCACGAATGGGTCCGAACCACACGAGCGGATCTGATCGGCCTTCAGTTCGGCTACTTCTAGCGCCCCAATCCACACCGCGGCCTTGCCCTTCTCGTGCGCTTCCAACATCAGTTTCACGCACTTCTCGACGGTATACCCGAACACCTTGCGCAGCACGGCGACGACGAACTCCATGGTGTTCGTGTCGTCGTTGTGCAGGACGACCGCGTAAGGCGGTTGGCGGCGTGTCCTGGTTTCGGTTTCCTGGTCCGGGACGACTTCCGGGAGTGGCGTTGCCATAATCCGGTCTCTCTCCGGGTGGGCGGAAGATACAGAGATTATAGCCCGGCCCGAACGCGAGGGGAAGTAAAGGGCGTGGCGCGCAAAAAGAACCCCGCCCATTGGGCGGGGTTCCGTATTTACGCCCACAGACCACGAACGGTCGCCCTTCCAGGGCTGAAAACCAAGACGCAATCTTCTTACCCGGATGGGGCGGCTGTTCGTGGTCTGTGGGCGTAAGCCCCAGGCGCGGAACCGGACACCAACTGCGTCACTTACTCCGGCTTCGGCGGGGGCGGGTTACCCTTCGGCCCACCGGGGCCGCCAGGGCCACCCGGCCCACCGGCGCCGCCGAAGCCGCCACCGAAGCCGCCACGACGCTCTTTCATTTCCTTGAATGCCTTCTTCTGCTCGTCGGTCAGAAGTTTCTCGATCTTCGCGTCCACGTCCTTCTGGATCGCTTCGAGGTCTTTCTTCTGCGCGTCGGTGAGTTTCAGTTGTTCTTGCACGAACGGCGCGAGAACTTGACCGGGCGCGGGCATCCCAAACCCGCCGCCCTTGCCGCCCGGCCCGCCGGGCTGTCCGCCCTTGCCGCCGGATTGCCCACCCTTTCCGGGTTCGCCGCCCTTGCCGCCGGGGGGTTGGGCCGAGCCGAACGACACAGTCGCGAGAACTCCCGCGACGAACAAACCGGCTGCCAGTACACGCATCGCGTTCTCCCGTTGTTTAAGGAAATGACCTATCGAGATACTAAACGGCGGCTCGGTCGCATGCGAGACGTGCCGCGCGGATTTTCTTCTTCGCGGTTGGCCGTAGCATGTCGGGTATGTTGATCCTGTTCCTGTTCGCGGTCGCGGTCGCGTGGGTCGGGCACGCATGTATCTGGACGGCGACTCTGAGCCACCTGTACGGTCGCCCGCTCTCGAAGGGGTTGCTGAAGGCGTGGCGGCTCATCACCGGCGTCGCCATCCTCGCGTTTCCCGCGTTGGTCTGGTTTGCCTTCTCGCAGCCGTTTATCAATTCGAGTCGCCCGGAGGAAGATTCGCCCGGCGATTGGGGTTGGGCCGCGATTCTGTACGCCTCTGCGTGCTTCATCTTTGGCGCGACTGTGTTGCCTGTCATCACGCTCGTTCGCGCACTGCGGAAGCCGACCGCGTGTGTCGTGAGTGAACAAACCCGCACGCTCGACCTGTGGCCCGAACTTGGCGAGTCACTGGTCGGCGATGGCAAGCACCGGCGCGCCGTGCGCGTGCCCGGTAACTGCGCGTTCAAGTTCGACATCACCGACCTCACGCTCGCGTTGCCGAACTTGCCTGTCGCGTGGGACGGCCTCACGATTCTGCTCGTCAGCGACCTGCACTTTCACGGCACACCGAGCCGCGTGTACTTCGAGCGAATCATTGACGAACTTACACGCGGACCAGTCCCTGATCTCGTGTGCCTCGCGGGGGATTTCGTGGACACCGACACGCACCACGAATGGATTCAACCGCTGCTCGGCCGGCTTCAGGCGAACGAGGCGAAGCTCGCGATCCTCGGCAACCACGACAAGTACCACGACCCGGAACGCATTCGCGCCGAACTGAGCGCAACCGGCTATACCGTCCTCGGCAACGGCTGGCGGGAATTGATCGTTCGCGGGGTGAAGTGCGTCGCGGTCGGGCACGAAGGGCCATGGTTCGCCGGTACGCCCGACCTGCGCGCCGCGCCAACGGGCACGTTCCGGCTGTGCCTCAGTCACACACCGGACAATTTCTACTGGGGCTTCGCGCAAAAAATCGACCTGATGCTGTGCGGGCACGTCCACGGCGGCGGGATTCGCGTGCCGCTGATCGGGTCGATCTTCGTGCCGAGCGTGTACGGTCGGCGCTTCGATCATGGCGTGTTCGAGAAGGACGGAACCGCGATGGTCGTGAACCGTGGCGTGAGCGGCAAGGAGCCGCTGCGAATCCGCTGCAACCCGCAGGCGGTTCGCGTTAAACTGATCTCCGCGAGCGTCGCAAACGCAGCCCAATAACCGGAACCAACACCATGCGAATCGTCGTCGCGCTTGTTCTCCTGTCGGTCGCGGTCGCGTCGGTGCCGGCCGCGGACCCGCCCACGCCACCGGTGGTGCCGATGGGAGCGCCGACCGATGCCGCGATCGACGCGTTGATCGCGGACGCGATCGGGCGGAACGCCGGGACCGCGGCCGAGGCCGTGCGGAAGTTAGTTAATCTCGGACCCGCTGCGGTTCCGTCGCTCACGCAGGGACTGTGGGCAGATTCCGATACGCGGCGTGCCTGCATCGCAATGCTCGGCATGATCGGGGCCGACGCGCGATCCGCCGTGCCCTCGCTGGTGCGGATGCTCAACGACGACAACCTCGAAATCCGCGGGGGCGCGGCGCGCGCGCTCGGCTTCATCGGCGCGCACTCCGCGATTCCCGCGCTCACGAAACTGCTCGACGACAAGTTTCCCCTGGTGCGGCTCACGGCCGCCGAGTCGCTCATCTCACTCGGCGCGAGCGCGGAAACCGTGCTGCCGGTACTCACGAAGGCGCTGAAATCGGAGCGACAGGACGAGAACTACGCCGCGGCGCGGCTGCTCGGCGAACTTGGGCCGGAGGCCGCGCCCGCGGTGCCGGTGATCAACAACGCCCTGGCCGGTGCCGATCCGCTTCTCGTGGCGCGACTGGCCGACGCGCTTGGGCGCGTCGGGCCGGGCGCGAAGGACGCGGCGCCCGCGCTCAAGACGCGCGTGAGCGACGACAAGAACCCGATGATCTACCACGTGCCCGCGACCCTCGCGGTGTGGCGCATCACCCGCGACCTGGACGTGGTGAAACTCCTGTACCCCGCGTTGCCCAAGACTCAGGGCCGCGGTCTGGCGCACGCTCCACTCTGGCGCATCGATCAATCGAAGGAGACGCTGGACGAACTCACGAAGCAGTTGAAATCTCAGGAGCCGTCCGATGTGATCGCCGCAGCCGCGGCACTCGGCCCTCAGTCGAAGGACGCGGCGTCCGCGCTCGCCAAACTCATTCAGCCGGACCTTGACCCGGCGAAACTCCTCGCCGTGCTGACCGTGCTCGGAGACATCGGACCCGGAGCGCCGGCTTGGAACAAAGAGACACTCGAAACGCTCCAGAAGATTATCGAGAGCAAGACGCCCGGTCTGAGCGTCGCAGCGGCGGTGACCGCGTACCGCATTGCGCCCACGCCCAAAGCAGCGCAGGTACTCACGGATTTCCTCGAAGAGAAAGACCTGCGTATCGAAGCGGCCGAGGCTCTCAAGGCGCTCCGGCCCACGAATCAGGCGGTCATCATCGAGTTGCTCGCCGCGCTCGACATCCCGAACGATCAGGTGAAGCTCTCGGCGGCGATCGCGTTGTGGCGCATCGAGAAGAATGCGCAGGCTCTGCCTTCGGCCACCAAACGGCTACGCTCCACCGACCCGTTCGTCCGGGCAACGGCGGCGACAGACATCGGCGGCGAATTTGGCGCGGAAGCGAAGACCGCCGTACCCGAACTCGTGAAGCGGTTGTTCGACCCGTTCGCACTGGTACGTTCCGCAAGCGCCGAGGCGTTGGGCCGTGTCGGGCCAGGGGCGAAGGACGCGGTCGCTCCTTTGATCGCGCTACTCGATGGCGATGAACCCGCGTTCGTGCAGTCCGCCGCGTGCGAGGCGCTGGGCCTCATTCAACCGACCGAGAAGGACGACGCGGTGGTAGTGTTGAAGAAGAAGTTCGAACACCCCGACGCGCTTGTTCGCGCGCACGCGGCGCTCGCGTTGTTCCTGCTGACTGGCGACAAGACCGGCGAGCAAGAAGCCGCGAACGGGATGGGCTACCGCACGCACCACGTCCGCATCACCGCGGCCGAAACCGCGTGGCGGATGAACAAGAACGCGAAGGCGATCCCGCTCCTGATTCGCGCCCTCGAAGAAGGCAACTTGGACGGAACCGCTGGCGAGAACGAGCGGTACATGGCGACCCGCGCGCTCGGCCGCGTTGGGGCCGACGCGAAGGATGCCGTGCCCGAACTGCTGAAGCTCATCAACCACCGCGACTACGCAGTCGCGACCGCGGCGTGCGCAGCGGTCAAGGCAATCGACCCAGAAGCCGCGAAGAAGGCCGGCGTGAAGTGACGCGCTTGCGGCTTCGCGGGCGCTTTGCACTCGCGAAGCCGCAAGCGGCGGAAGACCGTATCATTTCCGCATGAGCACAGAAACCGCACACCTGCGCGAATACCTGTCTGTTGCGATCGAAGCCGCCCGTAAGGGAGCCGCCGAATTGGAGCGATGGCGCTCCAAGTTCTCGGTCCGCGAGAAGAGTCGCGCCGACCTCGTCACCGACGCCGACAATGCGTCGCAACAGATCATCAAAGACATCCTGCTCGGCGCGTTCCCCGAACACGTCTTCATTGGCGAAGAGGAGTCGGTTGGGAAGTCGCCCGAAGATGTGCGCCCGCCGGCCGACGCTCCGCCCGCGTGGGTGGTCGATCCGCTCGACGGCACCGCGAACTACGTTCACGACGTGCCCGCGTACTGCGTGTCCATCGGGCTGTGGCACCGGGGTAAGGCTATTGTGGGCGTGATCCTCGACCCGCGCCAGAACGAACTCTTCAGTGCCGCGGATGGACTGGGCGCGTTCCTGAACGACAAGCCGATTCGCGTGAGTACCGTGCCCGACGTGGCAGGCGGCATGATCAGCACCGGGTTCCCCGCGAACTACCAGAAGCAGCTCCGCAACCTCGAAGCGTGGAGGAAGTTAACCGAACATGCGCAATCGCTTCGCCGCAACGGCTCGACGGCTCTGAGCATGGCGTACGTCGCGTGCGGCCGGTTCGACGGGTACTGGGCCTACGACAACTACCCGTGGGATGTGATGGCCGGCGCCGCTCTCATCGTCGAAGCCGGTGGCGTGTTGGGCACGACGGACGGGAAGCCGTTCGACCCATACCGCCCGGACCTCGTTGCGGGCAACCCCGCGGTGCATCCCGAACTGCTCCGCATTCTGTTAAGTTGATGAAGAACCCCTCCCAACCCCTCCCCCAAGAAGGGAGGGGCTTCGAAGCGAACGCGGCGCGTTCGCCGTTCCATCCTCCGTCTGAAGCCCCTCCCTTCTCAGGGGAGGGGTTGGGAGGGGTTCTTCTTAGGTCCACGCATGCTGCTCCTTTCCTGTACGAACGTGTCTCGTGGGTACGACGCGACACCGCTCTTCGAGGACGTGGAATTCGAGATCCACGCGGGCGAGCGGGTCGGGTTCGTCGGTCCCAACGGGGCCGGCAAAACGACCTTGCTCCGCATACTCGCGGGCCTCGACGAACCCGACTCCGGCAAGGTCACACTGCACGCGGGCGCGCGCTTCGGGCTGCTCCAACAGGTCGCCGAGTTCCCCACCGGGCGCACGCTCTTCGAGGAAGCCAAGAGCGCGTTCGATGAGTTGCTCGCCACGCAGCGCGAGTTCGAGCGCGTCGCCGAAAAGTTAGCCACTTCGACCGATGAAACGCAACACAAGCAACTGAGCGCGACGTTCGACCGGCTCACGGAGTTGCTCCGCCACCACGACGCTTTCGAGTTGGATCACAAGGTCGAAGGCGTACTTGCGGGTCTGGGGTTCAAAGCGAGTGACTTCCGCCGCGACGCGAACACGTTCTCCGGCGGCCAGCAGCGCCGGCTGCTGCTCGCGAAAGTGCTCCTCTCCGCGCCTGACGTGATGCTTCTCGACGAACCGAGCAACCACCTCGACATCGACACTACCCGCTGGTTGGAAAACTACCTCAGCCAGCAGCCCGAAGGGATGCTCGTCGTCAGTCACGACCGCTACTTTCTCGACAAGGTGACGAACAAGACGTTCGAGTTGCACCAGCGGAAGATCACGAGCTACCCCGGTAGTTTCAAGCAGTACGTCCGACTTCGTGACGAGAAGTATGAACGCGAACTAAAGGAGTTCGAGTCGCAGAAAGAGTACATCGAGAAGCAGGAGGAGTTCATCCGCCGGGCGCACTACGGGCAACTCGCGAAGGCGGCGCAGTCGCGCGTGAAGGTACTCGACAAGATCGACCGGCTCGAGAAACCGACGAAGGTGAGCGGCCCGCACATCGCGTTCAGCGAAGTGGCGCGCTCCGGCGACATCGTGTTTCACGCCGAAGACCTGACGAAGCGCTACGGCGAGAAGAAGCTGTTCGAGAACTTGAGTTTCGACCTGCCGCGCGGTAAGCGGCTCGGGATCATGGGCGCGAACGGCTGCGGCAAGACGACGCTACTCCGCATCTTGTTGGGCGATGAGGAACCGACGAGCGGTCTCGTCCAGCGTGGGCACCTGGTGTTTCCGGGCTACCTCGACCAGCACCTCGCGATCCTCGAACCCGAGAAGAGCGTGATGCGGGCCGTGTGGCCAGACGACGACCCGCAGCACACCGAACAGAAGATGCGCGACCTGCTCGGCAGTTTCGGGCTGCATGGCGAAATCGTCGAACACACTATCAAATCGCTGTCCGGTGGCGAGCGGTCGCGGGCCGCGCTCGCGAAGCTCACGGTCAACGGCGCGAACCTGCTCATCCTCGACGAGCCGACGAACCACCTCGACATCTGGGCGTGCGATTCACTGGAACAGGCGCTGAAGGACTACGAGGGAACGTGCATCGTCGTGAGCCATGACCGCTACTTCCTGAACCGCGTCGCGGACTTAATGATCGTCTTCGCCGACGGCACGACGGAAGTCGTGTACGGCAACTACGACACCTACGAGCTTCTTCGCAACGCCCGCGAACAGGCAGCCAAGGCGAGCGGGGGGCGTAAGTCCACCGAGGAGGCGAACCCCGGACGTAAGTCCGGGGGCGTCGCACCCGCGACAGGCGACGCGAAGGCGAAGCCGAAGCGGAAGTTCCCGTACCGCAAGGTGCCGGACATCGAAGCGGACATCGCGAAAACCGAGAAGAAGATCGCGACCCACGAAGCAGCGCTTCAAACACCCGATGTGTACAAGGACGCGACCCGCCTCCGCGACACGATGACCGATTTGGAGAAGTCAAAGGACGCGCTCGCGCTGTTGTACCAGCACTGGGAAGAGGCAGTCGAACTGAACGGGTAAGCGAGGAGGTCCGTCATGATCGAAGGCGAAATCCGCGAAGCGGCGGTGCGGGCCATCGAGGGCGCGGGGTGCTCGGTGGTGTACCTGCCCCCGTACAGCCCGGACTACAACCCGATCGAGTTAGCGTTTGCCAAGATCAAGGCCCGGTTACGAGCCGCCGAACTGCGCACCATCGACAAGATCGAACGCTTCTTCGGCACGGTTC
>SXGU01140559.1_pt1 | contig 12269 bp, 14 predicted proteins | sample 3174531 | NCBI WGS metagenome assembly SXGU01 (sample SAMN11356863, study PRJNA531348) | freshwater metagenome | isolation source: freshwater sample F1-140 | place: China: Fuxian Lake, Yuxi | collected 2017-12-25
GGCAGCCCTAGACATTCAGTGCGCTCCCCCGGCAGCTGGACCACGCCTACTCACGCTGCGCCGCGTGTGCCATTCCTACAGCGCAGGATTACCAACCCACTGTCTGATCAAACTCCAGTTCCGGGATCGGCTCTGCATCCGCATGCGCACCCGAATCAGCCACCAACCTATCGTGTCCGGTTTCCGCTACTAGGTTTGCCATCAGGTCAAACTCCAGTTCGGGGATTGCCTCTACTGCTTCTGGAGCAATCAGCTGCTGTGCAATTACCTCCACCGGTGGTGAGCGCGCCGGTGCGATTGCCGGTGCAGTTGTTGGCTCGCCAGCCATGTCTCCAAATTCTGACGCACCACTTGAAACGCCGCACTCCGTTCCGGCCGCCGGCAGTACATACACCGGCCCCCGCTCCAACTTGCAATTACTGCCTGCGCGTGTCCCCGGCACACCAGCAGCGCTGCTCATAATCAAGTCCCTATCTGAAATTCCAGCAGCCGGGCCCGATCCTCAATAACCTCACCCGCGCCCGCTTCCACTGCAACGCGCACCTGCGTTGCCGGCGAGTACAGAGTATGAGCGCATTCGGACCGTTTACGTGGCTCGCTTTCCCAACGCACAACCGCTGTTTGGTTTAGAAGATTTCGAGCTTTCTCGGCCGCAGCGATCGGGGCTTAACTCCGACCTCATCTGCCACAAAAAAATAGGGCCGCGAAGCACCAACGATGCTTCACGACCCTGGTCGATGGCTACTGCTTCCCCGCCTTCCCACTCTTCACCTACCGCGAGGACGGATGCTCAAGCCCAACTATGCCTGTGCCAAGCAACAGCAGAAAACCACTGCCGAACCGGCTGCCGACGAGCCCTAGGCTCCGCCCCCCGCCGGAGGCAACCGCCCTGCCTGATCTTCCCGCAGTACCGGCAGCCCGGTGCCCGGGTAATCGGGCAGCCGGCTCACGTATACTTGGCCGACACCCCCGGCGCGGACAGCTCGTCCAGTCTGCCCCGATCCTCTCGTTCGAGGATCCAGCCAGTCGCCCCGAAGGCATCGTCCACCTGATCTGGATGGTCGGCCCCCAGAATGGGCGCTGTCACCTCCGGGTGATCGAGAATCCAGGCCACCGCCACCTGCGCCGGGGTCTTGCGGTATTTGCTGCCTAGGTCGATGAGGGCCTGCACGATCCGGTCGGCCTGCTCGGTCATCGCCTCCGCAAAGGGATAGTTGAAGCGGCTCAGGCCAGCCGCCGGCTCGGCGCCCCAAGGGGAATCCACCGGCGGGGTCACCCCGCGCCGGAACCGGCCGCTCAACAGTCCGATGGCCAAAGGGCTGTAGGTCATGCTGCCCAGCCCGAAATCCACACACAGCGGCGCCAGGTCGGGTTCGAACTCCGTGCGATTGAGCAGGCTGTACTGGTATTGCACGCAGACAAAGGGGGCCAGGTTCCGCTTGTCGCTGATCCACAGGGCCTCGACCACCTTGCGAACCGGCCAGTTGCTGCAGCCGACGTAACGCACCTTGCCCTGCTGCACCAGGTCGTCGAGGGTGCGAACAATCTCCTCCACCGGCGCTTTGGGGTCGTAGGCGTGCAGCAGATACAGGTCCAGATAATCGGTCTGCAGCCGTTTGATGCTGGCCTCCACCCCGCGCATGATATTGATACGGGTCAGGCCGTTGTGGGTGGGGCTATTGCCTTGGGTACCATAGATCTTGGTGCAGAGCACCACGTCGTCGCGTTTGCCCCTCAATGCCCGCCCCACGAGCTGTTCCGATTTGCCGTTCCCGTACAGGGCGGTGTCGAGGAAGTTGCAGCCCAAGTCGAGGGCGCGATCGATGGTGCGGATGCAGATGTTTTCGTCGGTCTGCCCGCGGAAGGCCGTGCCCAGGCAGATGGCGGAAACCTGAACGCCGGTTTTTCCCAGATAGCGGTAATCCATTGCAGATCCTTTCGGTGTGGGCGGTTGATCAGTTTTGCTTGCTACCAGGCGGACCAGCCGCCGTCAACAGTGAGATTTTGCCCGGTTATCCAGCGCCCGGCGGGGCTAGCGAAGAGCGCTATGGCACCGTTGAGATCAGAGGGCAGACCCAGCCTGCCCAGCGGTACCTGGGCTGTGAACCGTTCGCGGGTGATGGGGTCGATGCCGAGCTTGGGGATTTGCCCCGGGCTAATGCAGTTGACGCTGATGCCATGCTGCGCCCATTCGCAGGCCAGCGCACGAGTGAGGTTTAGGATGGCACCCTTGGCCGCATGGTAGGACTGCGAGGAGCGCTTGAACTCTGGCACGTAAAGTCGGGGGTCGCTGCCCAGCGTGGCGTGAATCGAGCCGAGCGTGATGATCGCGCCTTGGCGGGCCGGCGTCATGGCACGGGCGGCAGCCTGAGCACACACTAGGGTGGTGGTGACGTTGGTGCGCAGGGTAGCCTCCAGGTCTTTGACGCTGATGTTAGGCGCCATCTCCCGACCCTGGCCACCGCCAGCATTGCAGACCATCACGTCGAGCCGCTGTCGAGATTGCCACACACGCTCGATCACGGTTTGGATCGCGGCCTCGTCGGCCGCATCGGCCGGATGGGCATGGGCTGATACGCCCCGCTGGCACAACTTTTGTGCGGCAGACTCAAGTACATCGCTGCGCCGACCCACCAAGTGCACTTCGGCGCCAAGTTGGGCGAGGGCCGTGGCCATGGCCAAGCCCAGGTGGGTGCCCCCGCCAGTGACCACCGCCACCGCGCCTTGCAGGCTGAGCCAGCTCGGCAAGGCCGGCGCGCTGCGCTCGACCTGAGCGCTTGGGTGCTGCGTGCTCATGGCTGCTGTGGTGTGCTGAGCAGGTAGCTCACGCGGCTAGCACGACCCGCCCGGGCCAAGCGCTGGTTTGCTCGACCTCATGCAGCTCCACGCAGCCGTTGACCAGCACATGGCACACACTGGTGGCGGCTTGGGTGGGGCGCAGGGAGGTGGCACGGTCTGCCACCTCCGTCGGGTCAAAAACCACGGTATCGGCGGGCCTAGCCCAATGCCAGAGTGCCACTGTCATGCAGGCGCCGGGGCTCGGCCACGCGCCCGCTCATCTTGGCAATGGCAGTGGTGAGGTGCAGATCGCCGAGCTCCCGCACGCTGGCACCAAAACTGCGTGGGTGGGGGGAGATGCCTTAAGTCAAAGCACACAGCTGAACCGTCTGAGCCTATGACCGATCGCGGATAGCGCAGAAAGGTGCGCATGTCGGCTTCGATGCGGTAAAAAAGCACCACTTTTATTAGGAACAGTCATTACCCGGTTGCTGCCGTCGCAGCACAGGCGCAAGACCAGTTGCGGGGATAGGAAATTGAAGCCCACAAGCACCTACAGAAGATAACCGCTATGACAGCACTTGTCAAGCACCACTTTGCGCTAACTTGCTCCCCGCCACTACTTACCAGTCAACGATCACTTTTGTTGGATATTCCGAGAGGTACGCTCAGCGCAACGAGCGGAATTTACCCAACGTCTACAGGCCAGCATTGGCAGTCCTAAACATTCAGTGCGATCCACCAGCAGCCGGACCACGCCTACCCACGCTCCGCTCCGTTCTCCGCGGTGGCATAAAAGCCTATAGCGGGGGCAATTACCTCGGTTTCTGGACCCTCGCCCGCGGCAATTATGGCACAGTGGAGCGCGGCGGTGCCTGAACTGACGCCCAGCGCATAATCGACGCCAAATTTCACGCGTGCCGCCGCTTCATAGGCCGCGCCTTTGGTGTTGTACGGGTAGGAGGTGGCGTATTTGCAAAGGGTGGGTCCAACGCCCAAGTCCGTCAGGTCAATGACGCTGCAGATGCGCTCAATGGCTTCGGCGCTATAGCCAAAGCGTTGAGAAATAGAGATAAATTCTTCAATGCCAATTTTCGGTTGCGCCTGTCCTGCCATTTAGCGAAAGGCTTGGCGAATCCATTGCAACACCAATGTTTCGCGCGCAGTAATTGTGACCATGATGCGAACTCCTGCACTGTCTTGATGCTGATGAAACGCCTACAAGTTGGTACACTGGAAACGCCGCCATCCCGTGCCCACCGCGGCGTACTTGCTGCGCTGGGTGGTGCCGATGTTGCCGACGACGACTTCCGCGTCGTTCAGCCCGATCCCAAGCTGCAGCTCGGGCAGCCCCGCTCAACGGCTCCGCTCGTTCACCCAGGCCATCGCGTTCTGCATCTCGATTGCACAGGCCACCGCCTATTGCGCCCAGTCCGGCATGTCCTGGGGTACGCCGAAGAACACGAGCAGCGCGTCGCCGACGATCTCGTTGATCGTCCCCTGATACCTGACGATCACCTCAATCATGGCCTCGAAGTAGCTGTTCAGCAGCGCAACCACTTGCTCCGGTACAAGACGCTCCGACATCACCGTGAAACCCCGCAGGTCCGTCCTCATGATTGTCACGCGCCGCTTCTCGCCACCCATCTCGAGGCTTGCGGGGTTCTCCCTCAACGCATGCATGACTTCCAGCGACAGGTAGCGACCGAACATCTTCCGGAGCAGCCTGGCCATCTCCTCAGACTTCATATTCTCCGCGTTGAGCGCTGATCCCGCGCTCGCCGCCGCACGATCGTAGGTCGCCGCGCTCAGCTAAATGATAAAAAAGGTGGACAGCACGCTGCCGTAGTACAGCACGTCCACGATCCACGGCGTGAGCAGGATCCTAGGTGGGGCGTCGACGAACACGTAGTGGGGGCCGATGAACGCCAGCGCGTTGAGCGCCGTCAGAGCGACGTTCCACTCAAAGTGACTCAGGGCCACGAAGGACACGACGGCCACCAGCGACAGGATGTAGAACTGGAAACCCGCGCCCCAGCCGATGAACACGACTCAGAAGGCCGCGTGCACGACCTGCCCGAGAGATGCAGAAGCAGCGCCAGGACCCAGATAGCGGTGGCGCCGACGTTGAGAACGAGACGCTAGTCCCCAACGCGCCAGAACAGGATGATGAACAGGAAGTACAACAGCAGCCCGCACGGGTATCCGTAGGCGTCTGCGAAGTAGAAGCGCTGATACTCGGTATGGACGTTTGGCGGCGGTACGGAGTACCTATTCCGCAGGTGCTCCCGCCACGTCGTCACGTCAACGACCCCGTCACCGTGGAACCGCGATGGTCGGCCGGGTCATCCGGCGGCGCATGCCACGTAGACGGGAAAGAGGAACGTCGCGTTGAAGTCGACGCCTTCCGCTGCCCACGATGAAGAAAGCGCTAGGGAAATCAAATTGCTCATGCACCGCACCTATCGATTTGCACATGTTTAGGCAGCGTTCGGGAGCTTCGGTGTCATAGGCCGCAATATAGCGGACGCATTATTTGCCATAGCCCAAGCGCAGCCCTTCGACGAAATAGGGCTGGAAGGCAATGTACAGAATCAGCACGGGAAGCACGGTCAATACGGAACCAGCCATGATCAGGCCATACTCAGGGTGAAATTCGCTCTGCACAGTTGCCAAACCGACGACCAGCGTGCGCATCGTGTTGGAGCGCAAGACAACTAGCGGCCAAAGAAAGGAGTTCCAGGAATTGATTACAGTAAAGATGCCGAGTGCCGCCATCGCCGGCAGTGAGAGCGGGATAATGATAGACCAGAAGATGCGTAATTCGCCAGCGCCATCGATTTTCGCGACTTCGATCAGCTCCGACGGCAAGCTAGCAATAAACTGGCGCATCATAAAAATGCCAAAGGGGGAGGCTAACGCAGGCAGAATCAGTGCCCAGTAGGTATCGAAAAGTCGCAGCTTGTTGATCATCAGAAAAGCGGGGATCAGCGTCACCGCACCCGGCACCATCATCGTGGCAAGCAGCAGAACGAAGAGGGGCTGTTTGCCGTAGAATTCCTTTTTGGCAAAAATGTAGCCAGCCAATGTATTCAAAATCAGACTGCCAGCGGTAATACAGACTGTCGTGAAAATCGTGTTGAAAAACCAGCGGAGAAAGAGTCCTTTTTGGAAGTTATAGATAATCTCCCAGTAATTGTTCAAGGATGGATTATCTGGAATCAGGCGTGGGGGATAGCTCATCATTGTAAATGACTGGGTGAGCGACGTGGAGAACATAAAGAGAAAAGGCACTACAGTTACTACTGAAATCAGGATCATGACTAGGTAACTGACTCCCTGCCATCTCCGCATTTTCCTTTTTGACTGAATCCCACCAAAGTTGGCCGCCATTTTTCCTCCAACCAATACAGATAAAGACAGGCAGAGATCTGCGACCCTTATTTTTCAGAATCTGTGATCTCTAATATTCAATGTCGCTTCTAAAGTAGCGCAACTGAATGAGCGAAAGTACCATGATCAAGACCAACAGCACCACACCCATTGTGCTGGCAAAGCCGACATTGTCATTCTCGAAGGCGGTCTGGTAGATATACCAACTGACTGTCGAAGTAGACCAGGCCGGGCCGCCTTTCGTCAGCACATAGATTGGGTCAAAGAGTTGGAAGTTGAAGATGGTTGCCATGATGAAGCAAAAACCAAGTGCCGGGCGCAACAGGGGAAGAGTGATATTCCAAAGCAGTTGCCAACCCCGTGCCCCGTCGATGCGCGCCGCTTCGTAGAAATCTTTGGGGATCGACTGCAGAGCAGCAAACAGAATGATCACATAGAAGCCAAAACCCCGCCAGATTTCCATGACCACAATCGCTGGGATTGCCCAGAAGGGATCGCCTAGCCAGTCGATGCGCGGAACGCCAAACAGTGCGAGGAAATGATTGAGCGGCCCAAAGTCACGGCTAACAATATAGGCCCAAATGTTGGCAGCGATGACAATGGGAATGACCAAAGGGAAGTAGACCGTGCTGCGGAAAAACCCCTGCATAATCGGCAGTTGTAGAATGATTAGCGCCACGATCAGCGCCAGCACGATCACGGTTGGGATCGTCAGCACTGCATAGAGGGTGGTATTTTGTAGTGTCCTTAAAAAGATCGGGTGCGTTGCCGCCTTGACATAATTCTGCAGACCCACAAAGTCGTGCTTGCCCAGAATACCACCCCGCGTCAGTGAATAGTACATACTCCAGATCATCGGCACGACCAAAAAGCCAAAGACGATCAGCAGACTGGGCGCCAACAGCAGATACCAAAGGAGAGATTCGCGCAGCTTGCGAAGCGTGCGCCTGCGCTGGTATAACGTTGGTGTTGTTCCTAGTGCCGTTTGTGTCGTTGAGGTGACGCTCACTATCTGTTCCTGTCAAGACCATCTGCTATGAATAAGCGGTTCATGCCATTCATAATCTGCGCGCATTTGGCGTTTCTGGCAACATCCTCTGAGCATCCGTTCTAGTGGATGGGAGTTGAGAGATTGCGTAGCATGCGCTACCAATCGCCAATACCTCAACTCCCATCTCGACTCCCTATTGACCGTCCAGAACCGGGTTAATCAGCTTTTCTGCAGATGCGAGCGCATCTGCCGCGCTCTTCTGTCCTGTCATGATCGACTCGATCTCTTGCTGCAAAATGTTGCAAACTTCGACGAAGCGGATGCTGATCGTGGTGCCAACGCCCCATCCTTTGTCCAGCCCGGCGACAATCTCAGTCACCAGTGGGTCGGCATTAGGCAACGGTGCGATGTTCTTCTTGAGCGGCAAGAGGTCGACACCCTTTTGCACATATTCAACCTGCATCTCATTTGTACTGAGATAGTCAAGTAACTTGAAAGCGCCCGCCTTCTCGGCGGATGACTTCGCCATAAACATGAAGCCGATGTTCGCCCAACTGCCATTCTTTCCATCATCGGTTAGTTTGAGGAAGGGCACCGACGCTAATTCTATATCTGGTGCTTGTGCACGCCATGCGGCCTTGATGTAGGAAGTCTCTTCGTTCTTCATCCCCACTTTGCCGGCTAGTGCTGCTGAGTCAAATTGGTCTTTGGTGAAGCCAAGCGGCGTGCTCGTCTTGTCACCGGCAACAATATCTTCGTAGAATGTCTTAAACGCTGCCACACCACCCTTTGTATTGGCGGCGAATTTGGTCAAGTCGTCGTTCAACAGGCTGGCACCCCCAGTTGCGAGAAGCGGGATGAAGTGAATCCAACTTGAGAAGGTGTCTTGCATCGGCGCAATGCCGTAGGTGCCTGCGGCGGGATCAGTACATGCCTTGGCGACCGCGCGGAACTCCTCCATATTGGTGGGCACACTGACCCCTTTTTTCTTAAAGAGATTGAGGTTACAGATGAAACCCTGCGCCACACCCAAGAAGGGCATCCCCCAAGTCTTGCCTTTATAGGTAGCGCCCTTCCAAGCTGTTTCGGTGTAGTTATCCTTCCAAGCACCAATCTTGCCCGACAGATCGGCAATCTGCCCATCGTTGACGTACTTGGGATACCACTCATCGGGCAGATAGAAGACATCCGGTGGCGAGCCGCCAGCAAAGGCCGCTGTAAACTGCTCAGTGACATTGCCCCAGGGTACGACCTGATGGTCGATCGTAATGCCTGGATTGGATGCAGTGAATTTCTCCAAGAGAGGCGGCCAAAGTTCGGCCTCCTTGGCGCTGTGCGGTGGCTTCCAGAATAACACATTCTCACTTTCAGCAGCCGGGGCAGCCGTTGGTTCTGCCGCTGCGGGTTTTGAAGCCACAGTACTTGGCGCGCAAGCGGCTAGAGTTGCTCCGCCGAGACCCAACCCTGTTACCTTCAAAAAATCACGGCGACTTACATTTTTCTTAATCATCCTTTAGCTCTCCTTTTTCAAAACAATCTGGCTGAATATATCTTCTTTACCCTTAAGTTTTTGTGCTCTAAGCTATTCACCTCCTTGATCCCCAAATTAATAGGTGGCGCAAGACGCAAAGTATAGATTTTTATGGGTCACTTATTTCACCGTGAACCCTCCACCTTGAGGCCTATAAATTAATGCCAACAGGCTCAAAGAGTAACAGCTGGGCTTGCACTTGTCAAGTACTTATTTCCGCTAACCTGCATTCCGCCACTACTACATTGTCTATGATTTCTCCTGTCTGATATTCAGAGAGGTACGCGCAGCTCAAAAACTTCATTTTACCCAACTTGTACTGACCCGCATTGACAGCCCGAAACATTCAGTGCGCCCTGCCAGAGACCGCTCCACGCCTACCCTCGCTCCGCTTCGTTTGCCATTCCTATGTTGGGTGTCAGGCAGGAGAAGTTTTTGCAAACCTGGGGGCAGGATTAGACAGGTGCAAAGATGAAGTTTGTTCTGTCTCAGACTGCCATTTGTGGCGCAGTGCATATGCATGGAGGGCGAAACAGCGGGTTTTTTGCAAATTTAGATTGTAATGGTTGGCCCCAAACACCGCGCAATAAAGCCTTGGAACTTATCCGCAAGGCGTGGGCCGTTCATCTTATTGGCCACCAGCAACTTGCAGTAACTGTAAAACATGATATAAGGGGCTTTGGAAATGGCTTTTCTAGTTTTACAAGCCCTGCCTTGGTGAATACTATTTATGGTCGTTGGTGGCATCTTCTTGATGAGAAAGCAGGGTCCAATCTTGGTATTAGAGAGTCCGGTGCCATGGATGGGGGTTTTCGTGATAGTCTAGGTAACAAGATACCGATAATAGCCTATGCCAACCCTGAAGATATCACGGACGAAAAAACGATCTGATAGTTATGGCGTTCACTGGTTCAATAAGAAAGACCGCACGATAACTTTTGAATGCTGACCCATCAAGGTTGCAATGGAAGCCAACCATAGTAGAAAATTGATGGGTTATCTACCTGAGATAGTTTTTGAAGATGGTGTGAATGATATGGTTCGGTTGGTGGTGGAAGAAACTGGGGGGGTCTTTACACGGTGCGCACTCAGGGAGGCAAGTTTTTTTCACGGGTTTATGCTGAAGGGAAGTACACAGTTAAAACACATAGGAAATTCAAGCAATCAAGCACAAAAAAATGACGGACGCTGGGCCCACACTTGTAAAGCACCACTCGGCGATAACATGCACCCCGCCACTAACGTTGCTGGACCTGACGGAACATATCGAGCTCGCCGGCGACGTCAGGGCAGAGCTCTGGGTGGCAACCGAAGCGCCATCGGCGGATTGCGTCGCTCGATTGTGCGTCGTTGACTGCTGCGGGTCACGGAGCATCGCGGAGGGCATCCAGCTAATCCCGCTAGGGAGCACCAGCGTCGCGGGCCTCGGCGCAACCTTCCGCGTGGAAATGTCCTTGCGGTCCATCGCAGCGCGGGTCGAGACCGGTCGACGCATCCCACTGCATGGGACCTTCGGATCTGCACCCCAATGGAGCATCAATCCCCAGGCCGGTGCGCCGCCCGAGTGGATCTCGCCCACGGATGGGCGTCCTGCCACCCACGCAGTCCGCCACGATGCCGACCGGCCTTCGCGGCTGGTCATCACCGCGGTGCCGGCGTGAGGGTCCTACTGACCGGAGCAACCGGGTTCGTCGGCCGACATCTGCTGCCGGAGCTCGCTGCGCGGCACGAGGTCACGGCACTCGTCCGGCGGCCTCCAGGCCCAGCCCCGCGTGGCGTTACCTGGCTCGCGGGTGATCTGGAGACACTGGACCCCTCCACCCTGCCCCCAAGCATCGAAGTAGTGATCCATGAGGCGTCGCGGATCGACGATCCATTCGGTCGTGATCCCGGGCTGCTCGAGCTGGCAGGAGTGAATGTGTTCGGGATGCTCCGCCTGCTCAACTGGGCAGCCGGCGCAGAGGTACGTCGCTTCGTTTATGGGTCAACGGGTGGTATCGTGGGTGCCGGAACTACCGGATCCGCCGCACGAGAGACCGACCCCGCCCGGCCACCGAACCCCTATAACCTGACCAAGCACTTGGCCGAGCAGGCGCTGGTCAGCTATGGATGGCCGTTCGAGGTCTGCTCGCTTCGCTACTACGCCCCGTATGCAGCGGATGGCTCAAACCCGTTGATCCACCACCTCCTCAAACAACTCCGAGCCGAGGTCCCCATCTCGGTCGGCGCGGACGGCGGTCCGTGGCTGAATCCGGTCCATATCAGTGATGCCGTCGCGCTCACCATCCATGCGGCGGAGGTGCCGACGGCGCCAAGAGTTGTCAACGTGGCGGGACCTGATGCGGTCAGCCTCGCGGAGTTCGCCGCCCTCCTCGGCGCAGCTATCGGTCGCGTTCCGCGATACGAGCGCGCGGCGGAACCATCGCCGAGCTGGCTCGCGGACACGACCATATTGGAGTCGTCGCTCGGCGCACCTGCCGTCCGGGTGGCCGAGGGAATCGCGAGGGAGTGGGGCACGCGTCCCTGACGCGCCGATCTACGCGGTGACGAGGATCACGCGCACCGGCGAGGCACACGCCCCATCGATCTGCAGCGGCAGCGCGCAGAGCTTCGGCTTGGGCCCTCCGCGAGGCACAGCGTCGAGGTTGGTGACGCACCCCAGCAGCAGGATGTCGGTCGAGAAGAAGCGCTCGAAGAAGCCCTGCGGGGCCTTGGGGGAGTCGGCGCGCGGAGTGTCGCAGCCGATGATACCGGGCTCTTGGTCCATGATCCAGTCCATGAGTTCGCGCGACAGATAGGGCATCTCTGTGAGGTATCGGGCGGGGTCGTCATATGCGCTGTCCCAGCCGGTGTGGACGAGGACCGCGTCGCCCTTCTCGATCGTGACTTTCTGCGACACGAGGTCTGCCTGGGCCTCGGCGAGCGTCACCTTCTCGCCGGGCCCCTTGGGCACGTGGATCACAACAGTCGGCACCATCCAAGACCGCTCCAGGGGAACCTCGTCGATGTCCTCGCGACCCTTGATGGCGTGAGACGCCGTTTCGAGATACGAGCCGGTCTGGACACACATCTCCACCACCTGGGTGAAGACCTTGCCTGCGTACTTCGGGGGGAATTCGACCTCAGTCACACGGACTGGTGGCACCGGCATGTCGACATGTGGCTCGCCGTAATACCACATGCCTTCGCGGATCGGACCACTGATGTCGATGATAGGCACTTTAACAGACATAACAATCCTCCTGTTGATCAAACGGAAGGGAAATTCAAGCTACAGAGCACCGCAATGGTAAGTGTTTTGCTCGCAGCGGTCAAGTCCCACTTTGCACTAACCTCCACCATGCAATCACCTTGTAGTCAACAACCACTTTTGTTCGATATTCTGTGGGGTATTTACCGCGTAACCAAGGAAACTGCACAATGTCATCAATCCGTCATCGGCAGCCCCAAACATTGAGGGCGCTCTGCCAGCAGCCACACCACGCCTGCTCACGCTGCGCCGCGTGTGCCATTACTACAGCGCAGAATTACCAACCCACTGTCTGATCAAACTCCAGTTCCGGGACCGGCTCTGCA
>SXGU01122088.1_pt1 | contig 12267 bp, 28 predicted proteins | sample 3174531 | NCBI WGS metagenome assembly SXGU01 (sample SAMN11356863, study PRJNA531348) | freshwater metagenome | isolation source: freshwater sample F1-140 | place: China: Fuxian Lake, Yuxi | collected 2017-12-25
AAATGTCGGGCACAGATGATTCAGTTGAACTGAAAAAACTTGCCCAGATGGTTGAAGATATTGAATTCACTTTACAAGAATTGTGGGGTTTTCCCAGGGATGCAAATTTTCACAGGCCATGGGATGTTCCAAAATGTTTATGCCCAAAATTAGATAATGAAGATCGTTTGGGCACACCGTACAGAATTACTGTACAAAATTGCCCAATACATGGAGAATCAGATGGAAGCTAATTATTACTGGATTAAACCAGTAGACCCAAACAACACTGTTCTAGCATTCGAAAAAATTGTACAAGAAGTTATTTTAGAGAATGGTGAACAAGTTTACTTTATGTTTGGCAGTAATATTGCCTTTAAAAAATCAGCGTTTTTTAAAGAATATACCATTGAAAAACAAATTTTTATGGAAGAGTATTAATGGCCAGTGATTCTATCGAATGGGATTCAATAGAATGGTGCGCATTGTATTGTAACCAATTAATGTCAACCGCATGTGGTAACAAACCTAGATTTCATATTAACGGAATGTATTATGTTGGATGGGTTGAAATACCTTTACCGAATGGATCGGTATACCATTTGCCAATGAAATGGCATAGATATACTGGGATGCCTACGAATGTTGAAGAATATCCAACATATTATTATTACAGATTAGTGGTTAGAAAATGAAAACTATATATGCTCCAAATGATGTTGGTGAAGTATGCCCAATTCCAACAGTGTTTTTAGCTGGTTCAATTGAAATGGGCGCAGCTGAAAACTGGCAAGAGGAATTTGTAAAACATTTTGAAGATGATGACGTTGTGTTTCTTAACCCAAGAAGGTTAGATTGGGATTCTAGTTGGATACAGTCAATTAACAATGCACAATTTAATGAACAGGTGAATTGGGAATTGGATTACATATTGAACGCAGATTTTGTGGTATTTTATTTTGACCCAAATACATTGTCACCAGTTACTTTGTTAGAATTAGGTTTTATGTCACCCAGTATTGATATTGTAGTATGTTGCCCAGAGCCATATTGGAAAAAAGGTAATGTTGACATCATATGTAAAAGATGTGAAATTGCTACTGTTGATACATTGGATGATTTGATACTTGAAACAAAGAAATTTATTAATGATTGGTGGAATAAATGATTTTTAAATTTGGAAAATACAAAAATTGGTTTGGTGTCTACCAACTTGCCGCAATGCTTCGATATATTGGATTCTCAGAATCAACATGCGAAAATGTCGCGGAAAAGTTGGTAGACACCTGGGTAGACAAATTTCTTACATGGTTACATTCCAAAAAGAAACAAAAGGTAGTGGTTAAACTAGACAAATATGATGTATGGAATGCTGATTATACAATGGCTCATATGATATATCCCATGATGGTTGAATTAAAACAACAAAAGCATGGTGTGCCATTGGTTGCAAATGAATATGTGCCAGAACATTTGTGGACAGATGAATCCGACTGGGAAGCTTCTTATTGTCCAGAGAAATGGAATTATGTTATGGATGAAATAATTTGGGCATTTGAACGGATTGTAAAAGATGATGTAGATGAATTGGCTACAGTGGATGGAACATATAATGTAGAAAAATGTTATGAGTTAGAAAAACGGGTTTCAAATGGTACAATACTTTTTGGAACATTTTATAGATGCCTTTGGACATAATTATGAATACGGAATTTTGGATTTCTTTAATTGCACTTTGTATGGTTGGATTGTCTACAACAATGCCAGCATGGTATAGGGTTGTGTTAGTTTGTGTAAATTTTGGAGTTATATTTGCTTCATTATATCATAGAGGATTGTTATAATATGCTTGCACTTTTTTGTTTTTTTACTGGTTTGATATTTCATATGCCAACAACTTGGTGGATAATTGGTTTGTTAGTTCTAATGATTGAAGGGGAATAATTATGATGTTAAAATTTTTGATGTTTACACTTGCGTTGGTAATGTTTATTGGTTGCAAAACCGAAGAAGAAAAGATTAGGGAAAAACAGATTGAAGTATGTGAAGAGGGAATCAAATCTGGGCAGGAACCTACCCCATTTTGTATAAATTTATTACCACAATATCGAAGCATGGTTCCACAGAATGTTCCACAAGTTGCACAACAACCATCTGGCGAATATGTTCCAGAACAGCCTTATGTGGAACAAAATGCGCCACAAGGTGGCTATCCTGTACAACCAGTGGTACAACAGCCACAATATGTACCGGTGCCGGTACAGCAGGCTCCAGTTGTCCAAAATGGGTCAACTACTGCAGATACTATCCGAGATATGGCAATCGGTGGGATGATTGGTCATGCAATGGGTTCAAATAACAATAATAACAACAATGGGTCAAATTATAGGGACGATTATCGTCCAAGATATAATGTTACAAAAAATGTAACAGTTATTAATAGACCAGTTGCACCACCAGTACAAGGGATTAATCCAACGCCAGTACCAAAAAAGAATTATATGGATATGAACAAATTGGCACCATATGGTGCCCGACCTTCTACACCAGTATCTAAACCAACTAGTTCAATGAATATGAATAAATTGAGTACTTATGGTTCACGACCTTCTACAACAAGGCGAAGATAAAAAATTTGCGCTTACTTTGCCGGGATACCCCGGCATTTTTTTGCGCGGAAGTATTCGCAATAAAACCCTTTTGTGTGAGTTCGTTTCCCACAAATAGTCATAGATAATGATGGATGGTTCAAATTATTTTGTTTACAAAATTTTGACAAATTGTTAACTAATATAATATTTCCATTTGGATCAGTTATTTTGTATTTAAATTGTTTAATTTGTTTATGTTTTTTTATTTTTACATTATATGGTATAAAATTTTTATGTGGTGCATCCAATCTATAACATTTAAATCCTTTATGTGCAGTATATTCCCCTTTACATACTCTAAACATTGTACGTTTGCATAAATTGTTATTAATGCAAAACTTAGTCATATTTTTTATTGTAATACATTCCCCAGATGGATATACAATAATATATCTTTTTGATTTTGCTTCAGACATTAATAACTTAGCTTCTTCTGTTTTTGGTACACCAATAAATCTCATTCGTATATCATTCCGTTGTTTTTCTGACATAACAATTTTAGTTTTAAAATTTTGAAATATTTTGGTATTTTTATATGTGCATGATTTATTTAATATTATTGGTGATTTAAAATTATCATATATCAATTCTTGTTCAAACATATGACAATTAATTGGATCAAAAAACATGGCTACAATATACCAATCAAACTCATCGAATATTGGTTTGACAACTTTAGAGCTAGTTCTATATTTTTGTAGGTCTTGTTCTGGTGGAAGTTTTAATTTTTTGGTAGTTCTGGAACCAATATAAAATTGACCAGTTTCACGATGTATCCCGATATAAACATATGGCAATACTTTGGTAGACGTATAAATATTTTTGCTGGACATGACTGTTCCTGTAATAGTTGTTAAGAATGTTTAGAGTGTATGGATGCTGGTAACATCGCGATACACAAATATTTATCAAAAAACATGTTGACAAACATCTGGAATAATGTATAATTTCCCCATACATTCACCAACCGGAGAGACAACATGGCACATGTAACAAACGATTCAAGAGTATGGTTCCCACACGGTACAAATACCCCAGACACAAACAATCTAAATGATTGGGCTAAATATGGTGACATGGCTTTTGAATGTCATTCATCACCAGTCCAATTTATGGACAACATTGGAATGGTTAACCAATACAACGATCAGGTTGTATTGTTCCGCAGCGATAACAAAACACCGTTAAGTGTTGTATCAAAAAAATACAAAATTCACCAACCACTTGACACACTCAATTTTTTTCAAGAATTTATTTCACATAATGGATTTAAAATGTATACTGCAGGGTCGATTGATTCTGGTCGAAAATTTTTTGCTCAAGCAACAATTGGTAAAGAAGGATTTGTTGTAAATGGTGATGTATTACAAGGTAACTTAACAATTATTTCTAGCCTTGATTCATCAACATCTACATTGGTTTCTATTAGTGCAAAAAGATTATTTTGTTCTAATCAAATGGGGTCAATCCTTAGAGAAAATGCTAAGTATGCAGTTAGAATAACTCATAAACAAGAATTTGACCCATATCAAATTAAATTGGACATGGGTTTAATTGATTCAGCGTGGGATAGTTTTATTACTGATATGAGAAAATTGGCTAATACTCCAATAACAGACAAACAAGCCAGAGATTTGTATCAAGATGTAGTGTTTAATAAAAATGTGTCAGTTGAAGAACAATCAGCTCAATCGGTTAAAAAGGTTGAAGAGTTGATGAGATTATATAAACATGGTGCGGGAAGTTCTCACCATTATGGGACAGCATATGGGGCATATAATGGATTTACCGATTATTATACAAACGGTGGAAACTCTCGTTCAATTGATTCCAAATTTTTAATGGCTCACGTAAACAGTAATACTGCGAAATTAGACTTTCAATCCAAACTGTTACAAATGGCCTAACCTTATATAAAACTTGCCAGGGACGGCAAATAATGATATAATAGTTTGAAACAATTTGGAGAAATTTATGAGTATGAATGAGGAATATAAAGTACATCGGTCAATTATTTTGCCAACAGCATTAAGATTGTTGGCAGATGGCGAAGTAATTTGGTGTGACTCACAACAATGCTATATTTGGATTGAAGATGGTATTTTACGAAATGATAGTAAACATGTAATCATCATTGAAAAATTACGCGAGTTATATTCAACCGTTAAGGTTCAATGGTATGACAGTATTCCAAAAGATGGAATATTTTGTAAGGTGTGGGACCTTGACATAGATAATGCTGCATATACAAAAGTTATTGAATACTTTGGGGATAAAAATACATTTTACAAATTCAAAACACGTAACAACGCAAATTCAACTAACACGGAAAACACAATGTCTGAAAATACACACAAATTTGATCGGTACAATCAAGGGTTTGGATGCTTTGGTCCATTAGAACAGTGCAAAGATGGGAAACTGATGTTCGTTGAGGATCATCAAAAAATTATGTCTTCTATGATTTCACTAGAACTGCACAACGAAATTGTATCTGATATGGAATCAAGATATAGTGACTATGTGGGTGAATTGTCAAGAATTAGTAATGGTTGGGAAGATTGTAGCAAAGATTGGAAAAAACTTGCACAATCAAGTTTGAGTACAAATAAAATGGTTGAATCAGTTTTACTAATATCATTGCTAATTAATGGCATATTAGTTGGATTATTGATCACATGACAAGATTTATAAAAATATTATTGGTCGCAATTATTGGGTATACAATCTCGATATCAATATTTTCTCATTCTGATATATTAGAACAAATTGATATCATTAATTATGGAGAGACTGGGGAAGAGTATGACAGATATTAACGAAATGATTACATCTGTACGAGAATTTGAAAAACGTGGTTTGCCAATTGACGATATTTATAAGATTGCAGAAATTGCACTAAAAGAATCGTATAATTGTACTGATTCACTACATGGATCGTTAATGTATCTAATGGCATTAGAATTATTAATGCAAGTTGATGATGGGAAATAATTATGGATAAGGTATATACAAAAGAGCATTTTGCAATTTGTACATCTGGAAATATTGATTCTGTTACATGTGAAGCTGGAATTAAAAATTTAACAAATGAATATAACAGGATTGTTAATATATGCAATCAAAAATACGCAGAGTTGGATTGTACTTATGCATTTGAGCTGGATGCTGGGGAGTATTACTCAGATTTTTTTATTGTTGTAACAAGATTAGAAACTGATGCAGAATACCATGCTAGAATTAAAATGGTATCTGAGAGAGAAGATAGAGAATACAACCAATATCTTTTACTAAAGAAAAAATTTGAACCAACCACTGACCAGTAGGTACACCATGGAACCAATTGTAAAAAGATGGTTAGCAATAAATCACCCACATCTACAATTAGATGAATACTTTTTCTTGACAGAAACCAAAATTAGTGTAAAATGCTCTTATTTAGACAATTCTGACACAAAACATGGGCATGGTTCCTGCCAAATAGTGAATCAGAATTTTATTGTTAACATTTGGGATATATTGGAGTAAATTATGATGCCACGCATACAAGATTTTTATATTGATTTTGAGAATAAAATTCCAAAAGATAATATAAAAATTAAACAGGAAATTGTTGAAGGTAATGTTTATAATATTGTACATTATATCTACAATAATAACGAAACATTTAATGATCCAAAACTGTTAGAAAGTCGTGGTATCGTATTCGATGAAAACGGTAAAATCGTGTCTCGACCATTCGAGAAATTCTTTAATTTTAACGGTTCACAATTCACTTTAGAAAAGGATTTGGACTTCACTGATTCAGAATTTTATTTAAAATTGGATGGAAGTTTGTTAACATTTGTGTCGATTAACGGCAAAATATTTGCCAAAACTAAAAAATCCTTTTATAGTGATGTAGCAATACAATGTCAAAAAGATTTTGGTAATGATTATCGATACAAAAATTTAACATGCAAATTCAAAGATATTTCATTTCTGTATGAATACACATCACCAATGAACCGAGTTGTGATAGATTATGGATCAACTCCACAATTAACGTTATTGGCAGCACGATGGAATAATTCTGGCAACTACCTGTCAAGGTTTGACCTTGAAGATATTGCAATGATTTATAACATTCCACTAGTTACAAAATTTGATTTATTTTCAATATTTGATGCCATTGCCGAATCTCATAATGAGACAAGCCAAATCGAAGGGTTTGTTGCAGTGTTGAAATCTGGTCAACGTGTTAAACTTAAATGTGATCCATATTTGGCCAAACATCGTGTATTGGATGAATTCAATGCCAGAAATCTGGCCACGTTGATTGTAAAAGACTGCTCAGATGATTTGAAACCAGTTCTTTCTCCAGAACGCAAGATTATTCTTGAACATATGGAGAAAATAATTCTAAAAGAGCTTGAAATTTATTCAAGTGTGGTATACAATTTGGTTAACGAGTGGGAAGGAAAGAGTTTGAGAGAAATTGGCACCACTTATAGTAAACACCCGCAGTTTAGCCCAGCTATTAATATTTTTAAGAATTTGGGTGACAGTGATACGATTGTAAAAGAATCTTATTTGCGCCAACGGGTGGAAAAATTTTCAACTAAACCAATTTGGTGATATATGTCACAAGATTATATTAGAGTAGTTCATCCGAATAATCCAAATATTATTGGGTATATGAAATACTATGTGTATTTGGACTATACCGCAAAATCGTTTAATGAATTTGCATTTAGACTTTCATGTGATTGTATTGTTAATACTAGCAATAATAGTATTTTAAAAATGCGTGATTGCATTGAAAATTTTTGCAATGTTAGATTTGGAATTGAATAATGAATGTTAAATTTTCAGAGACTATTGAAGAATATCTAAATGATGGATAAGATGTTCATCTAACAACTGGTTTAAATGGGTTTATTGCAATAATTGTCCATGAATTTGAATATTGTGGCAATACCACCATTATTGAATATAACGAGCATACAGATAAAATTTCAAAAGTTAGTATTCCTAATACTGTATATAAATTTTTTAATAAACCATAACATGTTAATAATTGGATCAACAGCATTAAAACATTTCGGATTAAACAGACAAGAACCAAAAGATTTGGACTGTTTTTGTGTAAACATTCCTGGTGAAAAATGTGATTCACATATTATTCCAAAAGAATTGTACGATATGTTTGAAAGTGTAGAATCCAATGGATTACAATATGTTATTCCAGATCATATTTACACATTAAAATGTTCACATTTTGCTTGGAACATTCACTGGGAAAAAACTTTACAAGATATTTTGTGGCTTGACCACAAGGGTTGTAAAATTGTTCCCGAATTGTATACCAAATTGAAAGAATTTTGGGTTACCATTCATGGTTCAAAAGATTTTCTATGTTTGGATAAAAACAAAAAAGATTTCTTTACAGATGGTGTAAAATATAAGTATGACCATGATTGGTTACATGAATTGGTGGCATATCCTAATCCACCAGTTTATACAAAATGTTTGCGCCCTGGCGCAGATGTTATGATTAGTAAAAAATTGTTTGACAAATTGTCAAATGATGATAAAATACGCATGTTTCGGGAAGAAATAACTGTAATATCCATTGAACGATGGTTGGTACAAGATGGCAACAAACTATCATGGTTAAGAGCTTACCAATATGCTCTTAAAAAGACTATTACAAATTTAACAAAAAATTGGGCGAATGATTTCTTGATAATGAATTTGAAAGAATTTTGTAAGCCTGATTACAAGTATTTTAAACATGCATTGGAGACATTAAACTTATGAATAAAATTGAAACAGTTGATCAATTAATTGATCTGATTTTTTCCTGTATGGTAACAAATAAATTATACAATAGCAGTGTTAGCAGCATTTGTACATCATTATTAGCTGGATATCTTGGTGGAAGATATTTCACAAATTACAACCATGTGTCATTAGTGGACAATGATGATGGTGCGACTTCAACTGGAGTATTCAAGATTGATGACACATATTTTTCAGGCTTAATCGAAACCGATTCATATGGAAACGGGGAGTATGCCATTGTAAGTTCCTTAAAAGTAGTAACACCTGTAACAAAAACTGTAACAACCTTTGAATAATAATTGGAGTATAATATGAACACAGTAGATTTAGAAATTTTTACAAAATTGATTGACGCAGAAGATGACGAATGTATTGATTGCTTGGGGCATTTTATATATGATTTAGCAGATGGTCATATTGACAAATCAGGCAAATATGGTGGAGATTATTGTTCCAAAGAAACTGCAGCAAATGTTTTGGCTCAAGGATATGAATATATTGAAGGTGAAGGTGGTGGAGAAGGTCAAGGTGAATATTGTTATGGTGTATTCAAGTTGGGTGAAAAATTTTATAAAGCAGAATGGTCATACTATTCATATAACGGATGTGAGATTGGTGGTATTGAAAGCACCTTAAGAGAAGTGGAACCTGTTGAAAAATTAGTTACTGTATATGAATAGGAAAATTTTATGTTATTTAGTCAATACTTAGCCGAGTTACAATCAATTGCAATTAATCATCCAGAATCATTAAACTACCAAGTTGTATCAAGTAGTGATGACGAGGGCAATTATTTTAACACAGTACACTGGTCACCTAGCATTGGTGAGTTTAATGATGGAGAAGTTGATTCTGAATCAACTGATCCAAATGCTATTTGTGTGAACTAATCTCGCACAATTTCTTTAAATCCTCCAAACTGGCATCAGATTTCATTCTGTTCGCCTTCCACGATATGACCCAAATATTATCAGGTGTATAACCAATATTTGGGTCAATTCTGTCCACAGAAAAGCTATTTGGACAAGCTTTACCCCTATTATATACCAATGGTATGTCAAAAATTGGGCACCGAATGGGAAGGTCCATATGTAAAATATCTGATTCAGTTAAGGAAAAATCTATTCCCCGTTTACGGGCAGATTGTTTCAATCTTTGGTATATAATTTTATGATCTGGGATATATTGCATAAAGTTGTTGACATGTTTGGTTAAATCTGTGTAATACTTATCAACAACTTTGGAGATAACAATGGAACAAAAAATTTTAGTATCAATGGGTCTATCCAGAACTAATAGGGATAAAATATACATTTCTATTAAAGATGAGCAATCTAGGACTACATTCCTAGAAATGGATTTATCCCTGGAAGTGTTTGCAAAATTGGTAACTGGATTGCATCAATCAGATATCCCAGTTACTGTAAGAGGTTTGGAATATGTTGGTAAATCCAAAATTTCTGAGAATAGAAAAGTTATATATCCTGGATCAAAATATGATTCAAAAGAAATTATTAAAGAATGGTTGATAACAAATTGCCAAGAAGATGGTTGGATTTTGGATGCTTATTTGGGGGCACAAGGTAGTATTCAGTTAATAGATGATCAACGTTGGGTAAATTATAGGGTGTACAAATATGAATAAAATTTTAATAAAAGCTATTATTGAAAATATTCAATATATGGAACCATGCTATAATTTGGAATTATTCACATATGATTTGTACAATGGTAATTATGTTGATTTGATAGGCAATGCCTATAATATATTTTCAGAACGAATTAAAGAATTGTCTTTAAATACTTGGATGTGCACAGATACTATGGTAGGATTATATGCATATTTTTTTGATGGTCAGTTTGTTGCTATATCATGGAAACCATATCACAAAAGTCATGCACATTTATACTGGGAATCAGAAGAACTTGCGCAATTTGCAAAAAAATTTATTGACTCGCTCTTACAAGAAGAGTATTATAAACCTAAATTAATTGATAACATTGATACAGATGTTAATGAATGTTTAACTAAACTATTGAATTGGAAAAACTAATATGGTAAAATATCAAAAAAGAAAATCAAACGAAAATTGGATGACTGTTCAACAATCATCTAACCATTCTCCAAACATCATTTCCAGTACACTGGACAGTTTGGAGCGATCTTACCGAGATTGCCAAATTCGTGCAATTGATGACAAAAATAACCTATTGGAAATTAGATGAATATAAGTAATACTTATTACGTATATATAGCAGTATTTTTTGCAATATGGATTGCATTGATACAACTGTCATATTTGTACTTAGTACAAATTTATCCAGCCGTAGACAACTTTTTTGCTGGGTTTGTGTATGGCTATGTAGTAACTAAAATTGGGTTAATTTGTTTAAATGGTATATCAGATGAATCCAAACAGTAATAAAGTATCTGTTTGGATAGATTTAGAAGAAACATTGATTAAATCCTGGTTTGATCATTTTCTTACACCAGAGTTTCCAAAGGTTAAAAAATTTGTAGAATCCTTACCCGTTAATCGGGTAAATATTTTTTCATATGCAATTTGGGGCGATGAAGATGAAACAACTTTCGAAGAAACCTTGCAAGGTTGGTTAGAGGATCAATTAGAATATGTAATTGAAAAGTGCCCAAGCGTTAATAAAATGATTACGTCCACTAGGCACTTCCAAGGAATTATATATGTTGATGTTAATGACTACATAAATTTGGTGCCAAAATGGTTAGGGTTTTACTATTACATATCTAACCTACAATCATACAATACTACATATTATTTGATTGATGATGCTGTTCCAAATATGACCATTAATGTTAAAGAATCCGGTAACATATTTAAATTTATAAATGTAAAAGATTTATAACAATTTTCCACATATTTAATAAATAGTTATTTTAATTAACTATGGTATTCAAGTATGTGGAAAAATATTCTCAATTCAGTAAAATCATTTCTCACAGCATTTTTTAAAAGTGCATGGCAAAAAGAATTGGCAGTTTTAATGCCCATTGCGTTGGAAGTTGTCGAATCAATTGACCAATCAACTCTCACAAATTCAGAAAAACGTTCAACAGCATTTGACACAATTTCGGCCAAAGTGATTGATTCTCAAAAATCATTGGCCCCATTTTTGATCAATTTGGCAATCGAATTAGCTGTTGCAAATCTGAAAGCAATTGCAGCAAGTGGTGAATAACATGGGCAAAATATCGGCCCTATTGGGTGTTCTGAAAGCTGGAACTGAAATTGCAGACAAAGCTAGGGGCAAAGCTGGTGCCCTAACTGTAAACTATATTGTTGTATTCATTTCAGCTGCAATTGCTTTGTTAAATGCTTTTGACTGTGGTATTTGTGATTTTAATTTGACAAATGAGCAACTAATCACAATTTCTTCATCTGTATTGGCAATTATTGGTTTATTCAATAATGTAGCGACTGCAGCAACTTCAACCAGTGCAACAATTAACCCTGTTGCCAGTGTTAAAATTCTATTGAACAAAAATGTTAAGCCAATTGATCCAGAGTTAGCTAAACAAATCCAGGAATCAAAATGAAAAAATGGTTTTTAATCTTTATTCCTATTGTTGTTACAGGATGTGCAGGCACATGCCAAGAATTGGGTAAATTGGCGTATATTCCGCCCACTGTGCCCAACCAGATGGCCATCATGGTAGATAGTACTGGTATACAAGCAGATGACCCAGGAGCAGCATTTTTGGGCGATTATGTAAAAGCACGTAACCAATTGAAAGCGATTTCGCTGGAATGCACTAAAAAATAAATTTCAAGCC
>SXGU01256520.1_pt1 | contig 12267 bp, 13 predicted proteins | sample 3174531 | NCBI WGS metagenome assembly SXGU01 (sample SAMN11356863, study PRJNA531348) | freshwater metagenome | isolation source: freshwater sample F1-140 | place: China: Fuxian Lake, Yuxi | collected 2017-12-25
CCCACACGCGAAAGACATAGAGAGGATCATGGGACATCTGCACCCAGCCGTAAAACAGCAGGTAGCCGAGGCGCCCGCCCAGCACCACGCCGAGAACCGCCCAGAGGAACATGTCGTCGATCTGCTGGGGCGTGGCCGAGGGCGCCGCGCCCGGCCACAACTGCGGGTTCGAAACCAGCCGCTTCATGTACCAGATGCCGAAGAGCAGACCCGCGACATAGGCCAGCGCATACCAGCGCACCGCCAACGGCCCGATGGAAAAAACCACCGGATCGATATCGGGAAATGTCAGGACCGCAAAGGTGAGCATTGGCTAGTTCGGAATCCGGGTGGTCAGGGTGCCGTCTACCACGACATTCGTCCCCGAGACAAAGCTGGCGGCGGAGCTGGAAAGAAACACCACGACATTGGCGATCTCTTCCGGCGTCGCCATCCGGCCGAGGGGATTGTCCGCGACGCTGCGGGCGAAGCGCACAGGCTCGTTGCGCTTCACCTCGTCCCAGTAGCCGCCTTCAAAATACGTCGTTCCCGGCGACACCACATTGGCCCGGATGCCCATCGGCGCCACATGGCGCGCCAGGGATTTCACATAGAAGAACAGCGCCGCCTTCATCGTGCCGTAGGACACCGAATCATAGCCGTAGTCTTCCGAACCGGAAATCGACGAGATGGCGATGATCGAGCCTGCCGTGCTTTTCGCCAGGTGGGGAATGGCCGCCTCCGCCGCATTGCGTGTGTGCAGAAGATCGACCGCGAAGGCCTTGCGGAACTCTTCCTCGCCCGGTCCTTCCGCCAGGGCGCTGGCATTGGCCACCAGTCCGTCGAGCCTGCCGCGCACACGGGCCGCATCCTCCACGAATTTTGCAAGCGCCTTGCCGTCAGCCACATCGAGTGCTCGCCCGAAGACTTTCACACCCTTTGCCTGAAGCACTTTCAGGGTCTCATCGACCGCCTTGCCGTCGCGGGCGCAGATCGAGACATCCGCCCCCTCCCCGGCAAACAGCAGCGCAATGGCCCGCCCGATGACGCGCGTGCCTCCGGTTACCAGCACATGACGGCCCTTCAGTTTCAAATCCATCTCACATCCACCTCATCTGCGGCAGACAGTGTCTGCGCCGCAGTGATCCGTCAAGCGGCCGCTTCCGGTGGGTAAGTTTCTAGCGGCGCTGGAAAATAAACGGGGTAATGCCGAGGTAACGCCGGCTGGCGGCCAGCATGAGAACCGACTCAAGCAGGGCGGCGGCGCTCATGGCAAGCGAAACGCCAAAACCGCCGAAAGGTCCGGCAAGCATGAAGCAAAGGGCCAGGTTGAAGGCAAAAGCCGCCGCGTAGATCATGGCACAGGCGTTCTGGTGGCCCGACATGCTGAGCAGCCGTTCCGCCGGCCCGATGCTGGCGCGCGCCAGAGTACCCACCGCCAGAATGAACATCATCGGATAAGCCACCACGAAATCCGCCCCGAAGAGCCAGAGGAAAGGCCAGCCAAGGGCGAGGATGACGAGCGTCGCGGCAAACGAGCCCGAGAAAGTCCAGCGCACGCATTGTTGCGCCAGCGCCTGCAGGCCATGTCCATCGCCGGCCGCATGGAACTGCGCAAAGCGATGGCCCGCCGCCGCGCCAACGGCAAAATTGACAAAGGAGACGATCGCCAGGGTCTTTGCAGCGGCATAGTAATGGGCAACTTCCTCACCCGGATGGAAATACTGCAGGACTATGACATCCGTCGAGGTGAGCAGCATGTAGAAAATCCACATGAACGACGTCGGCAGCGACGCCCCCATCCAGATTCCGATTTCGTAGCGGCGGGGAGCCGCCGCCATCTGCCGGGCAAGCCGCAGGCGTGTGACAACGCCCTGAACGAGCGCAACGATCCAGCACACGGCAAGCGTTGCCAGCATTGCGGCCAACGCATCCATGTGGCGGCCGGCAAGATGAAACGCGACAACAAGCGCGGTGAGAAGCAGGGGCCGCACGACATAGGCCGGAAGCAATGCCAGGCCAATCCAGTTGTAGCATCGGGCAATGCCGTCAAACAGCACGGTGAGGGCAAAGGCCGGAATGGCCGCGGCGGCCAGTTGCAGGATAAGGCTGTCCGGCCTGCCGCTCAATTGGGCGGCAAGGGCGGCGAGTCCAGCCACAACCGTGGCACTTGCAAGCACAATGATCTGGCTGCCGCGCAGGAAACCCAGCACATGGCCCGGCGTGCCGGCTTCCTGGTAGCGCGGAATGAAGCGTTGCGCCACATGGCCAAGGCCGAGATGGACCGTGTCGCCGATAAGTATCACCCAGGTCCAGGCATAGATGTAGCTGCCGAATTCCGAACTGCCGAGCCAGCGCGCCAGCACGGCCTGCGAGAGGTAAATGCAGGCCGCACCCACCACGCGGATGAGGAAGGCCGACATGGCGTTGCTTCCCGTTTCGGCGTGGGCGCCTTGGCGGTCGCGCCCCAGCAAGCGGCGCAGCAGCGGCATCAAGCCGGGCGATTGGGTCAGGGAAACAGCAGTGGCAGGCATGGCAAGGGTCATGCCCCGCCGAGACTGTTGGTGGTTGGTTCCATGCGCCTGAGATCGCGCAGGCGTCCGAGCGCCGATTGCGCCACGAACCTCGCGCCACGCCAGAAGCGCCAGCCAAGCGATGTACCCGTTGACACCCGGCGAAGCCACAGGGCCTTCTGCAAGGACTCGGACTCGCACTGAACTTTGACCGGATCGGCATAGAATTGCGCGACATCCGCTGCCGTTATCGATTCCTGCTCGAGCCAGGCGGGCACATAAGTTGAACATAGCCGCTGGACGTCGGTGAAGACCTTGTTGACCCCCGTTCCCGCCGCCGGGCACGAGGTGGAATAGGCATCGCCGACCAGCACGATTCCAGGCCGCTGCGGCGCGGCCACCCGGACCAGATCAACCGGCCGGATTCCTACCTGTCCGTCAATTGTGAAAGGCCCGGTGAAACGGGCGAGCGACGGGATGAGTTCGAGGAGCGCTTCTTTCGGCTGCTGGCGGAACTTGCGCAGGCGCACGTCCTCCATGCCCCAATAGACAAAGAGATTGGCGCGCATGCCACCACGCACTGGAAATATTGTGAGATAGGCCATGGCTTGGCCGGGCTGTTCGGGGAAAATCGTAAGCGCCGGAAAGGCGAACCGCGTTCCCGCTTCGGGTTTCATGTCAAAGCCGATGCTGATCGAGTGGCAGGGGCTAAATGTCTCGCGGGCGATGCCAAGATTTTCGCGCAGGCCTGGATTGAGGCCGTTGGCCAGGATCACCAGCCGGGCCTCGATCTCGTCGCCCGTGGCAAGTGCGACGCGCGGCTTGCCTCCCTCAGCGGAAACTCCGTTGACCTTGGTTGCGAGGTGCTGAACCGAAGCCGGGATCTGCTGCCTGACCGCGTTCACCAAATCATGGTACATGATGCCGGCGCGTCCGCTTGGCTTGCGGTCAATCAGGAGGCCATAGCGCGCCACCCATACCTGCCCGTCCGCACAGGCGTGCGGCAATACATCATCGGCAAGGCCTATGAGGCGGAGCAGCGCCAGCTGGGACTCATCAAGTTTCTCGCAGCGGAATTCCTGGCGCTGTTCGGGATGCGGATCGATGAGAACCGCGGAATGCCCGGCCCGCCCCAGCATCGCGGCGGCGGTGGCACCCGCGAGCCCGGCGCCGACAATGGCCACATCCGTTGTCAACGTTGTCATGCGGCAGCCCTCCTGGAAATCAATTGTTGAAGTGAGCGGACCCGGCGCAACAGCGCATCCGACCGCTTGATCCTGCTCTTCAGCGCCAGGCCCGCCCCCCAGAGTGGGGCTGCGATCTGTCCGGCTGCCGTGATGGGGACGACTGAGTCGTAGAGCGCTTCGGCATCCTTGCAGTAGACCTGCTTGTAGGCCGCATCGCCGATGCCGAGGTCGAATTTCTTGAAGCCGCGCTCGCAAGCCATGCGGATGACATTGGCGAGCAGCAGTTCGCCGGGGCTGTAGTCCCTGAATTCCGCCCCCGCGATGGAATTGAACATGCCGCTGAGTCGGCCTTCGGACGAGATGCCGCCGAAGGTGGCGATGACCGTGTCGCCGGCAAGTGCGGCATAGAGTTCGATGAGGGGTTCGCCCGTATCCGGGTCGATGTCGTGCGCCGCAGCGGCGGTGAATTCCTTAACCCCCGGCGCATCGAAGGCATTGCTGAGGCCGAGTTCGCGCATGCGCTCGGACTTCTGCCTGAAGAAGGCCTCGAGCACCCGGTCAATGTCGCCGGGCGTACGGGCGCGCAGATACGAAACCGGCGCCAGCGCCGCAAGCTGGCGCTCCTTCTGGCGAAGTTTCTTGCGCGAGCCCGCTCCCATCCGCTCCTTCAGCAGCTGCTCGAAATCATCCATCAGGCCGCCGCTATAGGCCCGGCTTGCCGCCTCCATGTGGGGCCAGAGCAGCATCGGGTTGGCCGCATGCTGCCACGCCGCGGGCTGGTTCAGGAGAACCAGAACATCGATTTTGGGACCATTGCGGCGCAGGCCTTCGCGCAGCTCGTCGAGGCTTGCGGCCGGTTCCTTCAGCAGATCGGGCCGCCACAGCGGCAGATTGAAATTCGTATGCTTTCCGCCCATGAAAAACCCGGCGTGGATGGGCCCTACCCGCTTGCGGACCAGCGGCAGCAGAAGCACGGGCCTGCCGCTTTCATCGCGCAGCACGGCGATATGGGGCGAAGCCCCGGCAATGCTTCCGACGTGCTGCCACCAATGGGACATCCAGGAATAGTGCTGATAACGGCTGCAAACGGCCCCCTGCTGTATCATTTCGCGCCACAGGGCCTCGGCCTTCCCGAATTGGGTCAGAACCTCCACCCGGGCCCGGGCAACGGGGTTAACGCCGCTTGGGCGGGCCGGAATGACCGCGCTTTGCGGCATTGCATTAAGGCAGGAGGGGTTTTGCACAGATATGGGCCTCGGACAGGTGAAACGGCGCGGTCCCCGGCAGCGGCCGCTTGCCCCTCACAAGGCAAGCCCCATGCCAGTTAACCCCAGGGCCCCGTGGCACTACGGCCCTTGTAAATGACACGGCGAATCCATAGCTAACGGAGACGAAGAGGAGCCAAGGCTATGACCACCACATCGTCCCGTTTTTTTGACGAGCTTGCCAAGCTCATGACCAATGCCACGGGTGCCGCGCAGGGCCTGCGCAAGGAAGTCGACACCCTGGTCCAGGCCCAGGTGGAGCGGGTCCTGAACAATCTCGAACTGGTGAAGCGCGAGGAACTCGACGTGGTGCGCGACATGGCGCAGAAGGCCCGCGCCGAGAACGAAGTCCTGGCCAAACGGCTTGCCGAACTGGAAGCCAAGCTCAACCCCGGGGCTCCCACCGCATAATTTCATGTGGAGGAATCAGTTGCAGGCGCCGCTGACTCTTGTGGCGACTCAATCGCACGGGCATTTTCGCCTCACCGCCTGACATGATTCGTCAGGCTTGTGAGGATTTGGCCGATGGGCGCACTGCAGTCATACGAGTGTAACACCACCAACCCGCTCGATCTCATCGAGCGCCTGGCCGAGCGCCGCGACTGGTCGCTTGACCGCACCAATGATTGCGAAGTGACCATGGTGCTGACCGGCGGCTGGAGCGATCTGCATGTCTCGCTGAACTGGCGCGACGACCTGGAATCGCTTCTGGTGGCCTGCACCTATGACGTCAAGGTGCCGCAGCCGCGCAAGGACGAAGTGGGCCGCCTGCTCACCCTGATCAACGGCCAGCTGTTCCACGGCCACTTCGACATTTGGCATGGCGACGGCAGCATCGTCTTCCGCAACAACCTGGTTCTCGCCGGCGGCGCTGTTGCCAATGATGCCCAGTGCGAAACCCTCATCCGCCTCGGCATCGAAGCCTGCGAACGCTACTATCCGGCCCTGCAATATGTCTGCTGGGCGGGCAAGAGCGCCACCGCGGCCCTGGAAAGCAGCCTGCTTGAAACCATGGGTGAGGCATGAGTCTTGCGCTCCACGGAACCCTGGTTCTCGTCGGCGCGGGCAAGATGGGCGGCGCCATGCTGGAGGGCTGGCTGAAATCCGGCACCGACCCGAAAAAACTTGCCGTGCTTGACCCCTTCGTCTCCGAGGAGATGAAAACCCTGCTCGCCAGGCATCAGGTGCGGCTCAATCCGGCCATTGCCAGCATCAGGGATGCCGAAGTCGTGCTCATCGCCGTCAAGCCGCAAATGACCGAGGAAGTTCTGCCCACGGTCGCGGGGCTGGGCAGTTCGAAGCCGCTCATCCTCTCCATTGTCGCAGGCAAAACCATCGCCTCCTTCGAGCGCCATTTCGGCAAATCCGCCGCCGTCATCCGCACCATTCCAAATACCCCGGCCGCCATCGGCCGCGGCATCACCGCGATGGTGGCCAACCCCAACACCTCACCCCGGCAGCTGCAACTCGCCACCGATCTGCTTGCGGCGATCGGTGAAGTGGTGACGGTTGACCGCGAAGAGCTGATTGATTGCGCAACGGCGGTTTCCGGTTCCGGCCCGGCCTACGTTTTCTACATGACCGAATGCCTGGCGCGGGCGGCGGAGAAAATCGGCCTGCCCCCGGCTCTCGCCATGCAGCTGGCGCGCGCCACCGTGGCGGGGGCGGGCGAGCTGATGCGGGTGACCGGCACCGAGGCCGCCACGCTGCGGCAGAATGTGACCTCGCCCAAGGGCACCACCCATGCCGCCCTGCAGGTGCTCATGGCGGAAGACGGCATGGCGCCGCTGCTGGAAAAAGCCGTGAAGGCCGCCGCCGACCGCTCTCGCGAACTGGCGAGCAGTGGGTCAGTTTGAATTTCGAAGACTGTTCATCAACGCCGGCGTTGCCGCGTCTGCATTCCTCTTAACTGCAGACGCGAAGTTCCCACATCCCATTTGGCACTATGGGCCACGAGCGTTTGTTCAAGTACCTTTTGGGGAGCGGCTATTTCAAGCCCAAAGCGTACTCCATTTTGTCCTTCTTGATCCTCTGACAGGGCTACCGGAGCGGCGCCAGCGCAAAATTGCGATCACTCTGGATTGCGTGCGGATATAACCCACGAGGAGGTGGGTGCCCAGATACCATTCTCGTCCCGTTCTTGGCTCTCGAAGAAGGTGCGCATCTCGCTCTCAATCGCGGGGCGCTTGGCCTCGGCAAGCTCCTCACCAGCCTCGCGGAAGACCTCGCCCCCCGGACCGATGGCCAACGCGAATGCGATGCATTCTTCCGGGGTTGTGCCGACCATGATCTTTTCGTCCACACGGGTGAAAGTGACATCCTCGTAACCAGCGCTCTTCATCATCAGGCTTGCCATCACCTGATTGCCCATCGAGAACGGGCCAGGTCCACAGGTGTCGGCGCCTTCGCCCGGAGGCGGAAGATGCCGAAGCGCGATTTCCTTTGCTTCCTGCCATGCCGGATTGTCTTCGCGCCGACGCCAGACGATATGGGTCATCTGCCCTCCCGGCTTGAGCGCCATACGCATCCGTCGCAAGGCAGCAACGGGGTTTGTAAAGAACATCGTGCCAAAACGCGCAACTACATAGTCGAACTCATTCTCAGGTGGAGCGACTTCGGCATCACCGCGGAAGAACTGGACGTTTGAAAGTCCTTTTGCAGCAGCGTCTTTCCTGGCCTCTTCCAAGAACGCATCGACGCAATCGATGCCGACGACACGTCCCATAGGTCCGACAATCTCGGCAACCTGAAGCGACATATCTCCCCAGCCACAGCCGACATCCAGCACTGACATCCCCTTTTTGATTGGCAAGTTCGGCAACACCGCAGCGGAGTGTCGAGACAGGCCGCCTTGAAGGATATGTCGGTACTTTGTGAACTTTGGCTCAAGAACGGACTTCCAGAATTTCACGAACTCTGTATCTGCGGATCCGTCGAACGCCATGGTTGCCTCCCGGTCATTTCGTTTGTAAGATCAACATGAAACGACCTTATCACCAAAAACGAGAAACCCGATAGGCCGTTTATGTCGATTACTGTCTTGCAGTCTGAATCCTAAATCGCAATGCCTACGCTCAACAAATGCAAATGCCTGAAAGCACTGGTCCGCTCAGTCCTCAAAGCTGTAGTACGCGAAAACACTCATAAATGCCCGCTCAGGGTCAGGAACGTCGGTTCAGGCATGCACTGGACATGTCTGACTAGGTCTCAACAGCGGAAATTCAAGCTGACCCACTACCAACCGGCGAGTTAGGTTGAGGTCTTACCTCTTCCCGGGCTAAACACCAGGCAGGACAATGGGGATTTGATATTCTTCCAATGCTTTCATTGATCACTACTTGCAAGAACAGGCTGCTTCATCTCAAGCAGACACTGCCTGTGATGCTTCAGCAGCCAGACTCCGAAGTCATTGTGGTTGATTACGGATGTGAACAGGGCACGGCCGCTTGGGTGGAAGAACATCACCCTGCGGCAAAGGTCGTTCAGGTCAACGATGATCCGGTTTTTTCCGTTGCCAGAGCGAGAAACTTGGGTGCGAAAAATGCCTCGCATGGGTTGTTTTGCTTTATTGACGCCGATGTCACCCTGCATCTGGATTTGAGCAAATGGCTGGATGTCAACCAGGGCCCCAACAGGTTTTATGTTTATCCAGTGCAAAATGAGTTTGAGTTGCATGGTTTCGCAATCGTTGCGTGCGACCATTTCTTCAAGATTGGAGGCTACGATGAAGCGTTCAGCGGTTGGGGCGGAGAAGACAGGGACCTATATGAACGGCTCGAGAGGATTGACCTGTCAAAATTTCTGCTTCCCGCGGGCTCGCTGTCGTCAATTCCCCATGGGGACGAATTGCGCCAACTGGGCAAGGATTCGGGCGGCTATAGCAGCATTCAGGAAGCCATGGCGATGAATCAGCTTTACAGAACGATCAAAAGAGATTTTTGGCAGCTTACAAATGCCGAAATCGAACTGGAAAAACGCAAGGAACTGTTCCAGTTCATAAAAGCTTCTAATGAGGAAGCCATCATGAATGGTCAGAATGCCTTTGAATTAGCGATCAATGTTCCGATGGAGAGAAAATACAACCTATTTGCAAAAGGTCTTCGAACGCTGAGCTACAGGATACCTGTCAAGCAGCCCATTCAATAGCGCCAGGCGAACACCTTTTTTGCCATTTATTCTGCCGCGTGGTTCTGCTTCAAACTGGTGTTAGCCCAGATCACCCTGCCCACCAGAAAAGAACGGCCAAATTCGAAGAGGACAAAATGCCAGGAATAGCCTTCACCGACTTCCTGAAAGTCGATATCCGCGTCGGCACCGTCGTTGCGGTGGACCCCTTCCCCGAGGCCCGCAAGCCGGCTTTCAAGCTGCGCATTGATTTCGGGCCGGAGATCGGCATGAAGAAGTCCTCGGCCCAGGTCACCAAATACTACACGCCGGAAACCCTGATGGGCCGCCAGGTGGCCGCCGTAGTCAATTTCCCGCCCCGGCAGATCGGCCCCTTCATGTCGGAAGTATTGACCCTCGGATTTCCCGACGGCGACGGCGACGTGGTTCTGGTGGCGGTGGAGCAACCTGTGCCCAATGGCGGGCGCCTGTTCTAGACCGGTATCTGCACGACCGCGCGCAGGCCGCCTGCGGGACTCTTGTCCAGCATGATGTCGCCGCCATGGGCGTGGGCGATATCAAGGGCGATGGCCAGTCCCAGCCCGGTTCCCGTCTCATCCAGGTTGCGCGCATGGTCCAGGCGCACAAAGGGCCGGAATGCATCCTCGCGGCTCTCCGGCGGAATGCCCGGCCCGTCATCGTCGAAATAGATGACCAGTTGCCGGTCCTCGATTCCGCCTTTGACCTTCACATTCTTGGCGTAGCGGACGGCATTTCCCAGGAGATTTGTGACCAGGCGCCGGAAGGCGTTGGGCTTGACGCTGACCTCCACATCCTCGACATCCAGCGCCACATCGGATTTCCCGCGCGCCACCGACCTGGCGGCGGAACTGAACATCTGCGCGAGATTGACCGCTTCCGTCTTCTCGCCGCCATCGCCGCGCACAAAGGCCATATAGGCCTCCAGCATGTGTTGCATTTCATCGACGTCGTCCTTGAGCGGCCGAACCTTCGGACCATCTCCGAGAAAGGCCAGTTCCAGCTTGAAGCGCGTGAGAATGGTGCGCAGGTCATGGGAGACGCCCGCCAGCATGGCGGTGCGCTGTTCCACATGCCGCTCGATGCGGTTCTTCATGTCAACGAAAGCCTGGCCCGCCTGGCGCACTTCGTCGGCCCCCTGCGGCCGGAAGTCGGCTACGTCGCGCCCCATGCCGAAGCTCTGCGCCGCCTTTGCCAGTTCCACGATCGGATGAATCTGGTTGCGCAGGAACACGATGGCGATCGAAAGCAGGACAAGGGAAGAAAGCAGCATCCAGAACAGCAGGACAACCGTGCCGGACGCATAGGCGCGGTCCTCGTCGATCAGGATGCGAAAGATCAGGCCGGTCTCGACCTCCACCCGGATTTCAAGCTTGCCGTTGGCGGCGGTACTGTCGATCCAGAACGGCCGCCCCGTTTCACGCTCCAGATACCGCGTCATCTTGTTGTCGACGATGGAGTAGAGCGTGCGGGTGATCGGCTCGGGCAGCTGTCCGCCGCGGGTGATCTCCAGGCCAAGCCGCAGCCGCTTGTTGGCAACGGTTTCTATTTCCCTGATGGCAGCCTCCGACTTGTCGGAACGGTCATAGAGATCGGTGACCAGGCCGATCTCGCGCGCCAGCGACCGCGCCAGGACCTTGGTGACATTGTCCCAGTGGCGCTCGAGAATGACCCCGGCCATGATGGTCTGCAACAGCACGATGGGGGCGATGACGATGATGAGCGAACGCTGGTACAGCCCCGACGGCAAGTGGCGTTCAAGAAAGCGGTTGAAACCAGCATAGAAGCCGCTCATCCGCTCACCTCTTCATCGACATAGAGTGCATAGCCCAGACCGCGCACCGTTTGCAGATAAAGCGGGGTGGCCGGATCGCTCTCGATCTTCTGGCGCAGGCGGTTGATCTGCACATCCACGCTGCGGGCGCTTTCCTCCGACCCCGGCTGCGACAGTTCAAACCGGCTGAGCGGTGTTCCGGTTTTCTGACTCAACAGGCGGAGCAGTTCCTTTTCCCCGGAGGTGAGGCGCACCAGTTCGCCATTCCGGCGAAGTTCGCCGCGCGGGACATTGAACTGGAACGCACCGAAGCGGACATCGGTCTTGACCGCCGCCGGCGGGCTCACGCGGCGCAGCAGGTTCTTGATGCGGAGCAGCAGTTCCCGCGGCTCGAACGGTTTCACCAGATAGTCGTCGCTGCCCGTCGCAAGGCCGGCGATGCGGTCGTTCGAATCGGCCAGCGCCGAGAGCATGAGGACCGGAATGTCGCGGCCTTCGCCACGCAGGGACGTGGTGAGCGCCAGCCCGGTTTCGCCGGGCATCATGATATCGAGGACAAGGAGATCGAAGGTGAGGCCCCGCATGCGGTCGCGTGCTTCTGCGGCGGTTCCCGCAACCGTGACCAGGAAGCCGTTCTCCACCAGATAGGACTTGAGCAGCTCGCGGATGCGGCGGTCGTCGTCGACGACCAGAATGTGCTGGGTCTCAGTCACCGGGCTTTTCTCCGGCCTTGCCCGCGCCATCAATCCACGCGCGGACCGCCTCGCGGTTCTCCGGACTGATCAGATGATAGAGAATGTCGCGCATGGCGGTGCCGCCCTTGCCGGAGGCTTCGGCTACGGCCCGGCGGATGCGCGTCATCTGCGGCGCCATCAGGCGCTGGCGCAATTCCTCGCCCGCCTCCGTCAGGTGCAGCAGGCGCTGGCGCCGGTCGGTGGCGCCTTCCTTCTGGTAGACATAACCCTTGTCGATCAGGTCCTTGAGAACCCGGCCCAGGCTCTGCTTGGTGATCCGCAAAATGTCGAGAAGTTGCGCCACGGTCATGCCGGGATCGCGGCCGACAAAATGCACCACCCGGTGGTGGGCCCGGCCAAAGCCCAGTTGCTCCAGCAGCGCGTCGGGATCGGAGACGAAGTCCCGGTAGGCGAAGAACAGGAACTCGATCAACGCCACGGTTTCATCGTCGCCCAACTTATCGTCAAAATTTATGTCAGTCATATTGACATATTATTCCATCTTTGTTACGCTGCAACTCATTATTACGCAATTTTATTACGCAAAAAGCCGAATTGGCCTGTCCGGCACCACATATAGGCCGAAGTTTTACAAAAATCGAATTGGGAGAGCACCGATGTCCATCATTCCTTTTGACCAACGCGAAGGTTCCATCTGGTTCGATGGCGAGA
>SXGU01400580.1_pt1 | contig 12267 bp, 10 predicted proteins | sample 3174531 | NCBI WGS metagenome assembly SXGU01 (sample SAMN11356863, study PRJNA531348) | freshwater metagenome | isolation source: freshwater sample F1-140 | place: China: Fuxian Lake, Yuxi | collected 2017-12-25
AATGGCATTGGGGCTATCCGGCATTGTGGGGCGTATTCATCGGGATAACGGCATTTTTGCTCAGGTTCTTCAAGAAAAAGAAATGGATTTAAGCGAAGCGGCGGATAGCCAGGGTGAGCGTTTCCGGCACTTCCAAGCCTCGGGATGCCGGTTGCGCGAAAGTCTCCAGCTGAGTGAAAAAATTGAACGACGACTTGGCTGAAACTTGATAAATAGCTATTGCCGATTCTAATCCCGCCCTTAATGCGCAACGCTTGGCGCGCCGAACAGCAGACGCGAAACGGTGAAAGATTAACCCCCACGGCTCAAATTCAAGTTAAAATACCTAGATAAGATTATTGAACCGGTTGCAGGAGAACTCAGGTTTTTTAGGTGACCCCGATATAATCATGCAGTGCTCATTGTTGATTAAGCATCGGCAGCTACTGCGTTCCATTAAGTTATTTCACTATAAACCAACCACAAAAGAGCATACATGTTAGTTATTGTCGGATATTTGGTCCTCACTATAGCAATCATGGGCGGATTTATAGGGGGCGGCGGGCACCCCGGCGTTCTTTTTCAGCCCTTTGAATTTATTATTATTATCGGCGCTGCGTTGGGGGCTTTTATCTGCGGGAACTCCATGTCCGTAATTAAAGCCGCCATGAGCCAAGCCACCGGCACCTTAAAAGGCACCCCGTACAGCAAAGAATATTATCTTGAATTACTGCTGTGCTTTTACGGCATCACCAGTAAAACCCGTAAAGAAGGCTTATTGTCGTTGGAAGGCATTATCGACGACCCGAAAAGCAGCCCGGTGTTTTCGCCCCGCATTCTCGGCGATCACCACTTGCTGGAGTTTATCTGTGACAACCTGCGTTTGATCGTCACCGGGGTTGAGGTTTACGCGCTGGAAGAACTGATGGATCAAGAACTCGAAACCCATCATGAAGAGGCCCATGCCCCTATCAAAGCGATCCAAAACATAGCCGACGGCTTACCGGCTTTTGGTATTGTCGCGGCGGTATTGGGCGTGGTCCATACCATGGAATCGGTCGGCATTCCGCCCTCTGAACTGGGTAAATTGATTGCTGCGGCGCTGGTCGGAACATTTTTGGGTATTCTTCTGGCCTATGGCTATATCGGCCCGGTCGCTGCGGTAATGTCGGAGCGCGTGGAAGCCGCGGGCAATGTCTATAAATGCGCCCAAAAGGGCTTATTGTGTTGCGCCAAAGGAGTATCGCCGGCCATGACCGCCGAATATATGCGCACCATGATTGCCTCCGCAATGCGCCCCAGCTTTCAGGAATTGGAAGCCCAGTTGAGATCCAATAAGGTGTAATTACAATGGCCGATCAACAACCGATCATCGTCAAAAAAATAAAAAAAGGCGGCCATGCGCATCACGGAGGCGCTTGGAAATTGGCTTATGCCGATTTCGTTACCGCCATGATGGCGTTTTTTTTATTGATGTGGTTGTTGGGAACAACCAGCGACCCTGAGCGCAAAGGCATTGCCGAATATTTTCAAGACCCCTTTAAAGCTTCCGCCGACGGCGGTCTGGATACCGGCGACCGCAGCAGCATTATTCAAGGCGGCGGCTCGGACCTGACCACACAAGATCTAGGTCAGGTCGACAAAGGCAGGGAACCTGAAATTAAAGAGATTACGCCCGAAGAAATTGAAAAGCAGGCCGAAGCAATCGAAAAAGAAAAACTCGAAAATTTAAAGGAAAAAATTCTGGAGAAGATCGACTCGTCGCCGGAATTAACCGAGTTTAAGGATCAAATCAAACTGGAAATAACGTCCGAAGGCTTGCGGATTTTAATCGTCGACGCCCAAAACAGGCCCATGTACAAACTGGCCAGCGCGGAAACCGAGCCGCAAATCAAATTGATCTTAAGAGCCTTGGCGCCGGTTATTAACGAATTGCCGAACAGAGTCAGCCTCAACGGCCATACCGATGCCCGGCCTTTTCCGCCCAACCAGCAAAAATACACCAATTGGGAATTGTCCAGTGATCGAGCCAATGCCGCGCGATACGAACTGACTCAAGGCGGACTTGCCGAAGAAAAAGTTTTACGGGTGATCGGCTTGTCGTCGAGCGTTCCCTACAGCCCCGTCACCGAACCGCTGGACCCGATTAATCGGCGGATTTCGATTATCGTGATGAATAAAAAGACCGAACAAGAGATTTTGCAAAGCGTGGGCGACGAATCGGGTAAGGAAGCTGCGCCTCAGGAGTAAGCCTTATGTTTGCACCGGCAACGCGACACCGGACATCGCGTATTGGGTGCAAGAATTTTTTATCGCATTGCTGACGCCTTCGAGTTGCAATAAAACGGTCCAACTATTCATAAATTTCTCCTCATAAAGTTGCCATATCCCCGTTTATGGTACAAGTTGTTCGGCGTCAACTACCGTTATCGATAAGTTGTTTGTATGTCGTAAGCAATGCTCTCAGCTTTATGCCCTGGTTCTCTCTGGCTTCCTGCATCCAATCGGCCACCTGCATTGCTTTGGCCTCATTCTCCCACTTCGAGGCGGAGTCATTGTCACCTAACCCGATAGCCGCCTCCCATCGAGACGCGACTATCCAATAGCGATTGATCTCCGATTCTTTTCTCTTATTATCATCCGAAGGAGTTGCTTTTTCCTCTGCTTTCATATCCTTGACTAACGGCGTTGTGTAGCGGATAACATCCTGACGTACTCGATTGGCGAGGACATAATCTGCGATGGCGTCATCTTTATTGTCTCCCTTGAGGGTTTCCACGGCCCGCACATTCAACAGATAGGCCAGATTGATGCCGTTGTAATAATCCTGCTTCAGATAGAAGCCTCGTTCGAGAGCGGCAATACTTTCACTCAAACATTGCGGATCACTGGATTCCTCCCACAGCCGTTTATGGATAGCTCCCCACAATCCCAGAGTTTCCGGGTTATTGGTGCTATCGGGGTTCAGCTCCAGCAAAATCGTACGGGCGGATTTAAGCGCTTCAATTATCGTAGGCTGCTTGCTCTTGTATGTTGATAAGGCCAATTGTTGCAAAACGAAAGAATCTTTTGGCCGTATTTTCCTTACCTCTTCCAAGAGAGTACGCGCCGCAGAAAAGTCGCTGGCGTTGATTTTATCCTGAGCGGCATCCAGCATGAGTTTAGCGCTGGGGTTGTTCGATCCTACGATGTCCTCTACCTCAGCTAATGCATCAGTACCGGCTGCTGCTATTTTTTGAACAACAGCAATAGCCTCTGCCATCTTAACCTGGGGAGGCTGCAATCCCGGCAAAAAGGTGTAGACAGGACTATCAGTACGGGGATCGTTCATAATAATCCGGATTGCATCCTGCAATTCCGCGATCAGACGATTAGCTTCGCGAAAACCAATTTCCTCGCCCAAATGTTTATAAGATCGAATCACAATATGACTCATGTCGAAAGGGTTTTTGAATTGGTCCTCAGCCAACACGATCGTAGTGTAGGGTTTTAAAGCATAGCGGACACCCAACTCAAAGGCCGCATTAACGTTATAAGTAGATAAATCGGCGATCACCAGATCGGCATTCAGCAAACGCTCGTACATCGGCACATCAATGGTGCCGGAATGGACTACTTCATCGGCACGCACACACTCCAAGCCTACCGATACCACCGCCTTCTTGATAATTTCATAAGAAGCATCCAAATCCAGCACCCGGCCATCGGTGTAGTCGGTTTTCTTTCCATAACCTTGAATAACAAAACAAGTTGGCATGTTGTTCTCCTTAATTTTTTTCGATGAATCCAGCAAAATGTGCTGGTTTGACATATTTAGCCGCGTAAGAGATACCGACTCGCTGAATATCCGCAATATGTCCCACAGAATCCAATACCTGCACCTTGGCTGGATCGATGTCCGGTAAGCCTAAATCCTTCAAACCCTCGAAAGTTACGTCAGGGTCGTAGCGCACATAGCTAAACAGTTTCGGTCCCGTCCAATTTGAATCATCAGACGATAGACGGATCATATCGCCGAATTCCCGATCGATTCGGCGTCCGAAGCGACAAACACCCAGAGTACGACAAGTCATATCCCAACCGGCGGAAGCGGCGTTCATCAAAGCCGATGGAATATTTTTAGCGAAATGGATCAAATTCAAATCATCTACACCATCGCCTTTAGCCAATACATTGGGAGCGCTGCCGGTACCGACCGAGACAATCAGCAACTGGTCCGCGCCGGTTTGCCAATTCATTTGGTAAGGCTTGGCGGTTGCCATCTGGAAGGCCAGATAGGCCGGATTGTTATAAGTCGTTACGCCGCCATCGACAAAAATAAAGTTGTATTCGTTGGGCTTACCCTCGGCCAGAGTAATGACTTCCGGGGGAAAGTAAGTCGGCGCGGCAGTGCTGGCACGTACCAATTGCCACAACGGGAGTTCAAGATTGCAGTCAACGCGGCCGGTATCGTTATATTTTGCAAACGGATTATTGGAAACCGGCCAAGGGGAATCTGTGCTGTGATTACGCATCACCATCATCAACACCGTTTTTAGATTTAAACTTCCCAGCTTGGCGTCGGTTTCTTTAAGTTGATCGTCCAGAGCCTTGCGCAGTAACTTGGCTAACGGTTCGTCGTTGTAATTGTATTGCAGCCGCTTAAACAAGGAAGCCTTGTCGAACATCTGCTTACCGCTGTCCAGGTAAAACTTGCGGATTTGCTCCATGGACATGCCCGCAGAAATGCAGGCGGCAATGATGGCGCCGGTACTGGTTCCGCAGACAAAGTCAAAATAGTCGGCGAGTACGAATTTGTCATCTTTACCCAATTTTGACCGTAATTCCGATTCGATCTTGGCCAGAATCTCAACACTCATCAAGCCCAAAATACCCCCGCCATCGCAGCTGAGGATTTTCTTGGGGCCGCCGGATTTGATGCGATTAACGACTTTTTCGTTCATTTTATTCATTTCATTCATAAATAATTCCTTTCTTCAGTTGACTAGGTTAAAAACAAAAACGGCAAAGCAATGACCACGTACAGCACCGACAAACCGGCGAGCAAAAATTTGATCGTAGCGCATACAGCGGCGACTCGTGCCGTGACATCGTCTGCGCCTTTGTCCAGCATGCGCAGCAAAGCTATATTTTCCGCGGCATCCAGAGGCGTGCAGACAAGAACTGAGAAGCCGATGCAAATCCCGGCCTGAGCGAACCAGCCGGAACCGCCATTCGCCAACGCCCAGCAGGCAAGCGCCAGACCGAGCGGGTAGGCCAGCAGGAAAGCGAAGTCCAGCCACAAGCTGATTCGGGCATCCTGTTCCAAGCCGGCGTTGCGCCAGATTGCGATGATTCGTTCGGTGTTCCGGGCATTGCCGGCTAATTCGAAATGCACCATGCTACATTTATCGCCGCTGTCTTTCAGGCGCGTAACAAAAGGTTTTAAAGCTGCAATCAAGCCGATGTTCGCAGCAATTAGCAAGATCAGCAGCGTGGAGGTTGCGTAGTTGGGGAGTGTCATAGTTGTTCCTCGCTAATTTATAGTGAAAATGAGCCGGTAATACTTCGTGTCCGCGCATAACCAAATTGGGCTTCTTTAGAAGCTTGTTCTTTGCATAACTTTTCAAACACCTCCCGCAATTCTTCTCCTACCTCATACCAGGCGTTTCTTTGCGGACTGGTATCGCGTATCGGTTTGCCTTTTCTCGGCAAACCGTTGAATTTGCCGAAGGCTTCCTTTTCCCAGGCGCATTTTTCAAGAATAACCGGTATGACCGTTGCTTTCTCGGCATCCGACAACTCGACCGCACGTTGAATTTCAACGCCGCGAATATAATCGGAAGCCAAAAACTGCGCGCTTACTAACAGCAAAATAACATCCGCCTGCTCAAGCTGGCTTTTGATTTCCCCATCCCAATCCTCGCCGGGGCTAATCAGCCGGTCATGCCAGCATTCAACCAGACCCGCGCTTTCCCGCATCGGCTTAAGCCGGGTCATCAGTTCATCTTTAAGCCGTGCATCTTTGCTGGAATAGCTGATAAACACCCGCGCTCGCCATTGCCGCTCGTCGCGGGCCGCCGGTTCCGACAAGCGGTTCAATTCCTCACTCGGATCGAAGTCGATTGTGCCTTTCGGCGTGGATGCGGAGGATTTTTGCCTGCGCGCGTCTTCATCGGCGCGTAAAGTCTGAACCGGAACGTAAACGCCCGCTTGCCCCTCGATTTCCAAGAATTCTTGTTGCCCCAGTCCATCGATGTCGTCGTGAATAGTGCGAAAATCGGCTTGAATTGCGCCAAGCAGCGACAGGCGGGCGTCTTTCTCTCCGATGACCACCACCTGGATTTCCCGCTCCTCTTCATCCACCCGCACCAAAGACCGCGCTCCCCGGTCTTCCAGTATCACGCCGTTGACCCAGCGGGGCAGCGATTCGCCGCCATCTTCCGCCCCTTCGCTGAGCGGATAGCTGCGAGTGATAAAGCGCGGCAATAAGCCTTCCGGGATGACCGGATAGCTGTACTTTAAACGGGTAGAATCCTGAATCGCCCGCCATTCCGTACCCAGTTCCGGCTGTTCAGCCGGTAAACGTTGCGGCACCAGCCAGCGGTCGCCGGATTCGTTGAGCGGAAAAGCCAAATCGAAACGGCGCATCAGTTCGATCAGGTAAAAACGCATTTCCTCAGGTTCATTAGGCAATACCTGCCTGACCCGCTCCAACGTCAGCTCGGCGCTGCCGTCATCCGATACCGCTTGGCGCAACAGGGTATAAATGCCTTCGGTCACCCAGCGCGGATTCAGTACCGTGGAGTTACGTAAGCGTTCGTCCTGACCGTAGTTCAAGGCTATACCCAGCGCATGAAACACTTCCGCCAATATCCGCTGACTGCCGGTATCGGTCTCGCCCAGCTTGGCGCAAGTGGCCTGGAACTCGCTGTAAGGCAGATAATTTTTCTTACGTTGCGCTTTTTCCAGGCGCTCCTTGATCTTCCACCAACTGAGCTTAAAAGGCTGGCGAACGATCTCCATCGGTTCCACGGTTGCCGCCAGCTTAGCTTTAAGCAAGTCGATGCCCAGCCCGGATTGGCAGTCGGTCTCGATAAAATCGATGATAAAGGGATATTTCTCTTTCAGCAGATTGCGGTCCAGCTTGAACGGATGTTCTTTCCATTTGTTCAAGGCCACAATCACCGGGGCGGTGTCATTATCCGCATCACCGGCGAACGCCCGGATCAGCCGCAGCCAATAATCGGCATCGGATTTTTGCGTGTCCTCCCTGCCGGTCAGCACCAATACATAAACGCTGTTACTGGAGAGGAAGAACTGATGAGTGGCGTGGGTAATCACTTGTCCTGCGAAATCCCACAGGTTAATCGTCACTTCATGCTCGCCGCAGCTTAGCTGCCAGCGGGAAATGTCGATACCTTGGGTTTCTTTGTGTTTACGGCGGAACGTGCCTTTGACCAGCCGCTGTACGATGGAAGTTTTACCGGCCGCGCCGCGCCCCACCAGCACCAGTTTGATTTCGTTTAGCGCCCGGCCGTCTTTGTCTCGTGCGCCGAAATAGGCGGCCAGGATGGTGGCCGGGCTGGTACGACGCTTCTCGGTATAATCACGCACATAGCTTTCGATATATTTGCCGAGCAAGGCTTGATCCAATCCCAGATGCGGATTTTCCTGCAACCACAATTCCTGGAATACCTGATGGCGCAGGCCATCCGGTAGCGTCGTTAGGTCATTGAAAGCCGCATCGAACACTCGCAATGTAGCAAGACGGCCCATAGACTCTGGCAGCGTAGTAAGCCGATTATACGAAATGTCGAGCCGTTGCAACTGAATCAGTTGGGTCAAACTATCGGGTATTGCGGTGAGTTGATTATTTGAAATGTCGAGCTCCTGTAACTGTGTCAATTGGCCCAGACTATCGGGTAGTGTGATGAACTGATTACGCGATATATTAAGCAACTGCAATTGGGTCAATTGAGCCAAGCTATCGGGTAATGCAGTGAGCTGATTATTCCAGACGTCGAGCAGTTGTAATTGGATTAGTTGGCCCAAACTGTCGGGTAGCGCGGCAAGCTGATTGCACCAAACTCTGAGTTGCCGCAACTGAGTCAGCTGGCCAAGACTGTCGGGTAAAACCGTAAACTGGTTTCTTGACAAATTAATGGACTCCAGCAGGCCCAACTCCATCAACCACTCAGGTAAATTGGTTAATCGATTACCGCCAAGATTCAATGCCTTGAGTTGTGCCAACTCACGCAGTTGCTCCGGCAGGGTTTCCAAATCCAATCCCGTTAAATCGAGTAATACGGCCCCTGTCAACTTAGCCTCAGCTATCCGCTGCAATGCTACTTCATTCATAAATTTCCACCTATCCTAATTCCCGCGTATCCAACCAAACCACTTGCCCGGTCCTTTTCTTCACTTCCTCTACCATATGCCGTGTTCCTCCCGGCCCATCGCCATTGCCGCCATTCCACAAACAAACAAAACGCACTTGCTCCGGCCCATAAGCCAGCGCGGTGTTCAGCAGCCAAAGATTGCAGCGCTCATAAGGATCGCGCTCGGATTCGCCCAACTCATTAGGCATACAGCGAGGCGGACGTTCCGGTGCGAGCTTGGCCTTCACGGCATAATAGCGTCTGCGCCAGTCGCCGGCAGCCGGGGCGACGGAACGTTCGATAAAATCAGGCTCGGGAAACGGTTGCAGCAATTGCAGCCTCACGCCGCGCGCTTGGCAGGCTTCGGCAAAAATCAGGTCGCCGCCGCTGGCGCCTTGGGTAAAAGCCAAGTCCTCAGGGCCAACGCCGAGTTGATCCAATGCCTTTACGATTGCCGCTTCGGCCATCGGAACTTTATCCAGCGGAAAGCGCGGTGCTGCACGGCCGGGAGCATCGACCATATGCCCGGAAAACAGCACTATTTGCCGAGGTTGCTGCTCGGGCGGCTTAAGCCGTTGCAGCGCACGTTCGAAAGTGGCAATACCGGCTGCCGCGCATTCGGGCCGAAAACCCAGATCTTGCAAAAGGCGCAATTGGGCCAATGTGGAATTGAGCGCGAACCAGTCCTTCTCGGCTTTGGCGATAGCTGCTTTGTAAGCGGCGACAACGGTTTCCGGCGTACCGGTCAATACGTCCAAATCGCCCAGCGTGGCTTTAGCCCAGAATTGTTGATTCGGGTCGGCTTCGCAGTACGCACTGAAACGCACCGCGCCAGCCATCGGCTCAGATTCTGTATCGTAACGGGCATCGCCGGTAAGATCGCGGTACAAATACATCAAAGTCAACGCATTGATGCCGGAATAGTAATGGCCTTGACGACGACGAAAAGCTTGGCGATAGCTGTCGATAGCGGCACGCAGCAGTGCATCCTGGTAACCGGCCTCTTCCCATCTTTGTTCCTTGCTCCAACCCTCGTGCCGCCAAGTATCCGTCCATGCATCCTTGTCCACGCGGCCCAATAGAGCCCAAGTTTCCGAATCGTCGGGATAGGATTTCAATAATTCGCGATAATGGGCGCGGGCTTTATCAGCGGAATGTCCGGGCTTGCCTTGAGCGGCAAGACGCTGAAGACAAATGCCTTTTTCCCGTTGGCCTACTATGTTGGTGGGATCGATAGCCAAGCCCTGCTCCAACTGTTCGAGCGCAAAATCGAAATGCTCGGCTTTGCGTAAGGCTACACCGGCCTTGATGCGCGCCTCGGCGCGGAAAGCTGCGACAGGTGCTTCATCCGCCAATACCAATACATCGCCGATATGCCCGTTCTTGCGGACCAGATCGATGCGGTTTTCCCAAGCATCGTGCGCCTGCCAGAATTCCAGCGCGGAGCCCACTCTTAGCGCTTTCCACTGCGGTTCTTCCAAGTGAGGCAGAAGCTGGTAGACGGGACTGATTTTGCGGCCATGCCAGGATTCCAACGTCGCTTTCACCATTTTGGCGATTTCAGCTTTGTCCCGCTCCAGGGTGGCCGGGTCGGGTACGCCGTCTTTAATGCTGTAGTTGTATTTGCGGTCGGTGTAAATGTCGAACGGCTGGTTCGCGCGCGGACCTTGCACCAACACGACGCCTCGGGCGCGCAGTGCATGACGAACGCCAAGTTCGTACCAAACATTGGGATTATCCAGGGTCAGGTCGACCACAACCAAATCGGCAATCAGCAATTCCTGGAACATATCGGTTTTGATGTCACCGGCGGCCAGCTCTTGGTCGGCCCGGAATACAGCCAAACCGGCCGCTTCTGCAACCGGTTTGAGTAAATCTTCGTACACGGCATTGAAGTCGATGAGCTGCCCATCATGTCCGGACTTTTTACCGAATGGCATCGCGACAAAGGCATGGGGTTTCATAAAATTTCTCCGAAGGTATCAATTCTATTTCTATCGCCTAAAGTCCGTTTAATCGATAACTCCCTAAACTCTACCACAGCCGCTAAATACCCCACTACCCCATCCGGTAAAAATCCTTATACCATTGCACAAAGTTTCTAATGCCGTCTTCGAGCAATGTGGCGGGTTTATAGCCCAAATCATCCACCAGCTCCGAAACGTCCGCGTAAGTCTCAGGCACATCTCCGGGCTGCATCGGTAATAAATTCTTTATCGCCGCTTTACCCAAACATTTTTCCAAGGTCTCAATAAACGTTAACAAAGGCACCGGCTGATTGTTGCCTATGTTGTATAAACGGTAAGGGGCAAAACTACTCGCCGGGTCCGGATTTTCACTCCGCCAATCCGCATTGGCCTGGGCCGGTTGATCGATAACCCTGATAATGCCTTCAACAATATCGTCTATATAAGTGAAATCACGGCGATGGTTTCCGTAATTAAATACATCGATCGGTTTTCCTTCCATGATATTGCGGGTGAACAAAAACAGCGACATATCCGGCCGCCCCCAAGGCCCGTATACGGTAAAAAAACGCAAACCGGTGGTCGGCAGTTTATAAAGATGGCTGTAAGTGTGAGCCATTAATTCATTGGCTTTTTTAGTCGCCGCATAAAGAGACACCGGATGATCGACAGTATCATGAACGGAAAACGGCATTTTGGTATTCGCGCCGTAAACCGAACTGGACGAAGCATAAGCTAAATGCTCGACCGTATGATGCCTGCATCCTTCCAGGATATTGATAAAGCCCACGATATTCGCATCGATATAGGCATGAGGATGCGTTATCGAATAACGCACACCGGCTTGAGCCGCCAAGTGCATGACCCGTTGAAACCGCTCTCGGGCGAAAAGCGCTTCGACGGCTGCTTTATCGGCAATTTCAAGCTTAATGAATTTAAAACGCTCGTAACCTCGCAACCGTTCCAGCCGCGCCAGCTTCAAATTGACATCGTAATAATCGTTAAGATTGTCGATGCCGACAACCTCGTCGCCCCGCTCCAGTAATTTCAGGCTAAGGCTTGCACCTATAAATCCGGCGGCTCCTGTGACCAATATTTTCAAAAAGCTGTCTCCCTTGTTGATTAAAATATTTAATTATTCGGCTCTTGTCCGCCGACCTGATCGGCGCCTGATACCTGCGCTATCGAGTCCGAGGCTGCCCCTGAATAGTGGCGACGATACGCCTACCGCCGCCCCGATTGCGGTGTTCGCACAGATAAATGCCTTGCCAAATCCCCAGATTAAGCGCGCCTTTGGTAATCGGAATAGTGCAACTGGACCCCAACAGGCAATTTTTTATATGCGCAGGCATATCGTCATTGCCTTCATAACAATGCTGATAATAAGGCGCGTCTTCCGGCACAAATCGATTGAAATGACTTTCCAAGTCCTGCCGCACGGTAGGGTCGGCGTTTTCGTTAATCGTTAACGATGCCGAGGTATGCTTGATAAAAAGGTGCAATAAGCCGCATTCTACGTTAGCCAGTTCAGGAATAGCCTTTAGGATTTCAGCGGTAATCAAGTGAAATCCCCTATTTTTTTCTGATAATGAAAACTCTCTTTGTATCCACATTAACAAAACCTGCGTATGACTTAAGATGCCGCAGCAAGCGGCATATGAAAAAAAAGTGCTCTATTATAAAGTCAGCATCCGCTACATCGTTATAAGTTCTTTTAACATTTTTCGGGCGTGAAAAATATAAAGCTATGAATGATGTTTTTTATGAAAAGAGAATAAGCTGGCGGAAGAGTCCGGCAAAGTTTGAGTTTTCAACTCACTGCTATCGTTCCCACGCTCCGGCGCTCATCTTTATACACAAGTCATTGTGTGAGCTTATGGAACCCCAGCGGGGTTCAAGCTGTTAGCCGGGGGTTGAGCGTAGCGACACCCCCGGATAGCGGAAACAATGATTTTTCGACC
>SXGU01298231.1_pt1 | contig 12266 bp, 6 predicted proteins | sample 3174531 | NCBI WGS metagenome assembly SXGU01 (sample SAMN11356863, study PRJNA531348) | freshwater metagenome | isolation source: freshwater sample F1-140 | place: China: Fuxian Lake, Yuxi | collected 2017-12-25
GGGGTCAACCCCGGTGCCGGCTTCGTCCGCCTCGCCCTCGTCGAACCACTCGCCGCCTGTATCGAGGCCGCCGAGCGTATCCGTCATTTCATTCAAACCCGCTAGACCGCAAAGGACATCCCATGCAAGAACTCCAAGCCATTATCGAAGAAGCCTTTGAACGCCGCGCCGAGATCACGCCGCGCACGGCTGAGCCGCGCGTCAAAGACGCGGTTTTCACCGTCCTGGATAGTCTCGATAAGGGCCAACTGCGCGTCGCCGAACGCACCGAGGGTCAAAACTGGGTCACGCACCAGTGGATCAAAAAGGCCGTGTTGCTGTCCTTCCGCCTCGAAGACAACAGCTTCATCAAAGGGGGGTTCACCAATTATTACGACAAGGTGCCGTCCAAGTTTGCCGACTACAACAGTCGCGACTTTCGCGAAGGCGGCTTCCGCGTGGTGCCGCCAGCAGCAGCGCGCCGGGGTAGCTACATCGCCAAGAATGTCGTGCTGATGCCATCCTATGTAAACATCGGCGCCTATCCAGGCGGTCCTCGCCCGGCAGCTCCAGGAGCTGGGAGTTGAACAGATAGGACGACACCGCGTCGGCCAGCGGCAGGTCGGCCGCCTTGATCTCGACGAAAGCCGGCTCGAACAGCCCCTCGGCGGCGGCGCGCACCGCCGCCTGCATCGCCGCGACGTCCTCGAAGGCCTGCTCGTGATACAGCAGGCACTCGCGCGTGCCGACGCAGACCACGTCGTTGTGGAACGCCCCGCCCTCGATGGCGGCCTTGGCCTGCCGGACGAAGACCGCGCCGTGAGCGCCCGAGCGGCGCGCCAGGGCCTGCGAGGCCTCCCGCGTCTGCCGGGCCGGGAACCGGCCGTCCCAACGCTCCCAGGCGTCGCGGCCGTAGACGAACAGGTTCACCCCCGGCTCGCCATGGGCGGCGCACAGGCGCACATGGTTGGCCGCGCCCTCGTCGGCCAGATGCGCCGTCGGGGCCAGCGCCGGCGGCACGGCGAAATAGGACTCGTCCGGGAACAGCCGCCGCAGGATCGCCCCGGTCTGGCCCGGCTCCAGGCTGCGGTGCAGGTTGGAGACCAGATTGGCCGGACTGAGCCATACCCGCCCGTCGGCGGAATCGACCGACGGCGTCACCGTCGCGGCGTTGGCCGCCCACATCGACGAGGCCGAGCAGGCCGCGGCCGCGAAGGCCGGCGCCTGCCGCCAGGCGGTCTCCAGCACCTCGGCGTCCGAGCCCTCGAAGCCCAGCGACCACAGGAACGGCAGGAACGGCCGCTCGTGCGGCGGCAGCACGAACTGGGGCACGCCGGCCTGGGCCAGCCGCCGCATCTTGGCCAGGCCCTCCAGCACGGCGGCGCGCGGGTTGGACGCCTCGCCGGCGTTCTTCTCGCTGGCCAGGTTGCCGGGCGACAGGCCGGCGTACGAATGGGTCGGCCCGACCAGGCCGTCGCAATTGGCCTCGACCGCGAAACTCATGCCCGCAGCCCCTTGATGTCGGCGACGGTGGAGACCACGGCGTCGGCCTCGAAACTGGCCACCGGATAGGCGCAATAGTCGGCGGCGTAATAGGCGCTGGGCCGGTGGTTGCCCGACGCGCCGAGGCCGCCGAACGGCGCGGTTCCGGCCGCCCCGGTGGTCGGGCGGTTCCAGTTGACCACCCCGGCGCGGCTGCGCTGGAGGAACGTCTCCCACAGGCCCGGATCGTTCGAGACCAGCCCGGCCGACAGGCCGTAGCGCGTGGCGTTGGCGGCGGCGATCGCGGCGTCGAAATCGGCGACGCGCGTGACCTGGACCAGCGGCGCGAAGACCTCCTCGTCGGGAACGTCCACGCCGGCGACGTCGATCAGGCCTGGGCCGACAAAGGCCTGGCCCAGGTCCTCGCGAAGGGCCAGCGGGCGGATCGGCCGGGCGCCGGCCTCGACCAGACCGCGTGCGGCCGCCACCGCGCCGGCCGCCGCCCGCGCCGAGATCAGCGGCCCCATGAACGGCTCGGCCGCGCCGTCCCACGGCCCGACGAGCAGTCGGTCGGCCAGGGCCGCGACGGCCTCGACCACCGCCTCGCCCGCCGCGCCCTCGGGCACGATCAGGCGGCGCGCGCACGAACAGCGCTGACCGGTGGTGATGAACGACGACTGCACGACCAGGGCGGCCACGGCCTCGGCGTCGCCGGCCTCCCAGACCACCAGCGGGTTGTTGCCGCCCAGCTCCAGGGCCAGGATGACGTCGGGCCGGTCGGCGAAGCGGCGGCGGAAGAAGGCGCCGGCCTGGGCCGAGCCGGTGAACAGCAGGCCGTCGATCTCCTGATCGATCAGGGCCTGGCCGACCTCGCGGCCGCCCTGGACCAGGTTGACCACCCCGGCCGGCAGATCGGCGGCCTCCAGCGCCTCGACCAGCAGCTGGCCGGCCAGCGGCGTCTCTTCCGACGGCTTGAACACCACGGTGTCGCCGGCCAGCAACGCCGGCACGATATGGCCGTTGGGCAGGTGTCCCGGGAAGTTGAACGGCCCGAGCACGGCCATCACCCCATGCGGGCGATGCCGCAGGGCGGCGCGGCCGAAAGCGGTCGGCGCGCTGCGCTCGCCGGTGCGCTCGTCATAGGCGGCGATCGAGACGTCGACCTTGCCCATCATCGAGGCCAGCTCGGCCTTGGTCTCCCACAGCGCCTTGCCGGTCTCGCGCGAAAGCGCCTCGGCGAAGGCCGGGGCGCGGGCCTCCAGCGCGGCCTTGTAGCGCCGCATCGCCTCGATGCGCGCCTGGCGCGGTCGGTCGGCCCAGTCGCGGAACGCGCCCCGCGCGGCGGCCACCGCCGCGGCGACCTCCGCCGCTGCGGCAGAGGCGGCGCGCCAGACCGTCGCCCCGCTCGCGGGGTCGGTGGATTCCAAGACCGGCCCGGAGCCCTCGCGCCACGCTCCGCCGATGAACAACGCCTGCGTCATGCCTTCACCCTGATCCGGTCGCCCTCGCGCACGCCCAGCACCTCGGCCGCGTCGCGCGAGATCGTCGCCTGTTCGTCCTTGATCGCCGTCGCCGTCCGCACGGCGCGGAAACGCTGGATCTCGCCAGCGGAGACCAGCGCCTCGGAGCCTTCGATGTCGCCCACCCGCGCCCGGAACCAGCGCGCGTCCCGCACGGTGCGGATGTCGTCGCGCGGACAGGCCACGGTCGGGCCGGCGTCGAAGATGTCGACCAGCCCCTGGTAGCGGAATCCCTCGGCCTCCAGCATGGCCCTGGCCGCCTCGCCCTCGCGGTGGACCTGGGCGATGGCGTCGCAGGCCGCCTTGGGCAGCAGCTCGACATAGATCGGATGACGCGGGGCGAGGTCGAGGATGAACTGACCGTCGGTCGAGGCGCTCATCAGGTCGGCCTGGTCGAAGGCCAGCCGGAAGAACTTGGAGGCGACGCTGTCCCAGAACGGGCACGAGCCGTCATCGTCGAACCAGCCGCGCAGCTCGGCCAGCACCATCTCGGCGAACCGCTGGGGCTCGCTCCCGATCAGCATGTAGCGCGACTGGGCCAGCAGCCGCCCCGCCCCGCCCTTGCGGCGCTCGGGACGCAGGAACAGCGAGCCCACCTCGGACCAGCCGGCGCATTCGTTGACCAGCACCAGCGCCTTGTGGTCGAAGCGCATCGACAGGGTCGGCGACGACTGGGCCAGCGTCACCACCCGGAACGAGAAGAACGGCCGCTTCAGGCCGACCCCCGCCTTGACCCCGGCCACGCCGTCCACTCGCCCGGCGGCGGCGTCCTCGAGCATCAGGGTGTACCAGGCCTCGAGCGGCGCGATCGCGCCCTCGAAGCTGCGCTGGGAGAGCTGAAGCCGGTCCTTCAGCGTCGCCTCGTCCTCGGGCAGGCTGGTGAAGCCCCGCCCCGACAGCACCGCCAGCTCCATCAGGGAATCGAAATCGGCCGGACCAGCCGGACGGACCACCAGCATCAAGCGTTCTCCATCGCCGCCCGCAGTCCGGGGCCGTCGATCTCGCCAGCGGCGAGTTTCATGAGGATCAGGGCCGAAAGCTGCGCGCGTTCGAGGAAGCTTTCCGGCCAAGCGTACTCGTTCTCGCTGTGGATGTCGCCGCCGCGAACGCCCAGCGTGTCGACGTTCGGCAGACCGGCGGCGAACAGGTTGTTGCCCTCGCAGACGCCGCCGGACGGCTTCCAGCCGATGTCCTGGCCGAGCAGCCGCCCCGCCGCCCGCACCGCCTCGAACAGGCGGCTTTGGGCCGCGTTGAACGGCTTGGCCGGCCGGGTGAAGCCGCCGTGCAGGTCGAGGCTCAGCCCCTCGCCCTTTCCCGCCTCCAGCGCCGCCTCGACGGCGCTTCGGGTCCACGCCCCGGCCTCGGCGTCGGGGAAGCGGACGTTGAAGCGCACCACGGCGACGTCGGGCACCATGTTCAGCGGCGAGCCGCCGTCGATGCGGGCGACATTGAGCGTCACGCCCTCGCGACCGCCGTTGACGGCGTTCAGCGCCTCGGCGAGCCGGGCCGCCGCGACCACCGCGTTGCGGCCGAGGTGGAAGTCGCGCCCGGCATGGGCGGCGCGGCCGCGCACGACGACATGGAAATTGCCCGAGCCCTTGCGCGCGCCGGCCAGCGTGCCGTCGGCCAGGGCCGGCTCGTAGGTCATGCCCACGTGCCCCTGGGCGCCCAGTTCGGCCAGCAGCGGCGCCGAGGCCAGGGACCCGATCTCCTCGTCCGGCGACAGCAGCACGCGATAGCCCAGCCGGCCGGCCAGCGGATGGCGTTCGAACGCGGCCAAGGCCCCCAGCATGACGCTGATCCCGCCCTTCATGTCGGCGATCCCGGGGCCGTGCAGCGCGCCGTCGGCGCGGTCGACCACCCGCTGGAACGGGCTCTCGGCCGGATAGACGGTGTCGTAGTGCCCCGTAAGCACCACCTGCACCGGCGCGTCCGGGCGCACGGTCAGGCGCAGGGCGTCGGTATGGGCCTGCGGCCGCTCGCGACCGTCCGCGGCGATCTCGACCGAGGGCGACAGCGGCAGGCTCTCCACCTCGCCCGGAGCCTGCGCCAACACCTGGGCCAGGACGGCGCGCTGCCGCTCCAGTCCTTCCAGGTTGCGGCTGCCCGAATTGATCGCGCACCATTCGACGGCGCGCCCGACGAGGCCGCGTCCGCCGTCCGCCGCCATGGCGTCCAGCACGGCGCGGTCGTCCGCGCCGAGGTTCAGGTCTTGGATTCGCTCGCTCACGCTTCACCCTAGCCGAGATTTCGAGACACGATCTTCCCGCCGGAACGCCGTTCAACGAGGCGGCCGCGCAAGATCAGGGCGCCGCCTGCGCCGCCGGCGCACGATCCTTCCGCCCCAGGTCCTTGCGCCAGCGCACCGACAGGCGCGTGTCGCCCAGCGACGTCACCTTGGAGACGATGGCGAGGCTGCGCTTCAGGCGCCATTCGACCTGGGCCGACGGGCCGTCGCGGCCGCCGCCGGCCAGCTCCAGATAGACGTTGTCGGTGAGGTACTTGCCGCCCGCAACGGTGACGCCCGAGGCCTGGTCGCCGCCCAGGGCCAGCCGGTCGAGGCCGGCCAGCCCGCGCAGGCCGCCTATGATGTCGAAGCCGCCGCCGGTGGCCAGCGACGCCAGGGCGGCCGCCAGCTGGGCGGCCTCCACCGGCGACAGCTGCGAGGCCGAGCGGCCGAACAGCACCTGCGACAGGATCTCGTCGCTGGGCAGGGTCGGGGTCGAGGTCAGGGCGATCACCGGCTTGGCGGCGGTGCCGGTGATCTTGATCACGGCCGTCAGGGACGGATCGTCCCGGGTCGCCGACAGGTCGAGCTTGATGTTGTCCGGCGAGGTGGCCAGGCGGATCGTCCCCTGGTCGTCGAAGGCGAACCGCTTGCCGCCGAAATCGTAGTCGCCGCGCACGATGCGCGCCACGCCGGTCAGCGCCGGCGCGGCGGTGGTGCCCGAGACGTGGGCGTCGACCGACAGCTCGGCGTTCAGCCCCATGCCGTTGATGAAGATGCGGCGCGGCGCGCGCAAGGCGACGTCCAGCGCCACCGCCGGCCCCTTGGCCGCCGGCTTGACGTCGCCGGCGGCCTCGTCGCCCGGCTTGTTGCGCTCGACCACGTCCATGCGCACCACGCCGTTGGGCGTGCGCGTGCGGGCGGCGATGTCGGCCCGGTCGATGGTCAGGGCCCCGGTCAGCTTGGCCTTGCCGTCGCCGCCGCGCACCACCGTCACGCTGCCGGTGGCGCTGGCCTGGGCCATGTCGTTGTCGATGACGCGGAACGCCTTGGCCGCCAAGGTCAGGGTGCTGGCCTCCTTGGCGTCCAGGCTGACCTGCCCCTGGCCGGACAGCGTGCCGCCATGTCCGTCGGCGGCGCTGAACTGGCGGAACGCCACGCGGTTCTGGCTGAGGTCGGCGTCCAGCGTCACGTCCTGCAGGCGCAATCCGGTGCCGGCGTCCTCGAACTTGCCGCTGGTCAAGGCCGCATGTCCGACCACCTTGGGCTGGTTCAGCGTGCCGGCGACGGTTCCCTGGGCGACGATGCGGCCGGCCAGCGACTGCTCGCCGCCGTAGACGAGGTCCCAGATCGGCTTCAGCTCGCCGTCGGCGTCGAAGCGGCCGGAGATCGGCTTGGTCTTGTCGATGGCCAGGCGGAACGGCGCGGCCGAGGCCTCGGTGGGCAGGACCACGCTGGCCGTGCTCTTCAGGCCCTTGCTGTTGGAGGTGGCCGCCTCGATGGTCAGGCGCGTATCGGCCAGCACGGCGTGGACGCGCCCGTCGAGGGCGAGGTCGGCCGCCGCGTCCAGGCTGCGCGCGCCGGTCAGCCTGGCGTCGAGCGCGCCGTCGAGGCGCGAGCCCTTGCCGTTGGCCGCCAGCACGCCGCTGATCTTGCCGGCGTAGTCCTCGGCGAACGCGCCGAGGTCGACGCCGTCGACCGTTCCCTTCACCGTCACCGCCTCGCCGGTCTGGCGGGCGTCGAGGTCGGCCTTGCCGCCGGCCACCGACAGGCTGGCCCGGGCGCTCAGCCCGCCGCCGCCGAAGGTCACATGGAGGGGCTCCAGCGTCTTGAAGTCGGCGCGGAGCACGCGGCCGCCGCCGGCGAAGCTGACGCCCCAGCTCTGGTTGGCGCCCTGGCCGGTCTGGTCGGCGACGCCGGAACCGGCGAGCTTGAACGGCGTCTGGTTCTCGCGGAACTCGGCGGCGACGGTGTAGGGCATGTGGGCCAGAGGGCCGTCGGCGTTCAGCCGGATGGTCTTGAAGAAGAAGGTGGAGTTGCGCAGGGCCAGCCCGTCGGCGTTCAGCCGGATGGTCCCGCGCGGGCCGCCCGCCGCGTCGACGATCTTCACCGCGGCGTCGGCCTTGCCCCGCGTCACGAAGGCGCCCGGCCCCGCCGTCAGAACGAGGTCGGCGGTCGAGGGCGAACTTCCTCGCAGCGAGATCGCGCCCGACGCCTTGACCCCGCCGGCGTCGGCGTCGACGTCCGACAGGTCGAGGCCGTCCTCCTGGAAGCGGAACGCGGTCTTGGCCCGGGCCGGACCGTAGGCGCTGGAGCCGGTCAGGCCGAACTGCCCGTCGAAGGCGCCGCCGGCCAGCTTGGCGAAGGTCAGGTCGAGATGGGCCGGCTTGATGGCCAGCTCGGGGAAGTCGATGGCGTCGATGTCGGCCTTGAGATCGGCGCGCGGCGCCGAGACCGTCCCGCCGATGGAGCCGCCGCCCTTGACCTTGCCGGAAATCTCGATGGGCCCGGCCGCGAACGGCCCCTGGGCCTGCCAGTCGAGCGCGAACCGCAGGGCTCCGTCCTTGGCCAGCACGCCGCTGGTCGAGGCCGAGGCCGCCGCGCCGTCGAGGCTGGCCTTGGTCACGGTCACGGCCCCGTCGGCGTAGGACGCCGCCGCTTTCAGGCGCGGCGCGGCCCCGAGCAGCCGGTCCGCCTCGCCCAGGCCGCTGGCGAAGGAGACGCCGCGCCCGTCGAGCGTGAAGGTCCAGGGCTTGTTCGCCCCCGACTGCGCGGCCGACCAGTCGGTCCTGAGCGCGCCCTTAGCCCCCTTGTGGGCGACGGCCAGGTTCGACACCTCGGCGACGCCCTTGAAGTTCAGCCCGCCCAGCAGGCCGCGGCCGCCGCTGGCGTCGACCTTGAGGCCCGCCCCGCGCGCCTGAAGCGCCTTGATCAGCAGGCGCCCGTCGGCCAGACGGGCCGCCGTCGCCGAGACCTGCGGCCGCTCGCCGAGCAACGCGCCGAGCACGCCCTGGCCGCGGCCGCCGGCCCCGGCGATGCGGGCGTCCAGGCCGATCTCGTTCTTGGCCAGGGTCAGGGTCAGCGGGCCGCTGGCGCGAGCCAGGCTGTAGTCGCCGGCCGCGATCCTATCGACCGTCAGGGTCCCGGCCAGTTTCCAATCGGCGTCGCGCCCGGCCAGCCGGCCGTCGAACAGGCCCGCCCCCATCTTCGGCGCGGCGAGGATACGCGACAGGTCGGCCACCTTCAGCGTCACCGCCACGCCGTCGGGCGCGGCGCGCTTGCCGATGTCGCCTCGCCCCTTGGCCTGGAGCGTCAGGTTGTCGGCGTTCGCCTGGAGCGCCAGGTCGAACATGTCGCCCGGGGCCTTGGCCCCCGAGACGGTGAACCGCACCTCGGACCCGACCATGCGCTGGTAGGCCGCCGTCAGGCTGGACGCGGCCAGGGACAGCCGGCCCGAGGCCGAGCCGCCGGCCGGGGTCCACGAACCGGCCGCCTCCACCGGGACCTTGTCGCCCGAAGTCGCGCGCAGGCTGAGCCGGCCGTCCGAAGTGGCGCCGGTGACGCGGGCGGCCAGCGAGAAGGCCTGGTCGGCCGGAAGGCCCAGCGCGCCGGCCAGCGCCCCGCCCTTGCCCTCCGACGCGTCGGCGAACAGGGCGATCTGCCGGCTGCGGCCGAGGCTGAAGCGGGTGCTCAGGCCGTCGCCGGCGTGGAGCAGGCTGCGGGCGGCGATCTGCCCCTCCAGCCCGCCCTTGCGCTCGACGTCGAGATCGCCGTCGACGTCGAACAGCCCGTGACGCACGCTGAACTTCGGCAGGGTCTCCAACTGGAAGGCCATCCTGTCGATGACCAGCGACAGCGGCGACGGTCCCGGCGGCCCGGCCGGGCCCAGGATCGGCCGCCGAAGGACGCGGATGTCCCCCGCCGAGATCGAGTTGGCGTGGAAGCGCCGTTGCAGCAGCTCGCCCGCCCGCCAGACGACGCCGATGCGGTGGGCCTCCAGCCAGACGCCCTTGTCGTCGGACACCGTCAGCCTTCGGACGGAGAAGTCGCGCCAGAGGTCGCCCTCCAGCCCCTCGATCTTCAGCCGGCCGAACCGGCTGACCTTCAGTCCGTCGGCCTTGGCCTCGATGAAATGACGCACGGCGGGCGACAGCACGCTGTAGCGGGCGGCCACGACCAACACCGAGATCAGGACGGCGAGGCCCAACACGACCAGCAGGATCACGCCCAGCAGGCCGGGCCGCTTGCGCGTTCCGGCGGACGGCGTCGGCTCTGGCGAGGTCTGGTCGCTCAAAAGCTTTGTCCGATGCTGAGGTAGATCTGGTAGTCGGGGTCTCCGTTATTCTTGTTCAACGGGATGGCCACGTCGGCGCGGATCGGCCCGAAGCCGAGGTCGTAGCGCACGCCCAGGCCGGCGCCGGTGTTGACCTTGCGGAACTCGGGCGTCGCGCGCGAATCCACCGAGCCGGCGTCGACGAAGGCGACCACGCCCCACTTTTCGGTGATGCGTTGGCGCAGCTCCAGCGACGCCTCGAACAACGACCGTCCGCCTTCGGGCGAATTGTCCGCGAAGCGCGGACCGACGCCCTGATAGGAATAGCCCCGCACCGAACCGCCGCCGCCGGCGAAGAACCGCTGCGGCGCGGCGACGCTGTACACGTCCTTCACGCCCGTGATCGAGCCGACCTTGACCCGACCGGCGATGACCGTGGACGCCTTCTCGCCGAACGGCAGGTAGCCGGTCGCCTGGGCCTGGGCCTTGACGTAGGCCTGACCGCTGCCGTCCAGGGTGACGGTCGGCTCGAGGCGGCTGTCGAGCCGCCAGCCCTGCGTCGGGTTCAGCGGATTGTTGGAGCGGTCGAGGAAGAAGGCCGCCAGCCCGATCAGGGTGACGAGGTCCTGCCCCTCCTTCTTGATCACGTCGGCGGCGGCCATCTTCTCGACGGTGCGGCCGTATTTCAGCGTGGCGCCGTAGGTGAAATAAGACGTCTTGCCGAACCGGCGGGTGATGTCGGCGCCCGTGCTGACGCCCGTCTCCCGATAGGCGTCGGTGTCGTTGTCGATCGCCCCGATCCTGGCCTTGAAGGTCTGCTGCGGGCGCAGCCAGTGCGGCAGGGACAGCTCGATCTGGAGCAGGCGCTCGATCTGAGCGTACTTGGCCAGCACGGTCAGGGTGTCGGCGCGGCCGAAGCGGTTGTAGCGCACCCACTTGGCGTCGACGCCCTCGCCTTCGCTGGTCGAGTAGTTGACGCCGAGGTCGATGGTGCTGCGCGGCCGGTCGGCCAGGCTGACCACCACCGGCCGCAGGCCGTTCACCGTCGCCGTCTCCGGCGCCAGGGCGACGGTGACGGAGTTGTAGGCCCCGGTGTCCAGCAGGCGGCGCTCCAGCTCGGCCACCTTGTCGGGATCGTAGACGTCGCCCGGCTTCCACGGCGCCAGGCGGCGGACCCAGTCCGGCTTGGTGCGGCCGCGCGTATGCATGTCCAGGCCGTTCAGGCGGACCAGCTTGCCGGCCTCTATGCGATAGGTGGGCCGGACCGAAAAGTCGGCGTGGTCGACGATCACTTCGCGCGGCGCGGCCGCGGCGTCGGCGTAGCCGCGTTTCTGGATCGCCGCGACGATGCGCCCCTCGGCGGCGATCACCTCGACCGCCCGGCCGGGGCCGCCGGCCTTGAGCGCCATCGCCTTGTCGCCGGCCGCCTGGGCGTCGGCGTCGGGGACGTCGCCCACCCAGTCGATCTTTGGCGCGGCCAGCAGGAAGCGGCGGCCGGCGGTGACGGTGATCACCGGCTGGGGCGCCTCGCCCTCGCCGAGGCTGGGATCGATCTCGGCGGCGTAGTAGCCCTCGGAACGCAGCACCGCCTGGGCCGCGTCGGCGGCTTCGCGCGCCCGGCGGCGGGCTTCGATCCGGCTCTTGGGGGCGGTCTTGGCCTCGCCGACCGCCTGTTCGATCTGGGTTTCGAGCCTGTCGTCGGTCACGCCGCGGACGGCGGCGCGCGGCTCGTCCGCCCGCGCGGCCGACGCGCCCAGCGCCACGGGAATCGTCAGCGCGACGCCGATCAGCCGCACAGAGGCGGCGGTTGCGAAATTTGCTCTTCGCACGCAATCATCCTGCCGGTCCCCAGTCCTCGTTTAGCCGCGCCTCTTGACTCTGTCACGACCAAGCTGTCGACCTTCGGTTGATCGGCGCCTATTTTGTGGGCGCCGGGCCTGCGACGGCCCCCGAGAAGCCTTGAAACCCCTTCCCGTTCCGAACGCTTAGTCTCTGATGGCCAGGCCGCCCCGCCTGGTCGGCGGCGCAGCGCGGGGGTTTCATGAACAAGCCCAAAATACAAGACGCCGACGCCGTCCCCGCCCCTCAACTGTTTCCGGCCGCCGCCTACGCGCCCGGGCGGGCCTATGACGAGATGTTCGCGGCCGACGGCGGCGTGCGGCCGCACTACGCCGCCCTGCACGACCGGATGGCCACCCTCACCAGCGCCGAGCTGGCCGAACGCCAGCGCATGCTGGAGCAGCTGTTCCTGCTGCAGGGCATCACCTTCACCGTCTACGGAGCCGACGCCGCCACCGAGCGGATCATCCCCACCGATCTCTTTCCGCGAATCATCCCGGCGAAGGAATGGGCGCAGATCGAGGCCGGACTGACCCAGCGCCTGACCGCCCTCAACCTGGTCCTCGCCGATGTCTATGGCGACCAGAAGATCCTGATGGACGGCGTCGTGCCGCGCGAACTGGTGCTGGGCGCGCCGTCGTACCGGCGCGAGATGCGCGGCCTGTTCGTGCCGCACAAGGCCTATGTCAATGTCTGCGGCAGCGACCTGATCCGCGGCGAGGACGGCCGCTTCGCGGTGCTGGAGGACAACCTGCGCGTCCCGTCCGGCGTGTCTTACATGCTGGCCAACCGCGACGCCTCCAAGCGCACCTTCCCGGCGACGTTCAAAGCGGCCGGCGTCCGCCCGGTCGAGCGCTATCCCGACCTGCTGCTGGCTACGCTCAAGAGCCTGGCCGCCGACTGGCGGCCCAGCCCGCAGGTCGTGGTCCTGACCCCCGGCGTCTAC
>SXGU01163150.1_pt1 | contig 12264 bp, 15 predicted proteins | sample 3174531 | NCBI WGS metagenome assembly SXGU01 (sample SAMN11356863, study PRJNA531348) | freshwater metagenome | isolation source: freshwater sample F1-140 | place: China: Fuxian Lake, Yuxi | collected 2017-12-25
CAATGGCGGCTACTTTGTCGAATGGGAATGCGGCGCGGATTTGTCGGCAGATACCATTGAGGCGCAATGGCGTGTTGCGGGCAAATTACCAAACCACGAATGCACACGAATAGACACGAATAATTAAAACCCAGGCTTTGTTTTTAAATTAGTGTTCATTGGTGTCTATTAGTGGTTTGGTTTTTCTTGGAGGGTAGAGGTTCTGAATGTATCGGATTGAACTAAAACCAAGAGCTATTAGGGATTTGTATGGATTGCCGAGGTTGGAAGCTCGGAAAATTCTCGGGAAAATTCAGAATCTTGAACAAGGCCTGATCGGCGACATTAAAAAGCTTACGAACTTTACGCCGGAGTATAGAATGAGAATTGGCAGTTACCGAGTGCTATTTGAAATAGAAGACAGCAAAATTATCATTTATCGAATCAATCATCGAAAAGAAGCTTACAGTCAGAGATAATATTATGGAACTTCATCCGCAACTTATTGAAAAAGAAGGAAAGAAAGAGTTTGTTGTTCTTCCTTTTGAGGAATATCAAGCATTAACCGAATTGGTATCCGACTATGAAGACCTTCGAGATTTGAGAGAAGAAAAAGAAAAATCAAGAAACCAAGAAAGCGTTCCTCTGGATAAGGTTATCGTGGATTTGAACAAGTAAAAGCAGAATCTTTCCCGAAGTGCCAACCACGAATGGACACGAATAAACACGAATAATTAACTGCTTTCAGTTCAGGCTTGAAGGAAGCATGGAAGCTTGCGCCCGTCATGCCGATGCAGCGATGCTGCCGCCCATCCTCACAATCAACAGCCATTCTTCAGAAGCCTCTAAAAATTAGTGTTCATTGGTGTCCATTAGTGGTTCCGGTTCAAGGCGTTGCTTTTACTGCCAACCACGAATGGACACGAATAAACACGAATAATTAACTGCTTTCAGTTCAGGCTTGAAGGAAGCATGGAAGCTTGTGCCCATCATGCCGATGCAGCGATGCTGCCGCCTATCCTCGCAATCAACAGCCATTCAAAATTAGTGTGCATTGGTGTCCATTAGTGGTTCCGGTTTAGGTCTTGCTTTTACTGCCAACCACGAATGCACACGAATAATTAAATCAAGCTTTCGGGGGATTTGACGATTGTTGCTTCGGTTGGTGACAAATATTTACAAATTCATGGAGCGTTGTCACACTACAAATGGCAATCATTCAGAAGCTCCTAAAATTAGTGTCCATTCGTGTCCATTAGTGGTTAACTCTTAAGATCAACACAGGGATAAGCAAAATGCAAACGGACTCACAAGAGTTATTGCTAAAAGAAGAGGTATATGGAATTGTCGGGTGTGCGATGGAAGTACTGAATATATTGGGCCATGGCTTACTGGAGAAATCCTATGAGAATGCGTTGACTGTTGAGTTTGGCTTGAAAAAAATTCCATTCGAGCAGCAAAAACAAATGGATGTTTTGTATAAGCAAGTAAAGGTAGGCAATTATATTCCTGATCTGATCGCTTTCGAGAAAATCATCATTGAAACGAAAACCATAGACCGAATAACCGATTTCGAACGCGGCCAACTTATCAATTACCTGAAAATCGCGCAATTGCATGTGGGGGTTATACTCAACTTCAAACACGCAAAACTGGAATGGGAACGGATTGTTTTATGAGAATCTTGGAACCACTAATGGACACGAATAGACACTAATAATTAGAAGCTTAAAAGATAAATCAGGTTTTGTGTTTTAAAAATTAGTGTTCATTGGTGTCCATTAGTGGTTCCGGTTCAAGGCGTTGCTTTTACTGCCAACCACGAATGCACACGAATGAACACGAATAATTAACTGCTTTCAGTCCAAGCGTTAAGGAAGCATGTACCCATCATGCTGATGCAGCGATGATGCCGCCTATCCTCGCAATCAACAGCCATTCAAAATTAGTGTGCATTGGTGTCCATTAGTGGTTACGGTTTAAGGTTCTTACAGTCAGCTGCGAATGAATGCGAAGATTGGAATCTTTGTCAATTCAAATTCAGGAAAAGATTAGCGGTTAAAAAACACGGATCGGGTAAAATCTCCCAAAAATTACCGTCCATCCGTGAGCTTTTGCTGACCGACTTCATAGTGTCTGTTTGCACTCTGGCGGATTTCCTTGTGCATGGTGTCCGGTGCCAGATCCAATCCGTTTGGCCAAGCCACGGTGCCATGCTGGACGGTAGCCTGGCTCAATAATTCGTCATCGAGCAGAGAGCTGAAAATCCCCGTGCAATAGGATGGATCGAGCCGGATGGTTCCTGTCAGGCCGTCGGCGAATTTGACCGTCAGCGTACGATTGCCGATCGGGGCGACTTCAATAACATCCCAGTGCATACTCATTTCCGGATTATTTTAACGGTTCGATAGGTTTCGGTTGCTGCTTGGCTTGACACAAATCCCAATCCTCCAGCAATTCACGCTGATGCAGTTCCGTCCAGTCGAGCACCAGTTGAGCCGCCCGGCGCGGCAGATCGCTTTCGCGGATTGCCAGGCTCTGAATATCCACGATTGCTTTAAATTCGCCATAGATCGCATGAAAATGCGGCAGAGCATGATCGTCCCAATACATTTGTATGAGAATTCCATAAAACATGCTGATTGTAGGCATGTCAAACTCCGGGTAAATAAAAATCCCATATTATCGCAAAATAAACTGGCGTAAAACTTAACCGCAGGCAGCCAACCACGAATGGACACGAATAAACACGAATAATTAAGGAAACATTGATTAATTCGTCACACCGGCGAAAGCCGGTGTCCAGTTTGTTGATTTTTCTGGATTCCGGCCTTCGCCGGAATGACGAATGCAGAATAAATCAGCGATTTCCTTTCAGTCCAAGCTTTAAGGAAGCATGGAAGCTTGTGCCCGTCATGCCGAATGCAGCGATGATGCCGCCTATCCTCGCAATCAACAGCCATTCAAAATTAGTGTGCATTGGTGTTCATTAGTGGTTACGGTTTAAGATTCATTCGTGGTTAGAAAAGGGTCGGGATAAACCGGCGTGACAAAATGCCGCATTGTTATTTTGTTGTTACAGGCAGATAATTTGCGCTGCACTGTTTGTGGTTTGGTTAAGTGGTAGTGGGTATCGATGTTCTTTTATGTCAAATGGCTTAGGGCGCAGAACATCCCGTTATTACTTAAGTGGGGAGAGCCGCGCGGTGCGGGTACGGTTGTTGGAAATCTGTTGCAATAAAGCAACATACGAATGCGAGCCATTCTGAAGCAAACCTTGCAATGTCGCTTGGTTTTGGGCAGAATGCGCTTTAACTTGGCTTTTATGGTACTTTCTGCCAGTGTTTTTAACTTGCGGGTAGGGTCACATAGAGACAAAGTGAAAAGTGAAAAAAACTTGCAAGTAATTTACTTTCTAAAACTTTTTTAATTTTAAAGAGGGAGCTCCCCATGGCTATAACGAATGAACAACAAACAGAAATTCTGAAAATTGTTGCGGGATTGTTTAATGCGGCACCAGGCGGCACATATCTGACCGAGTTGGCAAATTTAGTCAGTGGCGGAATGACAACCAGTCAATTGGCGGATGCCTTGGCTGCGCATTCCTTGTTTACCGGCACTATCATGGCGGGTAAGGTAACCACTTCTTCGCAAGTTGCCGTGCTGATGAAAAACTTTGGCTTGACGGCTGACAGCGACCCGGCAAGCGCAGGCTCTCAAGCGCAAGCTTACTTTACGCAACAAATTAATAACAACGTGGGTTTTGGTAAGATCGTATACGATGCGGTGCAATTCTTGTCGGGCAGTGTTCCTCCGGAATTTACGACAGCCGCTACTTTGTTGTCGAATAAGGCATTGGTGGCTGCGGCTTATTCGGAGTCAAATTCATCAACGAGTTTAACCACGCTGCAGAATATATTGGGCGGGGTTACAGGGACTGCTGCGTTTACAGATGCAGATGTGGCTGCTGCATTGGCTGCGGCAGGATCTGGCACTTCAGTTGGGCAAACTTTCACGCTCACTACTGGTTCGGATAGCTTCACAGGTAGCTCGGGCAACGATACGTTCAACGCATCCTACACCTCTGCAAACGGTATGACCCTGCAGAGTGGTGATACGTTGGCGGGCGGTGCGGGTACCGACGTTCTAAACGTTTCTGTCGGTGCTGCCGGTACGGTGCAGCCCACCATTAGTGGAATAGAGACTGTCAGTGGCAACTTCAGTGCAGGCGGAACTATTTCTTTGCTGAGCGCAACAGGCGTATCCACTGTAGAGTCTGGTGGCTCGACAAACGCTGCGATTTTTAGTGGCATTGGGTCTTCCAGTGTGGCTTTGAAAGCATCCAACACTGCTTTAGGTACAACATTCGGCTTTACGAATGCTGCCTTGGCCGGGTCTGCTGATACGGTAAGTCTTACATTGAATAACGTTACAGCTGGAACTGTAGCTGTCCAGCCGGTCTCCGGAACCAATGGCGCCGAAACAATCGCTATTACTTCGACAGGTTCGCCCAATACAATTACCTTGGATGATGGTACCTCTACCAGCCTGACCAAGGTGACAATCAGCGGCTCACAAGATTTGTCGCTTACAACAACACCGACCACACTGACGGCTCTGGATGCGAGTGCGCTAACAGGTGGCCTCACGCATACTTCCACTGCAGTTGCTGCCTCCACAGTGACCGGTGGTTCGGGCAACGATGCACTGACTATGGGTGCAGCCGCAGTTAAGGACTCTGTAAATGCAGGTGCGGGTGACGATACTGTCACCTTCTCGGCCAATTTTGATGTCGACGATACCGTTGACGGGGGTGCCGGTACGGATACGTTCGTGTTCGGAACTTCCACTGATGGCACAGGTTATACGGCTCCCACAACAAAGACGCTGACAAACTTCGAAATCTTGAAGTTCACCAACGCAATTGCCGCAGGCCTTACTACAGCCAATGTGCAAGCGGGCATTACTACCGTTGACCTTAACGGTGGCACAGATGCGCAAACAATTGTCATGGAGGCCGGTGCAAAAACCGTGAAGGTTGGTGCGGCAAATACAGGTACATTGACAGTGACTGATACAGGTACTGCAACTACCGATTCCTTGACTCTGACTAACACAGGGGCCGCTATCAGTATGTTTGGCGCAGCCGCTGGCGGACTGGTGGTCAATGGTTATGAAACTGTGACGATCAACACTACAGGTACAGGTGCTGCAACAACGCAAGCTGCCACAGTAATCACGCTGGCACCTGATACTGGCGGTACTTCAACACTTAACCTCGCTGGTAGTAACACTCTCAGCACCACAGGCGCGATCACAGCCAACGTGATTAATGCCTCTGGCCTGACAGGTTCCGCTAAACTGACGATGGGCGCGGCAGCAGCTTCTGGATTGACCTCCATCTTGGGTTCTGCGAATGCTGATACTTTGGTTGGTGATGCATCTTCCAGCATCGATGGCGGTGCAGGGAACGACACCATCACTGGCGGTAGCGACAACGATACCTTGGTCGGCGGTGCAGGCGACGACAGTATCACGGCAGCAGCTGGCAACGACAGCATTTCAGCCGGTGATGGAAACGATGCGGTCGTGATTGCAGGCAACCTGACCGCAGCCGATACCATTTCGGGTGGTAATGGCACGGATACCTTGTCGATCGGTACGGGGGCTGCAACTTTGGCAACCGCTGCAAATATTTCGGGCTTCGAAACCTTGGCTGTAACAACCGCAGGTTTGACAACCGATTTGTCTGTGTATGCAACGAACAACGCAATCACCCGCTACAACGAAGTGGGTGCCGCTGGTACTCACACTATCACGGGCGCAAGTTCAGCATTTGCGACCTTGGCAGCTGGTACTGCGGCAGATACCTTCGTTTTCAGCCGTGCCCTGAATACCAATTCAGACAGCCTGACTTTCATCGCTTTGACTGCTGCGACGACGACCAAGCTGACAGCGAGTGGCGAAGAGACACTGACGCTGCAATCCTCATCCACAGGACAAGCAGTGATCACAGATATTGACGCTGCAGCACTCACCACGTTGTTGATCACTGGTACAGGCGGTGTGACAGTCACCAATGCGATTGCTAACGCGACAAACTTGGCAACCATTACTGACAGCCATACCGGTACAGGTACCCTGACGGTTAATGCCAGCAACTCCACTACTGCAATCACTTTCACCAGTGGCGCTGCAACTGGCACGACCACGCTGACGACCGGTTCGGGTAACGACATCATCACTGCGGGCGCTGGCATTCTGAATGCCACCGCAGGCGCTGGTAATGACTCGGTCACCGGCGGTACGTTGGCCGACACATTGTCAGGTGGAAACGGTAATGACACTCTGAACGGTGGTGATGGTGTAGATAGCTTGACTGGTGGCGCCGGTGTTGATTCGATTGTGGCTGGCGAAGGTGCCGACCGTATCATTGCGGGCACGAATAATGACATCATCAACCTGACCGAGACTACCAGTGCAGTTGATACGGTTGTATTTGCTGAAACTGGCTCCGTTAACGTTGACACCGTGACAGGTTTCACTGTTGGTTCAGATGTGGTGGAAGTGTCTATTGCTGCCTTTGCCGGCAGCATTGCAGCGACGCTGTCCACAGCAGCCGGCGCGGACATCAACGCGGCCATTGCTGCTGGTGCCTTCACGACGGAGTCGGTTGCAGCAGGTGCGACAACTGTGAACACCGCAGGCACCAACTTCATCTTCCTGTCCGATACGACGTACTCGTCCTTTGCCAACGCGGTGAATGGTACGGGGACCGGTTCGTATGCTGTAACTGATGCCAACTTCACGACGGCGACAGAAGGTGTTCTGACGGTGTGGTACGATGCTACAAACGCTCAAGCAGTGGTGGGTGTCTGGGTCGATGATTCGACAACCGTGGCTGATAAGCTCACGTCTGCCGACTCGTTCGTTGAAGTCGTTCGCATCGGCATGACCAGCACCAACTACACGCTTGCCAACCTTGACGCACTGATGTCTGGTGCTTAAGCGGTAACGATTTGTGGGGAATTTAGCGATAGGTTCCCTGCGCGATCAGCAAAAGCCTCGTCTCTCACAAGGAGACGAGGCTTTTTTATTCTGAGCAGATGGAATCGTTGATCTAGAAATTTAGGATCGAGCTAATGATTGAAAATATTTTTCCAAATCCAATTTACAGAAAGGCACTGCCCAAAGAAATTCTGCTGGGACTTAAACTTTTTGTAAAAAATAATACTTTGATGCCAACCCGGAATGCCGGAAATTCCACCAAGGGCGGCTTTCAATCTGACGAAAAGTTCTTGTCATCCAAGGATCCGGCAATACTTGCCTTGAAAGAGGCTATCTTGGTATGCATATCGGAATATTTCCCCAGCTATTACGCTGCTCAAACGCGTCAAAACTATAAAGGGCAGAGTCTTGAATTCGACTTGTGGGGGTGGCTGACAATGCTTCATATAGGTGGATTTAATGCGCCGCATATTCATCCGAGATCTACGATCAGTGGCGTTTTTTACGTGCAGACACCCGAGCAAATCATGAAAAATGCCAGCGGAGATTTTTCTGGTTGGTTGGGTTTTATGGATCCCCGGGAAAATTCGCAAATCTGGCCATTGGCTGGCCATGTGAATCACTATTTTGTTCCGCCAGAGCCAGGGAGCATGGTTCTTTTCCCGAGCTACCTTGCGCACTTTGTGCCCCCGTACGATGGAGTTGGCCAAAGAATTGCCATCGCATTTAATGCAAGGCACAAAATTTCGGAAAAATAGGAAAAATAGGGGTCAGACCCCTATTTGACGTAATGATGGTTATGCGATACCCTACTGGCAAGTTGCTTAACAAATAAAAGGGAGAAATGCCATGAGCCTAACCCACGTCACGGTTGCTATACGTAATTTGAAAGCCGAAGGAGAGCCCTTTGAAGATGAGTTCCTGGTTGATACCGGAGCGATTGATTGTCTGATGCCATCTTATGCTTTAATTCAGGCTGGAATTGTGGCAGAGGGGCGTGATGTGTATGAATTGGCTAACGGAGATGTTGTTGAATACCCCTATGGATTTGCTCGTGTTTCGTTCATGGGAGCGGAGACCGTCAGCAAGGTGATTTTCGGCCCGAATGACTGCGAACCGTTGTTGGGTGTAGTAGCGCTGGAAAGTACAGGTATCGGGGTTGATCCGGTTTCGCGTACCTTAAAGCGCATGGCGGCTAAGCCGCTCAAGAAAGGAAACTAAAAAGGGGCAAACCCCATTTAGTGCACAGGATTTGTAGTTGTTGTTCACAAGAGAATAAAACTATTAATTCGTGAGGTAAGAGAGTTATGAATGAATTATTTGTAGTTGCTTCATTGATTATCACGATTGCTCTTCTTGGTTATTTGGCTTGGGAAGTGAATCATGATAATAAAGAATAAAAACAATGAAAATGGTGGGGCAGTCCCCTTTATTTCTAATTTCTAACCACGAATGAACACGAATAGACACTAATATCTAAGCTGGATTTTGAAATGCGCCGACAGTGTTTGCGGATTAGGAAATATCATCGCCGCCCGGAGCGACAGGTATAAGCCGCTGAAACCTCATGAAAAATTGATTTAATTATTCGTGTTAATTCGTGTGCATTCGTGGTTGATAGAAAAAATAGAAAAAAATAGAGTCAGCTCCCTTTATTCTTTTATCCCCTTTATCCTCACATGCCACGTCGTCCCAGAATCAATTTGCCCGGCGTTTCCCAGCACGTCATTCAGCGTGGTGTGGATCGGCAGCCGGTGTTCTTTTCCGATGACGATTGCCGGATTTACCTCGACTGGCTGGGCGAATATGTGTACAAACGTAATGTTGCCCTGCACGCCTATTGCTTGATGACCAATCATGTGCATTTGCTGCTTTCCACCCCGTCGGCGGGTGATTTGAGCGGTTTGATGCAGGACATGGGGCGGCGCTACGTGCAGCATGTCAATCGCACTTACCGTCGCAGCGGCGGACTTTGGCAGGGCCGGTATAAAGCCAGCTACGTTCAATCCGAACATTATCTTCTGGCTTGTATGCGTTATGTCGAACTCAATCCGGTGCGCGCCGGGATGGTGCAGGCGCCGGGGGAATATCGCTGGAGTAGTTACCGCAGCAATGCGCTGGGGGCGGAAGACAGATTGCTGACCCCTCATGAGCAATATCTCGCTTTCGGTTCGACGGCAGAAGAGCGGCAACAGGTCTACCGGGGCTTGTTCGCTACCGAGGTGGATGACCCCGCCTGGAATTTGATACGCACAGCCACTCAGCAGGGTGTGGTGGTGGGCGATAGCCGCTTTGCTGAAGCGATTGAAAAGCGCCTCGGCCAAATGATGCAGCCCCGACCGCGCGGTAGACCGCCCAAGGAAAATAACAAACCAAAGGATTTGGCATGAAAATATTTCTCCATGTCGGCTGCGGCCCGAAACGCAAAGACCGCACCACGACTGGCTTCAATACCCCGGAATGGCACGAGCAGCGCCTGGATATCGACGAATCGGTTAATCCCGACATTGTCGGCACCATGACCGATATGTCGGCTGTGGCATCTGAATCCGTGGACGCGATTTTTTCCAGCCACAACATTGAGCATTTGTACCCGTACGAGGTTCCAGTGGCGCTCAAGGAGTTTTTACGGGTGTTGAAGCCCGATGGTTTTGCGGTGATCACTTGCCCGGATCTGCAATCGGTTTGCGCTTTGGTGGCCGCTGATAAGCTGACCGAAGCTGCGTATAATTCGCCAGCCGGACCAATCGCGCCGTTGGATATTCTGTATGGACATCGACCGGCGCTGGCGAGGGGAAATTTGTTTATGGCGCATCGCTGTGGTTTTACGCAGAAGGTGCTCGATGGCACGTTGCGTGCCTCGGGTTTTCAAACAACGGCCAGTATTTGCCGTGGTTGGGCACCGTTCTTCGATCTCTGGGCGGTGGCGAGCAAGTCGGCGCGCAGCGAAGATGATCTGCGCGAACTGGCGCGAATGCATTTTCCGAAATGAGTTTTCATAGCAATCTATCAGAGCAAACAGGATCGCTAATTGAGATTTTTCTTGCAACAATTTGTTTATGCTATGCTTCTTTTCTTTAACCACGAATGAATAACAAAAAAGGGGTCAGACCCCTTTGCATTTTAGCTTTTGACTAAAATTTTTAATGGGTGTAGTCTTTTGTCATGAGAAAGGGGAAAAGGGGTCTGACCCCATTTAATCCAAGTAGTGAGGCCGAGTTGGCGACAAAGAATGATTTGGATAAGCTTGAAATTCGATTGACAGGTGAACTGAATTTGGTCAAGTGGATGCTGGGCGCTATCCTGGCATTGGCGATAGCAAATTTTGTAAAGCAATTTTTGTAGCTTGCAATCTTCAAAGAAAATAGGGGATAGCCCCTTTATTTTTAACCACGAATGAACACGAATGGACACTAATATTTAGGTTGGTTTTGGAATGTGCCGACAGTGTTTGTGGATTAGGAAATATCATTGCCGCCCGGAGCACCGCTGAGACCTCATGAAAACTTGATTTAATTATTCGTGTTAATTCGTGTGCATTCGTGGTTGAGAGAAAAAGGGGGGCAGACCCCGTTTGTGAACACGGTTAGGCTTGTGAGAAGGAGTTTTAGCCATGACAGATAATATTGCACAGCTTACATTGGAGCACTTGATAAATCTGAGAAATGAAGTGAAAGAGTTTCGGCAGGAAATAAAGGAGGAGTTTACAGCCATCAAAATGCGGATAAGTTCAATAGAAAACCAGCTGGCAGGCATTCATAACGATATTGCAGTGTTGCACGTTCGGGCTGACCGTATGGATTCAAGACTTGATCGGATTGAGAAAAGATTAGAATTGGCGATAGTTTGAATGGATGAAAAATAGAGATCAGCCCCCTTTATTTTTAACCACGAATGAACACGATAGACACTAATATTTAAGCTGGTTTTGGAATGTGCCGACAGTGTTTATGGATTGGGAAATATCATTGCTCGCCCGGAGTGACAGGTACAAACCGCCGGAACCTCATGAAAACTTGATTTAATTATTCGTGTGTATTCGTGGCTGATAGATTATATTGAACAAAATAGGGATTTCAGGCCCCTTGCCGCTTTTTGATTTTTCAAATGCTCTGGTATAGCCTTGTTACATGAAAATTCCGGTATTCAACAAAGAGCAACGGGAAGGATTGGCGAAAGTGTCGGATAATGTAGCGACTGCATCGGTTATTGCTGCTTTATTGGGTGGTTTTGTCGATCAGAAGGTGACTATCTGTGGTGTATATCTTTGATTTTATGGATATTATATTTTGATGGTTTCTTATATCCTGCGTAAAGGAGCAGAAGATGGCGATTGAATCTTTAATTGGATTGGCAATATTTGCAGCCATCATGGCATTGGTTGCGTGGTACGCCGATAAATATCGTTCATAATCACGAATGAAGAAACAAAAAAGGGTCGGACCTATTTTTTGTTTTGTTCTTGCTGCTTTATAAGAATAATAAGATATTAATCATGCTATTTTTTAAAAGGTATTAGTTAGTATGGCAACTGTCACATTTGATACTCTGAAATTTGTTGAGAGACTTAAGGCTGGCGGGGTACCTGAGGAACAAGCAAAAGCAGAGGCAGAGGCTCTTGTTTCTGCCTTTTCTGAAGCAATGGATTTGCAATTAGCTAGTAAAACTGATATTCATCGAATTGAGCGTGAATTGTTTGTGATTAAGTGGATGATAGGCTTGGTGATGGGCGGTATTGTTGCACTTATTCTCAAGTCTTTTTTCTAGGCAGCTCGAAAGAAAGGGGTCCGAAAGAAAGGGGTCTGACCCCATTTTTTCTACCCCATTTTTTCCATTTTTTGAACATCGTTTATAACCACGAATGAACACGAATAGACACTAATATTTAAACGGAATTTTGAATGATTGTCATTCGGAGCGTGGTGAAAATGTTTTGTGGATTAGGATACATTACCGCTCGGAACGGCAGATACGAATCATTAAGATTCCATGAAAGTTTGATTTAATTATTCGTGTGAATTCGTGTCTATTCGTGGTTGACAATAAAAAAATAACATCTTGAGCCAGAGTCATGAATGGGCGTCGCCCGGCATTTTGCGTTACCACTGTATTTTCCAATGACGGTTTGCATTTACGACCATCCTGAAGCCTATACCACCAGCGGCCCCAAGCTGATGGGCCGCAATGCGGCGGGTGAGTCTTTTTTGCGTGGTTACTTGATTCATAGCCGGGCTGGTGAGTTCTGGGCGCAGGTGCAAAAGCCTGAACATGCGCAGC
>SXGU01448084.1_pt1 | contig 12264 bp, 8 predicted proteins | sample 3174531 | NCBI WGS metagenome assembly SXGU01 (sample SAMN11356863, study PRJNA531348) | freshwater metagenome | isolation source: freshwater sample F1-140 | place: China: Fuxian Lake, Yuxi | collected 2017-12-25
CGCCGGTACACCGGTAAAGTCCTGCAGGATCACGCGGGCGACGCGAAAGGCGATCTCGACTTCGGGATGCTTGCTAGGCTGCCAGCCGGCGACCGTCTCGATGTCGGCGCGCTTGACCGAACTGCCATCTTCGTGGCGCAGCAGGTTCTCGAGCAGGATCCGCATCGACACCGGCAGACGCGCCATCGGGTAGCCTGCTTGTTCGAGCGCGGGCAGGCTGTAGTAGGTGTAGGTGCGATCGCCAACGTTCAACGAGGAACGCGCAGCGAAGGTGTTGTCGCTCATGGGAAAACCTCGTGCGGCCCGATGGATACAGCGACCGCGTGGAAGTCGACGGAATCGGCAGCGCGGCGCCCGGCCGCGTGCGCGCGCGCAAGTAAGCAGCCGCGGGCGCACCGGCAAGGGGGACGGCGGTCAGAAATGCTCGCCGGGCCGCAAAAAGCGCCACTGGCCCATCGGCAAGCGCCCCAGCCGCACGTTGCCGATGCGAATGCGCTTGAGCCCGATGACCTCCAGGCCGACCAGCGTGCACATGCGGCGGATCTGGCGCTTCTTGCCTTCGCGCAGCACGAACCGCAGCTGATCGGGGTTGGGCCGATCGACCTGCGCGGGCAGCAGCGCCTGGCCGTCGAGCCACAGGCCGTGACGCAAGGTGTTGATGGCGTGCGGCGTCACCTCGCCGCGTACGCGCACCAGATACTCCTTGTCGACCTGGCGGTCTTCGCCAATCAACTGGCGGGCGACGCGGCCGTCTTGGGTCAGCACCAGTAGCCCCGTGCTGTCGATGTCCAGGCGCCCCGCGGCCACCAGGCCCACCCGTTGCTCGGGCTTGAGCTCGCCGCCGCCAAAGCTGCGATCGCGGTTGGGCTCGACGACCAGCTCGATCGCATGTGGGTAGCCGTGTTCGGCCTGGCCCGACACGAAGCCGACGGGCTTGTGCAAAAGCACCGTCGCCAGGCTCGCTTGCTGCTCCGCCGCCTTGGCCAAAAGCTCAATGCGCTGACCGCGGTGGACCTTGCTGCCGAGTTCGGACACCACCAGGCCATCGACCTGCACCAGACCCCGCGCGATGTAGTCGTCGGCTTCGCGGCGCGAGCACAGGCCCAGTTCGGCCATGCGCTTGCTCAACCGCAGCGGCTCGTTGGGGTCGGCAGGTGCGGGCTTGGGCGGCGGTCTGGTCATGCGGCGGACCATAGGCGGTCGCGCGGTCTGGGGCAAGGCGGCCACAGTCAGGCAAGAAGGCGCTTGTCATGCCACCGCAGCCACCGTATCCTGCCCGGTTCGCGAGCGGGCGGGCAGGCAGCCACGACCGCACCACGACCCCTTCGCGTACCGGAGCCGTCCAACATGGGTAACCTTTCTCGCATGCGGCTGGCTGCAGCCATCCTTTGCTTTAGTGGCGCCTTCGGCGCGTGTCAGGCCGCTGCACCAGCGCCTGGGGGCTCCGGTGGTGCAACTGCCGAAGACGCCAATCAGACGACCGCGGGCACCGGCGGCGGCATCATTGAGTCTGACGCCACCGTCGCCAGCAAAGCCGACGTGACCCACGCTGGCGCCGACAGTGGGGCGACAACCGGGCCAACCTTGAACCCCGACATCGGCATTTCGTGCGCGATCACGGGCGCTTGCCCGGAGGGCCTGTCGTGTATCGGCGGCGCGACAAAAGACTCACCGCAGGTGTACTGCTCGGCCGAGTGCAGCAAGGACGCGGAATGCCCCGAGACCTTTGCCTGCACCAAGCAGGGCGTCAACAAGGACGGGTCGGACAAGAACCTCTGCACGCGTCGTGGTTTCTGCGCACAGTGTGCGACAGACGCGCAGTGCGGCGCTGGCGGGCGTTGCGTCGGGATGGGCAGTGGCAAGTTCTGTTCGCGGTCGTGCAACCTGGGCAAGTTCGAATGCCAGCGGTTTGCGGAATGCAAAGAAGTGGCTGAAGGCGGTGCGGCGTGCGTCCACAGTTCGGGTTCGTGCTTGGGCGATGGCAGTTTGTGCGCGGCGTGCAGTGCCGCCGACAACTGCGCGACCAAAGACGGTGGCGCGGGCGGCATGTGCCTGACGTACAACCACACCAAGGAGCAGTTTTGCAGTGCACCTTGCGGAACCGGCGACAGTTGCCCCAGTGGCTACGGTTGCGTCGCCATTGGCGCCAGCAAAAGCAAGCAGTGCGTGCCTTCGGACAAGCAGGCCCCCAAGTGCGTGCCCAAGCTCAACAAGCACATTGAAGAGGGCGATATCTTGGAAGATTTTGCCATGGTTGGCTACCTCGATACCGACGGCGATGGCAGCTTGTTGACCACCACCACCGGCAACGAAGAGCCGCGCATCATCAAGCTCAGCGAGTACGCCGACCTCGGCTTCAAGGTCGTGCTGTTCAACGTCTCGGCGGGCTGGTGCGGACCGTGCAAGCAAGAGACCACAACTTTCAAGTCGCTGCTCGCCAAGTACCCCGACGTCGGCATTTATCAGGTGCTGTATGACGGTGCACAGCAGGGCTCCTTGCCCGCGCTGCAGCTGGCTAAGGACTGGATCAAGAGCTTCAAGGGCCAAGGCGCTGTGGGCGTCGACCCCGATCGCAACGTCGCGCCGATCAACGTCGCTGGCTCCACGCCGCTCAACTTGATTATTGACGCCAAGACCCGCAAGGTTCTTAAGAAAATCAATGGATTGCCGCAGACCGGCATCGCCGGTGTGATTGCCCCGTTCATGAAGTAGCCGCGCACAACCCGCGCGGCAAGATGCGAGAAATCGTGAAGTTGACAGCCCTGTGCGCCCTCGCCGCGATTGCGGTGGCGGTGGCTGTGGTTTCGGTTGGGCCCGCTTGGGCCCAGTGCGCGACCTGAGCCAATCCGTCGCTCCCGGTGGGAGACGCCCTCAGCACCAGCGCCAATCCAGCGGCCGCCACCAATGCGTGGCGCGCGCGCGCGTCGATCGTGTACCTGCAGTCGGGCGCCGATCAGCTCTACGAGGGCAAGGCCGAGATCGAGAACTACCTGCAGATGAAGGTCAAGATGCAGCTGGCGTCGCTGGCCGCGGGCGTGGATGCGCCATGGGGCATGGGTCTGACCGCCATCGTGCCGTGGGTCGAGATCTGGAAATCCGAAGCGTTAGTCGATCCCGCGACCTACTCTGGCGTCGGGGACCTGGAGCTGCGCTTGCGCCAGGACCTGACGCAATTGTTCGACATCAAGTCTGGTCCGCGCTTTGGCATTTCGCTCGGCGCCGTCGCCCCTACTGGCGTGTACCTGGCCGCAAGCAGTGAGAGCAGCTTCTTGTCTGGCCAGAACAACAGCGGTGGTGCTCGCGAGCTCAACATCGGCCGCGGCGTGTGGTGGCTGCTTGCCGACGCCGATGCAGCTTGGGTGCCGTTCAGCCGTGTGATGGTCCACGGCGGCGCCCAGTGGCGTTCGCCGCAGACCACCGCAGCCGACGGTTTTGGCTGGGGCGACGAGGTCCGCGCTAATTTCGGCGTGCGCGTGACTGCGGTCGAGCGCTACCTGTCGCTGGGCGTTGTCGGTGACGTGCAGTACCGGGGGCTACCGACCTACGCGCCCAAAGGGCTGGATGGCCCGCGCGAGACCTTTCCCAATGGCGGCGGCACCAACGCCTACCTGTCGCCGGGAATCTTCAGCAACCCATTGGACTGGCTCGGATTCTCGGCGTCCTACCGCATGCCGATGCACAACGACGTCAACGGCCAGCAGGTGGTGCAGGGGCCGTCGCTGTTCTTTGGTCTAAACGTGAATTGGAGCTTTGCGGCCCCGGTGGTCGCGCCGCCTATCGTCAAATCCAAACCAGCGGCCGTGGGCCAAAAGTCGCAAGTGCCAGAGGTCGCGGCGCTGCCCGTGCCCGGCAAGGTGACCATCGTCGATTACTGGGCCACCTGGTGCGCGCCGTGCTTGGAGCTGTCGCCCAAGCTCGAGGCGTTCGCGGCCAGCCGCCCGGCGATGGATGTGGTCATCCGCAAGATCGAAGCCACCGAGTGGGGCGCCGCCCAGTGGGCCCACTACCTGCCCGATGCCCCCGGCCTGCCGGTGCTCGACATCTTCGACGGCGCCGGCATCTTGCGGGCGCGGCTGCAAGGCGACGAGGCCGAAAGCTACCCCGAGGCGGTTGCGGCCATCCTGGCAGCGGATGCGAGCGCGACTGGCAAGTAGCCTGTCGCGGGCGTAGCATCGGCGGTATGAAGTACCGCCTCCCGATCACATTTGCCTGCCTGTTGGTGGCTGTCGCGTGCACGGAACCGATGCCGGCCGGCGACACGCAGCTTGCCGACACCGGCAGCGTTTTCGGCTTTGACAGCGCGCTCGACAAGGACAACGGATCGGGCGGCCTCAAAGACACCAGCGGGCACGACGCCAAAGTCGCTTGCCCGGGCGCCGCCGGCTGTCAGTGCCTGCAAAACAGCGATTGCGACAACTCGCTGTGCCTGGATACCAGCAAGGGCAAATTCTGTGCCCAGACTTGCGTAGAGACCTGCCCGGACACCCAGAAGTGTTCGCTTGTGACCACCAGCACCGGCGACAGCCTGACCGTGTGCCTCGACCGCTTTGCGCGGCTGTGCGATCCGTGCTCGGTGGACAACGACTGCCAGGTCCAAGGCTTCTCGACCGGCCAGTCGGTGTGCATCGACCAGGGCGCGCAGGGCCATTTTTGCGGCACGCCCTGCGCGGCCGACGGCGAGTGCCCGACCGGCTACAAGTGCGCCGACGTGACCTCGACCAGCGGCAAGCCGGCCAAGCAGTGCCAACGCCAACCCGGGGTCACAGGCGGCGAGCCGGCCGACTGCGCGTGCTCGGAGGCGGCGACGGCCAAGAAGCTGTCCACGACTTGTTCGAGCGTCGCCAAGGACTCGGGCGGCAAAGTCATCGGCATGTGCCCCGGCGTGCGCGCATGCGCCGTCGGCGGGCTGTCGGCGTGTCAGGCGCCGCCCGCCGCCAAAGAGACCTGCGACGGCCAGGACAACGACTGCAACGGCCTGACCGACGACGCAGCCTGCGACGACAAGAATCAGTGCACGACCGACGTTTGCGACCCCGCCAAGGGCTGCAGCCACCAGCCGGGCGAACTGCAGTGCGACGCGGACCAGAACGCCTGCACCGTCGGCGACCAGTGTCAGAACGGCGTTTGCATCGCGGGCAAGGCCAAGGACTGCAACGACAGCAACCCGTGCACCGTCGATTCCTGCGCCGCAGCGACCGGCTGCGTGCAAAAGCCCGACGACGGTGCGCCGTGCAACGACGACAACCTGTGCACGGTTGGCGATCTGTGCGCCGCCGGCAGTTGCAGCGGCGGCAAGCCCAAGCCGTGCACCAGCACCGATCCCTGCGTCGATGCCAAGTGCAACCTGCTCGACGGTGGCTGCAAGTACACCGCCAAAGTCGAAGGCGCGCCCTGTGACGACGGCCAGGCCTGCACGGCCGGCGAAAAGTGCACCGGCGGCAACTGCAGCGGCGGCCAGGCCAAAGGCTGCGACGACGGCAACGCCTGCACCATCGACAGTTGCGACCCGGCCGGAACCTGCAAGAACGTCGCCTTGGGCAGCGGCGCTGCGTGCAGCGACGGCAACCCCTGCAACCAGGGAGCGAGCTGTGCCCAAGGCGCCTGCCAGGGCGGCAAGCCCAAGAACTGCGTCGACGCCAACCCCTGCACGACCGACGGCTGCGACCTGCAGACTGGGACCTGCACCCACGCACAAATCCCCGGCTGCACCGGGACGTGCCCGACCGGCGTCTGCCCCGACGATGGCAACCCATGCACCACCGAGTCTTGCCAGGCGGGGCAGTGTCTGGCAGCCAATGCGCCGCCCGGCCCGTGCGCCGTCGGCGGCGACAGCTGCAACCCGGGCACCTGCGCGGCCGGCGTCTGCAAGCCCAACGGCGCCGCCAAGAAGTGCGACGACGGCAACCCCTGCACCAACGACGGCTGCGATCCCAAGAGCGGCGCCTGCGACTACGTGCCCAACACCTCACCGTGCAATGACAATAACCCGTGCACCAACCCCGACGCTTGCGCTAGTGGCGTCTGCAAAGCTGGCGGCCCGGCGTGCAAGCTCGGCGACGCGTGCACCGGACCCAACCAGTGCTTAGAAGGCCAGTGCGTCAACGGCAAGTGCAGCAAGGCCGCGGTCAATTGCGGCGTGGTAGGCAAGGCGCCGACCGGTGCGCTCGGCGACGTGGTCATCGCGGCCGCGGGCGTCATCGACACCGACGCCGGCACCATCACCAGCGGCGGCAACCCGGTCGTTGCCGTAGGCGCCAATGGCGTCTACGAGGTTCCTCAGCTCGAGCAGGGGCTTGGCGTGCCGCTGCCGCACATCCTGGTGTTCGACACCAAAAGCTTCAAGGTCCTGGCGGGCGCGGCAGTCAAGGTCCAGGGCAAGCGGGCCCTGGCCATCCTGGCCCAAGGCAGCATCGACGTGCAGGGCAGTATCGACGCCAAGGGTGCGCTCGGCGGCGCCGGCAGCGTCAATGCCGCGGGCGGCAAGGGTGGCTCGGGTGCAGGCGGCTTTGATGGTGGCGCTTTCGTCTCCGGCCCCGGTTGCACGGCCGCCAACGGCAAGGGCCATGGTCCCGGTGCCGGTCCTGCGGGTCCGTGTGGCACGGGTGGCGGCAAGGGCGGCGACGGCGGACCGGGCGCGGGTGGCGGCGGCGGCGGCGGCGGTTGTGGCGGATCCGGTGGTGGGGGCGGCGGTCGCGCCGAGGGCGGTGCGGCCGGTAGCGCCGGCAGTGCTTCGGCAGGCGGCGCCACCAATGGCAGCGCGTATGGCGCGGCGGCCGGCGGCACCACCGGATCGTCGTGCTCGTCTGGCCCCCCCGAGGGCCAACCGGGCGGACCCTTTGGCGACTCGACTTTGGTGGCTGGCGGATCGGGCGGCGCAGCCGGCGGCTTTGGCGGCTTTGCTGGTTTTGGCGGCGGCGGTTCAGCGACCAGCGGTTCGGGCAAGGCGGCCGGCGGCACGCCCGGCTTCGCAGGCGGTCCCGGTGGCGGCGGTGGCGGCGGCGGCGCACTTTTGCTGTGCAGCAACGCCCAGATCGTGGTGGCTGGCACCGGTATCGCTGCCGATGGCGGCGGCGGCGGCGTGGGTTCCGGATCCAACCTGGCTGGCACCGGCAACAAGTACTCGCCCATCACGGTCACCTATCCGGTCGGCGGCGGTGGTGGATCGGGCCGCTCGGGAGCCGGCGGCGGCGGTGGGGGCGGCGGCGGCGGCACCATCCACCTCATTGCGCCGCTGGTGAACTTGCAGGCCGCGGTCAGCGCCAAGGGCGGGCTGGGCGGCGGCAACGGCATGACCTTTGGCGGTGGCGGCAACGGCGGTCAAGGCCTCAATGGCGGTGCCCAAGGCGGCACCGGCAGCGGCGGCGGCAGCGCAGGCAAGGGCGGTGCCGGTGGCAAGGGCTTCGTGCGCGTGCAGACCGACAAGCTGCAGGGTTTGGCGTACATTGACGGCCAGTTGGTGCAGGTCGGCCTGTAGATTGCCCGTCGCCGCTCACTTGCTAGGTAGAAACTCGGGGGGGGGCCGCCCCCGAACCCCCGCGGCAGTCCGCGAATGCGGCCTGCGATGCAGCACGCCGGCGAGGTTTCATTCATCGAGGGTGCCGGCGCGGACGGCGTGCTGCACCTTGACACCCGCCCGGCGTGCCCTACCTTTTGCCGCCCTTTTTTTTGCGGCCGCGATTTCGCCGCACTTGCTGAGGTGACGGCGATGGCAGCGATCCGATTTGCACGCAACTGGATGACCGTGCTCGCTTTGACGGTGGCGGGTTGTGTCGCCGTCGCGCCCATGGCCGCATCTGCCTTTGCCGAGGTCAAGATCGGCATTGTCGATCTGCAAAAGGTGCTCAAGACCACCGTTGCCGGCAAGGCCGCGCAAAAGAAGTTCGATGACTTGCGCAAGGCCAAGCAGGGCCAGCTGGAAGCTCGCGAAAAAGACCTCGGCAAGCGCGAAAAGGAGCTGGTCAACGCCCGCCAGGAAATCGAAAACGCGCTGCAGGCCAATGGCGGCAAGCCCACCGAAGAGCTCAAGGCCAAAGTCATTGCGCTGCAAGACAAGGGCCGCAAGTTTGAGGGCGAGGTACTGGAGCACGAAAAGAAGAAGCGCGAGATCGTGGACGAACTCGCCAAGAAAGAGGGCGAGCTGCTCAAGCCCATCGAAGACACCATCAAGGCCAAGGTCGACGCGATTGCCAAAGAGCGTGGCCTGGGCGTGGTGCTCAACCGTCAGGTCGCCATCTACGTCGCCGAAGCGCTGGACATTACCGGCGAAGTCATCAAGCGGTGCGACGGGCAGTAGACGCGCGGGCTGCTACGATTCGACCGACCCTGGCACGCGAAGGAGCGGCGAGTCGGCTGGCACAGCCGCGAGCTTGCGACCGGCTCAGGCAGCAGGCGGCGTTGGTAGAAAATCGCCTCGATTTTCTACGAGCCCTAGCCGGCGCCGCGCTCGCGCTCTGCTTGCTGCTGGCCGGTGCTTGCCGGCGCAACGCCGACGCGCCGATTGCTCAGCGCGACTTATTTCCCGATGTCGGCGCGCCTGCTGGCCCACAGGCCGTGGCGAGTGCCGCCGGCGCTGTCGTGCGCGCCGAGCGCCTCGTCGAGACTGAGCCCAACGACAGCCCGGATCGCGCCCAACCGCTGAGCGCCAACGCGGTGGTCGCCGGCACGCTGGCGCGCGCAGTTGCGCCCGCACTGCCCGAGCCGCCGCCAGAAGCGCCAGCGGCCAAACCGCCTGCCAAGGGCAAGCGGCCAAAGATGGCGGCTGTGCCCGCTGTCGTCGACGCCGACTGGTTCCGGTTGCCCGCGGTCGCGCCAGGTCAGGCAATGCAGGTCGAGCTGCGCAGCGGACCCGCGTGCGCAGAGCTCGAGGTTCACGACGACGCGGGCGGCAAGCTCTTGCGTAAGGCTCGGTTCGCGCGCGGCGTCCGCCCGGCGTTCGGGCCTCTGGGCACCACGGCCGGCGCATCGATGGTGCGGGTGGTGTGTAGAGCCGGCAAAGCCAAGACGGATGAGGTGGTCGGCGGCGCTTACGAATTGGCCGTGTTTTCGCGACCCGCGCAGCCAGGCGAGGCCCTGGAGCCCGACGACGTTGCACGGTCGGACTTGCCCACGCTAACCGCCGGAACGTCGCTGCAAGGCTGCCTGTCGCCCGAAGGCGACGTCGACCACTTTGCGCTGGGGCCCGGCGGCGCCCAGCCGGGCGAGGCCTTGGCGTTGTCGGTGACCGGCGCTCCCGATGTCGAGTGGGAGCTGGTGCTGCTCGGGCCCGATCAAAAACCGCTACTGGTGCGCTCGCCTGCCAAAGGCCAACCGGTGGTCATCCCCAACCTCGACGTGCAGGCGTTGCCCGCCGGGTCGCTTTTGCAGGTTCGCGCCAAGAAAGGCCAGGCGCCCGACACCCCCTATGCCGTCAGCCTGCAGCCGTGGCTGCCCACTGGGTGCACGCGCGCTGCAGATTGCGCCAACCTGATTCCCCAAGAGCGCGAACCTAACGACCTTGCCGAGGGGCCGTGGCTGGTCCCGTGGCAGCCTTTCGATCATGCGGTGGCTGGTGTACTCGGCGGCGTCGGCGACGTCGATCAGCTTGCGCTGCCCGTGCCGATTGGCCAGGTGGTGGCGCTGACGCTGCATGCGCCGCCCTCGGTGGGCCTTGGCGTTCAGGTCACGCTCGCCGGCGCCCAGCCATGGACGGTGACAGTTCCACCTGGCACGGTTGCGAAGTTGCCGGGGCTTGCCGGTGCCGCTCAGCCTGTGCGCCTGGAGCTGCGCGCCTTGCCGGCTGGCGCCAACGCGCCCGATGACCCCTACCGCGTCGGATGGGCGATGGTGGACGCCGCTACGTGGGAAACAGAGGTTGGCGACGAGGCGGCGGGCGGTCAAGCTTGGCTGCCGGCTGCGGCGCTCGCTGCCCTGACCGACGGCCCAGCACTGCCCGGCGGCGGTTGGCAGCGCCGCGGCGTGCTGATGCCCGCCGGTGATCGCGACGCCTTTGGCCTGGACTTGCGCGAAGCCACTGCCGTGGCCGGCCTTGAGCTACTGTGTGGCGGCGACGGCGCTGTCGGGTTCGTGTGCGCCGTCCAAGACGTCGCGGGTCGCGATCTGCTGCGGCTGTCTGCGGGCGCCGATGGCGCCAAAGCGTTGTTGGCACTTGGCCCTGGTGCCTACCGTCTGGTCGTCCAAGGCCATGGTGGCCGCCAGAGCGAGCGGCCGTACACCGTGGCCTTGCGCCGGGCGGCCGAGGCGGCGAGCCTGCCAGTTGCCGGCACGGCGGCAGATGGGGCGGGCGAGCGGCCGCCACCCACCTTGCCTTAACGAAGCTCTGCGCCTTGCACCCACAGCCCGGTCCGCTTTACCCTCGCGCACCGAGGTGCTGCATGGACGTCGTCTTCATTTCTCCAGGCTATCCGACCGAGATGCCCGAATTCGTGCGCGGCTTGTCAATGGTCGGCGCGCGGGTGTGGGGAGTCGGTGACCAGACCGCGGGCACGCTGCCGCAACTGACCAAGCGTCACCTGTCTGGCTACTTGCAAGTCCCCAACCTGTTTGACGAAACCGACGTCGTTGCCCGGGTCCGCCAGTGGGTCGGTCGCCGTCGCGTCGACCGCGTCGAGGTGCTGGGCGAGTTCTGGATGCTGCTTGGTGCCCGTCTGCGCGAGGCCTTGCACGTGCCCGGCCTGACCGTCGACGAAACGCTGCCCTTTCGCGATAAGGAAGTGATGAAGCAGCGCCTGGACGCCGCCGGTGTTCGCACGCCGCGCCACGCCCGCGCCCGCACCGAAAACGAGATTCGCGCCGCCGCGGAGAAGATCGGCTACCCGCTCATCTGTAAGCCGATCGCCGGGGCCGGCAGCGCCAACACCCACCGCGTTGAGGATGCGCGCCGCCTGGAAGCCGTGCTGCCGCAACTGCGCGGCGTGGCCGAGGTCAGCGTCGAAGAGTTCATCGACGGCGAGGAGTTCACCTTTGACACCCTGACCTGCAACGGCCACATTCGCTACCACAACGTCGCCTGGTACCGGCCGCGCCCCTTGATTGCGCGCACCAACGAGTGGATCAGCCCGCAGGTCATCGCGCTTCGGAACGTCGATCAGGCGGCGCTGCGCGGCGGTGTCGAGATGGGCCACAAGGTCATCGAAGCGCTGGGCTTTCGCGACGGCTTCACCCACATGGAGTGGTACCTCAAGGCCGACGGCGAGGTGGTGTTCGGCGAGATTGGCGGCCGGCCGCCCGGGGCGCGCCAGGTCGATCAGATGAACTACGCCTGTGACTTCGACACCTTTGTCGAGTGGGCGCGGATCGTGTGCTGGGGCCGCTTCGAGGGTCGGGTGCAGCGGCGCTACAACGTCGCCACCATCTTCAAGCGCAGCATGGGCGAAGGCCGCATCGTTCGCATCTCTGGCGCCGAGCAACTGCGCAAGGAGTTTGGACCGTATCTGGTGTGGGAGAACCTGCTGCCGGTCGGCTCGATGCGCCGCAACTGGCTGCAGACCCTGGTCTCGGACGGCTTCTGGGTGGTCCGCCACCCCGAGTTGTCCGTGTGCATGGAGATGGCCGACCGCGTCGGCCGCGACCTGACGCTGTTCGCGCGGGGCGCGTGAGCAGGCGCCGTCCCGCCCATCGCCTGGCCTGGGTGCTCGCGGCGCTCGCGGCGCTGGTATGTGCTTGCAGTGCGACGATCACCTTGCCGGCCGTCGACGCGGACGCGGCGGCCGATGCAGCCGGTGCGGAGACGACCTCAGATACTGTTGCTGGCGACGACGCGCCCGCGGATGTTCATCAACAGCCTGCCCCGCAAGGCTGGGTGCCGGCCTCGGTTACGGACCTCTATGGCGCCTGGGAAAACCAGGACGAAGAGACGGTCCGCCGCTACGAGTTCCGCTTTCTCGACAATGGCTACCAGGACCTGTTCAACATCACGCCCGCTTACCGACTCTACAAGGGCAACAAGGGCCAGGTGCTTGAGATCATTGAGCGCGGCGAGTTCAAGCTCGCCAACGGCCCGCAGCTGGTGACGACCTCGCAGTGGTCGATCGACATCTCCACGCTCGGCAAGACCAAGAAGACGCCGTTTGTGCCGATCGTAACGCCGTTTGCGTTTGGTCTCGAGGTGTTGCCGGGCGTCGCCCGCGAGTTCATCCGGGTCGAGACGTTTCCACGCTTTCCGTAGCTGGCACGTAGAGTTCGCCACCAGACGCGCGAAATTCCGCGGCTTTTTCGGCCATGCCGCTGGTGACCTCGGGCATCTCGCGCACGTCTTGCGTCAGCTTC
>SXGU01432894.1_pt1 | contig 12262 bp, 22 predicted proteins | sample 3174531 | NCBI WGS metagenome assembly SXGU01 (sample SAMN11356863, study PRJNA531348) | freshwater metagenome | isolation source: freshwater sample F1-140 | place: China: Fuxian Lake, Yuxi | collected 2017-12-25
CGACCAGTTCACCGGCTTGAACGGCATTCCGGTGCCAGGCACGTTGCGCGACAGCCTGGTTCTGCTCGCCGTCGTGTTGGAGCAGCAAACCGAGCTGCAGCCAACGCAAATCATGACCGATACCGGCGCCTATACGGATATTATCTTCGGATTGTTCCGGCTGCTCGGTTACCGGTTCTGCCCGCGCATTGCCGATGTCGGCGGCACGCGTTTCTGGCGCATCGATCCGACGGCCGACTACGGCGAATTGAACAAGATCGCCCGTCAGCGCATCGACATGGAGCTTGCTGCCGAGCAGTTGGATGACTGTTTGCGCCTGGTTGGTTCGCTCAAGCTGGGCCGCATCCCCGCGACGGGCATCATGCGGACCTTGCAGGTTGGAGACAAGATGACACGCTTGGCGCGGGGCTTGGCGGAAATCGGCCGCATTGACAAGACCACTCACAACCTGACCTACATCGACGATGAAAGCAAGCGGCGCAATACGCTCATCCAGTTAAACCGCGGCGAGGGCCGCCATTCCCTGGCACGTGCGGTATTTCACGGCAAGCGGGGCGAATTGCGTCAACGCTATCAGGAGGGGCAAGAAGATCAGCTTGGCGCTTTGGGGTTGGTGGTGAACATGATCGTGCTGTGGAACACGATTTATATGGAGGCGGCGTTGGATCAGTTGCGGAAAGAGGGGTATCCCGTCAAGGATGAGGATATGGCGCATTTGTCGCCATTGATTCACGAGCACATCAACATGCTCGGGCGCTATTCTTTCGTGGTGCCGGAGGTGGTAGAACGGGGAGAGCTGAGGCCGCTCAGACATCCTGTGGACGACCATGAACTGTGAAGGCGGTCATCTATAGAGATCTGCATGGCTTTATAACGAAATATGGCACAAAACCATATTTCATATAACCCCAAAGCTTAACTGCAGCTTCTGTTCCGTTGCTCCCCAAACCCCAGGATCTCGAGAGCATCGTCATGCACCTGTCCAGCCTCGGCACATTGAAAGCCAGGCGTGACAATGCACTGCTGCAAGTCGGTTTTTTCGGTGGCTACCGGCGCAGTGAGCTCGTCCATCTCAATGTGATGGATGTCGCATGGGAATCGGAAGGCATCGTCATTACACTGCCGCGCTCGAAGACGGACCAGCAGGGTGAAGGGATCATCAAGGCGATTCCGTATGGCGAGGGGCCGTGTTGCCCGCCGACGGCCTTGCGTGCCTGGCTCGATGCCGCCGGCATCCTGTCCGGACCGCTGTTCCGGACGGTGAGCAAGTGGAACGAGGTCGGCACCGAGGCCCTGCACGCCGGTAGTGTCAATATGATCCTGGAGGCGTGCGCAAAGCTGGCCCAGTTGGACTATGTACCGCAGCTTTCCAGTCATAGTCTGCGTCGCGGCATGGCTACCAGTGCGCACCGTGCTGGCGCCGATTTCCGCGACATCAAGCGGCAAGGCGGCTGGAGCCACGACGGCACCGTGCAAGGCTATATTGAAGAAGCTGCTCAGTTCGAAGATAACGCCGCAGGCAAGTTGCTTCAGCGACGAAAGTAGCGCTCTGGACCCCAGAATCAGGTAAGAACGACGCCTGACGTCAAAAGTCCGACATCCGACACTTCGCGCTCCGAAGTATGCGCTACAGGGGGTGATCGTCCTTTTCGTGCAGATTGATACGCTTTATCCCGGCATGGTCGCGTTAACGTGTTGGCGAGATCGTGCGTTATGGTGGCTGGTAAGAAGATTCCACTGAACGCACGATCTCTCACAAAGCGGTCTCAATCGTCCCTACTGCCGTCACCATACGCATGGTCCCATCGCTTCTGTGGATCGTCGAACTTGACGCTGGTCGGGTCGAAATGGTTCGGACGATACGGCCACGATACGTTGACGTGCCCCTTCAGCCATGCCCGCATCTCCTGGCGTGTGATGTCTGCGGCATGTTCCCTCGCAGCGGGTCCTCCCGCCAGGACATCGAGGACCTGGAAGTAGCCCGATTCTGAGCCGCAGTCTTCTGGCGGGCAGGCGCGCTCGCCGGAAATGCAGCGTGGATAGCCGCCGCCGTCAGAGGGGAAGGTGCCGACCAGCGTCAGTTGATGCTCCCATCTATCGCCAAAGTCATAGAGGTAACGCGCGGGGCGTGCGGCGAACGCGGGGATATGGCCCCAAAGCTTTTCATTTGCGCTGGTGGGCTCATCCGGGGCGTCTTCATTGGGCGATCTGAAAGTGACGGTTTTGCTGCCGGTGCGCGCCGCATAGAAAGTGAACTCATGCAGGTGGTAGTCGGCCCATCCCATCGCGTCCTGTATTGCCACGTGCAAATCCCATAGGTCGTAGTGCACTGGCACGTCGATGACGCGCGTAATGGTGACGCGCCGCTCCTGGCTGCTGAAATCATCGACCAAGGGAAGTTCGATACGGATGCGATAAACCGGGGCTCCCCTCGCGATGGGCCGCACGCCACTGCCGAATTTGTTCCGTCCATCCTCCTCGCACCAAGACTCGGTGCGCGGCCCTTTCTCTGCTGCTATCACTAAGTGTGGAGTCTTTGCGGCACGCGGCCAGCGCCGCTCACGGATCTGTCGCAGCAGTTCCTTCGCAAACATCACGGGACGCAAATCGACTTCGCCGTAACTCAGGTTCTTGGAATCCGGAAGCTCTGCCAGTCCGGCGGAGTCATGCAGCAGCGCCCCCATTTCTTCGTTCGACGGCACATCTTCCCAGTCATTGAGATCCATTGAAGCGAAAACCAGTACGGAATCCAGCCGCGCGCGCAAGCGCGCCGCCATGATTGCCGGTCGGCCACCGCTGACTTTTACGCTGTGGGCCGCCAGCCTCGCAATGAGGTCTGGCACCTGTGCGACCAGCTGGGAAGGAACGTGCGCGAGGACGAGAGATCCACCGGACAGTTCTTTGACGGATCGAACAAGATATTGTGCCTCGGCAGCAATGTCTTGCTCATCGCAGAAGCGAACCCAGAGCGCAGTGCTGTCGGTCGGCGCGGCAACAACTACGTAGTGCTGCCACCCGGGCAGCGGAATACTATTGCCGGCGAGGGAGAACGGATGCGCCGTCAGGAGTATCTCCGACAAACCTGGCCGAGGGCTGGCCAGCGGCAGGCCGGACTTGGTGAGCGCCGTGTCCCACCGATTCTTGGGTGCAGCTTCCATTGCCACGGAAGTGAGTTGCGCTTCGAGAGTGATTTGTTCGGCATCAACTGAGTATAGGTCAAGGAGTGCCTCGAGCGTGGAGCGCTGATGTTTGCGGCGAGCGTCAAGCAGTGGCGCGGTCAATTCGGCATCCAATCTGGACTGGTGGTAGCCGTCGCGCACAACTTGATGCGACAGCGTGAACCAGTCCTTGTGTCCGTAGGCGCGTGCCACGGCTTCCTGTGCGATCGAAAGCTTCAGCGCGCCGCCCGTGATCATGTAGTACGCCTTCCGGAGCCTCTGGGCGGCCCGCTTGGCAAACTTGATCGATGGTGGATTGAATACCTCAAACGTCGGGGCGACACGGGATCCCGTGTCGAGAGTTGTAGTTTCCATAGCGTCTCCATCGGCGCAACGCGGTCAGCTCGGATCGCGCACAGGTGGTGGCTAAAGAAACCGTTCTGGCGTGACACGACTTAACACTGCTACAGAGGTCCCAAAGGGCTTCGCCTCGCTGACGGCAGGTCGCTCCACCGGCCTGGAGTTAGTTTACCGCAGGGCGCGTGTGAGGGGGAGTGGATTCGCCTTCGCTAGTGATCTTTTCGTGGGTTGGGTATGCCTTTTTGCTGCCTGGTGGAAACTTTTTTGCACTGGCATCGATTGGAGAATCGATGACGAGTAGCCCCTTCGTGTGGATGGCTACTCGCCATTGAATTTGCTGCACGCCCTTCGATCGGAGTTAAAGTAAACATTGGCTATTTTTGCCCATCCCCCAAAAATGTAAAATTAGCCCAAAACACGTCTGAATAACGGCCAGTTTTAGCTGATTTCTTGGCCGGTTTGATGGCTCTATCGTCCCTGTTTTCACATTTTTGGGGCACCATCAAAATCACCATGGCGGCCGTTCGTCCAAGTCCTTCAACGAGTTCTTCCAGTAGTCCGGGTCCGCATACATGGCGACCAGCGCTTCAATATCGATCTTGGACATATTCTAAACATTGCTCTTTATCCGGGCCCTAGAGAGCCTATGGATAGGTTTCACGTTCCTGGAGCCCCCTTGAAAACACTGATCAGACTCTTCGGTGACCTGCGCTACTCACGGTGAATGGCCACTCGAAACGCGAAAGCCAGCGCTGTGTCGCCTTCAATTTGCAATGAATTTAGGTCCAATGGTTTTCCTATCTTGTTCTTTGAAGCAACCTCTTGAGGTTTCTTCTTGAGTTTGGGGCGACGCGAAGGTTTCTGAAGGATAATCGTTCGTTTGAAGACTGGTTTTTCCTTAGATTGCACCTGCGGAATATCTTCGGCCCTGATGCGACTCGCATTCTCGGAAAAGACTGGGCGCTCAAATGGCCCTAGCGGTGCTCCATACTCTCTCAGATAATGGTACAAACCATGCAGCTCTACCGGAACCTGGTGCAGCGACTTATCGTGAAGTCGTGAAAGAACGGCCCCAAGTTTCGGGGCAATGATCACGTAGTTGGGAAGCTCCCGGACTAGGCTGTCGGGAAAGTTGCGCTTGCGTAGGAATGCACATCCTCGCCGGATGCGGTCATTGACGAGACGTCCTAATGTCAACAGTTCGCCTGGTGGAAGCCGATCAAACACATATTCCTCTGGCCTCAGCAACGTCATCTGGAACATCTTTGCACGGCTGTCGACAATAATGCGTTGGGCTTCATCCTCAGTCCCGGTCCATGGGGAGCGCAATGAGGTGTTTGAATATGTCCACGCCTTGTTGGTATGTCGAGTGCTTTTGTACATAGTTCCTTTCGCCCTGGTCGCCCAGACGTTGAACGGATAGACAGGAAATAATGTATCTGTAGTTCTCTAAAAGCGCAAATCAAGTATCTTTCAACTCCTATACTTACATTACGTACCGATACATTAGAGTACGTCGACAACCTGCGGTATTGTTTCGTAGGAGTGCTGAGGAATGATGGGGTCGCGGATGCTCAGCGCTCCATCCTTTCCGGTATTTGTCGCTACTGGGACATACGTAATCTACTGAATTCTCCGTTAGCTGCCCAAGTCATCAATGAGGCGCAGAACACACAGGAAGTTTGTCCTGTCTGCAAATAACGAGTCGATCGCGCGTTGGCAGACAAGAGCAGCAGGAGCGTCACCGACGGTGTCAAATGCAATGCGGGCAGATGTGGCGAAGCCGATAAAATATTCGTGCGCTTCAAGGGATAATCCATACTCGCCAGAAGCTATTCGATCATAGACAGCGGCCAAATTAGCCCTATACGCCTGCCTGAGAGACAGGCGGTCGCCGGTCATAGGAAGAGGCGTGACATTGGTGTCGCTTGACATAGCCTAGTACGAGGTCCTTTACGTTCTTTCCGGAGCCAATGACGTGAAATGCTTGTGCTAATCGCGCCTTTTGGTTCCGACCACGCACAAGTACATGTAACAAAAGAAGACAAGAAAAGCAGAAACGACGACAGCGAGGACAATATGTGCGGCTTGAATCACCCAATGTGGAGCAAAATGCAAAATGGCCGAATAGAACAAGATGGGTGGAAGTACCGAAAGCAGGACCACGCCCAATCGGTTGTCAACGCGCTTATCAAGCCACCCCAAATACCGGTCATACACAGTGATGAGCCAAGTCGCGATTCCCATTAGGACTTCAAATGTAAATTCGCTGGCCGATTCCAATTTATTCATGATGTTCCTTTTCCATTCCGTCATTCTGATGCTCGCTGAAGCGGCGGAACAATATGGTCGGCCGAGGATCTTCTGAGCGAATAAATAGCACACAAGGGAATCAACGGGTCCCCGAAAATCTTGATTAGCAGAGTACCTGCCACATAGATCGGAGCATTTCTTCCAGTGAGGTTTGCCCAACTTGCAACGTGCCAGCAGACAACGAGTTTCGCAAAGATCGCCGCTGCCAAGGCAATAACCGCGCCTCGCATTTCGTCATTTAATGCGAGGTAGAGGAACACGACAAGGCATGCCCATTCAATTGTGAGGGTCGTTGCGAGGCGCGTCTTCAGGGCATTTGCATCAGGCGAGGACATCATCGTTCTTCTTTCCACCATATTCAAATTGTTATAGGTTGTTTCTGATCCACTCGATGGAGAACGAAATCGCAAGGAATACTGGAGGGGCAATCAACAAGCCTGCGATTACCTGGCGCAGTGGCTCAGGAATCGAGAACATTAGGCACGCGAACAGCCCAACCGGCAGAAGGACCAAAATGGCACCCTCACGTTCGGTATTCGAATTCCATTCACACCATTTTGCATATGAGTCTATGGCACCAAGAACTCCGGATACATAGATAAAGCACAACCTATTAATTGACTGCATGACTGTTTCCTTCGCGTTATGCTTTTCCCGCTTAGCTGACCTGCACAGCGTTGCACGCGCCGACAATGAAGTCAAAGTCGCGCGACAACTGTTCATACTGAGCAATCGACAGCATGTTCACCACCTTCTTCATTACGACCTTACCATCCCGATCCAGAATCGCAATATAGCCACCAGCCCGTTTGACGGACCACGGCACTGGTGACGGCTGTATGTCGGCATGGCAGGCTTCGTCAGCGCCACACCAGCACGCGAGGTCGAGACCCTTCAGCTCGGCTTTCGCTGCATCCGACGGATGCGTCCCGGTCTTCTGAAGGAAGGCCTGGTGCAAGGCATGCGCCTCATCGAGCAGGTCATCCGGAATACCCTCGGCGGACCAAACCCCGTTGACTGTGTGCCGGAATAAGAGAACCGCCAGCTCCCGGCCAAACTTTTCAACCGGATACGGATTACCGCAGCGCGCCGGCCGCGCGACATTGATCACCACTGCCGGCAGGCGCCAGCCTTTGGAGCGTCGGAGTTGGATGCGGGACGGCATTCGTTTCCTTTGCCCTCTCAGCGCCGCCCGCGCCGCTTTCTGATCGCTTCGCTCAAACGTCGGCGATATTCATCCATCTCCTTTTCGGTAATCAGTCCACCATGGAACCAACCAGCGAGCAATCCGCAGGCATATCCAAAGTAGAACCCGCGCTCCGTGCCGAAATCAACGTCCGTTCTCGCCGATTCAATATAGCCTTCGGCAATTTGCTGCACATGAAATACCCGCTCCTGATGAGGGAGGTCAGGTCTCCATCCGGTAAATTCCTTGTTGACCATGCGTTTCCTATCTATTCCCTAGCAACCATGCAGGCCACCAGACGATATGGTACGTGACCAAAACAATCTTGCGAAATCCTGTCCGATACTTAGCTAATCCATAGTGCGGCACAGAACCACCACGCACCAATTTCAAGACAATGACACCAATCCCGGTCCACACCATCATTACCAATAGCCCTATGGGGCTCCATGCAGTAAGCGCAATCACAAGCACAAATGGCATCCAAATCTGCCATTCAGACCTAGAACTAGTGGTGCGATTGATGATGTCGGAATCCACTGCCCTTACCTCTTTCCTTGACGCTATTGCGGTAGTTTGGAGGAGACAGGAGACATGCCGTAGCGCGTCGGTCCGATCACAAAGCAATGCTTCGTGCCGTCGCCCAATGCAGCTTCTTCCGCTTGGACAGCATATGCAATGGCCTGATTAAGCCCTTGCTTAAGCTTCTTTGCATCTTCAAGCGTCAACTCGATTTCAACGCCGTCGATGGTCATTGTCACCGGATGCTGTACGACTCCGCCCTCAATGGTTCTCGCCTTCGTACCACCCTCAAATGTCTTTGTCGTGTACATAGATATTCCTATCGCTTCTTAGGCGCTTGTGTTTGAAGATCAAACGAGCGAATGCCGTCAGCGTCGGCGTCAGCATCACTTGTGAATCCCAACGAAGACTTTAGCTGTGCTTCGCTCTTCTTGTATTTTTCAACAGCGTCTGCGGCAGTACGGCTTTTCGACTTCTTCTCACGCAGGGCGGCGACCTTGGATTCAAATTCAGCGATCCAATCTGGCGGATTCCCCGGAGATCGCGCTTCCCAAATTTTCCGCAGCACCGATAACATATTGCTGGCACTGCCATACTTGGCCTCATAATGCTCTGGGTCGCCGGATACAATCAACGATTGTAAAGCTGGAGCGATCGCATCACCGATCTCGTACATTTCGCCGTCCGTGAGTTCAATCTTGAACATGCTTTTCCTTCCGTTTTATTGAACAGTTTGGCGCAATGCGCTTGTCCCTTGACTGGTCAACGAATATTTTTCCCCGTTAGAGAGCAGTGCCGGTTTCAACGTAAATCTGTATTCGAACCACTGGCATGCTGTTGTCATGAAGCCACTTGAACACCCCAATTGCGCTCCCAACAACATCCAATTGATTGGAGAAGATCTGTGCACAAGGGTGGGCGCTGATAAGGTCCTTATACAGGTTCTGCAGACACCCGACACGGTCCGTGAAGTCGTCGATTTGGTTTGGCATAGGTGTGAAAACACCCTGGCTTGGCATGTTTAGCCTCTTTCCGTCATCATTGTTTTACCTCGATTCTTCCCGCAAGATGCTTGCGGCACCCACGATAACAAAAGGGGCTGTGAATGCTCCTCCGAGGGCTAGCACCGCAAAGTCACTTCTGCTTTCGGCCCAGAAGAAGCCCAACGAGAGCGCTACGAAGGGAAGCCATAGCAGAGAAAGAACAAATAGAGCTTGCCTATATGGAGAATGTATTTCCATTCCAAACGCTAGATATGTGATGGGCACCCCTAATAATAGTCCAAGAGAAACTACTCTTATAATCAACGTAATCATTTTATTTCCTTCTTCTTTCCGTCATCTATCATTGTGATAATGCGTGATGTTCCGTTTGTTGCATGATGAGATAGTGGAGCGAATTTGCCGTATCTTCTCCGTACTTTGCATCTACCTCGTGTGCGGTTTTCACAAAATCAAGAAACTCCTCAATCTCGCCTCGGGAATATCCGCGGAGAGTGGAAAATGCAACTGTATCGCCTCTCGCATACGCGTCCCTCTCTTCCTCAGACCAGTCACAAGGGTTGCTGATAAATTCCTTTCGAGAGGTTGCGTCCGCGAAGCGAATGAACCGCAACACAAGTGGGTCGGCGCGGTGCTCAGTCGAGAGTGGCAACAGGTCTACGTCAAGCGGACGCATGAATTCGCCATACCGCTTCTTCTCTTTCTTAAGAGAACTGCGGATCGGCTGCGTCATTTATGTTCCTTTCCGTGAGTTTACAGGTACGAGCACCACAATTTTGAAACTTCATCAAGAGCCGCTTGGTATCCATCGAATGGATAGCAAGGCCAACCGCTCGGCATACAGAAGCCATCGCGATGGTCGAGGTTCATGAACTGTGCATGCCACCCCGCTGCACGGTCAAACACCCAACCGGAAAGACCGGTGCCTTCAAATTGATCGTGCGTTATATCGACGATGTAATTGCCAACCTCGTACCAAGCATGTGATTGACTAGGTTCGAGTCCGGGATGTCCGTCGCCACAAACATATCTCCCATCATAGTTAAGTTTCTCCTTCAAAATCCGACCCACTATCTCAGCAGCGGGTCCACACGAAGCCACAGGAAAGCCGAAGAACATTGAACCAGATCGATTTTCCAAGATCTTCAACCCCCGACGACAAGCTTCGGCGATCGCTTGAACTCTTTTAATGTCCGTCATCGCTGACACCATCGCCTTTCGGTTATTGCTCATGCCAGGCGATCACTTCGAACTCGCCCGGCTTCAGGCCCAGCTTTTCACCGTCGCGGAACACGCTACAGACGGACCCGTGACTGTTCGTCCAGGCGTCGAGCTCCATGCCGATCAGCGCCACTTGCGGCGCCCTGCCGTTGGTCGTGACGAATCCGATGACCGGCATCGGATCGGCGGGCATCATCATCGTGCCAAATAGGACGTGCAGGAGCGCCGCGTTCCGTACGCCGTACGTGCCTGTCACGCGTGCAACGTCGACCGCGTGCTGCAGATCCTTATCTTCGACCAATGGCGGTTTCGGCATGTATTGAAGACGGTATTGTGAGAGATATTCAATACACAGTAATACAACATTTACTGGGTCGCAACCGGAACGGCGCATGTATAGACCAAATTTAATTTGCCGGAAACGACGCCGGTCAAGACGTGCGTTTTTCAACTGTGCAAAAAGAAAAAGCCCCCGATCCGAAGATCGAGGGCTCATTGAGAACGGCTATGCCGTGACTTTAGTTCTCAGCGGCGTGCCGGCCAGCGCGAATCCGTAAAACGGATCGTACTGGCCGAACGACGCTTTGAATCGCAAGCGCTTATGAATCATGACGGGAACCGCCATTTCTGCCGGGATTACAGCGCGAATGCTGCTTGCGCTGTTCACCCATGTGGTGCGCGGCGTCCTGCCATATTTGTCGTATGTGTAGTACGTCACGTGCCAGTAGCGGCTTCCTTCCAAGGGGGGGAGACAACTCTCCACCTCAAAGAAGACGTCGCCGAAATGGCTGATGGTCTGGATGAAGTCACCAGGCTTGAGACCTTCGGGATAGGTGGAATCCATGATATATGGTCTTGAGTGATTAGCTATCCGCTACATTCGGTGAACCAGCCCTTTTAGGGGTGGCGACCGCAGGGGCAGCAGTTTTCGTCGATACCTGTCAAGCTGCACTCGCCTTCTCCGGCTTGGTAAGGCTCGAAGTCCGGGTCGAAGCCGCGCTCCCTGAGTGTCGCTTCTATATCCGCACGCTCAGATTCTGGTGCACGGGCGAGGATACCCTGGTAAGCAGCCTGAACGCGTGCTTCGTAGAGCACATCGGACTGACCGCACCCGCGTGCAGCCTCGGCTTCCGCGTCTTCAATGAGAGCAGCAATCGCCTGTATCTTGGGGTCTCTGCTCTTAATGATGGTGCCTTGTGCAATCATTTTATTTCTCCGTATATTTGCCCTTGGAGACCCCTCACCGACCGGTGAGAGATCCCGGTCGGGCGAGTTGATTGGTTTGGCCGATACACTGGCCAATGTATTGAATCGCTAGTTTTGCGAAGATCGGATGGATGCTGCCCACGCGTGATATTCAGGCGTGCCGTGTTTTTCCAGCCAAGTCTGATGTTCCCGCATTTGGCCGACCGTCTCGAAACCAAGAGCGCGAGCTTTTTCAAGCTCTTCTTTAGTTCCGCTCAGGTCGTCTCGCTTGATAGTTCGAAGTGTGTTGTCACTGACGATAGTGTCTTTCACAATCGTTAATTCAAAGATCACGACTGCCGAACATTCTGGATTGTCCCGCAAATACTCGCGGCCAGCCTGCTCCGCTTCTTCTTGCGTGTCGAAATTTCTTTCGAACGGATTTTCTTTGGCATCGCAATCGTTGACGCCGTATTCGACCAATGTAGCCATCGTTGGCTCCTTTCTGCCTTTCGGCGGTTGTGAGCCAGTCCCTTGCGGGAACTGGCCCGCATAGGGTTGATGTCTTGAGTAGTTAGGATTGCGCTGTTAAGCGGTACCCGCAAGTCTTTGGGCTCCGGCTTTTCGGTAATAGCCTTCCCCACGTACGTGCTTGATATTCGCAGCGCCATACAAGCGCCGCAACTCATCGTTGGTGCACCCGTTGTAGCAAATTTCCCGCCGTTCCAGGTCATCACAGACGTCGTAATACTCTTGCCGAGAAACAGGCTCCCACTGCTCACTGATTGCGGTCACTTCAGTCCCTTCCGGAATCTGTTCCACGAGTGCTTTGCGCATGTATTGCTCCTTGTTCGATGCGGAGCAGCCCCACGCGGGGGACTGCTAACCGCGCGGGTTGATGAACGCCGGCGAGCCGGCGATGACTTGAATGATTAGCATCCCGCGATAGCTTGCGGAATACCGGACGATCCCGGTGCGAACAGCCACCGAGTGAAAATACCCCCGACCACCAGGCGGCGATCAGGGATTTGGGGAAAGCCACGGCAAAAGCCATGCCGATCCCGCAATTTGAGAGAGGCAGGTCATTTGATGGGCGCCGCGCGCGAGCGCAACAGAACCAGCAAAACGAGCCAGGGCGATCCCTGACGACCTGCGATATTGACGGATCCCATGCTTGGAGCGTAAAGGCCGAACAATCGAACCAATGGCTTCAATGCTGGGGAATGTCGTCAATGACGGTGGCCGGAGCATGCCGGCCAGGGAAAGCTCACCAGGTGAGCAGTGATCCGGAGGATCGGAAGGCTGATTCACACCGA
>SXGU01129447.1_pt1 | contig 12261 bp, 7 predicted proteins | sample 3174531 | NCBI WGS metagenome assembly SXGU01 (sample SAMN11356863, study PRJNA531348) | freshwater metagenome | isolation source: freshwater sample F1-140 | place: China: Fuxian Lake, Yuxi | collected 2017-12-25
ACCATTACGTCATACGCACAGGTCCCACCCCTTGATGCACCGCCGATGGCCAAGCCCGCGGCACCGGCCGCGCCCGCCGCGCCGGCCCCCGAACCCGTGGCCGAACGCATCCCCATTGCCGATATCGCCGTACAGGCGGAAGCGGCGATGCTGCAGATCCGCCAGCTCGACAACAAGGGGCCTGTCGACGACCTGATCGAGAGCGCCGGCAACGACCTGCAGGCATTGGCACGGGGCGTGTCGCTCCGGTCATCCGAAATGCGGCGGCTGCTGCCGCAGAATGCCTCCATCGACATCATTCGCGGCCTGCAGCAGGAGTGGCGCGATATCGAGAATCGCGCCGCGGCCATCACCCGCGAGCTTACCCGCAGCGCATTGCAGATCGACCGCAATCTCGCCGAGCTGGAAAAAACCGCAGCCCAATGGGAGGCGACCCGGACGGCGGCAGTCAGCGAGGCGGCGCCGCCGACCGTGATCGAGCGCATCGACGATGTCAGCAGTGCGCTTGCCAAGACGCGCAAGCGGCTGCTGGAGCGGCGCACCGAAGTCCTGTCGCTGCAAAGCCGGTCCGCCGAACTCGGATCGCGCGCGTCGCAGGCGAGAGATGTGCTCAATGCGGCCAGCGAGCGCGCGGCGGCGCGATTGCTGTATCGCGACAGCCCACCGCTGTGGACAACCGATTTCTGGGAATCGTCGATCGACAGTTTTTCGGCGGAGGGCAAAGCCAACCTGACGAGCCAGACCGCTGCATTGACCACGTATGCCGCCGCCTACAGCAGGAACTTCATCTCGCATTTCATGGTGTTCCTTGGCATCGTTGCGCTGTTGTACCTGACCCGGCGGCGCATGCGCACGCTGGCCAATTCGGACGAATGCCTGCGTCGCACCCAGACGATTTTCGAGGTGCCGGTGATGACGGCCATCATCATCGCGTTGCTTCTCAGCAGCTGGTTTTATCCGCGCCCGCCGCGTACCTTCTGGGTCGTGCTGAGCATGCTCGGTACCGTGCCGATGCTGATCTTCGCCCGCAGGCTGATGGAGCCGCATTGGCATACGATGCTGTACGGGCTGGTCGGGTTCTACCTCGCCGACAAGCTGCGTGCCTTCGTCGCGCCGCTACCGGTATTGTCGCGGGTACTGTTCCTGGTCGAGGCATTGCTGTTCGTCGTATTCCTCGTCTGGATGCTGAAGCGCTCGGGCAAGCGCGCCGGCACCCCTTGGGTACAGATAGCCGGTTGGCGCAAGATCCGGCTGGTGGCCTGGGTGGAGCTGGTGATCATCACCGCGGCCATCGCGGCGAGCATCAATGGGCAGGTGCGCCTGGCCGACCTGATCGGCGGCACCGCGCTGGCCAGCGCTTACACCGCCGTGGTGCTGTATGTTCTCCTGCGTGTGGCGGAGGGATTGCTGCAGGGACTGTTCTGCGTGCCGCCGGTGTCGCTGCTCGGCATGGTCGAGCGGCACAAGCCCCTGCTCACACGGCGCATCAACCGCTGGCTGAGGAAGGCCGCATACATCGGCTGGATTGCGCTCATCCTGCAATCGCTGGGCCTGCTCGGACCGCTGTTCGAGTATGCGAGAAGCGCCTGGGATGCATCGATCGAAATCGGCACCTTCACGCCTTCTATCGGCGATGTGCTTACCTTCATCCTGATCATCTGGGTCACGCTGTCGCTGTCGCGCTTTTCCCGCTTCGTGCTGGACGAGGAGGTGTACCCGAAGCTGCAGCTTGAACGCGGACTGCCCTATGCGGTCTCGACCATGGTGCATTACCTGGTGCTGCTGGCCGGCTTCGTGCTTGCGCTCAATGCGCTGGGAGTCGACATGACCAAGTTCACCATCCTCGCCGGTGCATTCAGCGTCGGCATCGGTTTCGGTTTGCAGAACATCGTCAATAATTTCGTATCCGGCCTGATCGTCCTGTTCGAGCGGCCGGTGAAGGTGGGCGACACCATCCAGATGGATGACGTGGTTGGCAGGGTCAAGCGCATCGGCATCCGCGCCAGCGTCATCTCCAGCACCACCGGCGCGGAAGTGATCATCCCCAACGGCAAGCTGATCTCCGACCGCGTCACCAACTGGACGGTATCGAGCAAGCTGCGGCAGGTGTCGGTGCAGGTGCTGACGAAGACGGATGTCGATCCGGCACAGGTCAAGACGCTGCTGCAGGACATCGCGCGGGCAAATGAACTGGTGGTGGAGAGACCGGCGCCGGAAGCGCTGTTTGTGCGGCGCGCAGTCGATGTATTCGAGTTCGAGCTGCGCGTGTGGATCGCCGCGCTCGACCAATGGCTGCAGGTGAAGAGCGACCTGATGACCGAGATCGACGCGGCCCTGCGGCCGCCGCCTCCTGCGCCGCAGCCGGCAGAGGGGAATCCTGATACGTCAGGCTGATGCCGGGTGCCTGTCCGCAGCCGGCAGGGAATTCCCTGCCGGCCAAGGCAAGTCCGCCTCAGGTATCGTTCACGCTAGGTACCGTCCAGCTTGATGCCCTGCTTGTTCACCAGCTCCTTCATCTTCTCCAGTTCGAGCTTGATTTCCGCCGCATACTCCGCCGGCGTATTGCCGATCGCCTGCGCGCCGTTCGCCGTCAGGCGTTCCCTGACGTCCGGCATTCCGAGCACCTTCACCGTCGCCTGATGCAGTTTCGACACGATATCGGCTGGCGTCTTCGGCGGCGCGACGAAACCGTACCACGCAGGATCATTGACCTGCGGCAGGCCGAGTTCCTTGAACGTCGGCACATCCGGCAGGGCGTCGAGTCGCTTCGGCCATGCGATCGCAAGAGCATGCAGCTTGCCTGCCTTGATATGCGAGATGGAAGAGGGGAGATTGTCGAACATCATATCGACCTGGCCGCCGAGCAGGTCGTTGAGTGCGGGGCCGGAGCCGCGATAGGGAATGTGCAGGACGAAGGTGCGGGTCGCGCTTTTGAACTGTTCGCCGACCATGTGCAGGATGCTGCAGGTGCCCGACGTGGCATAGCTGAGCTTGCCGGGATTGTTTCTTACTTCCGCGATGAAGCGCGTAAAGTCGGTCGCCGGGAACTTCGGCCCAACCGTCAGGACGTTCGGCGTATGGGCTACATTGGTAATCGGCGCAAAATCCCGGATGGGATCATAACCGAGCTTCGGATTGCAGGCCGGATTGACGGCATGGGTCGATACCGTCGCCATGCCGATGGTGTAGCCGTCGGGATCCGCCTTCGCGATCACCGCCGCGCCGATGCTTCCCCCGCCGCCGCCCCGGTTTTCCACGATCACCGGCTGCCCGAGCTCCTTGCCGAGCCTGTCGGCGACGATGCGGCCGACGATATCGGTCGTTCCCCCGGGAGGAAACGGGATGACCAGCTTGATCGGCTTGGCCGGATAGTTCTGCGCGTGGACGGAAGTCACGACCATCAGCATGGCGCTTAGCGCAAGTAGGGTCAGTTTTCGCATGATGCCTGCATTGTCATTGATTGAAGGGCCATAGGCAGCGGGATGGAATGTAAGCCGAGCAGGCCGCATCACGCGCGGCGCCGTTCGCGTGCGGGCCAGGCGTCCGGCCGCTTATCCGCATGCCTGGCAGGGCGTTCATCCTTATGCGCCGATAGCAGAAAGCTCCCATCCAGTTCGCTCAGCCGGTTGATGCCGAGCATCGCCATGTTCCTGTCGACTTCATCGCGCAGCAACCGGATTGCGTGATCGATGCCCGCGCTTCCTTCCGCTGCGGCCGCATACATGAAAGGGCGGGCTGCGAACACGGCCTTCGCGCCGAGCGCCAGTGCTTTGAGCACGTCCGTGCCGCGCCGGACTCCCCCATCCATCATCACCGGCAGTTCGCCCGCGGCATCGAGGATGCGCGGAAGCATGTGGAGTGCAGCGGCGGCGCCGTCGAGCTGCCTGCCGCCGTGGTTGGATACGATGATGCCGTCCACGCCCAGCCCCCGCGCCCGCTCCGCGTCCTCCGGATGAAGAATGCCCTTCAGTACAAGCGGGCCGGACCATTTGCGCCGGATGAGCACGATGTTGTCCCAGGTAAGGTGGTCGCGCCCGGTCGTGTCGCGAATCGCGGTGTTCGATAGGATGGGTGCGCCGCGCGTGGCAAAGGAATTCTCGAAATGCGGCATGCCTGTTGTCATCAACGTGCGTGCAAAGGTACCGAACAGCCAGCGCGGCCGGATCAGCCCGTCCCATGCCAGCCGCAGGCCAGGCCGCAGCGGCGTGGTGAATCCGGCCCGGATATTGTTTTCGCGGTTGGCCCATACCGGTATATCAACCGTGACGACCAAGGTCTCGAAACCGACACGTCCGATCCTGTCGACAAGACAATCGATACGCCCCTGATCGGCGGGCAGGTAGGCCTGGAACCATGTGCCGGGCGCTGCTTCGGCAATCTGCTCCATGGGCATGAGAGAAGACCCGCTCATGATCGCCGGGATATTCGCATCATGCGCCGCCTGCGCAAGAATGAGGTCGCCCTGGTAGGCCGACAACGCGCTGATGCCGACCGGCGCAATGCCGAACGGCGATGTATAGCATTTTCCGAACAATACCGTGTGCTGCGAGCGCCGGGACACATCCACGAGCACTCTCGGTAAAAATTGGTAATCGTTGAATGCGGCACGGTTCGCGTTCAGCGACCGGTTGTCCTCCGCCGCACCGGCGATATAGCCGAACAGGGGGCGGGGCAGTCTGCGCTTTGCCGCAGCCTCGAAGTCATCCAGCGACAAAATCTTTTCAATCCTTTTCAACGTTCCTTTTCCAACATGCTCCGTGGATGCGCCGGCCGCTGTGCGCCGTGGGGTCAATGTGCTGCAGGATGTATTCATGTCGCCTCCAAGAGAAGTTGAAAATTCTGGGACTCATCATCGTGGTGAGCATATGAACTCTGTTTCAATGGAATTCATTGCCGGGGTGAACTCACTTTAGGTGAGGGGGTGGTTATAAAAAAGAGAAATTAAGTTAATATCCAATTCCACTTTTTGGAAAATAGGTGAGCCGCCGATGACATTGAAGCAGCTGGAAGCGTTCTACTGGGCAGCGACCTGTGCAAACTTCGCAATGGCGGCGGAACGCCTGTACCTGTCGACATCGTCGCTATCAAAAAGACTGGTCGAACTGGAAGAATCCCTTGGTGTGCGGCTGTTCGACCGGTCCGGCCACAAGGCAACACTGACCGAAGCCGGTGAACGTTTCCTGCCGCAGGCAAGCGCCCTGCTCATGGCAGCGGAGGCCACGCGCAAGTCCATTGACCCGGATGCGAATGTCAGCGGGCGCTGCCTGTTCGGCGTCGGCGAACTGAGCGCGCTGACCTGGCTGCCCCGGATGGTTGCCCATGTCCGGCAGCACTATCCGGACGTTCAGCTAAAACCGCATGCCGATATCGGACTTGCGCTTGATGAACGCCTTCGCAACGGCGAACTCGACTGCGCCGTGATCGCCGGGCGCTCGCAGCATGGAGCGATCTCATCACAGACGGTCGGGCAGGCCCACTTCGTCTGGGTGGCAGCGCCTGAGCTGGTGGGGAAAGCCACGCGCTTCCAGGATAGGCTGCTGCAGGATCATCCGATCGTTACGTTGCCCGCCGGCGCCGGCACGACACGCCTGCTTGATGAGTGGCTGATGGCAAGGGACCTGGATGTGCCGCACCGCCTCACCTGCAATAGCTGGGGTGCGATCGCGGGATTGCTGATCGCCGGCATGGGAGTCGGCTTTCTTCCGGAGAGCTGGGCGCGCTCGCTGTCCAGCCGGGGCGACCTGCGCATCCTGGGTGTCAGCCCGGGACTGTCTCCGTTGACGTACACCTTTCAGAAGCGGCGCAACGACGAACGGCCGCTTCTTGCAGCCATGCTCGACGCCGTGCGTGCCTCGGCGGACTTCAATACGCCGCCCCGGTTGCTCTAGCTGCCTGTCCCGGTGAAAGCGCCGGGTTTGCCGGAGGCGGCTCACCGGCCCGGCGGGAGCGGTGAGGCGCAATCGAGCAGCATGCTGCCGCATGCAGTTTGCACATGTAGCGATGGCATGCCTCATCTATTCTGCAGCGATAGCGTGTCGGTCACGCGGGATCGGCACTGTCAACGTCTGCAGCTCGTTCTTCCTCCTGGAACTATTCATCCACCCTGTCCACTCAAGTGCGTTCCTGTCGCCATGATGCACTTGTCGGTTTGATCGGTGCAGAACGATGTTGCATTGCCTCCTTCCACCATCAATGAACGCTAGTGAACGTTATGAAAACTGACTACGCCGCCGTATCGCCGCTCGCTTTTGATATGCATGCGCAGGAAGCATGTGGTCGACCCGCGCCGCGAGCACAGCCGTCTGCAGCCCCTGCCATGTCGGAGAACCCGCCGGAAGATGCGCACCCCAGGCTCCGGCCTTGCGGCACCAGAAATTTTCTGGCGCTGCTCAACAGCAAGCCGTCCGGCCTGCCCAACGATGCGCGCCTGGCGAAAGCATTCGGCAATAGCGTCACTGTCTATAGCAGTCCATCGAACGAAGCCAGGCATCCGCACAACCCGGATCGTCTCCCCGAGCCGGGCAGGGATGCCATGGCGTTGCTGTATAAATTCTGCGGCACGCCGTCCTTGCGCATCATCAGTTCAGTCAAGTCCCCGCATTTGCTGGAATACCTTCCCGGACAGATCGTGAATGTGCAGCATTCGGTTGCCCTGGATCCCGCTGCGCCATCGACGTCCGCCTTCATGCTCAATACCGCGTTCGATGAACTGAAGGACAACGCCGCGCGCTTTCCGGTGATGTCCCGCGTCGTCGTTGCCGGCAACGATTCCCGCTCTGTTGCGCAACAGGTGGCCTTCCTGTCACATGCACGAGCCGATCTGCAGGTAATCGGCCATGCATCCACATTGCACGATCCGGACAATACCCGTGGCGCCATTGATGCTTTTCGCCGGGTCGGAACGATGCTTTGCGGCGAAACCGCCGTCGTCATGGTCGCGCTCAAGGCCAGGGACAGTGCCTGGGTCGGCCGCCAGATCGGCTGTCGCGTGCCGGCCGGAACGGTGATCCCGGCGCCATTCAATACGAGGGGAGATCTTGACCGGAAAGCATTCGCGGCATTTCTTCGTGCAGAGGGGAGCGATGCCAATCAAAACCTGATGAAGGCCATCGAAGCGTTCAATGAGCTCGACCTGCCCACAATGTCCCGGGATGGCGTTGCCCGGAAATCACGCATCCTCCGCTTGCGATGGCCGAAGCCCGGCGATGCCCGCCATGTTGACGCCGGCATCGCGGCTCTCGGCAAGGTAATGGTATTCGGCTCCACAGGCAATGTCGGTTCAGCCCTGGTCGAAGTCATTTCCGGAAGAACCACGGTATATGCGATGAAGCGCAACATTTCCAAGGACCCTGTCGATGCCTTGGGCAGCCCGACGCATCCGGTATTCGAACTGAATGCCAAGGAGATCCCGGAAGGAATAATCCCGGATACGGTTTTCCTGGCGGCGTCGGCGCCGCGACCGACCGACGAGAAAGGCCGGATCATCGTCGACCGGGCCGCGATGCTGGGAGCGAACCTGGAGCAGGTGCTCATTCCTGCAATCGGAAAGCTGCCTGCCGATATCCGGCTGGTGCAGGTGATTACGAACCCATGTTCCGACATGGCGTTTGCCGCGTGGCTTTTGCGGCCGGACCTCGCCGGGAAAATCTTCGGGCACTCCGGAACGGATATGGTGCGCCAGCAACAACATGTCGCCTGTCCCGGGGACCCGGGCAGCTACTTCACGTTCGGACCGCACTCCCCGGGCCAGGTGAATGCAGATCTCGCGCGCAATGCGATCGACCCCGACATTGCCGTCAAGGGAAATGACATCGCCCGGCGGTCGGGCGGCCAGCCGGCGACGGACCCGACCGCCTTGTCCAGCATCCTGGAGGCGATCAACATCACCAATCACGTGCGCTCGAGTTATGCATGGCCGCTGACGGCGCTTGAAGCAGCGGAGCTCTCAAGCCTCCTTGCTGAAGCGACTCCCCGGGGGCAAGACCCGCAAGCCGTCAGCGAAGGAGTCGCAGTCACCGTGCCGCGAAACGGCGACGGCGCAATAGATTGGGACATGTTGCGCAAGGCGAGCGACAACATACCGGAATTCGCCGGCAAGGCGAATGCGGCGGTTGCCGAACTGGAAGGAGGGCGGCGCAGCGTTTTGGACAAGTTGGTCCGGATGGTGGGCGCGAAACACCCCGAACTTCGCGCTCATCTCAACCACGATTGGGTTCTCGCCAACCGGGACCGGCTGCTCAGCATGGTGTCATAGGCACGCGCTTGGTCATCTGCTCGATCGGCATTCCGCATGGCCTTGAGAACCGCCCTGAAGGCAGCCGATCATTCTCGATCATGGATCTATGGAATTTGCCCCTATGGATAATTTTGAAGCATGCCTTCGTTTGCTGGATGACCTACGGCTGATCACAAAGATGCCGCCTGCCACCAGGGATGGCGAGAAACGAAGTCTCGCACTCGACATCACCGTCGACGGCATCGGATTCTCGCTCATGCCTGGTGCGGACGACAGCGCGGGTTGCCTGCTTCTGTTTTGCGAATTCGGCGAACTGCCGGAAGAGTGCGGCCCGCTTGCAATGCGCAGGCTGCTGGAGGCCAATCTGGCGATGATGGGCGCCGGCCGGCCAAGCTTCGGCATCAATTTTGCAACCGGGCAGGTCCTGCTGTCCGGGGCCGTGCGCATTGCCGGCATGACCGGTGAAACGCTGGCGCGGATGCTGCATCATTACGCCGGCAGGGCGAAGGAGTGGCGTGAAACCTTCTTTCTGCTGGAGGAGGAGCGCCGGATGTTCGTGCCGACGCGCCATACCCGTGCGCGCGCAGCGGAAATGATGCGCCGGTCGCGGAAAAGCCCTGCAACAGCGACTTCCGGGAAGGCGGGATGACCATCGCCGTCACAGCGCAGCAACCGACTGCCGCAGCTCATGCAGGTCATCCTGCGGAACCACAGGCATCGCACGCCGCCGCAGCGTCCGATACCTCGACAGGCCCGGTGGCCCTGCCGGGCGCGTTGATCCGGCTTTCGGATAGGCGCATTACCGCGGGATTGCGGCCCACCATGCCGCAGTCTTTTGGGACGCTGGAACCTCGCGCGCTGTCGTCATTCCGCCAGCATGAGGAGCGGTTGAGTCCCGGGCCTGAGGATACGGAAGGCGTGTTGCGGATGCAAAAACGCTATCAGAACGAATTGCGCAAAAGGCATGCGCTCAACGAACGGAATATCGGCGCCGCAAGGGAGCTGTACCTGGCCTACCACCGCATGATGGCGCAGATGCAGGCAGACCCCGCTTCGGTAACGCGCCAGGATATAGACCGCGTCATGACACTGGCGGAGGAATTCTTCGAGGTGGACTGGAAACGGGACACGAGAATGGCAGGACATGCTTATCAATGCGTGAGCCATCCGTCCTCCTTGCTCGCCCTGATACCGAGTGCCTACTATGCGCTAAGCAATGACAACCCTCTCAGCAAGGCGAAACTTGCCCTGGTGGCGCAGGTGATTTACTCCGTCTTCTCATTTGTCCCGCCGACTATTTCTCATTCGATCGTTTTTCATTGGCAGTCCCGCAGCATGCTGCAGGCGGCCAGGACGACATCGGACAGCGTGAAAACCCCCACCCTCAAGGCCGCGATCGACGAGCTGACGGAGGCAACGGAACAGTTTGAACGTGTTGCAGGAATGATGCATGGCGAGGAGCGGGGCAACACTCGCGCAAGGCTGCTGGCCGATACCGATCATGCACACCGTGACACGGCTTTTCATGATGCCTACCGCAGGCTTCTCGCAGCCCGCGGAGAGTGTGCAAAAGTCGAGTCAAAATTCGCCATCGAACAAGCTGCGCTGTACAACACCACCATCGTGCGCGGCCTCCGGGTCGTGGTGGGGCTGGCGGCGGCGCTGATTTCCTTCCTCACCGCGAATCCGAAATACGGGTTGTATGCGCTGGCGATCGGCGCCGTCGGCACCATGATCGCCCAGGCGTTCGCCGGCCTGCCAGATACGGCCAGCAAGGCAGCCGCGCAACTGCGGACCACGCCACGCGCTGTCGATGTTCTCGACAAGGCCGGCATCACACAACGGTCGCCCGTAACCGCCGACGACATCGGCCATGACGACCTCGATCAATTCATCAAGACCCTGGCCCAGGAAACCTTGACGGGGCCGATCGAGATCCGGGTCGGTGCGGTGCAAAAGCGCCTGGAATACGAGCAGCGGTTGGCGGCCCAGCAAATCGCGAGGATTCATGGTGCGCGTGATTGCGACAGCTTCATCAGGCTGGCATACCTCGCCAAGCGGGCGGACGAGCTTGCACCGGATGAGGAGCGGGAGCGCGATACGCTGGCAAGGCAATATGCGCAGCCGTTAAGTGGCGCCAGGCAACGTGATTACGAAGCATGCCTGAGCAGGGTGGCGGCGCTGAGGGAGCCTGACTGGGGCGCTCTCTCGAACGAGGGCAAAAGTGTCCTGATGCGCGAGATGGAGGCTTACGATGAGGTGGGCATCCTTCCGAAGGCGGCACTGATACTCAAGGAAGGCCTGTCGGACTTGGCCAAGCCGGAACAGGTATGTCCATTGGCCATCAATAAATGCGTGCAGGCGTTCACGATGATATTGGGCGGATCGAGTACGCCGCAGCTGATCAGCGCGGTCATGCGGACGGTACAGCAGCATGTTGCCGGTGACCGGAACGATCCCGGCTATCAGCTTCCCCGGTGGACGGTGCTGTTCCTGGTTCTCGGCTCGATGCTGGCTCTCTATGGGTCGCGAATGGGGCCGCCCGCGGCGACCCATACGGTCCAGCTCCGGAGCGATTTGAAGAAGCGGCTGGAGGAGGGGACGCTCAATATCCCGGCGGGCTGGCGCATGTATTCCAGTGCGGCCTACTGGAAACTCTTCTTCGGCGAACTGCCGGGATCGGTTGTCGCACAACGAAACATCAACCACAAATTGTCGGTGCTGGGCACCGTCTATAAGCGGTCGGAAGCGTTGATCCGGCAATCCGGCGCACGCATCCAGGCAAGCAGGCATGCCCGGGAGCACAATGATCTTGAAGCCGGCGTGCCCGACCATGCGCACCTGCAAATGCAGGTCGGGGCGGCGAGCCGGCAAGCTTCCCTGAGCAGGCAACGCAGGGAAGACCTGATGCGGGAGACGATGGAGACCGCGCGAATCCTCCGGATGCTGGAAGAGAGGATTGCCACTATCCGGAATGCGTCCTCCTCGGTAGCGCCGGTCGGGATGTCGTTACGCTGAGAGCGGCAGTGGAACCGCACGGGCATTGCATGAAGTCGTCCCGGATTGTGACGGATTGTGACGGATTGTGACGGATTATGGCGGTAGGCTCCATGCGTATCGGACCGTCTGCAGCCGCACACCCGGAAGCAGGGGCAGCGCGATCGCTTCACTCATCTTGTTTGGCGGTCGAGGTTGTCGAACAGTGCGTCATATCCCGCTTTGGAAAATCCCTGTTGCCGCTTTTCTTTCCATAGCAGCAGCGGTATTCCTGTCCCCGTGCCGGCCTGGGCGAACGCCTGTTTGCCTGCCGGTGTATCGATATCGTATTCCTGGTAGGCGATGCCTCTCTGGCCGAGATAAGCCTTTGCCTTCGTGCAGTAACCGCACCATGTCGCGGTGAAGAGCCGGATGCCTTCGCTTCCGGTCGCTGTCTCCAGGGAGCGGCGCTGGAGGCTGGCTTCCAGTTCCTGCCGGTCGCGGCGCACCGATTCCGGGACCGGCGAAGCAGGCAGCGGAGAATAGCTCATGGTCTTCTGCACTTTCGCCCCCGCCGGCGGCGTGTCGCTATAGCTAATGCGTCCATCCGGGCCGACGGATTTGTACAAGGTCTGGCCCGATGCCACAGCCGGAATCAGGAAGAGGACAAACAGGAGCGAAAATGGCGTGTTCCGGAAAGTGTTCATGTCGGCCTTTCGTAATTGATGTGCATCTCTCGGTCGCTCATGGCTGGTTGGAAGCGGTCTCTTTCGGTTGCGGGCGCAATTCGCTCAGCAGCAGGGCGCCGACGACGATGGCGCCGCCTGCCAGGCCGCGCGCACCGAGGACTTCACCCAGCCACATCCAGCCGAACAGCGAGGCAAATACCGGTTCCATCGAGTAAATCACCGCAGCCTTGTCTGCCGCTACCTTCCTTTGCCCGATGGCCTGCAGGAACAGCATGGCGGCGGTGGCGCAGGCGCCAAGATAAAGTATGGTCATCGCATGGGGGGCAGCCCGTGCCGGCAGGGACGCGAGCGTATCGGTAT
>SXGU01160851.1_pt1 | contig 12261 bp, 9 predicted proteins | sample 3174531 | NCBI WGS metagenome assembly SXGU01 (sample SAMN11356863, study PRJNA531348) | freshwater metagenome | isolation source: freshwater sample F1-140 | place: China: Fuxian Lake, Yuxi | collected 2017-12-25
CCGAAATCGTCAATGACGATGCCAAGCCCCATGGACTTCAACTCCTGCAGGATGCGGGCCGCCAGTTCCGGCTGATCCATCAGGGCGCTTTCCGTTACTTCCAGATCGATCTGGTGGGCATCGACGCCCTGACGCGCCAGAATCAGGCGGATGCGTTCCGCCAGGCCGGGCTGGCGGAACTGGCGCGGCGAGATATTCACCGACAGACGCGGCGGCTGGATGCCTTGGGCCTGCCAGGCGGAAAGCGCCCGGCAAGCCTGCTCCAGGACCCAATCCCCGATGCGCACGATGATGCCGGTTTCCTCGGCAATGGGAATGAACTTGTCCGGTGAAACCAGGCCATGCTCGGGATGGCGCCAGCGAATCAGGGCTTCGGCACAGACGATGGCACCGCTGTTCAGATCGATGATGGGTTGGTAATAGAGCTCGAACTCTTCCCGCTCCAGGGCCTGGCGCAGCGTGTTCTCCAGTTCCAGCCGCTCCCGCACGTGGGCGTTCATGAACGGGGCGAAAAACTGGTAGGTGTTGCGGCCCTGGGCCTTGGCTTGGTACATCGCCGTGTCGGCGTTCTGCATGAGAACTTCCGCGCTGTCGCCGTCGTTGGGGTAGACCGCGATGCCGATACTGGCCGATGCGTGCAGCATGCGGCCGTCCACCTGGATAGGCTGTTCGAAGGCCTTGTGCACCTTGTTGGCAATGGCAGCCGCGTCCCCCTGGCCTTGCAGGTTCTCCACCACGATCACGAATTCGTCACCGCTGAGGCGGGAAACCGTGTCTTCCTCCCGCACGCAGGTATTCAGTCGATGGGCGATTTCCCACAGCAGCTTGTCGCCCACCGCATGGCCCAGGGAATCGTTGATGTTCTTGAACCTGTCCAGATCGATGTACAGCACGGCCACATGACCCTGACGCCGCCTGGCCATGGCCAGGGCATGGGCCAGGCGGTCGGAAAGCAGCAAACGGTTGGGCAGGCCGGTCAGGGGATCGTGATAGGCCAGCAGGCGGATGCGCTCCTCCGCCACCTTGCTGGCTGTCAGATCGTTGAAGGACGCCAGGTAATGGGTGATGGGCGCGACGGGGCTGTCTCGCACCACATTGATGTTCAGCCACTTGGGATAATGGCTGCCATCCTTGCGCCGATCCCATATCTCCCCGGACCATTCGCCGGTCTTTTGCAGGCTTTCCCACATGGTCTGATAGAACTCCGGGCCATGGCGCCCGGATTTCAGGATGGACGGGGTCTGGCCAATGGCATCCTCGGCGCTGTAGCCGGTCAGGCGGGTGAAACTCCTGTTCACCGCCATGATCCGGTTGCGCCGGTCGGCGATCATGATCGCCACCGGGTTGCATTCGAAAACCTGCGCCAGCAGGCGCAACTGCTGGCTAGCGGCCGGGAAGAGGGACTCCATGCCATCCCCGTCGACGTGGATTGCATCGTCGTTCATCGAACGGGAAAGGTGAGGTTTGCCTATCGCCATCGAATCAGCCCTCCCCGACCTGGCCGCCAATCGTTCTCTCCACCTCGCGCTCGAGGCCCGGAAAGCCATTTCCATGGCGGACCAGATGAAACTGCCCGCCGAAATGGGCAAGGGAAAGAATCTGCTCGATGCCGGGATGGTCGTAGAGGATGACGGCGTTGTCTTTCGTCAACCCGAAGCGATCCTTGACCATCAGCATGAAACCCAACCCTGCGGTCTGAATGCTTTGGGTTCCCAGCAGATCGAAAGTCACGCGTCGCTTGTTTCCAATGGGATGAATACGGCAATCGCGCATGCAACGCATCGCCTCGTCCATGCAGAAATGCGGGCCCACCTTGATGCGCAGTTCGCCTTCCGGCGTGATGCTGACTTTTTCCCCAGCCATGCTTTCATCCCTCCCCCGCGAACGCGGGCACGACCCTCGCAGCAACCCGGCAAGCCCATGGACTCCAGACGGAATCATGGCGAGCGCTGCGTGCAACAAGGGCGGAAGCTGGGCCCGGCGTTTTGGTTTTGCCGCGAGGTGTGGGCGGCGGGGAAAGGCGGCCTCGGATACTTGGGAGGATCACCCTGGCGCGATGGCAGTAGTGACCGGCTAACCGCGCTGGTACGTCTACGGCAATGCCTTACCGAACTTTAGGGATATTTGAGAAACGCCGCGCGTCAAGGCACGCGCAGGGTCAGGTTCATGCCTTCCACCGCCACAATCAACTCCTCGGCCACCTCGCCGATCTTGCGCCGCTGGACACGGGCCCGGCTACGCAGCAGATCGAAGGCTTCCTGCCGATCCAGCCCCTTGCGTTCCATGATGATGCCCACGGCGGTTCGGGTCTTCTGTTCCACCCTCAAGGCTTGCTCGAGCTGCTCGGCGGTACTGCGCAACAGGTCGATTTCCCGCCCGCGCGCCATGGCCGCTTCGATGAAGGGCACCAGCTGCGGAATGTCCACGGGCTTCACCAAGTAACCCAGGGCGCCCGCCTCGGCGGCATCCCGGACCACGGTTTCGTCGCCGAAGGCGGAGAGGAACACGAAAGGCGCCAGGTTGGCCTTGTTCAGTTCCTGGGCCACTTCCAGGCCCGACATTTCGGGCATGCGCATGTCCATGACCACGAGGTCGTAAGCACTGGCCCGGGCCAACTTCAACGCATCCGCGCCGCTCACCGCCGTGGCCACCTCGTACCCCAACTCCCGCAACCCTTCGGCGAGGATGTGCAGGATCACCCGGTCATCATCGACGATCAATATCTTTCGCATAGTTTCCCTTCCCAAACTCCAGTTGATCGATGGCGGCCGGGGTCAATACCGGCGCTTCGATCTCCAGCTCGATCTCTACATTCTCACCCGCCTGGCGGATGGCGATGGTCATGCCCGGTGTCGGCATCAGCGCCTTGACCAGGCCCAACCCGGTGCCCAAGCCCTCCCCGCCGGCAAAATCGAAATCCGGGGGTAGGCGGCCCGGATTGACCATGTGAATCCGGGCAAGCTGGCCTTCCCTGATCATTGTAACCAGGGGATCGCCTACACCATAACCCGGCGCAATATGCTTGACCGCATTGGTCGTCAGTTCATTGAGAATCAGCGCCACGGCAACCGTTTCGTTTTCCTTGATGCGCAGTTCGCCGCAGCCTTCGCGCAGGCCATGGAGCAGGATCGGCACGCCGGTGAGTTCGGAAACGTTGTTGATGATGGCCGGCAGCAACTCGCACAGCATGATGGTGTGCTGGGTCACCCGGCCATGCAGGCCGTGCACCACCGCCACCGATTGAACCTGGGCGATAGCCGATTCGATGGACGCCTTTGCCTCAGGATGTTTGCCGGCTTCCCGCCGCAACAGCCCCACCACGGTCTGGAGGTTGTTCTTGATGCGGTGGTGCACCTCCCGGATCAGGGCATCCCTTTGCGCAATAGCCTGTTCGATATTGGCGAACTCGGCCCGCTTGCGTTCGGTGATGTCCTCCAGGAGGCCCGCGTTCATGGGATCTCCACCGTTTTCCTCGAAAGGGATGGAACGAACCCAGACCCAGCGCAAACCCAAGTCCGGGCGCACGATTCTGAATTCCATTTCAACGGGCTCCCGTCGTTTCACGCCTTCCCAGGACCGCGCAACCCTGGCCCGGTCCTCGCTGTAGACCAACCGCTGCCAGGCCAGGTAATCCTGGTACAGGGTTTCTGCGGAGAGGCCCGTCACTTTCTCGCATTGGGGGCTGATGTAGACGAAGCGCTCCAACTTCTCCGACACCCAGAACACCTGCTGGATGTTTTCCGCCAACTGGCGAAAACGCCGGTGGGTTTCATCCAGGTCGCGAACCATGCGCATCTGCCGGGTCACATCCCGTGTGATGCCCTGCCAACCCAGGTGCTGGCCCGTCTCATCCCTGAGCGCGGCACAATTGGTTTCGAGATAAATCGTGTCGCCATCGGACCCCCGCAACGACTGGGACATGCATTCGGCCTCTTTCTTGTGGAGGGCCTTGCTGAATAAATCCCGCATGGACGGGCCCAAACCCTCCGGCCAGATCTCCTCGGGGCGCCGGCCCAACATGAGCTTGGCGGGCAGGCCGAACACGGATTCCGCGTGGGTATCCAGATAGGCAAAGCGCCCGGAAGCATCGATTTCCCACAAGCAGTTACGGATCAGACCGATGACATTTCGCAAGCGCGCCTCGCTGGCCCGCAAGGCATTTTCCGCCTGGGAACGGGACACCATGAGCACGGCCAGGGACATGAAGGACAGGCCGATCACCAAGGTGAAGCCATGGATCGGCAAGATCAGAACATCGGACAGCAAACTGAAAAGATGCCCCTGTCCCCAGCCGGCGGTAGAAGCGACTACGCCATAGATCAGGGAGATGCCCAGGGCGGTATCCCGAGGGGTGGCCCGCAAAGCCAGCCAGAGCAGGAACGGCAGCAGGGGATAGCGACGAAACACGCTATCCGGGAAACCCATGAGCGTGGGATGGGCCAGCGCCATCGCGGTCACGAACAAGGCGACAAGAACGCCGACGGCTTCCGCCCGCCCCCCCAGCGGTTTGGGACAAATTGCCGTGCGTCGACAAAGGATGATGGGCGCGAAAGCCAGCACGGCCAGAACGTGAGCAAGCAGGACGCCGATGGCGCAACGAGCGAAAGTCGTCTCCCAGAACCCATCCACATCCCTCAACGCGATGAATGAGAAAACCGCAGCCAATCCCCCCGCGAAGAAACCGCCGTAGAGCACCAGCTTGAGCAACTCCGAAATCCGGGGCAGGAGGCCGGAAAAACCCACCTGGCGCAGCAACAACGTGCCGACAAGAGCCTGCACGGACACGGCCAGCCCAAGCAGTAGCGAGGATGGCCACGGCAAATCCCACAAGGCCGCCGAGGCGAATGTGCCGACAAACGCGGCGGGAATGGCCCCCAGCCCCCAGACCAGGGCCGCACCCAAGGCAATGCCTGCAGGGGGCCAAAAAATCATCGGCGCCAGATCCGAGCCCACCAAAAGATGGGCCAGTTGCCCCGTGACCCAACACAGGCCCGCCGTCAGCAGTTGAATGCGAATGGCGGGCGGGGTGAAGAACGTCATTTCATTTGCTTCGTGTCATTTGCGTACAGCCGACTTGGGGCGGAATGCCTTCACCACATCCTCCCGCGTTTCCAGATAAGGCCCGCCGATCAGGTCGATGCCGTAGGGCACGGCGGCGAACACACCGTCCAGGGTTTCCTTGATGGCCTTGGGTTGGCCGGGCAGGTTGAGGATCAGGCAACTCCCGCGCACCACGCCCACCTGGCGCGACAGGATGGCGGTGGGCACGTACTTGAGGCTCACCGCCCGCATCTGTTCGCCGAAGCCGGGCAGCACCTTGTCGGCCACGGCCAGCGTGGCTTCCGGCGTCACATCGCGGGGCGCCGGGCCGGTACCACCGGTGGTGAGCACCAGGCAGCATTGACCGGCCAGTTCGATCAGGGTCCGCTCGATCACCGGCTGCTCGTCGGGAATCAGGCGTTCCACGAATTCCAGGGAATTGTGCAGGGCGGCGGCGAGCCATTCCTTCAGGGCGGGCAGGCCCTTGTCCTCGTAAACACCGGTGCTGGCCCGGTCGCTGATGGAAACGATGCCGATGGTGGCGGATTGGTACATGCGTGCGGTTCCTTTTTGCCAAAGTCGGGAAGAATATGCCGCGAAACCCTCGGAGACGACAGATGCGCGCCCTTCTTTTTTCCTTGCCGTCCCTGCTCGCGACCCTGTACATCGCCGCCGCCCCCGCCTGGGCCGATCCGCCCGCCGGCTATCCCTTCCTGGACCACGACAGCGGCATGCGCCAGGCCAAGGCGGAGAACAAGCCGATCCTGCTCTATTTTGGCCGCTACGGCTGCGCCTGGTGCGACCACGTCAACCGCAAGACCTTCTCCGACGCCGGCCTGAAACAGCGCTACAGCGACCATTACGTCCTCATCTACGTCGATGCGGAGGGCGGCAGGCGCATCCGCGTGCCCAGCGGCGAACGCCTGACCGAGGGCGAACTGGGCGCCCGGCTCGGCGCCTACGCCACGCCCTTGTTCGTGTTCATGACGCCGGAGGGCAAAGTGGTCGCCAAGGTGCCCGGCTTCAAGACCGTGAACGATTTCATGGATTACGACCGCTACGTGCGCGGCGGCCATTACCAGAAGCAGACCCTCCTGGAATTCCTCGGGAGCAAGCCGTGAAATTCGGCGCGTTCGTTGGCAAACTCGTTGGCAGGTTCATGGGTAAGTTCGCAAGCACGGCCCTGCTGCTGGCCGCCACGCTGCCCGCCTGGGCCGCCGCGGCGCCCATCGACATCGTGACCGGCCAGGCCGGCGTCTTCATCCACCTGGATGCCTCCGGCCGCAAGAGCCTGGCCGTGTCCGAAGGTATCGTCGCCATCGTCTGGGAAGACAACCGTAGCGGCGCTCCACGCTGCCAACTGGGCCTGAAATCCGTCGCTGCCGCCACATTCCGGGAATATCCCCTGGGCAAGAGTGAGTGTTTCGAACCCGCCGTCTCCGCCCTGGACGGGGGCCGCTTCCTGCTCGCCTGGGAGGATGAAAGCGGCGTCAACGCCGCCCTGGCGAACCGATCCGGCCCCGGCCCCGCCGCCAAACTCGCGGATTCGGGCGGTCAGGCCACCATGGCCTGGCATCCGAAACTGGGGGCGTTCGCCGCCTGGACCCGCCCCGATGGCCGCTGGCGCCGGATCTGGCACACATCCCTGGCCATTGATGGCGCCGCCCTGAAGCCGGGCGCGATTCGGCCCGCCGACCTCGCCTCCCCCGCCGACGATCAGTTGTTCCCCACCCTGGCCGCGCCGGATCAGGGCTTCGCCCTGGCCTGGGAAGACCGCCGCCATGGTCATACCGTCATCTACGGCAGCCGCAGCGGCGACGGCCAGGCCTGGACCACCCCCATCCGTATCAGCGGCAATCCCACCGGCAAGGCCCAGGGCGACCTGGGCCGGGGCACGGGCGCCATGCGCCCGGTCCTGGCCAGCTTCGGCGGGCGGCTCGCCGCCGCCTGGCTGGACAAGCGGGATTTCCTCTCCGGCTATGACGTCTACGCCGCCCTGAGCGACGACGGCGGCGCCCGCTTCGCCAAGGACAGCAAGGCCCAGGACAGTTTCGGCGACGCCATCGCCCAGTGGCACGTGGCGGCAGCGGGCAATAAGCGGGGGGATCTGATGATCGCTTTCGATGACGAGCGGGATGGCACGGCGGATATCTGGCTGACGCCCCTCAGCCGGACCGGCTACGGCGAGAACACCACCCTGCCGGCGGCTTCCGGCCCCGGCCGGCAAACCGATCCGGCCATCGCCCTGGACGAGGCGGGCAATCTGCATCTGGCCTGGCTCGATCAGGGCGGGGAAGGCACAACCCGGCTGCGCTACACGGTCTGGCCGTTGCAAAAATAGCCCACGCCGTGCTCAAGCCGGCACCCTGCCCCAGGCCGCGAACAAGGGATCGGCAAAGGCACGCTGATCAACGTATTTGTCGTCCTCCGGGCGCTTCATGCCGCGCAGGGTTTCCGTTTCCAGGTCCACGAATCCGGCCCCCCTCATCAGGGTTGTCACCATGCCGAGACGCTCGAAGGGGTGCAGTTCACTCCAGACGCGGATGGCCTTGGTGGGAAACCAGCGGTCGGAAAAGGTCACCACGCACGTCCCGCCCGGTTTCAGCACCCGGCGCGCCTCCGCCATCACTTCCCTGGGGCGCAGCAGATATTCGATGGACGCGGTGCAGATGACCAGATCGAAAACACCACCCGCCCAGGGCAGCTCCGCGCGTTCGTTGAGATCCTTCACCACGCGTTCATCGAGCCGGGAATTGGCGGCGAGTTCGTCCCGATTCATGCCCAGGCCGGCCAGGTGCGTAGCAAACGGCATTTCCGGAAGATGGGAAACCCAACTGCTCATCAGGTCCAACACCCTTAGGCCGGGGGCCAGGAAGCGGTGGTAAAGCCCGGAAATTTCCCGACGGCAGGCCGCGTCCAGATGGTGCGTGAAACGGGGCTGCTGGTAGAAACCGGCATCGCCCGCCTCGTCCTGGCGAGCAAAACCGTCCAGTTGGAAATAGGCGACGGCGGAATCAGCCGGGGGCCGTTGCAGGCCGGGGCCGTCGAACACGTCCTGCATGCGGAAGCCGGGGGCGGGTTCCTGTTCCGTCAGACCCAGCTCCAGGCGCACCTCGCTACCGGCCAGGGGATGGTTCGGGTCCACCCGAATCAGGTCATTTTCCGCCGCCAGAAGCCGCACGGGCCGCAGATCCCTGGGCCCCTGGGCCAGATCGGCGAAGGCCATGCGGGGATAGAAACGGCCGGGAACCGGCGCGACGCGCATGCGGAAATGACTGGCGGGAAGTTCAAGCGGAGCCAGCCCCGCGGGCTGTATCCAGGGTTTGGCGGCGAGAGCCGCCTCACCTTCGCGGCGGGCCGACTCGGCGGCCTTGGCCCAACGGCCGTCGGCCAGGAAAGCGTTGTCGGGAAGGATCAGTCGATCGCGGTGGCCGCCCGCATCGCTGCGCCAGAGCAGACGAGCTTCCAGCGCGGCCATGGCATGCGCCGGTCAGTTTTCCAGGCGATATTCCACGTAAGCCCGGTCGCGCTGCTGGCGCACCCAGTCCTCGAACGCCTCTTCCGACTTGCGCTCCCGGATCGTCCGGCGCGCTTCCAGACGTTTGCGTTCCTGGGTCACGTCCTGGTCCCGGCGTTCCAGCACCTGGATCAGGTGCCAGCCGAAGGGGGACTGGACCGGGGTGGAGACTTCGTTGGGCTTGAGGCTGTCCATCATGCGTTCGAACTCGGGCACGGTATCGCCCGGGTTGAGCCAGCTCAGCTCGCCGCCCTTGCTGGCGGACAGGTCGTCGGAATGGAGTTTGGCCAGTTCGGCGAAATCGGCGCCGTTCTCGATGCGCTCCTTGAGCTGCATCAACCGGTTTTTCGCATCGGCATCGGCCACCACTTCGTTGGTTTTCACCAGGATATGACGGGCGTGGGTCTGCTTGACCACCATCTGGACGTTCTTGCCGCGCTTGTCCAGGAGCTTGAGGATGTGAAAACCGTTGCCGCTCTTGAGCACCGACGACACATCGCCGGGCTTCATGTCCACCAGCGCCGTGGAGAACAGGCTGGGCAACTGAGCCTCTCCGCGCCAACCCATGGTGCCGCCCTGGAGGGCGTTCTGGGTGTCGGAGTAGGCCGCGGAAATCTGGGTGAAATCGGCGCCGGCCTTCAGTTCCGCCAGGGCCTTCTCCGCCTTGGCCCGCAGTTCGGCCAGCTTTTCCGGACTGGCGCCCTCGGGGGTGAGCACCAGAATATGGGCCAGTTTGTACTCGTCCTGCTGGCTGGCGGTCTGGGACGGGTTGGCGAGGAAATTGTCGATTTCCGCGTCGGTCACCACCAGCTTGTTGTCCACCTCCCGTTCTTTCAGGCGGCTGATGGTCATCTCGGAACGGATCTGCTCGCGGAAGGATTTGAAGTCGATGCCATCCGCTTCCAGCGCCTTGCGGAAGGCCTCCGGGCTCAGGTTGTTGCCCTGGGCGATGCGGGCGATGGCCCGGTCCAGGATCAGCCCCTCGAAGCGGATATGGGTGTCTTCCGCAACCTGCATGAGCACCTTCTCCGTGATCATGCGTTCCAGCAATTGCTTCTCCAGCAGCCGGCGCGGCGGCAGCGGCGTCTTCTGGCCCGCGATCTGGCGCAGGGCCTGTTCCACCCGGCTGGTCATTTCGAACTCGGTGATGACCGTGTTGTTCACCACCGCCACGATGCGGTCGACCTCCACGGGAGCGGCCATCAGCGGCGCCTGACTGACGAGGATCAGGCAAGTCGCCAGGCAGGAAAGTCTATTGAGGAAGGTCGAATTCATCGCTTTTCGCATAGCCGGAAATACTCCGTTTCAGCACATCCAGGGGATTGGGGCCGAGCTTGGTGAGGCCGCGCAGTTCCAACTGCAGGAAGATCGCGTTGGTGGCGGTGTTATCGGTGGTGGCCAACTGTTGCACGACGCCGCGCAAGGACCAGCAACCGGCGTTGTATTCGAGTCCGGCCAGACCTTCCACCATGCGGCTGTCCTTGAACGAATAGTTGAGCCGGCCGACGCCGTACCATTTGGGCGCCAGGGGCCATTGGGCGGAGAGATCAATCTGGTTGATGCCGGTCGCCGAGGTGACCGAATCATTGGTGTAACGGTAATCGGCGTTGAACACCTTGCCCGGACCATCCCGGTAGGCGCCGCCGAAATTGGCCTTCATCAGGTCGCCGCCGTCGGCGCTGACCTGGACGCCCGCGTTGAGCCGCCACTTGGGCGTGATCTGGCCGCTGACCCGGGCGATGATGTCGGTGGTATTGACGCCCTGTTGGTTCGTGCTCGGGATCAGTCCGACACGCTGGTCAGAAAAATAATAGCGCTGGCCGAAGGTGACCTGCATGCGCTCCACGCCCGTTGTCCAATCCAAAAAACGGGACGTCAGCGCCAGGGTGACCTGGTTGGCGTTGTTGATCCGGTCGACGCCGGCGAACTGGTTCTCGGTGAACAACTGGTCCATCGAGAGTTCGCCCAGCGAGCTGTCGAATACGGGAATGCGGTCCTGGTTCTTGTAGGGGATGTAGACATAGAACGCCCGAGGTTCCAGGGTCTGGATGTAATCCCGTCCCATGAAGGTCCAGTCCCGTTCCATGAGCAGGTTGGCGTCCAGGCTGAACATGGGCAGGCTGCGGGTGACATCGTCATAGCCGCCAGCGGGATTAACCGTCGCCACGCTATCGAGCCCATTCCGGGTCGAATCATCCAACGCATAGCGAGTTAGATACCAACCCAGACGCGGGGTCACTGTTGAATACGGAGTCTGGAAGGGGAAGGTCAGACTGGGCTGGGCGTGGAAGCGCGAGCCCTGGACTCGGCTATTCAACGCGTGATTGTAGTAAACGTATTCGCCCGTGAAATTGAACTGGGCGTTCTCATAACCCGGAAAATGGTCCTTGAAGGCGGTGAGGGAAAGCTGCGGCAGGCGCTGATAGGGCTCGACAATGGATTGGGCCGGATCCTGCAAAGTCTGGAAACGCTGGACGAGTCCGTTGGCCTTCCACCAACCGCCATCGTAGGCCAGGCTGGCCTTTTGCGGCAAGTTCACGCGGGACGTCTGATTCACCAGACTGGACAAGTCCGAGAAATACGCATCATCGGATACCTGTTCGTATTCCACCATGCCCGACCACTGGCCATTGAACCTGTGGCTGTGCTTTAAGAACGCATGAAAACGATTGCGGTCCGCCACCTGATCGTTGGGCAACAGCGCCAGATTCATTTCGCCGGCATAGTTTTCTTCCAGGTAACGGAACTCACCACCCAACTGAAAACCCCGCTTGGACATCACGCGCGGCATGAGGGTGGCATCCCGGTTCGGCGCGATATTCCAGTACCAAGGCGCGAGAAGTTCCAAGCCGCGTTCGTTGGAAGCGCCGTAGGTGGGAGCCAGGAAGCCAGACTTGCGCTTGTCGTCCAGAGAAAAATCCATCCAGGGGAGATACAGGATGGGCACGTCCATGTACTCCACGCGGACCTGGCGCGCCGCCCCGAGGCTGCTCACGTAATCCAGATCCAGGTCCTCGGTCTTGAGCAGCCAATCCTGATTTCCGACCGGACAGGAGGTATAGAGGGCATCCTCCATTGCGTACTTGTCGACCCCGGCGAAGGTCAGGGTCTTGGCCTCGCCGCGTGCCAGCTTGCCATCCCCGCTGTAAATCTCGAAACGCACGTCCCGCATGTCGCCCAGGCGGGAGGTGAGCTTGAGCTTCAGGACGCTCCCCTCGATGCGATCCCGATCCCGCCTCAGCAGGATGTGGCCCCGAGCTTCGGCTTCGTCAGCGGATTTGTCGTAGCGCAACCAATCCGCTTCCAGCTGCTCCCGGAGGTTGCGCATGACCACCTTGCCCTCCGCCACCAGCTCTTTCTCGGTGTGCCCCTCGATCCGGTCCGCCTCGACGTGGTTCGGACCCGGGGCTGGTTGCGCTTTTGGCGACAGCCGGGAAAGCTGGCCGGCCGATTTAAGGGAAAGCGACGAGTCGGCGGAGGAGTTTTCCGCATAAACCTGGGCGTAGGCCGCCGCGAGGCACACGGAGAGGATCAGGCGCGCGAAGGGTGGCACGGCGGGCTGCATGGGCGGGTGTTAGAATTCGAGCGCTTTTTTTGACCGACGGATTATAGCTTTGGAACGCCTCGCCCGTTTGCGGGAATGGACACAAACCGTCCTGCCCGATCCGCTCCTCTCCCTGGAACCCGCCTCCGCCGACGCCAGC
>SXGU01176225.1_pt1 | contig 12260 bp, 16 predicted proteins | sample 3174531 | NCBI WGS metagenome assembly SXGU01 (sample SAMN11356863, study PRJNA531348) | freshwater metagenome | isolation source: freshwater sample F1-140 | place: China: Fuxian Lake, Yuxi | collected 2017-12-25
AAACGAGCAGATGAAGGCGATTCAAAAAGAGCTTGGCGAGGGTGAAGACGGCAAGGACGAAATCGGCGAATTAGAAGCTAAAATCAGCAAATTAAAGCTATCCAAAGAGGCCAAGGAAAAAGTGGCGAGCGAAATCAAAAAAATGCGGACGATGAGCGCGATGTCGGCGGAAGCGTCGGTAATCCGCAATTATCTGGATTGGATTATCACCCTGCCATGGAAAAAACCAACGCGGGTGATTAGCGACCTTAAAAACGCGCAGAAAATATTAGATACTGACCATTACGGGCTGGAAAAAGTGAAAGAGCGCACGCTGGAATATCTGGCGGTGCAGCAGCGCACCAAGCAAGTAAAAGGGCAGGTTTTGTGCATCGTTGGGCCTCCGGGGGTGGGGAAAACCTCGCTGGCAAAATCCATCGCGCGGGCAACAGGGCGCAATTTCGTGCGTATTTCGCTTGGCGGTGTTCGTGATGAGGCGGAAATTCGTGGTCACAGGCGCACCTATATCGGCTCAATGCCGGGGAAAATCATTCAATCAATGAAAAAAGCTAAATCCAGCAATCCGCTGTTTTTGCTGGATGAGATTGACAAAATGGGTTCGGACTCTCGCGGCGACCCAGCGGCGGCCTTGCTGGAGGTGTTAGATCCCGAACAAAATAAAACCTTCAACGATCACTATCTGGAGCTTGATTATGATTTGTCGGATGTGATGTTTGTGGCAACGGCAAATTCTATGAATATGCCGCGTCCGTTGCTTGATAGGTTGGAAATTATCCGCATTCCAGGGTACACTGAGGATGAAAAGGTAAATATCGCCAAGCAATATCTTATCCCGAAAATGATTAAGGCGCATGGGCTTAAAAAAGGCGAATGGTCAGTGTCGGATGAGGCTCTGCGCGAGACAATACGCTATTATACGCGGGAGTCTGGTGTGCGAAATCTGGAGCGCGAAATCGCCAATATGACGCGCAAAGCGGTGAAGGATATTTTGCTAAAAAGCAAGAGCGCGGTGAAGGTTACGGCGAGCAATCTCGGCAAATTTGCGGGCGTAAAACGCTATGCTTACGGCGAGGCGGAAAAATCTGACTTGGTGGGCATGGTGACAGGTCTCGCATGGACAGAAGTTGGCGGCGATTTGCTGGTTATTGAGGCAGTTACCATGATTGGCAAGGGCAAAGTTTCCATCACAGGCAAGCTGGGTGATGTGATGCAGGAATCGGCGCAGGCGGCAATGTCCTATGTGCGCTCGCGTTCGCTGGATTTTGGCATTATTCCACCAATTTTCCAAACCAAGGACATCCATATCCATGTTCCCGAAGGAGCAACGCCAAAAGATGGTCCTTCGGCGGGGATTGCCATGACCACCGCCATTGTTTCGGTGCTGACGGGAATTCCTGTTCGCAAAAATGTGGCGATGACTGGCGAAGTGACGCTGCGCGGGCGGGTGCTAGCGATTGGCGGGCTGAAAGAAAAGTTGCTGGCGGCTCTGCGCGGCGGGATTACCACGGTTCTTATTCCATTTGAGAATGTGAAAGACCTTGAAGAAATCCCAGAAAATGTGAAAAAAGAGCTGAAAATTATCCCTGTTCACACAGTGGACGAGGTTCTGCGCGAAGCTTTGCTGCTCGCTCCCGTCCCTGTGGAGTGGAGCGACCCGAAGGCAAATCTGTCAATACTACCACAAATCAGCGATGGTATAGCCGACAGCGCGTCTATGGTTAAGCATTAAGCCTCTGTTAGAGTGGACTTCTAAAACCTCGTCATTGCGAACGAAGTGAAGCAATCCAGCTCTTTGGATTGGTTAATCTTTCTGGATTGCTTTGTCGCTGGGCTCCGCGCAATGACGCAAAATGAATTTCTGGGCAGAGAACCTAGAACCTGTTAGATTATCCCCCTTTATCCATTGCAAATTTGCTCTGGCTTCGCTAGTCTCATTTCTGTTGGCAACTAGAACATGGCAATACTATGATTATTATACAGAAATCCGCTGAAACCAAGCTGATGGAGCTGCTCTCTGTCATCCGCGATCCCGCTGGTTGGATGGCGGTTCATTTTCGCCTCAACGCTTTGTTGGAGCAATATAAAAACGAATATCAGCTAAAAATCGCCATTAATTTGATTCATGACATGCTGAAGGGTTATGAGGGCGGCATTTATCAAATGCTTGATGGCAGCCTGATTGTCATCTGCGCGGAACTGGAAAAAACTATCCTTAGCAAGCTGATTTTCCAACTGCGCTATTTATATATGGATGACCCGCTGTCTTACCTCGATAATGGCGAGGAAAATCAAGATTTCTGCACGATTTATGACCTACGAGTTAGCTGGCAAGAATTTATGGATATGTGTGGGCGGCGCATGGCGGTTTTGGTGCGAAAATCATCCGCGCAAGAACGCCCAGAACGGAGTATTGCGTCCGCAGCGACGGCTGGCTCGCCTTTCAGCGCATCGCGCTTAGCAAGCGTCGAGCGCGATTTGGAAAGGGTTGATATACAACGAGTTATTCGCCGTCAACCTGTGTGCGTTGTAATGCCTGACATGAAAATGCGGAAGGTGTTTGACGAAATGTATCTGCATATTTCGCATCTTCGGCAAATGCTGAAAATGGATGTTGATTTCCTCAGCAATCGCTGGCTGTTCAAATATTTAACCCAAACGCTTGATTTTCGGATGCTGGAGATGATTAGGCAAAATGTCGGCAAATATCTGGAAGCCCCTGTCAGCCTGAATCTTAATGTTGAAACCTTGCTTTCCAGCAAATTTGCCGATTTTGATGCCAGCCTCAAGCCATCAAGCAAGGTTGGAGTGGTTATTGAAATTCCTGTTATTGATGTTTTTGCTGACATGCACGCCTTTCATCTAGCGCGGCGCGATGCCCAGCGGCTCGGCTATCGCATCTGCCTTGACGGCGTTACGATTGAAAGTTTTCTGCTCATCGACCGTGAAAAACTTGGTGTGGACTTAGTAAAAGTGCAATGGAATTCTGACGCAGAGGATGATTTAACCAGCAAAACCAACCTCGCCATGGCATCAGCCGTCAGCAGCTTTGGCACAAACCGCGTTATTCTTTGTCGTTGCGATAATAAGCAAGCTGTGCAATATGGGCAAGCTCTTGGCATTTCCTTGTTCCAAGGGCGATATATTGATAGCATATTGCATCCAGAGGCTAAATCGGAGAACTGATAAGATAACATGCTGTATCTAACGCGCAAAATTGGTGAATCAATCATCATCAATAATAATATTGAACTGACCGTGATGGAAGTGCGCGGCAAGACGGTTAAGCTCGGCTTTCAATTCCCTAAAGAAGCCAGCATCCTACGCAAAGAGCTACACGAAAAAATTCATGAACAAAATATCGCGGCGGCAACTGGCGATAGCAGCTTGCTCGACGATGCCGAATTCACCATAGCCGAATTTAATATTGATAATTCTGGTGGGGGTGATGGGCAGTAACGACGGAAAAGTCTTCGATAAAAACAAGCTCGCCGTTGCATTGCAATATGAGCGCGATGTCAGCTCTGCCCCGATTGTCTCTGCCAAGGGCAAGGGCTATATCGCACAACAAATTATTGACCTCGCTAGAGCAAATAATATTGAAATCCGCGAGGATAAAGACCTTGCAACCATGCTGGAAAAATTGGATATTAACACGCCAATCCCGCTAGAGGCTTATGCGGCAGTGGCGGAAATTCTAGCCTATGTCTATAAAGCCAACGACAAAGCAAAAAGGAATTTGACATGAGCGATGCGAAGAATCTTTTTACTAGCATTGAAAAATTCGTGAGCGATAGCCGCAGCTTGCTAAGCGATGGTGCAAGCGTGGAAATGGCAGGGCTGGACAGGCAGGTGCAAGCTCTGTGCGAGCAAGTATTGCAACTGTCTGGCGATGACCGCGAAAAATATGCTGATTTGCTGCAAAGCCTGCTTGACGAATTAACCGCTCTTGGCGGAGATTTGCTAAAACAACGCGACGCTCTGGCGCATGAAATCCGCTATCTTTCCAGCCATAAAAAAGCAAGCGTTGCTTATAAAACCAGCGATGCGGTGGACGGATTTGCCAATAAGAAAAATGCGGAGTAAATATGGACACTATTGACCCAATTAGTTTTATATTTTCTTCGGTTTTTGTGCTTGGCTTGCTTGGTTTGTTTGCGGTTGTGCTTAAACATTTTTCACAAAAATCATTCCTGCAAAAATATCAGCAAGCTGGCAGATTATCCGTCGTGGAAACGCGCTATATTGATGCCAAGGCGAAATTGGTGCTGATAAAGCGCGATAGCGTTGAGCATTTGCTGATGATAAATGATGGCAAAGCGACCATAATAGAAGCGGAGATTAAGCATGAACATAATTAATAGCTTGTCATGCCAGCGAAGGCTGGCATCCATGCCTAACAAAGTGCGTTGTGCCAATTGGTTGGCATGGATACCGCCCTGCGGCGGTATGACAGTAATAATGTTGATTTTCGCAATTATTGGAACTTTTTTTCTTTTTTCTGGTGACGCCTTCGCGCAGTCGTTAAATATTGACCTCGGGCAGAAAACTGGTGGCACAGCAACCGCGAAAATGATTCAGCTAGTGGTGTTGCTCACTGTTCTTTCCCTCGCGCCGTCCATCCTCATTATGATGACATCGTTCATGCGGATTGTCATTGTGCTGTCGTTCCTCCGCTCGGCACTCGGCTTGCAGCAAACACCGCCCAACCAAGTGCTGATTTCACTCGCGCTGTTTATGACTGCCTTTATCATGCAGCCCGCCTTTGAAAAATCCTATAATGACGGCGTTAAGCCGCTTCTGGAGGAAAAAATCAAGGAAGAACAAGCGTTAGAGCTAATCGGCGCACCGTTTCATGAATTCATGATAAAACATGTGCGGCAAAAGGATTTGGAACTTTTTGTCAGCATGACACCCGACATCAAAATTGATACGCCAGAGGCAACGCCATATCGCGTGTTAATTCCCGCCTTTATGATTAGCGAGCTGAAACGCTCTTTTGAAATCGGGTTTTTGATATTTATTCCCTTTGTGGTGATTGATATGCTGGTTGCCTCCATCCTCATGGCGATGGGGATGATGATGCTGCCGCCAGTGATGATTTCCCTGCCTTTTAAGCTTATTTTCTTTGTGCTGGTGGATGGTTGGTATATGGTGTGCGGAAGCCTTATTAAAAGTTTTGGAACTGTATGATAGAGCTACTATTCACCCTAATAAGCCTGATGGTTTTTGCGGTTTTTATCGCTTTCGCCCTGTGGTTTGGCGCGGCTTTGCTGGTGGTTATCTTTATCAGCGGTGCATTTTTTGCGGTTTATTTCGTGTTGCGCGGCTATTATTTACGCTGGAAATATGGCAATATGATGAATAGCCACCCACAAAATCAATATAGCGAAACCGTCACCAAAACCACAATTATAGACGCAGAATATAAAGATATTTCGGAGAAGTAACGCCTTATTGCAAAACATGGCGATTTTTTGTACAATGTCCACTGTAGGAGATAAATATGCAGCAAATACAAATAAATTTACCAGAAAATATCATTGCCAGCATGAATGCGGCTGTAGAGTCTGGTTCTTATAGCTCACCAAGCGAATTTGCCTGTGTGGCGATAGAAAGAATGTGCCTTAGTCGCAAAGTGGCTTTGGAAGAATTGCGAGCTTTATGCCAAGCAGGTATTGATAGCGGTGTTTCTCTGTATAGTTCTATAGATGAAATAATAACAGAAGCAAAACGCCGAAAATCAGAAGGCAATGCTTAAAAATGGCATTTCATAGAATATTATATTCAGAACAAGCTGCGGAAGATTTAATTGATATTTGGTCGTATTTGGACGAGCTTAACACTAATGCGGCGAATAAAATAATAGAGCAAATAAAGTGTGAATGTGTAAAGCTTTCAAATTTCCCCATGCTTGGACAAGAAAGAGAAGATATTATAAAAGGTATCCGCCATTTGCCAGTATTTTCGTATATAGTTTTTTACCGAATTATGGACGATTACATTGAAATTATCCGCGTTGTTCATAGCGCACGCTACTTACCAGAAATTTTGTAAATTAGGTGTATAAAAAAATGACTAAAAAACTTTTCGGGACAGATGGAATAAGGGGAACGGCGAACCAGCACCCGATGACGGCGGAAATCGCGCTGAAAGTTGGTATGGCGGCGGGGCAACAGTTCCTGCGCGGGACGCATCGTCACCGCGTGGTGATCGCCAAGGACACGCGGCTTTCTGGCTATTTGCTTGAACCCGCTCTGACCGCTGGTTTTATCGCGGTGGGGATGGATGTGGTGCTGGTTGGGCCGATGCCGACACCTGCGGTGGCTATGTTGGTAAAAAGTTTGCGAGCTGACCTTGGGGTGATGATTTCCGCCTCGCATAACCCATATCAGGATAATGGCATAAAATTTTTCGCACCAGATGGCTATAAGCTGTCGGACGCGGTGGAAAAAAAGATTGAAAAACTGGTGGCGGATGACCATTTTGAAGCCCGCGCAACGCCAAATCGGCTGGGACGCGCTAAACGCTTGGATGACGCGGCAGGGCGATATATTGAATTTGCCAAGGCGACTTTCCCAAAACATTTGACGCTGGACGGCATGAAAATTGTGGTGGACTGCGCGAACGGCGCGGCGTATCAGGTTGCACCGACCATCCTGCGCGAGCTTGGCGCGGAAGTGGTGGCGATTGGCGTTGCGCCTGATGGTTTTAATATCAATGAAAATTGTGGCTCAACCGCGCCCGAACAACTTTGCGAAACGGTGGTGCGCGAGGGTGCGGATATAGGCATTGCGCTGGACGGCGACGCTGACCGCATTCTCGTTTGTGATGAAAAAGGGATAATCGCTGATGGCGACCAGCTAATGGCGATGATCGCCACCCATTGCCACAAGGCGGGAACGCTTCGCGGCGGCGGCGTAGTTGCCACGCAAATGTCCAATATGGGGCTGGAGCTATATCTGGCTGGGCTTGGGCTGACGCTCGCCCGCACCAATGTTGGCGATAGATATGTGGTGGAACACATGCGCGAACAGGGCTTTAACCTTGGCGGCGAGCAGTCTGGGCATATCATCATGAGCGACTATGCAACAACTGGCGACGGCATCATTGCGGGCTTGCAAATCCTTGCTTTCCTGCGCGGTGTTGGCGGCAAATTCAGCGAACATAGCCAGCTATTTGCGCCACTGCCACAGCTGCTTCGCAATGTGCGCTATAGCGGGAAATCACCGCTGAATAGTGAGTCTGTGCAGGACGAAATCCGCAAAGCCAGCGACAAACTGGCAAAAAACGGGCGATTATTCGTGCGGGAATCAGGAACAGAGCCGCTAATCCGCATCATGGCGGAGGGCAAAGATGCCAAGGAAATCTCTCGCATTACGGAGGAACTCGCAAAAATAGTTAGCAATAAATTAGTGTCATGAAAAAAGCCCTTTTTGTAATTTTTGCCATTTGTTTTGCTTTGTTTTTTCTATTATTTTCTAGCATTTCTGGCATTCCTGCCGAGATGCCAAAAGAAGCTATCCATATTAAAACCGCCAGCGGCGAACAAAAATTTATCGTTGAAATAGCCACCACTGGGCAGCAGCAAGAACAAGGGCTGATGGGGCGGACGGCTCTCGCCGATGATGCAGGGATGCTGTTTATTTTCCCTGACGAGCGCGAAATTAAAATGTGGATGAAAAACACGCTGATTCCGCTGGATATGCTGTTTATAGACAGCCACGGAAAAATCATTTATATTGCAAGGAACACTGCGCCGAATTCGCTGAACATTATCAGCGCAGGAACGGCAAAGTCACGCGCCGTTCTCGAAATAAAAGGCGGTACGGCGAAAAAACAACAAATTGAAATAGGCGATATAGTTTTACACAAGGTTTTTGAATGATTTTTCTTCCTACATTGTCATTGCTGCAAACTGGATTGCTTCGGCTATGCCTCGTAGTGGCGATAGCTGTTGCAGCGCAATCTCCATCCATAGCCGCTGAAACCAAGCCAAAACTCATAAAGCCCAACAAAGTTTTTGTTGCTGATACTGCAACACCAATTTCCTATAAGCGCACAAATATTGCCATTATCCGCGGGAAAGCAGAAAAAATGCCGTGGCAGGCAAGCGCGGAAAAGCTAGTGCTGAACACCGAAATCCGCGACGGAATGAGCCTATATAATCAAAATGGTTGGTTCAACCTCAGCAGCTACGCCGAAAATTCTGGGGTTATGCTGGCGTTTTCAACTGCTGACCAATACCCGATTAGCCACATGGAACAATATGCCCCGACGGATATTCTGTTTATTGATAAACAAGGAAAAATAACGCAAATCGCGCCGAATATCCTGCTTTCGGAATTAGAGCAAGACATCGTTCCCGCCGCGCCTGTCCTCGCCTTTTTATTCATGAAAGGTGGTGCATGCAAAGAGCTTTCCATAAATGCTGGCGACGAGATAGAATATGAACTATTCAAAAAACCGCCCGCAATTATAAACGCGCCAACAGAAGCATCTGAAAAATAGATATTTTCACGCTGTCACAAAAACTTCACAAAACTTTTATTGAATAAATTAACCACCATACATAATCTAATCAAGGTTATTTAATAATTATTTAACAGGAGAAAAAACATGGCTGGTTCTTTATGGGATGCTATAAGACTTAATACGAACAATACTGGTGAAACTGCTGATATTGATATTGAAAATTCATCTGAGATTAATAAAATATCTAATCAACAATCAGACAAAATGGTAGCAGCACTTAATAAGTTTAGGGAAGTAACGAATTCTGGAATATTCGGAATGCTTGGCGATGACATTGCAAATAGTGCTGTTCCACAAAAAAACGCCCTCATACAAAGTGAGTTAAAAACTACCCTAATAAAGGACTATATAGGTCTTGAGGAAAAAGCAATAGGTGTTGATTTCTTGTCTGGTTGGCACATATCACCAGAAAAATATGGAAAGATAGCAGTTAATCCGCAAAATGTTGATGCGTTAATAGCAGCTTTAGAGCATGCAGCAACCAATGGTGAAGCCAAGAAAAAATCCTTTTCAGATAATGGTATTAATGTCAACGCAAACGATATTATGGCACAAGTAGAACTAACTATGAGGAACACATTGAAGAAAGATTTAGCTGGAATTACTGGCAAATAATATTCATAATGGTAGCATGACCATTCATAAAGATATTTTGCTTTCGGTGATTGCTCCTTGCTATAACGAGGAGGAATCGATTGGCGAGTTCATCACCCGCACGGTGGCGGTGCTAGAGGCTAGTTTTAGCAATTATGAATTGCTGCTGGTTGATGACGGTTCAAAAGACAAAACAGTGGAGAAAATCGCCGAGTTTCAGCGCAAAAATTCCAACATCCGCCTTATTCGCTTTTCGCGCAATTTCGGCAAGGAAGCGGCGGTGACGGCAGGGCTGGAGCATTCCACAGGTGAAATCGTGGTGATGCTTGATGCCGATTTGCAAGACCCACCTGCCCTTATTCCCCAGCTTTTGGCGCGGCTTGACGAAGGCTATGATATAGTATCAGCGCAGCACACACTGCGGAAAAAGGAAACTTGGCTTAAAAAATCCACCTCCAAATTATTTTATAAACTCGCAAGCAACATGACAGGGCTTACCATCCCCGACACGGTGGGTGATTTCCGCGCCATGCGCCGCAAAGTGGTGGATGCGGTTATCAGCGTGAAGGATAATGTGCGCTATATGAAGATGATTTATGCTTTCGTCGGCTTCCGCAACGCCACGGTTTTATATGAGCGCGACCCGCGCTTTGCTGGCGCTTCTAAATACAACTACCCGCGCCTGATTACCGCCGCTCTCGACGCGATTATTTCCTTTTCCGACAGACCTCTGCGCTATATTTCGCTTTCCTGCGTTGGCATTTCCGCTTTCGCTGTTTTGCTCACTGTTTATGTTATTATCGCCAAATTAATTGCGGGCGACCACGCCTTCATCGCCAATGGTTGGACATCGCTGGTTGTGCTGATTAACACTCTGTTTTGCTTACTTTTTGCCTTCCTCGCGGTTATTTCCGAATATATCAGCCGAATACTGCGCGAAAGCAAACATCGCCCGCTATATTTCGCCGAGGAAATCAAAGGCGGACGCACCGAGTATCCGTTAATTTTAGCGCGTAAATAATCACATGAAAAATACTACCCATTTTGGTTTCAAAACCGTTGAGGAAAAAGAAAAGGCTGGGCTGGTGCGCGGTGTTTTTGATAGCGTTGCCTCGCGCTATGATGTGATGAACGATTTGATGAGTGCTGGGCTGCATCGCCTGTGGAAAAATGAGCTAGTGTCGATGATTTTGCCGCAAGACGGCGATAAAATCCTTGATGTTGCGGGCGGCACTGGCGACATCGCCTTTCGTATAAAAGAAAAAGCAAATTGCCATATCACCGTTTGTGACATTAATCATAACATGCTGCGCGAGGGTAAAGGTCGCGCTTATGATAAAAATATTCTGCACGACATCGACTGGGTGTGCGGCAATGCTGAAAGCCTGCCCCTGCCCGATGCGAGCATGGACGCTTACACCATCGCGTTTGGTATCCGCAATGTAACGCATATTGACAAAGCACTAGCAGAAGCGCACAGAGTGCTTAAAACTGGCGGGCGGTTTTTCTGTCTGGAATTCAGCCATTTGCCAAATGCTCCGCTACAAAAACTCTATGATTTTTATTCCTTCACCGCCATTCCGCAAATAGGCAAGTTGGTGACTGGCGACAAAGATTCCTATCAATATTTGGTGGAAAGCATTCGCAAATTTCCGAAGCAAGAAGATTTCGCAGATATGATACAGGCGGCGGGTTTTGCCGATGTCACCTATAAAAACCTATCGCAGGGCATTGTAGCCATCCACTCTGGGCGGAAATATTAGGTGTTCAGCAAAGACGGATATACCAGCGCGAGCATAAGCGCAATCGCGTAAGCAATGGTTATTCTCATTGGTTTGCCAAATAGTTTAGACGCTAACAACAAGGCAATATAAACGCCAGCAAACAACAAAACGAACTTAGGAAACGCCGCCGCACCAACGCAAACCCCAGCCATGGTCATAAGCTCTGCTTCCTTCGGTAAGCGGTAAATATGCCCATCTTTTACAATTTTTTTGCGCCAAATTAACGCGCCAAGAATTAAGCCAAATAAACCGCCCTGCACAAAACCAAACAGCGAATGATCAAGCAGCACCCGCAGCAACATCCCCGCAACCAAAACGCAAGCTATAATCTTCCCCATTATAATATTTTCATTCACCTGAATAGCCGCCAAAATAACCAGAAAAGTGCCAATGGTGAGCAGCAAAACCGCGCTGTCGCTGAAATTATATTGTAGAAAAACCAACACAAACAGCGCGGCAACCACAATTTCGGTCACCGTATGCGAAATCGGATAGGAAGTGCCGCAATAGCGACAACGATGGCGCAGCCACAATGCGGAAAACACAGGAAATAAATCCTTCGGTTGCAGAGGCGCGGCGCACGACCCGCAATATGGCGCATCACCCAGCAGCGACTTTCCGCGTGGCAAACGATGAATCAGCGAGCAAGCATAATTCCCCGCCGCCAGCCCGCAAACCATCGCCCAAATCACCCCACACCAAATATATGCGGTCTGTATTCCCTCAACGCCTGCGAACATTTTTTAGCCCTTCATAAAAAAATAAGCACTCATTGAAAACCCGATTAGGCTAACCAATATGCGGATATGCGCTGGTGAGATTTTCAGTGCCAACCGCGCCCCAACGAAGCCACCAACAACACCACCCGCCACCATAATCGCCGCTAAATTCCATATCACCGCGCCCGACAGCGCGAATATCAACACAGTCGCCGCATTGATAAACGCCGCCAGCAACACTTTAAGCGCGTTCATCTGGTGAATATCGCGCATCCCCATAAGTTGCAGCATGGCGAGCATCAATATACCAATTCCCGCGCCAAAATATCCACCATAAAATGCAATAAACAACTGAATAAATGCCGCAATCCCGCGATGTTCTTTGCTGGCGGGAAAGCGCGAATGCAGCCACGCCACGCCATATTTGCCAAAGGTAAAAATAAGTGAGGCAACCAGCAACAACCACGGAACAAGCCATGAAAACAGCTGTTCAGGCGTGTTTAGCAAGGTGAGCGACCCCGCCGCCCCACCAATGATGCAGATGAGGAAAAGCAGCGGCGTGGCTGCCCCCTCCCCCCTTGAGGGGGAGGGTTGGGGTGGGGGGTGTTTTAGGCTTAAGGTTTGCGGCTTA
>SXGU01326308.1_pt1 | contig 12260 bp, 8 predicted proteins | sample 3174531 | NCBI WGS metagenome assembly SXGU01 (sample SAMN11356863, study PRJNA531348) | freshwater metagenome | isolation source: freshwater sample F1-140 | place: China: Fuxian Lake, Yuxi | collected 2017-12-25
AGTCGGGCTGATAGGATTTGAACCTACGACCTCTTGGTCCCGAAGCAACCCGACTCGATGCCGCCGATATACCTGAAGGTCTGAGATTCCAAGCACTTTAACACCGCATCGGGTGAGATGCAAGGGCAGCAATTCCGAGCAAACACAAGCAGGTTATCGCAGTACCGAGTACCCAAATCCAGTACAGAACCAGTACAAGCAGAGCCCGGCCAGTCGCTCATGACTGGCTCAGCGATTGAGGGCATTTCACCGCATCAGCGCGCCTTACATCAAGCGCATTGTATGCTGGATAGATATCGGTTCAGTGGTTGGTGTAGAACACGGTTTGAGTGTACTTGGCCGGCGGATCACGTGATTGACGTGTGATTTATGAGTACTTGATTAGCCCGTCGTCCGGTCTGCTCGATGCCCCGGTCACTACGCTGGCGGGATGGACGAGCCCGCGTGTTTCGGCTGTCGGGAACTCCTCCGGAGTGTCGCCGAACTCGAAGCCCAGGTCGCGGAGTTGCCCGGAGGCTCGACGAGGCCGTGCGCCCCGCAAGCGGCAGCGCGAGCGAAGGGCGCGTTGATGTCCGTGTTGGAGACGTACCGCCGACACGCGAACTCGACGGTCGATCACGTCAGCCATACGTTGCGTTGGTTCGGCAACCTCCTCCTACCCCGCCCCAGGCTCATACCGAACACTTCCCGCCGCGTGGAGACGTGCTATCCGAATCGGCGGCCACTCCGCGGACGCGCCTGGCGACGCGGCGGTGACACAGAGTCAGCGGGCGTGGCGCTCGCGCAATGGCGCTGATACAGTTTGTGGATGACCGGCTGGTCGCCACCGTTGTGCCAATCGGCCCTTTACCTGTCCCCGCGAGGAATTGCCCATGTTCCGCACAGCGTTACTCCTGGCCGCACTGGGACTGACCGGACCGGGTTTGATCGTTCTCTCCCCCCTGTCGGCCCAGCAACCCAAACCGCGAGACACCCTCGAGGGGCACACCGATTTTGTGTTCTCCGTGGCGTTCAGCCCGGACGACAAGACTCTCGCTTCGGGGAGCAAAGACAAGACGATCAAACTCTGGGATGTGAAAACCGGAAAGGAACAACGGACGCTCAAGGGACACGCGTCCTGGGTAGGCTTCGTCGCGTTCAGTCCGGACGGTAAGACGCTGGCCTCGGCGAGCGGGGACTTAACCCTCGGAGAAATCAAGTTGTGGAACGTCGCTACGGGCAACGAGCGGTCGTCTATTGAGGGGCACCCGAGTGCGGTATTGTCCGTGGCGTTCAGTCCCGACGGCACGATTCTGGCCTCTGGGAGTTACGACAAAACGATCAAGCTCTGGAACCCAAAGACCGGCAAGGAACAACTCACACTCAACGGACACACGCGTCCGGTCTCTTCGGTGGCGTTCAGTCCCGACGGCAAGACTCTGGCCTCTGCGAGTCACGACAAGACGATCAAGCTCTGGGACGTGAAAAGCGGGAATGAACAACTCACACTCAACGGGCACACCGATTTGGTGGCATCCGTGGCGTTCAGCCCCGACGGTAAGACTCTGGCCTCGGCGAGTCAGGACAAAACGATTCGGCTATGGGACATCAAGACCGGCAAGGAACTGGCGACGCTCAAGGGACACGCGCACTCCGTGTTCTCGGTGGCGTTCAGTTCGGACGGCAAGAACCTCGCCTCGGGGGGCGTTGACAAGATGATCAAGCTGTGGGACGTGCCGAGCGGTAAGGAACAAATCACGCTCGACGGACACAAACAGTCCGTGTTCTCGGTGGCGTTCAGTTCGGACGGCAAGGGCCTTGCCTCGGCGAGCGGGGACAACACGATTAAGTTTTGGGACGTGGCAACCAAACTAAAATGAGCCCAGCCGCTGGACGGAGATCGTCTTCACCCTTTGAGGCACGCAATGAACTGACCGAAGCGAAGCAAGTTGCGGCGATGGGGAGAAGCCGACGACCGAGCAGTTGCTGGACTGGCTCCCGATCGCTGGTTGCTGAATCGAACGCGGAACACGTCTATTGCACCCGCGACGGTGGGATAAACCCGCACCAAAGAAAAATCCCTCGCGCCGAATGATCCACCGCGATCGGCCGACGGCACCTTGTGCCGGGAGGTGATTGTACGCCTGCAGGATCAAGCAACGGCCCGCACCAAAGAATCGGTACGGTTTCGGTGCGGCTAACCACAACCGTGAAGTCGCTCACAGGATTCCGGTGCCGCGCAAGGCGATCACGACCGCCAAGCCGATCAGTAAGGGCGGGGCGACGCGCTTCACCAGATCGATTGGCCGCGTGCCGGTCAGCGACGCGCACATCAGTACCACCGCAGCCACCGGCGACATCGTCCGCCCTGCGGCCGAACCGACCGACACCAGCGCCCCGACCGCGGTCGGATCGAAGCCGAGCGCCACCGCTGGTTCGTGGAAGAACCCGTAGAGGCTCTGCGTACTCGCCATTCCAGACCCGCTGACCGCCGCGAACACCATCGGCACGAACGCCGCGAGCGGTTCCATCAGTCGCGGGAACGTTGCAATTAACCGGCCCAGTTCGATCACCAGCCCGGACTCGCGGATCGCGGCGCCAAAACAGTTCGCGGTCACAATGAGGCTGATGATGTTCGCGAACCCGTATCCGGCACCGTCGAAGAACTGCTTCACGCACTCGCGCGATCGCGACGGGGTGGAGAGCATCGCGACTCCCACACCAATGAGCATCGCGAGGCCGATGAGTCGGCTGCCGTAAGCCGGGTCACGTTGTCCGCCCTTCGGGAGCGCGACCCACGCGTCCGGCACCTCGAACAGGTTGTACGGTGCCGGCAAACCGGACGCGAACAACAACCCCAATGGCACCAGCGGCACCAGCGCCTTCAGCAGATTGATTCGTTCGGGCTGCTCGCCTTCGGCTAGTGCTGGAACCGGCTCAGCAGTCGCTCCTGTCCGGTTGCCGCGTTCCCACCACAGCGTCAGGAGCCACAAAACCACGGCCGATACCGCGAGCTGTGTGAACACGACCGGCGGGAGGTACCGGCGCGCCTGTTCGGTGGTCAATACCCCCGTCTTGTCGAAAACGGTCAACAGTTCCGGTGCGCCTGGGTTGAGCAGTTCGCCACCAACCGACACGCCGAGCAACAGGCACGCGCCAATCGTTGCCATCGAGTACCCGGCGGCGCGCATCAGCGGGATTATGACCGGGCCGAGGCACACCGCGGTGCTCGTCTGACTGATGACCGGGATGTTCACCAGGAACCCGACGGCCACAACACCCGGAACGAGCAGCCAGCGGGCGTACCTGAGCGGCTTCACGAGGAGTAGGACGAGGTGCCGTTCGCAGCCGGTATGTTTGAGAACGTAGGCGAAGCCCATCGCGGTGCAGATCGGGACGACGAACTTCTCGTTCGAGAACGTGCCGAGGAATTCGCGCACGACCGGGGTTATGTCTCCGTTCACGCCGGCGATGACGAGGGCGGCGGCGAACAGTGCGAGCCGCACGTCCGCACCGCGAATCACAGCAAACACGGCGAGGGCGATCAGAACCAATACGAGCAGCGGGATCAGTGCCACGGGTGTTCCTCGGAAGGTGTTGGGGTGAAGAATCGGCTTCGGTCATCGGCCGGGCGATTCACCCGCCACCGCATCCGCCGCACCCACCGCCACACCCACCGCCACCACACCCTCCGCCTCCGCCTCCGTCACCGCCTCCGCCCCCGGAACTCGCACCGCAGCCCGTACCACAACCGCCGCCATCGCTGCCACCTGCAACCGTGTGCGGATACCAGGTCGCCACCGCCGCGAGATCGACCAGCAAGCACCCCGTTAGCGCGGCCGGCCCGAACAGCCCGACCGCTGCCCCGACCGCGTCCGGGGTCGAATCGCTCGTCGGCAGGGCGCTCGTATTCGCACGGAGGCGCTTCAAGACGTACCTGCCGCGCCGCGAGAGACTGCTCATCGACACCGCGAAGGTTACAAGGCCGACAACCGCCGTGACGAGCAGTGTGCCGATGAGAATTCCGACGGGCTTACCGGTTTGGTGGCCGTGCAGGAGTCGCGTACCGCCGAGAAGAATCGCCACCGCCGCGAGCGGTAACACCGCGACAATCCCGGACGCGAACACCCGACTTGCGGAGAGCAAGTAACCCTCGCCCCGAAGTTCCGCGGCGCGGCCGGCGAAGTGGTGACTCACACGTTTCGCGATCTCGGCCAGTGCGACCCGTTCGCGCGCGATCGGCAACCAGCCCATCACTTCGGTTTCGATCTCCGACAGACCCGCCGGCACGGGCGCGTCGGGAACGGCTTCCAGATACTTCCCATCCGCTGAAACGCGAGCCGCGCCGGTCGCCACCAGTCGGGCAATCGCCGCGGTCAGCAACCGGTGACGCCTTCCGGAGAGATACGCCGCGTCCGCCCAGTTGAGCTTGGGTTCGTCGTCGCCAGGTTGTGCCCCCGGCCCGCGGAGCCGGTGTCGCAGCACCAAACCCAGCATGAACGCCGCGAGCAGAAGCGGAACGAGGAACCAGACGAAATCGGTCGCCGTGAGGTTGAAGGGATTCATGGTCGCGTTGCACCCGGTCGCGCACGCCACCACGAGACCGATCGAAGCGAACAGTGCCGTCCGACGGATCGCAGCCTTCGGTATCACCCAGTTGCGGGCCGTGTTCACGCGAACGAAGTGAAGGTCGTCACCGAACCGCACATCGATGGCGGGCCACACGTCGGCCGGCGGGTCTTCGCCGAACGCCTCGCGATAAGACGCCAGCGTGCGAGCGTAGAGATCGTGGAACTTGGTCGATTCGGTTGCGCCGCCGCGGGTCGGGCCGTGGTGCAACGGGCGACCGAGTAGTTCGCCGCACATCCGCTCCCAATACGACCGCGTGTAGGTGAGGTGCAGGTGCCACGCCTGATCGACGTGGTCCGACGGCGTGACCGTGTGGCCGGCGGTCATCGCGAGGAACACGAACCGCTTGTACTCGGTGACGACGCGCTTGGCGAAGTCGAGGCTCCAGCCGTTTTCGTGTGCGAGCCGGGCCTCGAATGTTAGGGCGGGTTCGCCTTCGTCGATGGAGAAGGCGAGGAGGCGGGCGTACAGTTCTGATTCGCTTGAGGTCATCGTGCGTACTCCCTGTTGGGTCCGGGACAGGTGTAAAGACACCGTCTCGTCGGGAGTTGACCGCGCACTTCTCAATTTTCTTCGCGAAGGTCGCCACTCGCGCGCCGCGAGCGCACGACCGAGAACGCCACCAACAGCACGAACCCGAGCGCGGCGACCCCGCCGGCCCAGGCCGCGAAGCGGCGGAAGAACGTCTGTTGTGCGGCAATGGCGACGTCGTCTTTCTGCTGAACGACGACCACCAGTTCGGTGTTCCCGACGCGGGCCGAACCGGTCAGCCATCGAGCCGCGAAGTCGGGGTGTCTGGGACCGGTACTCGGGTCGCGGTAGCGCCGGTCCTGGGCGAACGGCGGCTCGCCCGGTGTTGCGGGGAGGATCAGTTCCGGCCGGTCGTTGGCGTCGGGCACCGGTCCGGGCTGACCGGTGGGGAAAGGAACGCACGGCGTTCCCTTCTTTCCGCGAAACGCCTCGTGGACGAGGATCAAATATCCGGCCGGACCGTCGGGTTCGCCCGGCGAGCGCGCCGACGACGGATCGCGGGGCGCAAGCAGGGCGGTCTTCTGGTCGCGACCCTGGAGGTTGATGAGACCGAGGGTGTCGTGCGTTGTGAGGGTAGCCACGAGTACCCACGCGTCGCGAGACGGTTCGTTGGGGTGGACCGGGCAAGAGATCGCGAACTTGTCGTAGCCGTCCGCGTCGGAATGAAACACGCGCGACACGTGGACACGCTTGGAACCGTCTTCCGGCCAGTGTTTCCGCGCGCCGATGAAGTAGTCGCGATCCCGGTAGCTCTTTCCGATCACACCAGCCGCACGCGGTGATACCGGTCCGCCGCCCGGCGCGACCAGCGCGACAATCTCCCCGGAGGCATTGAGGACGTAGACCGTCTCAAATGACGTTCCATCGGCCGGGAAGAGGCGAATGAGGTCGTCTTCCATGCGTTTCCGGTCTCTCGCTCGACACTTCAGATCGTCGGCGGACTTGATGCCGCCGGTGTCGAGTAAGTCAAACGCTCTGCACGCGGCGCGGAACTTGGTGTCGTCGGCCGCGAAGGACACGGGCTTGCTCATGTCATCGAGTTTGAACAGCACGCTATTAGCCACGTGCCCGGCCGTGTGTTCGTTCGCTTCACAAACAGCAGTTCGCAGCGCCGCGGCTTGTTCGTCGGCGAGGCGCACGCCCAACACGGCGCCACCGACCAACAACGCGATGAGGAGTAACGCGCCCCAAGCCACCACCGGGTTGTGCCGATACCACCTCGCGATTTCTCCACGCCGCGTCGGGGGATTTACACGAACCGGGCGGTCGTCCAGCCAGCGCGTCAGTTCCAGCGCCACCGCCGAAGCGGACTCGTACCGTTGGTCAGGCTCTTTGACCAGACAGTGCATACAGATGGCGGCGAGGTCCGGGTGGATTCGCGGATCGACCGTTCGCGGCGGCACCGGGTCGTGATTCAGAATCGCATCGCGTAGTTCGGCCGCCGTCTCGCCGCGGAACGGGCGCGTGCCGGTGAGCAACTCGTACAGGATGACTCCGAGCGCCCACACGTCCACGCCGGTCGTCACGCGTGCGTCGCGGAGCGACTCGGGCGCCATCCACGGGAGCGACCCGGCCCCGCCAGTGGTCGTGCCGGCCGCATCTAATTGGACCGCTAGCCCGAAGTCCGCGACCTGCGGCTCTCCGGATTCGTTCAGCAGGATGTTGGCAGGTTTCAGGTCACAGTGAACGATCCGGCGCTGATGCGCGTGGTGGACCGCCCACGTGACTTCCCGAAGCAGGATCACGCCGGCCCTGATGTTGCGGCGGTAGTGGTCCATGTGCTGAGCGAGGCTCCCGCGCTCGGCCAGCGGCATGGTGAAGAACGGCCGCTCCTCGTGTTCGCCGATGTGGTACACCTTCACGATGTGTTGGTGATTGAGACCCGCGAGGGCTTCGACTTCTTTGCGGAACTGTTGCGCCTCGTCGATGCCCACTCCGGTCTTGAGTCGCTTCAGCGCGACGACCAGCGACGTGCCCACGATCGTCGCCCGGTACACAGCGCCCATCCCACCCGTGCCGATCCGTTCGAGCAGTTGATAATCGCCGAACCGGTCACCGGGTTGCGGTTCTTCACCTTGTGGCTCCGTGGGAGGAAAAGGCGCCGTGAGATCGAGATCGGGCGGCAACTTCTCCATTCCCAGCAACGGGGCGAACAGGACGAGATCGGCGAGGAACGCGGCCAGTTCCGCCGCGTGTTCGGGGTGCCGCGCGAGCCATTCCACCGGGTCGGGCGCGTTCCCCAACTCGGCAGCGGCCAGGAACTCCGCCGCCAGTTCGTCCACGTTCATGGGGTGTTGCCCTCGCCCAGAAGTTCGCGGAGCCGGGCGAGTCCGCGGCGCAGTAGTCCCGCGACCGCCGCCGGCGTGCGATCCGTTTGAGCCGCGATCTCGGCCAGAGTCAGTCCCTGGCAATGCTTCAGAAGGACGACCGCGCGCTGATCGTCCGGAAGGGCATCGACCGCGGCCGCCAGGGTCGTGGCGCGCTCGTGCTTTTGCGCCCGCTCGCTTGGTGAGGTCTGATCCGCGGCGAGCCAGGCGTCGAGCCGGCACGAACTCGCTTCGAGGTCGACTTCCAACGACCGCTCCGCGCCGATGTCGCGCCTCGCCTGGGTTTCGTGGCGTATTCTGTTCGCCAGCGCGTGGTTCAGGATCTTCCGGAGCCACGCGACGAGTTCGCCCGGGGTGTCTCCGCGGAATTCGGCGCGTGCCTCGTGCGCATTCAGCATGACCTGTTGGACGAGGTCGCTCGCATCCAGGCGGGGCGCGAGCCACGGCCGCGCGGCGAGTTGGAGCCGGGCGAGTGCAGCCAGATATGCGCGGTGCCGTTCGACCATTTCTGGATCGGCCTTCGTTCCCATGTGCGGCACTCGAAGCGGACTGACGGCCGGCCCCGTGGGTTCGAGCGGTGCGGTCTCGGACCGCCGTTCCGATCATCCCAAGAAACCGAGGGGAGGAAGTCGGGAAGTGCGAGAGGCGGGCCGTCAGCCGACGGCGATACCGGCGAGGGCGAACGCATCGTCCGCGGCGGGAATCGGGCGCGCTCGACCAGCCACCGAACGGTACAGTTTCAGCATCCTGGGGAGGCACGTTTCGACGCTGTAGCGGTCGCGGACAAGAGCGCTCGCCGCTTCGCCCAACGGTCGGAACCCAGCCGGATCGTCGAGGACCGCGTTTGCGCGCTCGCACCACCGGTCGATGTCGAAGAACGGGGCGAGCAGACCAGTTTCGCCATCGCGGACCACCTCGCGAACTGGGGCCGTGTCCGACGCCAGCACCGGTGCGCCGCACGCCATCGCGTTCAACAACGACCACGACAGCACGAACGGCGTCGTGAGGTACATGTGAAGGTCGGACGCAGCGAGCAACTTCGCGAGTTCGCCCGGCGGCATCCGACCCAAAAACTGGATGCGCGTGAGATCGTAGTTATCTTGCGCCAGCACCCATTGCTTGAACGTCTTGCCACCAGTGAACCGCTCATCGCCGCCGTAGCACACGCGGTCTTCGCCCACCACGGCGGATGCCACGTCCGAGCGCTGATCGCACAACCGCTTTGCGACCTTCATGAAGATGTCGAACCCGCGCATGGCCTCGAACCCGCGCGACACGTAGGTGACGAGTTTCGTTCCCGGCGTAACCGTGAAATCTCCGATTTGACGCGATCCGGTGCGGTCAGTCTCGGTCGGCTTCCACAGGTTCAGGTCGATGCCGTCGTGAATGACTTCAACCTTCGACCGGAACGCTTCGGGCAAGCGGGTGTGCTGCCAGTGAGTGGGGCTGTAACCGGCGGCACAGGTTTCGAGGTCGAGGAGGATGGTCGCGTTGCGGGTGCGGGCGCGGAGCCGACCGAGTTCATTGACGGGGAACTCCGGGCGGAAGTCCAGGTCGCTTCCCTGCGTGCCGTAGAAGTATTCAAAGTAGTTGAGGACGGGCGTGTCGGGGTACAGTTCGCGCAGGTACAGCGTGGACCCAAACCCGCTGTGCCCGACGACGAGGTCGGGCTTGATGTCGGGTCGTGCTTTGAGGGCGGCGTACACGCCGAGCGTGTGGTGGACAGCGTTCTCGAACGAACGACTGCAAACGTGATTGTGTTTGGTAGCCCCGCCACGGAGCTTGTATTGAATACGCTCGACGGGTCCGGGCGCGGGCGGCTTGCGCGACACGAACGTGCAGCGAAACCCGGGCATCGCCACGAGCCGAGCCGCGACGTGCCCGAACTGAGCCGGGTAGTTCTGATGGACGAACAGAACGTGCATTTCGTCCGGGCGGGAGCGCACAACGGCGGGCGCGCCGGTGGGTTGCGGTGCGGGCCTGATCTTGGACAGGAACGCGGTGCCGGAGTGTTCGAGTTCGAGGAACGAAGCGTTCTCGGCCGTCGGTTTGTAGACGCGGAACGAGCGCATCGCGCCGAGTGTCGCGGCGCTTTCCAACGGCCCGATAAAACTGGTGTCGCGGTTGAGGAAGTGCGGCTTCCCGACCCACGAGGCCATCTGCGCGGCGGTCAGGAAGAAGCTACCGGAGTGCGGGTTCGTCGAACGCTCGAACGCCACACGCGACCCCATCACCTCAGCTTGCAGCGTCGGCAATTCGTTCACGTCCTGAAACGCGGTCGTCGCGCCCGGTCGAAGCGGACCATCGACGTAAGCCTTGTTGACGCGCTGGTTGCATCCCGCTTCGTAGCGGTTGGGCATCAATAGCGAATCTTCGCCGAACTGCGCAACGAACCATCGCAGTTTGACAAAGAACTGCGGATCATGAAGGACGAGGTCGTCTTCGAGGTAGCAATAGAAGTCGTAATTGTTGACGAGACGGTCGCGTAGCGCGGCGTGGCACTCGAAGCCGAGCAATCGCGGGTCGGCTTCGGTGGGCAGATGCGTGAAGTATCGGGGAGCGAGCGTGAGTTTGTCGAGAAGGTGTTTGCCGCCAGTGGTGCAGACCACAACATCGGCGGTCGCGGCAGGTTGGTTGGCGGGCACGGTGGCGCGCTGCGCGATGTCGATCACGCACTGACGCGAACCGAACAACTGCTGAATTGCGGTGAGGCAGTTCGTGAGTGCGCGAACTCGCGGGGCGGGATCGGGTTTGAGCGACGCGTGCCGACCCGCGCCGGCCGGGTCGGGGTTGAAGTAGTGCGGGAGGGCGAACAGCAAACGCATTCCTGTCTCCTTACGAACTACTTCTCTTCTTTGGGGAAGATCGTAAACGGCTCGTCGCCAGGTTTGGGACTGTGCTTGCCCTGGAACGACGTGAATTCCTTGCCAGTTATCGCTTTCACCGACTTGACGAAGTCCTTGAATGTATCTTTCGTTTCATCGTAGCTGTAAAAGTAGTCTTTGGGGTGGAGAACCGTCACGCCATCCGGCCCGTAATAGCATCGGTAAACCGTTGGCGCATCGACCCCGGTCAATTCCTGAGCGTGATAGCCACAGAGAACCACCCCCGTGACCTTTGCACCCTCGCGGAGTGTGATTTCCCACCGACAAGGGTTATAGCACGACAGGACAAGAATCACGTTCTTGCCCGCGACGACTTGGACGCGAACGGTACGGAATCGCTCAGGGATTTCGGGAAAACAGTCTGGAAATGCCTTGTCTAATAGCGCCCAGTTCAACTTTGCCGTCTGAAGTGCCGTTCGCTTCTTGCCGAGGGCAATGGCCTCCTTCATCTCCTTCGTCAGTTGAACAGTCTTGAACGCCTCTTCGGTGTAGAAATCAGGATTATTGATCATTTTCCGCAGGTCAGCCGCAACCGGCCCCTTGATTGGACTTGAACGCGAAACGGTGGGATCTGGGTGACTGAGTTTTTCGACATTCTTGTCGTCAGCCACGTGCTGTTGTGTCTCCTTCGAGAGCAGATCCCACACTCGTCCACCAGCGCCCTTTTTCGTCCGAACCGCCGTGATTAATTTGGGCCAATCGTTCACATCCTCCAACCGATGGTAAAGAGGTTCAGAGAGCCCGACCCCATGAATTTCGGCCGTTTCTGCCGCTTTGCCGACGGCAGGAACGGGATCAGGCGCTGTCCGAGGTGTATCCGCACCGTGAGTGAGAGTCGAAGCGAGTCCGACACACCACAAAAGGAGGATGACAATACCTAAAGGCGAACGACTGCTCATAACAAACTCCGAATCGTGACGAAACCGAAACGCCCGAGCAACCCGACCCAACGTTTCATGGCAACAGGGTGCGAGTGTCTCCGACCCAGAAATCATCAGAATCTTGAGCCTCAACATAAAAGACATTCGTCCCGTTGTCACCCCACACATCATCAACGGCACCATCGCCGGCGGTTGCGCCAAAATTACCCTCCCACAGGGTGTCGTTGTTCTCTCCACCAGACAGCGTGTCACCTCCAGACCCTCCCGCAATCGAGTCAGCGCCGTCGTTACCGTAAAGGGAATCGTTGCCCTCTTGGCCGCGAATGGTGTCGTTCCCCTCTCCTCCCTCGACATAGTCGTCACCCAAACCGCCACCGATATCGTCATGCCCCTCATCACCGGAGATGACATCACCCCCGCCTTCGCCAGAAATGTAATCGTCGTTTTCTCCTCCTGTGATGAAATCAGCGTCGTCCCCTCCGTTGATGGTGTCACCCCCACCTTCGCCCTCCATTATATCTGAGCCACCCCCGCCGAACATCGAGTCGCCTTCCGACCCGCCCACCATGCTGTCGATCCCTCCATCACCGTACATGCTGTCAATACCGGCACCGCCGAAGATAGAATCACTGCTCCCCGTATTCATCAACCCGTCATCCCCGACAAGGTAGTCGTCTCCATCTGCTCCGACGATCCAATCACTGTGCGCGTTCCCCCAAACGGTATCCGAGCCAGCCTCACCGTAGAGGTAATCGTCTCCGTTCCCGCCGAGAATACTATCGTCACCCCCTCCCCCGAAGATCGTGTCGTCCCCGTCGCCGCCGGTGATGTAGTCGTTCTTGTCGGTACCCCGAAGTTTGTCTGCGCCACCCGTGCCGTCAATCCGTTTAGGCCGTATTGACTGAAGCTGGGCCGGGTGCGATAGCGGGGTAACGAATTTCGTTGCCTTGGAGCGTGCCATGCTCAGCCGCCACGACATCAGTGATGACCACTGGGACCGCATCCGTCACCTGTTGCCCGGTCAAGCC
>SXGU01499722.1_pt1 | contig 12254 bp, 10 predicted proteins | sample 3174531 | NCBI WGS metagenome assembly SXGU01 (sample SAMN11356863, study PRJNA531348) | freshwater metagenome | isolation source: freshwater sample F1-140 | place: China: Fuxian Lake, Yuxi | collected 2017-12-25
CACCACCGTCCTCGCACTTTTTTCACCACCGGTCATCTACAACCTGATTTTCGGACAGTTCGCCGTCCTGGCAACGCTCGCCATCGCGACCGCCGGATGGGCGACCGCCCGACGCCATGACCGGTTTGCCGGAACCATCCTCCCACTCGCCCTCGTCAAACCCCAACTTGCCTTGATCCCCGTGACCCTCTGGGTCGCCGGCCAAGTGACGCACTGGTTCCGACCCGCGACCGCAATCGACCTCCCCTCTGCTGGCAGGATCCAAGTTGGGGGCGAAGCACGGGAAAGCCCGCCTGATGTACGTGCGCTTCCCTTGCCCGGCCGGATGTCCTTGCCCATTTCTCTCCATCCGCGGAGGCATGGTTGGGGCAATGACACTGGCAACTGGCACGGCATCGCCGCCTTCACGGTGACTGTCGCCACGGTCGGCGCCGCAAGCCTCATTGCCCTTCCACATTGGCCAGGCGCGTTCCTCGATGGCCTCAATGGCTACGCCGTCACCGCACGTGCCACCACCACCGTCGGGATCATCGCCTCGGTCATCACAATCGAGCCATCAGCCAACATGTTCATCCAGGCCGTCCTTATCGGAGCCGTCCTCGCCACCGTGTTCCTCGCCCCGTCCGGTCGGAACCGCACCGGTCACTCACTTCTCCCGGCCGGGGTCCTCACCGGCGCATGGATAATCCCCCCGGTCTACGAGTGGAACCACGTCGTGGGCCTTCTGATCCTGATCCCGTTGATCCGCAACCGCCTTGATGCGCCTGCCCGTGCCGACAGGACCGGTGGGTTGAGGGTGGACGGTCTTCCCGCGGCGGTTCACCCTACCCCAGCCCCGTTGCCCCTGATGCAAAGGCCCTTCGCGATCCCAGCCCGGCCCCGACTGATGTATGTGCGCTTCGCTTCCCGGGCACAGTGGGAGGGCGTCCTGCATGCAGCAGCGACGTGGCGATGGGCACCCGCCATCGCGTGGGGGATCACAAATATCGCCACCCTCCCGTTGGCGGTCCTGTGGCCTGATGGCAGCCGCGCCGTCTGGCCCGTGATCCTGCTTGGGGCATGGGTCGTCGACCACCGCACCCGGCCCCGCGCCCCCCTCGCCAGTCGCAACGGGAACCACGCGTTGGGGGTGGCCGGATTCCCGCACCGATGATCAGGCAGGTCTCCGCTCAGTGGGTGGTGACGGCGCTTCCAGCACCGACCCCTTGTCACGGACCACCACGGCCACACTCCACCGACGCAACGGGAACCGCGCGTGGCGGGTGAGATCCTCTCTCCCGCAAGTACCGATCTACGGAACACCTGAATGAAACCAAGTGCACACAGGCCTACCGCAGACGGTCCACGACTGTCCCGACCCCGTGCGACCGTGGGACAGCCGTCCTTACCGACGGCCGGTCTCGCGATTGCGACAGTTCTTGTCATCCTGATCGCCGTCGCATTCCGAATGCCTCGCCTTGCAGATACCCCGGGATGGGACGCTGACGAGGCGTACAACCTTGATATCGCCTGGCACCTGGCGCGGGGCGAAGCCCAGATGTTCGCCCTTGACTACCGGTTCGCGGCCCATCCGCCCCTCTTCTACGTCATCACTGGCGCGGCCATGCACCTGTTCGGTCGGGACCTTGCCGTTATCCGAACCGTGGCCGTCATCTGTTCGTCACTGACCGCCGGCACGATCACCTGGGCACTGGCGCGATCCGGAATGCTGCGTGCCGGTCTCCTGAGTGGTCTCGCCCTGGCCGTCGCGCCGTTTGCCGTCTCGTACGGTCGACTTGGCTACACCTATGCCCTCACCGGCCTCCTGGCCGCCCTTTGCCTGCACGCGACCCTCTCTTGGCGCCGGACCGGGAACCCGTCACGCATCCGCGACGCCGTGATCCTCGCTGCACTCGGGTGGCTTGCCGACCAATCCGGGTTGGCACTGATCGCGTTTGTCGCCTACGAGGTCCGCCTAGGCACTGGATCATGGGCGCATGCCGTGCGCGTCGTGATCGCCGCCTCGCTGCCGACCTTGATCGTCGTCGCCGGGTTCTTCCTCGCCGACCCGGAAAGCACCGCGACCGAGTGGAAGCAGATCTTCACGCGCCTGAACGCCACCACCGATCCGGCCCTTGGTGCCGCCCGTGACCAACTCGTGACCCTGCTTGGCGGTGCCGGGTCAGGCGTGGCGTCCGCGACCCTGTCCGGCATCCGCATCGTGACGAACATCGGGCACCTGCTCCAAGCCTCTTGGTGGTGGCCCGCGGCCTTGATCGGCATCTTCGCCACGCCTGACAAGGGGGGACGCGCCACGGTGGTGCGTCTCTTTGCCCTGCTTGCGCTACCCGCCTTCGCCATCCGTCCAGTCGACCCATATTTCCGCGCCGCCCTGCCGTTGCTTGGCCTGGGTGGCTGGGGTCTCGGCATCGTCCTCGACCGGGCCATCGCCATCGCGTTCGACCTCTGCGGCGCGACAATCGGCCGTGGCGCGTGGGGGCCACGGCTCGGCGCATCGGTCCTCGCGTCACTCCTGCTGCTACCGCTCGGTCTCGAAGCCATCCATACGGTCGGTGCGCTGACCGCGCCAACCGGTCTCGTCCTGCCAATCACCCCATGGCTTGCCCGGGACTTATCAGACGCACGTGCGGCGGCGGCATGGGTGAATGCGCGCGTCCAGCCACGTGATGTCGTCGTTACCTCACCGGCGATCACGTGGCTGATCAACGATGCCAACGTCGCCGACTTCCTCCAGTCGGTGATCGTGTCCGTCCCGGACGCAACTTTCGCTATGTATCCTCCCAGAATAGCCGCGTCACGGTGGCGGTTCCGTCCGGCAGCCGATCAGGCCCGCTTCGTCATCCTCGACGACGTTACCGATGCGTGGATCAAGGCCGATCCAGATGTCCGTCGCGTCCTCGAACCCATTTCGACGAGGCCGATCGTCTTCCAGCAAGGCCGCTATCGGGTGCATGCCCGACCCGCCTGACCTGCCTGCACTTCGCACAGGTCACGTTCGAGAGGGCAGATGCAAGGCACGACGGAGTGCCCACGCCAGCGCGCCGGTCGCCACTGGCCCGCCACACCCCGATGCGATGACCCACATGGCATTCCTCCCGGAGCCCCGTCTCCACACCGCACCACCATCCCACCTGATTTCCATGCGATTCGCTTGGGTCGCTGCCCCGCCTGCCTTCTACGCGCTTCACGACCGCACCATCGATCACAGAGTTGCCAGTAGTGCCCGGTAGCCATGCACGAGCATCTCTGTTCCTACAGTTGCCAGGATCAGCCCCATCAGCTTCTCCATTGCCAGCACGAACCGGTCCCCAAGCAGGTGTTGGATCCGGTTCCCACCTAGCCGCAGCACCAATCTGACCATCATGGTGACGGTGAGTGCACCCGCCCACTCGAGCATCCGCACCGGTTACTGGCTGACCAGCAGCATCACCGTCGCCATCGAACTCGATCCGGCGATCGCAGGGACGGCGAGGGGAATGCTGAATGGTTCTCCCGCCAATATCGACGCCCCTCCCCATTGCCCATGATGCAAAGGCGCTTCGCCTTACGAACCACCGGTTGGCGGAAAGATCATTCGGATGGCGATCAGTAAGACCACCACGCCGCCAGCCAATTGCAGACTGAAACTGCTCAATCCCAGTGCCGACAGGCATGCCTCGCCGGAGAACACGAACAAGTCGATTTCTAGGCGAATGCAATCGCATGTTCGCTGACAACCACCCCAGCAGCACCCCGCCCGTCTCCTCTGCGCTTCGCTTGCCAGCGCCGCGACGCATCCATTGGGCGTCATGAGTTGGCGAACAGCGGAATGTTCCCAATCGGGTCAAGGATCAGCCCCAGTAACACCAGTGCGGATACAGAGCCATCAGTAACCGCACCGCACGCGGTGCCAACGTGAAATCCACACCTCTGCGATGGTCAGCCGTGTCCCTCCGAACTGTCTCTGCATTTCACCATGGCCCACGAAACCTGTCCCGGACATACCCGGAAGAGACCGGCGGTCACCGCAACACCCGATGCCACCCACGCCGCGCCAACACAATCCACGCGCAGACGCGCGAATCCGGGCGGCATGCGCAAGGACATCCCCACGCGCACGGGCAACAGGACTCCCGCACCCATTGCGTGGCGGATCACATCTCCCGTTGGCGACGCTAAGGCACCCTTCAATCCAGCGACACTCACCAGGACCAGCAGACCGCCGGGGCAGCGATCCGTCCCGCGCGGGGAGGCCGGTTCCCGAACACGCCAAGCACACGCATCCACCCGAACCCGGCGAGCGTCAGGACCGCACCATCGGTACCCACCGGCAACACCGCCACCGACCCACCGCGCACCAACTGCACAGCCGAGGCGAGGGCGATCACCTGCGCGGTCAAAAGCACCATCCATGCCGTTCCGATCAACGGTCGCACCTGGGCAATCGCCGACCTCGCAAGGGAACCAGTTCCCCGACGGTCGTTGGGGACCAAGACGAGCAGCGCAACCGCATTCCCGGCAAGCGTGAGGATTACCGCGATCGCCAGCAAACTGGCATCAACGAACGGAATGTGGTCAACCGGCAAGACCAACGAGACGGCCAGGACGAAGCGCACGACTGTCGCCATCGCGACCATGCCAATCGCTACGTTTTACGTCCGCTCCGATGTCACGGGGACACCATGCAAACGCGGCAGGAAATGGAGGGCAACCGCCGGCGCAAGGGTGTTCGCGAACCCGAAGTACTGCACCCGGCCATGCAACGGTGCCAGCATCCGGTACGACGATGTCCCAACCTCGCCCGCAGACTGCATCAGTCCCATCGGGATCACGTGCGCAATTTCGAACCGCGGGTGACCAAGACGACAGTTACAAGCCCTTGTGGAGCACCTGCTCATCACAGTCCCGGCGTCGGGCATGCAAGAACAAAAAAAGCGAACCCCTCCTTGCACAGTGTGCATGAAGGGGTTCAGGGCGCCAGCAACGTAGCCAGCGTTATCCGCACCGTTCGCGGATCAGCGGAGCTCAACCTCACGTGGTGTACTCAATACTGAAACCGTCGAACGGGCACGGTGGAGACTACTGCTGGCGCAGCGTTTACCCATACGACATCACCTCCTTTCCACCTACTGGGCACACTACGCGAGGCCGGGCCCGATGTCAAGCGGCAATCTTCGTCCGAACGTCAAACCCAGCCTCAGCCCTCCAGCAACCGGTGTGACCGTGGCGACCATCCGATCCGTTCACGCGCCCGGGCCAGGTTGTGCATCTCCTCAGTCTCGTCACCAGCAATGAAGATTGCCTCGAAACTCCCATGCCGACCGGGCATCGGCTGTTCGGCGTCGGAGGGGGCGCGCGATGCCGTACCCGTGACCGCATCGATCGCGCCGAGATAGGCACGGGCAAGGTCCGCCTCATCCAGGATGTACAGCTTGCTACCCGTCGGCGAACCATCCGGGTACATGCGGTCCGGTCGCTCATGCCGTTCCTTGATGAACTGCGCCCGCGTGCGTGGACCCGTGATCCGCAGGGCCATCAGGTGCATCCCGAACCACCTCGCGAAGTAACGGCACACACCCTCACCGAACCCCTTGGTCAGGCCATACACACTCGGCGTGTCAAGTGGCATCTCGTCCTCATTCGTGTAGAAGGGTCGATGCCGGTAATGCACACTCATTGTTCCGGTGTAGACCCCCGACCGGATGCCTCTCAGCTGCGCAAGATACAACAGCAGGTGCAGGCCCTTGCCATTCACATCGTAGTTCGCCAGAATCGTCGGCACATCCTGGTTCGTGACACTACCGCCCTGAGCCTTCTGCATCACGGCCCAGACGAAGGTGTCCACACCATCAAGCGCGCGATCGAGTGCGTCGGGATCCGTGACCGATCCCTCGACAAACTCCACGCCCGATGCCGTCGGTGGACGGATGTCCATCACGCGAAGGTGGTGTCCCGCACGCAGGAGATACGGCGTGACAAAGGTCCCAACGTGACCACTGCCACCAACCATCAGCACCTTGCGCGGATGCGCCGCCGGGGCAATGTCGTCCGGTCCGTCATGTATCGTCGAGGCCACAGGCGTCTCAATCCTTCACAGGTTTCTATCCGGGATGAGCCTCGTGACGCGAACCGTCGCGCACTCACATCCCCGCACGCGGTGCGATCATATCCCGGGCCATTGCGTCGGCGCAGCCGCCGTGGAGATACCCCCAACGCCATCGCCCCTGACTGAACGACGCTTCGTCCGGCTGTCGGGAAGACCTAGACCGCAACGACGGCGGGAACGACATCTTCCCGCCTGGTCCGGAATGTCCGCCACACGAGGACCTGCGCGCCACCGATCACCACCACCGCCATCGCGAACGGTGCCCGGGGATCGATCGAGTACAGCCACCCACCCAATGGCGGGAAGATGATCGCCGCCACAGTTGCCGCTGTCGCCAACAAGGCAACACCGCCAGCTACCTGCGACCGGGGACACCAATCGGTCAATGCGACGGTGATCAGCGTGCCAAGCGCCGCCATCGCACCCCGGCCGGCGTATCCCACCAACTGCACCGCAAGCAGCGGCGACGAAAGGATGAGGATGTAATGCGCCGCGGTCAGCGCACAGGCCACGTACATCGCCACCAGCAAGCCTCGACGGCGTCGCACACGGTCGATCAGTAGTACCAGCAGCGCCGCGCCCGCGGATGCCGCACTGCCAGTCCAGCCGATCGCCGCACTGTCGTACCCGTACTCATCCCGAAGGATGAGCGGCGCGAATTGCACGGCAAGGTGGATCGACGCATGTATTGCCAAGCTGGTCGCCAGCAGCAGGCGGATCACGGGCATCGCCAGCAGGCTCCGGTAGACGTCCCACCCCTGGCTGAACGCACTTGGGCGCGTCGTCGTCAAAGGAGGGACTACTGCCACCGGATCGAGAAGCGCACCCGTGTCATCGACCCGTGATGGTCCAGTGTGCGAACGGAGCATCGCCATCATCATCACGCTCAATCCGCAGCCAATCAGGGCCAACGAAAAGACCGCCCCGTCTCCGAACTCGCGCGACACCCACCCACCGACCGGCGGGGATACCGTCATCGCCACGAACTGTGCGGACCCGATCACGCTGTAGAGGCGGGCCACCCCAATCCGTTCCTCGTCGGCAATCCGTGTCAGGAAACTGTTCACCGCCGGCGCAAGCAATGCCACGAAGTTCTGCACGAATACGCCCGGAACCACATGCCACCAACTCGTGGCCATCACGAAGGTCCCCGTGGAAATCGTGTGCAATCCGTGCAAGACGACGGTCTGCCACTTGTGATAGCCATACTGCGCGACAAACCCGCCCGGTAGGTAGACCAGTGTCGCGACCAGGCTTCCCACCCCGATCACCGCACCGACCTCGACCGAATCCGCCCCGAGACCCGAAAGGAAGACCGGCCACGTGTACGCCCACAATCCCGTACCCAGTCCCCACAGGAACCACGCGTATATCAGCACACTGCTGTCACGCCCGAGGCCGGGCATCCGCATCATCGGGACGGCCTCCATGCCATCTCCGACCCTGGTCACCCAGTTCCGCAGTGCGCCGCGACCCGGGTCCGGAAGTAACGGAGGACGTGCCAAAACCATTCCCCACATGATGCCTGAGATGCACTGCTACGCGGTCCTTGCGGACCCCAAGTCATCTTCCCCCTGAGTCAGGTTCTGGGCACCCCCTCGTTCGATCCAGGCATCCTTGCCCGCATCTCCACCTGGCACATCACTCCCGGTCCCCAAGCATCCCCTGCCCGTAGCCCACAATTCCGGTCATCTCCCATGCTACGCTGAATACCGGAGACGGTAATCGCCCATGCCCGACAAACCCCGCGAACTCACCGGAGGCAAGCCGTTCCATCCCGGCGAACCCGTCCGGTTTCCCGGTGGACGGCGCCGACGCGTAACCACGGTCTACACCTGCAGCGAGACCGTCGGGGAGATCCCAACAACGTGGTGGTGGACCTGGTTTCACGATGGAAGCCTCCTGGAACAGACACCCATCGAGGACTGCCACTACACCGACCATGATCTCTTGCCCGCCGATGCACCATTCACGCGCGAACTTGTCGGGCCAGCGGGTTGGCTTGAACAGTTCGAAGCTGCCGTCAGACGTGCCGACGCACCCGGCGTGCCCGACGTGCGGGTGACCCTGAACGGCCGACCCTATCGGATCACCGCCACCGGGACCGTCACCGCCACCATCGTCGGCGACCCGCCATCACTGCCACCGTGGCATGGCCTCGCTTCGCCAAACGGGGCACGCGCCGATCACGAGCGCCCGGATGCCATTGCCGGGCCGGTACCGGTCTACTTCGCTCTCGCCGACTGCACCCGTCCCCAACGGATCGCCCTCGGACTCTGGACCGATCACGTCTGCCTCAGCTTCGGCCGACGCCTCAAGCTACCGGGCAAGCCAGCGCCGGATCATGCACGACCAAGCACGTCAGCTGTGGATACTGGCCGCAATCACGATTGACACTGCAATCACGAAGGCACCGGCCATGATCGCCGCCGCGACGTTTCCCTCGTCAAAGATCCGCCGGCTCAGGTTGCCGGGCGTCACCGCGTCGAACATCCGGTAACCGACAAACAGCAGCACGAACCCCATCACCGAGAAGATCGTCGCCAGCAGGATGTTCAATCCGAGTTGCTCGAGGTTCAGTGACATCGTGTGCAGACTCCTTCTTCCATCGCAGTATAGTCGTGTTGGGGAGCGTGTCGATCATGGCCAGGGTGGGGGGAAGGCAGCCTGGCCAGATGGTTGACCCACCAGATGTTTTCGCCTCCTGAAAGGGATTTCATGAAGATCGCACTCATCGGCGCTGGAAGTGTCGTCTGGACCCGGCGCCTCATGATGGACATCCTGAGCTTCCCCGAACTTGCCGGGGCCACCCTCTCCCTGATGGATATCGACCCAGTCCGACTTGAGACGGCCCGCCTGACCGTCGAGCGCCTCGTCGCGCAAGTCGGGGCACCGGCCACCGTCGAAGCCAGCCTCAACCAGCGTGACGCCGTGCGCGGGGCCAAGTACGTCATCTACGCCGTGCAGGTCGGGATGCACCACGCAACCCTTCTCGACTTCGACATCCCACGCAAGTACGGCCTCCGCCAGACAATCGCCGATACCCTCGGTGTCGGTGGCATCTTCCGCGGACTTCGCACCATCCCAGTCATGCTTTCGCTCCTGCGCGACATGGAGGAAGTCTGCCCCGACGCCCTTTTTCTGAATTATGTCAACCCGATGAGCATCCTCTGCCTCGCGGCCTCCCGTGCCTCATCGATCCGCACTGTCGGCCTCTGCCACAGCGTGCAGGGAACTGCCCACCAACTGGCCGGATACCTGGGTGTCGATGACAAGCGCATGGGCTACCGCGTCGCCGGCATCAATCACATGGCCTGGTTCCTTGATCTCACCATCGACGGTCACGATGCCTATCCGGCACTGTGGGATGCGATGGGTAACCCGGCGGTCTACGGTCGTGACAAGGTGCGTTTCGAGATGATGCGGCGCCTTGGCTACTTCGTTACCGAGAGTTCGGAACACATGGCCGAGTACGTCCCCTATTTCATCAAGCGCGACGCACTGATCGCCGAGTTTGACATCCCGATCGACGAGTATGTGCGCCGGAGCAGTGAAAATCTTGTAACTTTCGAGAAGACGCGTGCCGAGGTGGCTAGTGGCGCGCCGATCGAGATGAAACTCAGCCACGAATACGCGGCTTACATCATCCGTGCCATCGAAGCAAACGTGGACTGGTCGTTCAACGGCAACGTCCCGAACTCGATGGACAGGCGTTCCGCCGCCCTGATCCCGAACCTTCCCGCCGACGCCATCGTCGAAGTGCCTATCCTGACCAACCGGGCCGGACTACAGCCATGTCATGCCGGCGAATTGCCGGGTGGCGTCGCCGGACTGAACCGGACCCACATATCCGTCCATCAGTTGGCCGTCGAGGCCGCCCTGACCGGCAACCGTGACGCCCTCTACCAAGCGGTCATGCTCGACCCGCACACGGCAAGTGTCCTCTCGCTCGATGAAATCTGGTGCATGACCGACGAACTGGTCGAGGCACACGGCGACACCCTCCCGAGCTTCACCCCCAGACGCCTCGTCGGCGCGCGGGGCCGTCCGCCCCTTGCATGACCACCTGAACTGCAATTGCAAGCTGACGCCTACCTGATACGGCCCCCCTTGGGATCGCCGGCGGCCTCGTCGGCACGAACTCACGGCGCCCACCGTGAAGGGTGGGACCACGTCACAACCATGGCCCGCGTCGCGACAATCGCACTCCAGCAGTCGGCCGGTTGGCACATATCGACGCCAAAACATGCAGGGTTTTGAGTGCCGAACAGTGCTAGATACAAGTTGCACTCTGCAAATGCGCGTGTCCGCGCCGGCCTGCTTCGCACATGCTTCGCACATGCTTCGGGCACGTAGGGGCACCGACGGTCACGGGAGCACATTCGCGCCTGCACTGTCCGGCTACCCGAAATTCACAGACTGTTGTGCAAGCACCCGCGGGTCCGTGCGTGCAGTCCGGGATTTCAAGTTGGCGACGATCGAATTGGTGGTTGGCTCCCGAAGCGAACGTGTACCCGCACCACTCCATGTCTGCCGGTTCGCAAGTTCGCCTGTTGATCGCACTGTGAACTACCAGCACCTTCCTCGTTGACGGTCTCCACGCCGGTTCTGGCGTACCTGTGCCCAGGGCCGTATGCCATGCGTCAACGGAAACGGTGTCAGCGGTGCCACCACTCGTCACCGGTGACAACCACCCAGTCGGTCCACTCATCCCTTCCGTCGGCAAGCCGATCACGGAGGGGAAGAAATATGACACGAATTTTTCCTTGTTACAGATTGGACACAGACGTCACTGATGCCGAAGTACTGTGGTTTTTCCACTCAGCGACGGTGATCAACATCCCTTCTCGGCGCCGCAATCCCGTCTGTCACCCACCACCCGAAATGGCCTTGCCCGTCGTCGCCAAAGAAGAGGCCGACCGGTGACTCGTGATCCAGCAGCTCAAGCGTGCCGGTGACCAGCATCTCGGCCTCGATCTCCCACGCGGTCATCGCGTAGCTACCAAACATGACCGCGTACTTGTGTCGGCGTTTGCGACGCCTTGCAGCAATCTTCTTCCCGATGAATGCACCAAATGCGAGGAACTCCTCGATGATCGTTCCGCACTCGGTGCCTCGAAGGAACGGCAGGCAGCGCCGCAGCCGTTTTCCGGGTGCGTGGTCAGCCGTGAACACCAATCCGGGTCGGGGCCAAAGTCGGGCCGTTTGCTCCTCACTCATGGATGCTCCTTCCAATCCGTCAGCGACACCAACCATCCCGTCCGTGATGGGCAGATCGGTTCCCACTGCCGGAGACGGGTCTCTTCAGAAAACCAGACCGGGGTGCGACCATCGCCAGATTGGCGGTGGCGCACCCCATGCCCGCGGGGAAGAGGGAGGGCTTGATTAGGCCGAAGTGACCGCCGGCGCATGACCGGCAATCCATGCGTAAAGCGCCCTGTCGAAGTGATCGATGTGCAGCAAGGCGTCACGATCGCCGAGGACCAGGGCCGACTGTGCTGGCAACAGCACCTTGGCGGCGAACTCCTCCGCCTCGGGCGTCCCGGCTACCGGCGCGACGGCATCGGCCCTCCGGATTGCCGCTTGCCACTGCCGTGGCGCCTGCGAAAGGGCCAAGTGACGCGCAACCTGCCCGAAGATCGGACCCGCCTGCGAACGGATGCGGTCAAGGCGCCACACGCACTCACCAAGCACCTGCGGATCCCGGAACACGTCGCTCCGGACCTGCCCAATCAGGCGCTTGAGCTCAGACGCGTCTCGATGCAGCGAGGCAAGCCCCTCCACGAAGGCGATGATCTCCGGAACCAGCGCCACCCGCTTGCGTTCGACTGCGGTCGCAACTGCCACCTGCCCGGTAACCGGTATCGTGAAATCGATGTCGGCAAACTGTTCGCGCGAGACCCGCGCCCGGTTCTCGATTGGTTCGATCTCATCGAGTGCCTGCCCGCGGAGATCCTCGGCGACCTGACGCAGCGCTACCTCATGCTCCACGAGTTCCTGGGATACCTCACCGAGCCGCGTCGCGGCGCCAGGCAACCCGAGATCGATCACCTCGAACCGCGCACGTGTCTCGCGCAACCCGGCCCAGACCGCATCCGACGACCCACGCCGGCCGTGGCCATTCCCGAACTGGCGAAGGCCACCTGACACCGATTCGAGGAGTGACCAC
>SXGU01125105.1_pt1 | contig 12252 bp, 7 predicted proteins | sample 3174531 | NCBI WGS metagenome assembly SXGU01 (sample SAMN11356863, study PRJNA531348) | freshwater metagenome | isolation source: freshwater sample F1-140 | place: China: Fuxian Lake, Yuxi | collected 2017-12-25
AGCTCGGTCTCGCGCTGGACGCGCCGGTCATCAAGGGCGACACCACGGTCAAGGAGCGGCAGCGGCTGTTCGACGCGTTCCGGTCCGGCGAGGTCGGCCTGCTGGTCGTCTCCAAGGTGGCCAACTTCTCCATCGACCTGACCTCGGCCGAGGTGGCGATCCAGGTGTCCGGCTCGTTCGGCTCCCGCCAGGAGGAGGCCCAGCGGCTCGGCCGGATCCTGCGGCCGAAGTCCGAGGGCAAGACCGCGCACTTCTACACGGTCGTCTCCCGCGACACGGTGGACGCCGAGTTCGCCCAGCACCGGCAGCGGTTCCTGGCCGAGCAGGGCTACGCGTACCGAATCGTCGACTCCGACGGGCTGGACGAGCTGCTCGCCTGAGCCGGGTCGGATACCACGCCGCCCGGGGGCGGTCAAGACCCCGTTCGACCCATCGTGACGCCCCCCTGCGAAGGACTAGTTTCCAGAGGTGCACCCGACCTTCCGCCCGCTCGCCGCGCTCGGAGCGGCCGCCCTGGCCACGGCGACCCTGGCCCTGCCCTCCGGCACCGCGGCCGCGGCCGTGTGGCCGGCGCCGGGAACCCTGCCCGGGCTGACCGGCTACGTCCAGAACACCAACGTCGCGATCGCCCCCGACGGCACCGGCACCGCCGCGCTCCTGATGTACGACGACGCCACCGACACCAACCGGGTGGTCACCAGCAGCCGGCCGCCGCGGGGCGCCTGGTCGCCGCCGGTGACCCTCAGCGCACCGACGGTGGAGTCCACCGAGCCGGCCATCGCGATCGGGCCCGACGGCACCACGACCATCGCGTGGCGGCTCGCACCCACCGAGGACGACTTCGTCGTGCAGGCGAGCACCCGGGCCCCCGGCAAGGGCTGGTCGCCCGTCCAGTCCGTGTCCGCGCAGAGCACCGATGAGTACGTCTCCGGCATGACCAACCCCGAGGTGCGCCTGGCCGCCGCCACCGACGGCAGCGTCACCGCGGTGTGGCCGCAGTGGATCGCCACCCCGGGCAGCGAGCACTTCGAGGTGCAGACCGCCACCCGCTCGGCTGCTGGGACATGGTCGGCACCCGACACCTTGGACACCAGGGAGTGGGAGCACCGCACCCCCGAGCTCGCCGCCGGGCCGAATGGCCAGGTGGCCGTCGCGTGGGGGATCCCGGGGTCGGGCGGTGCCGACGACGGCGTCGTCGTCCGGATCCGGCAGGGCGCCGGCGCCTGGGGACCGCGGCAGCGGCTCGGCAACGAGTACTGGGGCGGCCGGGCAGACCTCGCGTACGCCCCGGACGGCACCCTCGGCGTGCTGTGGGCCAGCGGGTTCAACACCCCCACCGTCGCCACCCTGCCGCCGGGCGGCCGGTGGTCGACCCCCCGCGTCATCTCGAAGGTGAAGGTCAACCGGATCGAGCTCCAGCTCGCCGCCGGGCCCGGCCCACGGTTCGCGGCCACCTGGACGTCGGACGAGAACGGCAACTACGACCAGGAGCACGTCTACGCCGCCACCGGCGGCGCGACCGGCCCGTGGCTCTCCCAACCCGTCGCGGCGGCCACCAGCGGCTCACCGGTGGTGACCGTGAAGAGCGACGGCACCGCGGTGGTCATGTGGCTCTGGCGGGCACCCACCACCTACGACTACGTCATCCAGGCGAGCGTCCAGCCACCGGGCGGCGCCTGGGAGCCCCCCTCGACGGTGCGGGACGTGCCCGCCGACGCCAGCGCCTACCAGGTCGCCCTCGCCGGCGGACCGGGCGGCAGCCTGACCGCGATGTGGGCGGAGTACGACGCCGCCGACGTCGCGACGACGTACACCTCGATCCAGGACCCGGCCGCACCGAAGACCGGGAAGGTCAAGGGACCGAAGCAGATCGAGCAGACGAAGAAGGGGGTCTTCAAGTTCACCGGTCCGGCTGGAGCGACCTACCAGTGCCGGGTCGACAAGACCCGCAAGCAGCAGCAGGGCACGAGGGAGACGGACCGCAAGAAGCCCGTGCCGTGGAAGCCCTGCACGTCCCCGTACAAGGTCAAGGCCAAGAAGCTCAAGCCGGGCAAGCACACGGTCTACGTGCGGGCCGTGCAGTTCGGTCTCGTCGACCCCACCCCGTCCAAGCGGAAGTTCGAGGTGCAGTGATGTCCCGCCGCCTCCTGGTCGCCACGCTCGGCGCCGCCCTCGCCCTGACCGGCCTGACCGGCCTCACCGCCGTCCCGGCGCACGCGGCGACCTGGCCCGCGCCGGTCGTGGTGGCCGGACCGACCCCGGACCCCTTCACCTTCCGCTACGACCCGCAGACCGTGGTCACTCCAGACGGCACCACGGTCGCGAGCTGGGTCGAGACCGGCAGCGTCGACTCGGTGATGGTTGCCGAGCGACCGGCCGGCGGGGCCTGGAGCACACCGGTCCCGGTGGCACCCGCCAACGTGTGGGGCAACCAGCTGGCGGTGGGCCCCGACGGGACGCTGGCGATCGTCTACCAGAACGTGGTGGCCAGCAAGGTCGTCGTCAGCGCCGTCGTCCGGCCACCGGGCGGCGCGTGGGGCACGCCCGTGCCGCTCTCCGACACCACGCTCTCAGCCAGCAGCGCCAAGGTCGCCGTGGGAGCCGGCGTGGTCACGGCGGTGTGGGTCGAAGGCACGGGGGCGGCGTCCAAGCCGATGGTCAGCACCCGTCCTCTGGGCGCTGCCGGCACTTTCGGCAGTGCGACCCCCTTCGTCGACGCCGGGGTCTCGGGAATCGACGTGGCGGCGAGCGCCGCCGGCACGCTGGTCTCCTGGGTGCTGTCGTCGGACCCCGCCGACTCCTACGCCGCCAGCACGGTCCGGGCGAGCTTCCGGCCCGTCGCCGGCGCCTGGGAAGCACCGGTGTCGCTGTCCGAGACCGGCCGCCGGACCCAGGTCGCCGAACCGGCCATCGGCGCCAACGGCACCATGGCCGTGGCATGGGAGTCCCGCCTGCCCACCACGGCCGGCTACTACACCTCGGCGCGCACGCTGGCCGCGATCAGGCCGCCCGGAAGCGCCTGGGGGGCCCAGTCGCTGCTGTCCGATCCCGAGATCGAGGGCACCCGCCCGCACGTCGGCGTCGGTCCCGACGGCGCGGCCACCGTGGTGTGGACGTCGTACGACGGCGCGACCGACAAGGTCGCGACCCGGGTCCACCGCAGCGGCGCGTGGGAGCCACAGGTCGACCTGACCCAGTCGATCGACTCCGAGTCCGAGCCGCGGCTGGCGGTCAGCCCCGACGGCACCGCCGTCGTGGAGTTCTCCAACCTCGCGAACGGCATCGGCGTCGCGATCCGCCCCCCGGGCCGCGCGTGGCAGCCGACCGACTTCATCGCTCCCGCCGCACAGGCCGGCTACGACCGCGCGCTCGCCGTCGGAGCCCGCACGGTCGCGGTCGTGTGGACCTACGGGAACGGCGACATCCTGATGGCCGTCGTCGCCGACAACCTGCTGCCGCTCCCGCAGCCGACCGCCGAGACCGGTCGGATCACCGGGCCGAAGAAGATCGAGAAGGGCGAGAAGGCGCGGTACGCCTTCTCGGGCGCGCCGGCGGAGGTCACCTTCGAGTGCCGCGTCGACAAGACCCGCAAGCAGCAGACCGGGGCGACCGGCCCGAAGGGGAAGAAGCCGGTCCCCTGGCGCGACTGCGACTCGCCGGTGAAGGTGAAGACCAAGAAGCTGAGGCTCGGCAAGCACACCCTCTACGTGCGGGCCGTGCTCGACGGCGTCCCCGACCCGACCCCGTCGAAGAAGAAGTTCAAGGTGACGTGACGTCGACGCCTGTCGGCCGAGGTCGGCATCCAGGTGCCCGACGCATTCCGCCCTGCTGAGCGTCAGCCCAGGACGCGAAGGACGATCACCAGCTCACAGTTGCCCGCGAGGAAGGCCCGCACCCCGAGGGACACGTCGACCCAGGCGCCCTGGGGTCCGGATCGGACGGTCCCCTCGTAGGCCGTCGTGGCAGTCCCCTCGCCCGGAATGGCGAGCGCCGCCGGCTCGAGGCCCGACAGACCAACACTGAGGAGCGCTGTGGGGAACCTGTCCGGGCCCACGTTCGTCACCTGCACCCCAGAGAGCTGAAGGGCGTCGGGGGCCGACGACGCGGGGTCGATCGCCACCGCGGCCCTCGTCTCCCCGCCGTTCATCGTGCACGAGGGGCGGAAGCGCAGCCCACCCACCGTCTGAGCTGGGAGCGCGGTCCCAGCGGGGACGGTGTGGATGATCGTCACCGGCGCCGCGGGCAGCACACCGTCGGCCAGGTCGGCCTTGCCCAGCGAGCCGTCGGCGACCTTGGCGCCCGTCACCGCACCGTCCTTGATGGTCGCCGTGCGGACCGCCTTCTTCTTGATCTTCTTCGTGGTCACCGCGGCCTTCTTCAGCTGCTTGGTGCCGACGCTGTTGGCGGCCAGGCCGGCCGCGACGGCGGTGCCGCCCAGGGCGACCACGAGGGCGAGCAGCGAGATCGCCAGGGAGAGGCGCGGGACGGCGGGTGCGGGACGACGGGGCATGGGGGGACCTCTCCGAGCGTGGACAAGGACCGCCAGTCTGGGGGACCCGCTCCCTCCGCGGAAGGGCTGGACAGGAGCTCCGAGCGCGCGGTCACCGACCCCGAGGGGTCGACGCGACCGTCACCTGGTCCCGCGCCAGAGCTCGACGGACAGCACGACGAAGCACGCCGTGGCGACGACGCAGCCCGGCCAGGTGGCGTTGGAGACCATGAACGCCAACAGCGCGCCCAGCGTCGCCGCCGGGGCGTACCACCGCACGAGCCCGGCGCGCTGGAGAGCGAACGCCGCGAGCGGGAGCGCCAGCGCGAACCCGAGGAAGCCCGGCAGCTGGAAGTAGGGCATGCCCCACGAGATCTCCTCCATGCGGTCGTGCAGGGCGTTGACGCCCTCGGTCCCCCAGAGCTGACCGGCCGCGGAGTCGATCCAGTCGATGAACAGCATCCCCGGCAGCGTGGTCATTCCGGCGAAGGCGAGCACCGCGGCGATGTTGGCCAACCACACGCCGCGGTGGCGGACCAGGCTGGCGACGACGAGGGCGATGCCGATCCAGAAGGCGTAGGCCCAGTGATAGGCCAGCGACTTGATCTGGAGCGGGTCGGGGTGCTCGGCGTACTCCTGGAACATCGTGTCTCCGCTGATCCCGGCCGCCGGGTCCATCGCGGCGGCCAGGGTCAGGCAGAGGCCTGCGAGGACCGGCATGGCGACGAGGGCGTAGCGGCGGGCGCGGAGGCCGGCCGGCTGGGGCTGCGCGGTGATCCCCATGGGGGCGGTGTCGAGGTGCGTGGTCATGGCGACTCCTGGTGGCGCGTGCCGGCGGGACCGCCCCGCCGGGTCGGGAGGAGTCGACCGGGCCCGTTGTCCCGCGCGGGAGGGACACGGCGGCACGACCTCCGGGACCCGCTCGGCGCGGCACAGCACCCGACGTCAGGGACGTCCCTCGGCAGGCGCCGGCCCGTGTGCCGAGCCAGGAAGTGGCGGCTCGCGGGTCAGGAGGTGGCGGCTCGCCGGTCGCGGAGGACCCGCTGGGCGGCCAGCCGGCCGGGCGACCCGATGACGCAGCCGCCGGGGTGGGTGCCGGAGCCGCACTGGTAGTAGCCGTCGATGGGGGTCGCGTACTGCGACCAGCCCGGCGCCGGGCGGAAGAAGTACATCTGTGGCGCCAGGAACTCGCCCGCGAAGATGTTGCCCTCGGTCAGGCCGGTGCGGGTCTCGATGTCGACCGGGGTGACGACCTCGCGCTGGAGCACGAGGTCGCCGAAGCCCGGGAAGTGCGACTCGAGGACGGCCTGAGCCTTGTCGCCGAAGGCCTCGCGCTCGGTCTCCCAGTCGCTCCCCCGCAGCTCGTAGGGCGCGTACTGCACGAAGCACGACAGGACGTGCTTGCCCGGTGGGGCCATGTCCGGGTCGACGACGGACTGGACCGCGGCGTCGATGTAGGGCTCGTCGGAGTACCAGCCGTACTTCGAGGCGTCGAAGGCGCGCTCGACGTACTCCATCGTCGGCCCGATGTTGAGGAAGCCGCCGAAGTGGTCGACGGTGTCCGGGAGCGCCGGGAACACTGGCAGGCCGTCCAGGGCGAAGTTGACCTTGGCGGAGACACCGCGGAACTTCATCCGCCGCACGTTGTCGACGAGGTCGAGCGGCAGCTCGCGGGGCTCGACGAGGTCGAGGAACGTACGCCGCGGGTCGAGCGCCGAGACCACGACCGGCGCCCGGAACTCGGTGCCGTCCTCCAGCACCACGCCCACGGCGCGACCGCCCTCGGTCACCACGGACGAGACCGCGGCACCGAGCCGGATCTCCGCCCCGTTGGCCTCCGCGGCCCGGGCCAGCACCTGGGTGAACCCCCCGTTGCCGCCCTTGTGGAAGGCCCAGGAGCCCAGGTGTCCGTCGTGCTCGCCCATCTTGTGGAACAGCAGCACCAGCCCCGAGCCGGGCGACATCGGGCCCACCTTGGAGCCGATCACCGACGAGGAGGCGTGGTAGCCCTTGATCGCCTCGTGCTCGAAGTAGTCGTCGAGCCAGTCCGCGGCGCTGCCGGTCAGCAGCCGCACCAGGTCGTGCATCGTCTTCCGGTCCACCCCGCCGAGGTGGTCGAGCAGCCACTTGACGTCGACCTGGTCCTCGGGGTCGGTGCCGAAGACGTCCGGTGGCGGGTTGTCGAAGAGCGGCCGGACCACCTGGCAGACCCGGTCGAGGTCGCGGTGGTAGCGCTCGTAGGCGTCCACGTCGCGCGGCGAGTGCCGGCGGATCTCCTGCAGGTTCTGCTGGTGGTCGTCGCCGAAGAGCAGGTAGCCGCCGTCCCCGGTCGGGTGGAACGACGACGGCATCATCAGCGGCAGGAACCCGTGCCGCACCAGGTCGAGCTCGTGGATGATCTCGGGCCGCAGCAGGCTCAGCGCGTAGGAGAACGTGGTGAACGAGAAGCCCGGCATGAGCTCCTCGGTGATCGCGGCGCCGCCGACCATCGCGTTCTTCTCCAGCACCAGCGTGCGCAGGCCGGCCTTGCCGAGGTACGCCGCGTGGGTCAGGCCGTTGTGGCCGCCGCCGACGACGATCGCGTCGAACTCGTGCGAGCTGCTCACGACTTCTTCCTCTCCGGGTCGAAGAACGGCATCGGCGCGGTGGTGACCCGCACCGTCGTGTTGTGGTGGGCGATCGCGAGCTCGAGCCGCAGGTCGGTGCCCGCCGCCGCGAGGTCGGGCCGGACCCGGGCGATGCCGATGTGCCGCTGGAGCACCGGCGAGTAGACGAAGCTGGTGCAGTAGCCGACCTCGGCGCCACCCTCGTCCAGCACCATCGACTCGTAGGGCAGCGGGTGCTCGGACTTGGGCGGGAAGAGCCCGGCCTCGCGGAAGATCCGGTCCCAGTCGGCCCAGTCGACGACGATGCCGGTCGTGAGCCACCGCGACGTCCCGTCGACGAGCTCGCGGCGGATCGCCTCGGAGCCGACGAAGCGGCGGGCGCCGTCGCGGACGCCGCGGAGCATCCACCCGAAGCCGAGCTCCCTAGGAGTGACCCGGTCGGCGTCGCTGAACGCGAGCCGGCTGTCGTGCCACTCGACGTCGATGAGCGGGAGGCCGGCCTCGATGCGCAGCGTCATCAAGGCCTCCTCGCCGAACGGCCGGATGCTGTGCGCGCCGCCGGCCTCCAGCACGGCGTCGAGGACCGCCACGGCGTCGGCGGCGGGCACGGTCAGCTCGTAGCCGAGGTCGCCGGTGTAGCCGGTCCGCGACAGCGTCACGGGGGTGTCCGCGATCTTGGCGGGGACGTGCTCGAAGTAGGCCAACGACTCGGCCTCGGGCGCCAGCGCCGCCAGCACCGCGCGGGAGCGGGGCCCCTGCACCGCCAGCATCCCGTAGTCGTCGGTGACGTCCTCGAGCTCGACCCGCATCCCGGAGCCGAGCTCTTGGAACCAGGACAGCGCCGGCCGCGCGGCGGTCAGCAGGAAGTGGTCGGCCGAGTGCCGGAACACCACGCCGTCGTGCATGACGAAGCCCCGGTCGTCGCACCAGGCCGTGTAGTGCGCCTGCCCCGGCCGGCACGCCTTGACGTCGCGCACCAGCGCCCCCGCGAGCAGCTGCTCCGCGTCCGGCCCCGTGACGGCGTACTTGTAGAGCGGCGAGGTGTCGAACACGCCGACCGAGTTCCGCACCGCGAAGTACTCGTGCTTGGGGGCGTGCGAGTAGCGCAGGGGCGACAGGGTGCCCTGCCAGTGCGTGTAGAGACCCTGGTCGTCGAGCTCGCTCAGCCGCGGGTGGAACGGGGTGGTGCGCACCGGCGTCACGCTACCCGCTACTGATCGGCGAGTCAGTAGTCGCCGACGCCCCGAGCCGGTCCAGCAGCCAGGCGTAGATCGCGGCCTCGTAGGCCAGGTGCGCGAACCGCCCGGCCGGGCCGACGTGGGCACCCGCGCCGGTCTCGACCCGGAACAGGCAGCGCGGCGACCACTCCGGGTCGGTCTCGCGGAGCCGGGCGACCCACTTGGCGGGCTCCCAGACCATCCCCCGGGCGTCGTGCAGGGCGCCGGTGACCAGCAGGTCGGGACGCGAGCCGGGAGGCGGGACGTTGTCGTACGGCGAGTAGGCGAGCAGCCAGGCCAGGTCGGCCGCCCGGCGGGGGTCCCCCCACTCGTCCCACTCGTTGGCCGTGAGCGGGATCGTCGCGTCCAGCATCGTGGTGACCACGTCGACGAACGGCACCTCGGCCACCACGGCGCGCCACCGGTCGGGCCGCTGCGAGAACACCGCGCCCTGGAGCAGCCCACCGGCGCTCAGCCCCCGGGTGGCGATCCGCGACCCGTCGACCAGACCGGCCGCCGCCAGCCCGTCGGCCACGGCGACGTGGTCGTCGAAGGTGTGCTGCTTGTGCTCGAGGCGGCCGTCCAGCCACCAGCGTCGCCCGCCCTCCCCGCCGCCGCGGACGTGCGCGTGCACGTAGACGACGCCGCGGTCGAGCAGCGACGGGATCGCCGGGTCCCACTCCTGGTCGGGGTAGACCTCCTCGTAGGCGCCGTAGGCGTACATCACGCAGGCCGCCGAGCCGTCGAGCACGGTGTCCCGGTGCCGCAGGATCGTGGCCGGGACCGGCGTTCCGTCCGCCGACCGGAAGGAACGCTGCTCACCGACGTACGCCGCGGGGTCGAAGCCCGGCGCCTCTTTGCGCATCAGCTCGGTGCGCTCGCCGGTGACGAGCGAGACCGACGACCAGACCTGCGGCTGCAGGTAGGACTCGTCGACCACGATGATCCGGTCCAGGTCGTGCTCGACGTTGCGGTCGGGGGGCGCGGCGAGCGAGGCGATGTCGGAGACCGGCCGGACCACGATGCCCTCGCCGGTCAGGTCGTCGAGCCTCAGTATCCGCAGCTGGTGCCGCCCGGCGACGCGGGAGGTCAGCACCACGTGGCCGGCGTACGCGTCGGCCCGCTCCAGACGTTCGGCGGGGTCCTCGGCCCGCAGCGGCTGCCAGGCCGACGCGTCCTGGTCGCCCGCCTGCGGCACCGGGCAGCGGACGAGCCGGAACTCGCTCGCCCCGTCGTCGGTCACCAGCAGCAGCTCGTCGGACCCGTCGGGGTAGCGCAGGTGCTCGGCCCGGTACTCGACACCGCGGCGCCGGCCGCCCACCGACCGGGCCGGCGTGGTGGGCTCGTGCGCGTCGACGACCCACACCTCGCTGGTGTCGCGGTTGGCCGAGGAGATCACCACCAGGTCCCCGGTGCGGGAGGTCTCCACCTCGAGCTCGAACTGGACGTCGGCCTCCTCCACGACCAGCTCGTCAGCCGAGGTCGGGGTGCCGATCCGGTGCCGCCAGACCTGGTGCTGGCGCCACTGCTCGTCGTGCACGACGTAGAAGAAGTGCTCCGAGTCCGCCGACCACGTGCCCACGGGGGCCGACCGCGGCACGACGTCCTCGAGGTCCTGGCCGGTGGCGAGGTCGCGGAAGCGCAGCGTGTAGACCTCGTCGCCGTCGAAGTCCACCGAGTAGGCGAGCAGGCGGGTGTCCGGGGAGACGTCCCACTGCCCCAGCTCGACGTAGTCCCGGTCGCCGGCGAGCACGTTGACGTCGAGGAGGAGCTCCTCGGCCCCGCCGTGACGGCGGCGTAACAACTGGACGTACTCCCTTCCCGCGGGAAGGACGGTGTAGTAGGAATACCCGTGCTGCGGCCAACTGACCGACGAGTCAGTAGCCGGGACCCGTTCGGTCATCTCGGCACGCAGCTCCTGGATGAGGGGTGCCAGATGACCGGTCGCGACGTCGTACCACTTCCGCTCGGCTTCGAGGTGACCCACAACAGCGGGGCCCAGCCGCCGCATCCAGTGGTAGGGGTCGGGTCGCGGCGCACCGTGACCGGTGTGCTCGAACGGCTCCTGCGCCGCCACGGGCGGCCGTTGCGGAGGAGTGGTCACGGGCGGCACCGTACTCCCGCGCTGGCCGCGGCCGGCCTGCTCGTCCCGCTCGCGCTGACGGGCGCAGCGCTGGGGTCGTCAGGGCCGGCGACGGCCGCCGCGGAGGAGAAGCTCACCTTCACCGTCGGGATCCTCAACGAGGTCGACTCGTTCAACCCGTTCCTCGGGATCGAGGCCGAGTCCTACGAGATGTGGGCGCTGACCTACGACTACATGATCACCTACTCGATGGAGGACATGTCCCCCGAGCCTGGGCTCGCGGAGTCGTGGGAGACGTCGGACGACGGCCTGACCTGGACCTTCGACATCCGCGAGGGAGTGCTCTGGTCCGACGGGGAGCCGCTCACGGCGGCCGACATCGCCCACACCTACAACCGGATCCTCGACGGCGGCCCGGAGAGCTCGTCCTGGGGCTCCTACCTGACGTCGGTCACCTCCATCGAGGCTCCCGACGACGCGACCGTCGTGCTCACGCTCGAGAAGCCCAGCGCCGTCCTGCCGCTGCTCCCGATCCCGATCGTCCCCGAGCACGTGTGGTCCTCGGTCGACGAGAAGGCGGTGAAGTCGTACGCCGCCGAACCGACCGACGGCCAGCCGGTCGTGGGGTCCGGCCCGTTCCGGCTGGTCGAGGGGACCGCCGGCGGGTCGACGTACCGGTTCGAGAAGAACCCCGACTACTGGCAGGGCGAGTCGCGCCTGGACGAGGTCGTGTTCCGGGTCTACAAGAGCGAGGACCCGGCGGTGCAGGCGCTGATCAAGGGCGAGATCGACTTCGTCGAGGGGATCACCGCCCTCCAGGTGCGTGCACTGGAGGGCCAGGAGGGCATCACCGCGCAGAACGGCGACTCCCCCGGCTTCGACGAGATCGCGTTCAACGTCGGCGCCGTCGACACCGAGACGGGCGACCCGATCGGCGACGGTCACGAGGCGCTCAAGGACCCGGCGTTCCGGTTCGCGCTGAACTTCGCGCTCGACCGCGAGCAGATCATCGAGAAGGCCTACCAGGGCGCCGGCGACCCCGCGGACACGATCATCCCCGCGCTCTACGGCGATTACCACTGGTCCCCACCTGAGGAGGACGCCCCGGTCTTCGACCTCGCCCGTGCCGACGAGCTGCTGGAGGAGGCGGGCTACGGCAAGGCAGCCGACGGCAGCCGGCTGATGCCGGACGGCAGCGACTTCGGCACCCTGCGGCTGTTCGCCCGCAGCGAGAGCACGGTCTCGACCACGGTGATGGACTTCTTCGCCGAGTGGCTGGGCGAGCTCGGCATCGAGACCGAGACGACGGTGATGGAGAGCAACAAGCTCACCAACGTCATCCTCGACGGCGAGTTCGACGCGTTCGAGTGGGGCTGGTACGTCGAGCCCGACCCCGACTCGATGCTGGGCTACCTGACCTGCGACCAGCTCGCGGGGTGGAACGACGCGTGGTACTGCAACGAGGAGTACGACGCCCTCTACGCCCAGCAGAACGGCGAGAACGACGACGCGGCCCGGCAGGACCTCGTCAAGCAGATGCAGGAGATCCTCTACTACGACGCGCCCTACCTGGTCACGGCGTACAGCTCGGTCGCGGAGGCGTTCCGCAGCGACCGCTTCGCGTGCTTCCAGCCGCAGCCTGACCCGGGAGGCATCCTGCTCTTCCAGTACGGCATCAACAACTACCTCAACATGCGTCCGGCCGACGAGGCCGGCGACTGCGACGGCATCGCGACCGCCCTCGGCGCCAACGAGCCGGCGTCGGCGGGCGGCGACGGCTCCGACGACGAGGGCGGCAGCGCCGTGCTGATCGGGGTCGCCGTCCTGGCCGGGGTCGTGCTCCTCGTCGGGGGCGGC
>SXGU01442807.1_pt1 | contig 12252 bp, 16 predicted proteins | sample 3174531 | NCBI WGS metagenome assembly SXGU01 (sample SAMN11356863, study PRJNA531348) | freshwater metagenome | isolation source: freshwater sample F1-140 | place: China: Fuxian Lake, Yuxi | collected 2017-12-25
ATCAAATAAGGCTTTTTTCCTTATTTTTATTCTCCTCTCCCCAACCCTCTCCAGCAGGATGCCTACAGGGATGTAGGTAAGTAGAGCAATGCAGGAGCAATTGCCGAGAGGGAGCTTTTTTCTTAACTTAATGGCAGTGAGATAAAGCGAGGCAACGAGAACACGTTTCCCGATCCTGTTACACTGTCACCCAAGCGTCATCGAATAATCATATAGCCTGACTATAATCCAGTGCGCTGTACAACCTTGACAGTAACGCTACAATTTCCGCAGGATATTCCCATGACATTACGCACTCTACTCGCGACAGGTTTCGCCCTGTCGGCTTTGTCCGCCACTCTCGCACCCTCTCCGGCTGAAGCGGCTACCAGCCGCCAGTCTTGGGTGGTGCAACAGATTTACAACTACAACCACCCGTTTGCCGCAAATCTGCCCGGCGAATTGAGCACCAAAATGACCAAAATGGCGGTCAACGCCTTTTCTTTTTATCGCGGCACCGCTCATTTGTTTTATGAAGACACCAAGAATATTGCCGTATGGCCAGCATCCTGGTATTCCAACACCGTTACTAACGGCGTGTGGCTGGAAGGCGATATGCATATGCAAAACCTGGGCGGATTGCGCGACGCCAACGATAATGCCGTCTTCGACACCAATGACTTCGACGAAGCTTACTGGGGGTCTTATACTTGGGATCTGCGCCGCATGGCGGTTGCCATCCTGTTAGCCGCCGAGGAAAAGGGCATTAGCAGTACCGACCGTCAATCGTTGGTGAAAAACTTTGTTGACAGTTACGCCACCCAGATTGCCGCGTTTAAGGGTAACGACAACGAATTAACTTACCGTCTGACCACCGACAATACCAACGGCGTTGTTAAAGACACTATTCAGGCGGCCGACGGCAAAACCCGCTCCAGCCTGCTCTCGAAATACACTGCCGTGAGTTCGGGACAGCGCTATTTCCTGAGCATCGGCGGTTCCCTGCAACCGGTTAACAGCACCGTTTTTTCCTCTATTAACGCCGCGATGCCCGCTTATATCAATTCCATTGCTGCGTCGAAACGTAAAAGCAATAGTTATTACGTGCTAAAAGATGCCGCGGCGCGCTTGGGCTCCGGCACCGGCAGTTTAGGCCGTTATCGTTATTATCTGTTGATCGACGGCCCGTCGACAGCCACCGGCGACGATGTCATCCTGGACATGAAACAAGAAACGGATAGCGCGGTTTCTATCGCTGCGCCGGGCAACATGCCTGCCTGGACTTATGGCTATGACAATAGTTCGCGCGTTGTCAAAAGCATGAAATCCATGCTGAATAATACCGACGTTTTGGCGGGCTATACCACGATGAACAGTTTGCCGTTTTTCTTAAGCGAACGTTCGCCTTATCAGGAAGATTTTGACTACACCTTGTTAAGCACTTATTCGACATTTAACGATGCGGTGAAATATATGGGCAAAATTGTGGCGAAAAACCACGCCTTAGCCGATAAGGATTACGATGCCACATTGATTCCGTACAGCATGGACAAAGAAATCACCGACCTCATCAATGGCGATGTGTCGGGCTTAAAAACAGAAACACTGAATTACGCGCTTAGCTATGCCGCTCAGGTAAAGTTGGATTATGCTAGTTTTGTCGCAGCCAAAAACAGCGGCGCGGTGCTTTATTAATAAGCGATAGTCGGGCATGTAGATTATCGGCGAGGTTCTTACGCCAAGTTTATAGCGACGGTAATCTGATGGTGCCGTCGCCTTATCATCGAAAGTCCCGCGTGTTTTTTCTTGTCGCTCAGGGATAAACCGGCAGAGTCTCAAACAATAGTGCCGGGCCTCCGGCCGCATCGCAACGCCCCCTTATCGGGAAGAAGCGGATTAAATTTAAGGTTCAACATTTAAGGCGAAAAGGTATTTGCTTGAGCCGCCCGCCTGTATGATAAAATTCCGCTCTTTTTAATTTCACCCTTCGAGTTTCCCATGAACAAACCTAAAAAAGTCGCGATTCTCACGGCGGGCGGCTTGGCCCCTTGCCTAAACTCAGCCATCGGCAGTCTTATCGAGCGTTACACTGAAATCGATCCTTCGATTGAAATCATTTGCTACCGTAGCGGTTATAAGGGCCTGTTGTTGGGGGATTTTTACACCGTCACCCCGGCTATCCGCGAAAAGGCCGGACTTTTGCACCGCTTCGGCGGTTCGGTCATCGGCAACAGCCGCGTTAAATTGACCAACGTGAAAGACTGCATTAAACGCGGCTTGGTTCAGGAAGGCCAAGACCCGCAGAAAGTAGCCGCCGACCAACTGGTTAAAGACGGCGTCGATATTTTGCATACTATCGGCGGTGACGATACCAATACCGCTGCGGCCGATCTTGCTGCGTTCCTGGCCAAAAACGACTACGGCCTGACCGTTATCGGTTTACCTAAAACCGTCGATAACGACGTGTTTCCGATTAAACAATCGCTGGGCGCCTGGACCGCTGCCGAGCAGGGCGCGCGTTACTTCTGGAACGTGGTTGCCGAAAACAATTCCAATCCGCGCATGCTGATTGTTCATGAAGTCATGGGCCGCAGCTGCGGCTGGCTGACGGCGGCGACTGCGGTGGAATATCGCAAATTGCTGGATCGCGCCGAATGGTTGCCTGAGTTGGGCTTAGACCGCGCCACTTATGAAGTTCATGGCGTTTTTATTCCTGAAATGACTATCGATCTTGCCGCCGAAGCGGATCGCCTACGCGCGGTGATGGATAAAGTGGATTGCGTCAATATCTTCGTCTCCGAAGGCGCGGGCGTTGAGTCCATCGTCGCCGAAATGCAGGCCAAAGGCCAGGAAGTGCCGCGCGATGCGTTCGGTCACGTTAAGTTGGACGCGGTTAATCCGGGTAAATGGTTCGGCGATCAGTTCGCGCAAATGATCGGCGCGGAAAAAACGCTGGTGCAAAAATCCGGTTATTTCGCCCGCGCTTCCGCGGCTAACGTTGAAGACATTCGTTTGATCAAGTCTTGCGCCGATTTGGCTGTCGAGTGTGCTTTCCGCCGCGAATCGGGCGTTATCGGTCACGATGACGATCAAGGATTTGTGCTGAGAGCGATTGAGTTTCCACGCATCAAAGGCGGCAAGCCGTTTGATTTAGATACCGAGTGGTTTACTCAAACATTGGCTGACATCGGTCAAACTAAGGGCGCCAAGGTTGAGGTTGGCCATTAAAAGATAGACATCGTCGTATCGTTCTTACGTTCCGGCGTGGGAATGCAATTATGACGCCCCAGCGTCATGGTTAAAATCTGTTTGGAGTTCCCAAGCCTCTGGAGCTGGGGAACTCCAAACTACCGTCGACAAATCACACTCCCGTGCTAACTTGCGTTGCAAGTATTTCAGAGATAAAACGATGGATTCACAACTAGCAACCAAGGCTGACTTAATGGATATGGAAAACCGCCTGATTAAATGGGGAATAGGCTTGGCATTTGGTCAAATTGCCATTATTGCCGCACTTGTCAAACTGTTGTAGCTTCGTGGATATTCTATGGGACGGAGCTTGATCTGTATCCAAAACGGTTGCCGCTGTAATGACCCCCAACTATATTTTTGTTTACGGAACGCTTAGGCGCGGTACCCACAGCGAAATGTCCAAGCTGTTGGCGAAACATGCCGAATTTATCGATGACGCCGCCTACCAAGGCAAGCTCTATAAAATCGATGATTACCCCGGCGCAGTTCCTTCCGATGATCCCGATGATGCGGTGCAAGGCGAAGTTTATAAGCTTCATCAAGCCGATACCGTATTGCCTCTGCTTGATCGATATGAAGAGCTCGGTCCGGAGTTTCCCGAGCCCAATGAATATAATCGCCGAAGGCAAGCCCTGTTACTTAAAAACGGGCGCAGGATTACAGCATGGGTCTATCTCTACAATCATCCCACCAAAGGCTTGGAGTTAATTGAGTCGGGGAATTTTTTAAACCAGACTCGTCAGGCACAGCCAACGCTATGATCACCATTATCCAACGCGTAAGCACCGCTAAAGTCACCGTCAGCAACCGGGACATCGGCAAAATCGATACCGGCATTATGGCGCTGGTGGCAGTGGAAAAAGCGGACACCGAAAAAGACGCTCAGCGTTTGCTGGAACGCATCCTCAACTATCGTATTTTTCCCGATGGCGATGACCGGATGAACCTGAGTTTGAGGGACATTAACGGCGGCTTGCTGCTGGTTCCGCAATTCACACTGGCAGCCGATACCGAAAAAGGCAATAGGCCCAGTTTTATTTCAGCCGCGCCGCCGGAACAAGGCAAAAAGCTATTCGATTATCTGCAACATCTGGCCAAACAAACCTACACCAAAGTTGAATTCGGTCAGTTTGGCGCTGACATGCAGGTTTCACTGGTCAATAACGGGCCGGTTACTTTTACCTTGCGAACTCATTAGCATTGACGGTTGACGCTAGTCATCGTCGTCATCCTCATAAGGCTTCGTTTTCACATTATCGGGTATTTTCGGCATCTTGGCCGAACGTAACAGGATTAACGCGCCGCCCAAAACAAACAGCAGCGCGACAATAAACAATACGATCCACATCAATCTTCCCCCATTTTTGGCTTGCTTAGGCCGGTTACGATAGAATACCTCCACACCAATCATTTACATACAGCAACATGACAAATATGTCTGGAACAGATTTACATTTACCCGAAGGGCGTCAGGCCACGAAACAAGTGGAATTACTTTCTCCCGCCGGAACCCTTAAAAATATGCGCTATGCTTTTGCCTACGGCGCGGACGCCGTATATGCAGGCTTGCCGCGTTACAGTCTGCGGGTGCGCAACAATGATTTTCTCGAAGACAATCTGGCTAAAGGCATTGCCGAAGCGCACCAATTGGGTAAAAAGTTTTTTTTGGCAACCAATGTAATACCGCACAACGCCAAAGTTAAAACTTTTCTCAAGGATCTTACCCCGATTATCGCGATGCAGCCGGACGCGTTGATTATGGCCGATCCGGGTTTGATTATGATGACCCGCGAGGCTTGGCCGGAGATGCCGATACATCTGTCGGTGCAAGCCAATACGGTCAATTATGCGACCGTCAATTTTTGGAAAAGCATGGGCGTGGAGCGGGTCATTTTATCTCGCGAACTGTCGCTGGATGAAGTTGAAGACATTCGCCAACGTTGCCCCGATACCGAACTTGAAGTATTTGTCCATGGCGCCTTATGTATCGCTTATTCCGGTCGCTGTCTGTTATCCGGCTATTTCAACCACCGCGATCCTAATCAGGGTACCTGCACCAACTCCTGCCGCTGGAAATACGACACCCTGCCCGCGCATGAGAATGCCGAAGGCGATTATGTGCTGGACGGCGCGGCGCTGTCGATGTCCGACATCAGCAACGCCAGCTGCGGCGGAGCGGAAAGGCATCCGTTGGCGGACAAAGTATATTTTCTGGAAGAAGAAGGCCGCAAAGGCGAGTTGCTGCCGGTCATGGAAGACGAAAACGGCACTTACATCAGGAACTCGACAGATTTAAGAGCTATCGAGCATGTGCAGCGTTTGGTCGAAATCGGCGTGGACAGCCTTAAAATCGAAGGCCGCACCAAGTCGCATTATTACGTGGCGCGCACCGCGCAAACCTATCGTCAGGCGATAGACGATGCGATGGCGGGGCGCGCATTTCAGCCTGAATTAATCGGCGTTTTGGAAAACTTAGCCAATCGCGGCTATACCGACGGCTTTTATCAGCGCCATCATACCCACGAACATCAAAACTACATGACCGGTTATTCCAAAAGCCATCAACAGCAATTTTGCGGTGAGATCAGGAGTTACGACCGGGAAAGCGGCTTGGCCACGATTGACGTTAAGAACAAGTTTTCGGTCGGCGACAAGCTGGAGTTAATCCTGCCGCAAGGCAATCTGGATATTATCGTCGAACGCATGGAAGGCATGTACGGGCAAGACATGGAAGAAGCGTCGGGCGGCGGTTATGAAGTGAAGATACCGCTGCCGGAACTAGTCGGCGATAACGGCTTGTTGGCGCGGTATATTTAATTGATAAAAATAGAGCGCCGATGATTATGATTAAATAAGGTTTATCAGCGCCATTCCTGCCGAGCCGTTACAAATTTTCGGGCGCTGCCTTTAATTTTATAGGACTTAAATTATGACTTTTACTACCGCCGACCTTTGCGATGCTCATTCGGATGAAGACCATTTCCAGATTGCCGAACCGCTGCCGCTGCTTAAATCTTATGGCGGCCACTCAAGTTTTTGCGGTCAAATTACCACGGTAAAGGTGTTTGAAGACAATGTCCTGATCAGAACGGTGTTGGAAGAAAAAGTTCAAAACCGGGTCTTGGTGGTCGACGGCGGCGGTTCCCACCGCTGCGCTTTGCTGGGCGCGGATATGGCAAAGACAGCCATCGCCAACGGCTGGCAGGGTATTGTGATTCATGGCAGCATTCGGGATTCCGCAGTCTTGAAGCAACTCCCTATCGGTATTCTGGCCCTGCATACCCATCCCTTAAAAAGCCACAAAAAAGACCACGGCGACCGCGATTTATTGGTTACGTTTTCCGGCATCAATTTCAAGCAAAATCATTTTTTATATGCCGATGCCGATGGAATTATCGTCTCGGAAACCTTGTTGAGTTAGAATAACGCCACATTAACCTAGCAAAGAACTCAAGATATGCAAATTGTACTCGCCAACCCCCGTGGATTCTGTGCCGGTGTAGACCGGGCTATTGAAATTGTCGACCAAGCCATCCAAGCTTTCGGAGCGCCCATTTATGTTCGTCACGAAGTCGTCCATAACCGTACCGTGGTCGACGGGCTTAAACAAAAAGGCGCTATTTTCATTGAAGATTTAACCGACGTGCCGCTGGGTTCCTACCTGATTTTCAGCGCTCACGGCGTATCCAAACAAGTGCAAAAGGAAGCCAAGGAACGTAATTTAACGGTTTTCGATGCGACCTGTCCGCTGGTGACCACAGTTCTTTTACAAGTCGCCAAACATGCCAACGACGGGCGGGAGGTTATCCTGATCGGTCATGCCGGACACCCCGAAGTCGAAGGCACCATGGGACAATATGAACGCTGCATGGACAATGGCGGCATTTATTTGGTGGAAACGCCGGAAGACGTTAAAAATCTGGACGTAAAAAATCCCGATAATTTGGCTTATGTCACCCAAACGACCTTGTCGATGACGGACACCAAAATCATGGTCGACGCGTTAAAAGTGCGCTTTAAAGCCATACAGGAACAAAAAAAGGACGACATTTGCTACGCCACCCAAAACCGGCAGGACGCCGTTTATGAATTGGCTAAAACGGCGGATATTATTCTCGTGGTCGGCTCGCCTAACAGTTCCAATTCCAACCGCCTGCGCGAAATTGCCGAACAGCTCGGCAAGCAGTCTTATTTAATCGATACCGCAAAAGATATGCAGCAAAACTGGTTTGACAATATTGCAGTGGTCGGCGTGACCGCCGGAGCTTCCGCGCCGGAAGTACTGGTTCAGGAAGTGATCGATCAGTTAAAGCTGTGGGGCGGACAATCGACTATCGAAATTCAAGGCATCGAAGAAAAAGTGGTGTTTTCTTTGCCCAGAGAACTAAAAAAGCATATTAACTAATAGCTTACGCTACCGGGCGGTCAATTCATAGACCGCCCCTGCCCTGTTTTTTCCAACGCTGATTCAGCTTCCGGTTCGAATTAAAATAAAGACAGAATCTAGTGTTTTTATCTAAAATAGCCGCCGCAATACCGCCAACCTTAACGCATGACGGCAGGCCTTTCGGCCCCGCATTATTGCTAACATTCATTTATTTTTCTTAGAGATGATTATGACACTTACCGCAATGGATTTTGTTGCCCAAGCTAAACAAAATATTGTTGAAATCGATATCGATGCCGCCAAAAACACCCTGGAAACAAGTCTGGTTCTGGATGTCAGAGAGCCTTCCGAATATGCCGCAGGCCACTTGCCGGGAGCGTTTAACATTCCTCGCGGGGTCTTGGAATTCAAAATAGGCTCGCATCCTGATTTTCAGGATAAACAAGACGCCCATATCATTGTTTATTGCCAATCCGGCGGCCGTTCCGCACTGGCTGCAGAGGTGTTAAATAAGATGGGCTTCAACAATGCTGTCAGCATGGCCGGCGGCTTTAAGGCATGGACCGACAACGGTAACGAAGTCATCTAAATGTCCGAACTGGAAAGCCTGCGTCTGGATAAATGGCTATGGGCTGCGCGTTTTTTTAAAACGCGCAAATTAGCCGCCGAGGCTATTTCGGGCGGAAAAGTTCACCTTAACGAGCAACGCGTCAAACCCGGCAAAGAAATCAAAGTCGGCGCGATGCTCTCCATCAGCAAAGACAACTATCGCTGGGATATCACAATCATAGCTGTCAGCGGCCAACGGCGCTCGGCTAAAGAAGCGGTTTTACTCTATCAAGAAAGCGCTGAAAGTCTGGCCAAGCGCGAGCAACAAATCATTCAAAACCGTGAACAGCGGGAGTTATTCAATTTCAGCGGACGGGACCATAAGCCGAACAAAAAAGAACGGCGCCTGATTCATCGGTTTAAACAAGGATAAAACCTGAGCAACAGGGAGAATACGCCCTACAAGCAGGTCGGCGGTTTAGGCAAACCGGCCAATTTACAGGCGTATTTTAAAGGTCCGTCGGGAAATAATTTGTGCAGGTAACGACTGTTGCCTTTTTCCTCGCCTAATTCCTTGGCTATCGCTTTAGTAAAAACCCGCGCATTAGGCAAATGTTTATAGTGCCGGTAATAATGCCGAATAAAGCCGATAATTTCCCAGTGTTCAGCGCTCAGCCGGATATGGTTGAGCGCCGCCAACCGCTCGGCGACCTCTTCATTCCAGTCCGCCTGATTGACTAAAAAGCCTTGATCGGTGGTTTCCAGAGCGAAATCCCGATCGATCACGTCCATGACTGAATAACCGGGTTATTAACCGTCAACTCAACCAATCCGGCATAATCGATCACTTTAAAGCCCTTGATTAACGCATCGGGAGCAATGCCGCGCATCGCAATGTCGTCGGATAAGACATAAAGGCGGTTGCTGCAGAGTTGTTGCGTTATGATTTCGCCGATGTGGCTACCCTGCAATACCCGCAGCACTGCGTTTTCAAGAAACACCACAACATCCTCCGAATCGATGCGCTGCAACACGGCGGCCTCAATAGGCGATTGAAAAATAAGATGCAACATTAAGTCTTGTCGGTTAATTTAAGGCCGATAATGCCGGCGATGACCAATATAATCGACAGCAAGCGATACCAGTCGGCGGATTCTTTAAATAAAACGATACCCAACACCGCCACGCCAACTGCGCCTATACCGGTCCAAACCGCATACGCAGTTCCCAGCGGTAAAGTTTTAATCGCCAGGATTAACAAATAAAAGCTAAGACCGCCGGACACCATCGTTACAATGCTCGGCCAAAGCCTAGTAAAACCTTGATTATATTTAAGACTTAAAGCGAATACGATTTCTGCAAGTCCTGCAGAAAATAAAAGAAACCACGCCACGAACACCCCTTTCCTTTGTGCTTGAATGCCAAATATTTTACAATACCCCCAGCCCGGCAGCACTTAAAACAATTTCAATGACTCCCCATTGGAAAACAAAGTCTCGTTTTAATCTGTAATGTTGAGTAAAAACTCATCATTGATTGTTGAATATTCACCCCTGGTTTTGAAAAAGAGGGGCGCTGACTACTCGCATTGTTGCCGATAAAAATAATCGCTCCCTAAGTATCCGCTTTGACGAAGACAATCTACCCTTTTCGGCACAGCCCGACGAAAGAACATTAAACCAACAATGAGCGACATATCTTCTTTTTTAATTCAAAATCCAAAGCAAATAGTCAATCAGTTGTCATTACTGGTAAAAAATAAAAGTTTGCTGAGCGCTCGTTTTGGAGCGGATAATGTTTCTTACATCACCACATTACTCGCTATCGACGAGAAAAGTCATTCAGTGGCTTTAGATTACGGCCCCAAGGAAGAGTTAAATCAACTCATACTAAGAGCCGGTAAGGCGACATTCGATACTGAATATCAAGGCATTAAAGTTTCTTTTACCGGATCCGGGCTTAAAAAAGTTATCTTTAACGGGGAGCCGGCATTCAGCATGCCTGTACCGAACTCGCTTTATTGGATGCAGCGTAGAGAGTATTACCGGGTAAAATCGCCGCTTGCAAACCCCAGCTATTGCCAATTAATACTGAAAGATAAGAACCCGGTTAACTTGAAATTATATGACATCAGTCTTACCGGCCTTGCCATGTTTAATGTTTCCAAAGAAATTTCCGATCTATTGATTCCCGGAACGGCCTTTACTGAATCCAAGCTTATACTTTCAGGCATAGGCGAAACCATGATTTCCTTCGAGGTCCGCACCAAGTACATAGTCAACCCGGATAAAGTCCAAAAAATTCAAAAAATAGGCTGTAAGTTTATCGATATAACCCGCCCGGCTGAAGAAATTATTCAGCGCTATATGCAGCAGATTCAACGAGAAAATTTACGCAAAGAATAATTGGCTGCGAGTTGCTCAAGAAGTAGATTCAAAATAATAGACATAATAAGCTTTAGATAATGCCGAAACGATTGCCGATAACTTATTCCATAGCCCTGTCAAGGCTATTGTCACAGCGTGCGATTGTTTATGAGCACAGGCTATTTCTCCAGTAATCAGTAAAATAAGAGGGTTATTATTAATGAATGATATTTCTTCGTTTTCCATTCAAAACTCAAGGCAAATAAGCAAAAATTTATCATTACTCGTTAAAAATAAGTGCCTGCTTAGCGCCCGTTTTGGAGCCAATAATGAATCCTATATCACGACATTGCTCGATATCGATGAAAAAAATAATACGGTGATTTTAGATTACGGGGCCAAAGAAGATTTAAATCAACGCCTGCTGAATGCAAGCAAAGTAGCATTCGATACTGAATACTGCGGCATTAAAGTGTCTTTCACTGGAGAAGCCCTGAAAAGAGTCGACTACAAAGGTGAAACAGCCTTTAGCATGCCTATGCCTAAGTCGCTTTATTGGATGCAGCGTAGGGAATTTTTTAGAGTAAAACCGACGCTTTCCAAGCCTTGTTTTTGCCATTTAGTGCTAAAAGGCAGACCCCCGGTCGACCTCAAGATATACGACATCAGCCTTTCAGGCTTTGCCATGATCAATACGTCCAAAGAAATCTCCGAACTCCTGCTGCCGGGAACCCTAGTGGATCGCAGTAAGCTTATACTTTCGGATATTAGCGATGAACCGGTTACCTTTGAGATTAACGCCAAGTGCATGATAAATTTAACGAAAGCACAAAGAGTTCAAAAAATAAGTTGTAAATTTGTTGAATTAACGCGATCGGCGGAAACAAACATTCAGCGCTATATGCATCTATTGCAACGGGAAAGCATACAAAAAATGGCTGAACGGGACTAGACCAAGCCGGTCCCAGACAAAAATACATTAATCCGCAAACAGCAATGACTACAACCTCCGTCCCGATTTCAACACGCCGCAACATCCTCACCGTTACCCAGCTTAATCGAGCGACCGGTCAATTACTCGCCGAACATTTCCTGTCGGTTTTGGTTGAAGGCGAGCTATCCAATTTAAGTGCGCCGGCTTCGGGGCATTTGTATTTTTCGCTGAAAGACGCTAACGCTCAGGTGCGTTGCGCGATGTTCCGTACCCAGCAGCGACGCTTGGCGTTTAAACCGGAAAACGGCAAGCACGTCATTGTCAAGGCACAAGTCAGTCTGTATGAGCCCCGAGGCGATTACCAACTGATCGTCGAACACATTGAAGAGGCCGGCGACGGGGCTTTGCGCCGGGCCTTCGATGCGCTAAAACTAAAATTATCGGAACAAGGCTGGTTCGATGCCGCGCGCAAACAAAGCTTACCTACATTGCCGAAAGCCATCGGCGTCATTACCTCGCCGTCAGGCGCGGCGATCAGGGATATATTGACCGTGTTGCAACGGCGTTTTGCGGCAATTCCGGTGATTATTTACCCGGTTGCGGTACAGGGCGACAACGCCAAGCATGAAATTGCCGAAGCGATAGCCACCGCCAATCGGCACCGACACCTACCCAGACGTTGTCTTGCTCGATTCCGATCAGGTCGAACCATTCGCGCAACGCACGGTCGACGATGCGCGACGCGCCGACGCCGAGGCGCCAGGTCGTGCGCGCGTCGTGCTGCC
>SXGU01037045.1_pt1 | contig 12248 bp, 6 predicted proteins | sample 3174531 | NCBI WGS metagenome assembly SXGU01 (sample SAMN11356863, study PRJNA531348) | freshwater metagenome | isolation source: freshwater sample F1-140 | place: China: Fuxian Lake, Yuxi | collected 2017-12-25
ATCCGCGGGGAGAAGGTGGCCAACTTCCTCGCGCGGATGCGAAGCGCGGGGCCGCTCTTGCAGCGGTTGTGGCGGGAGCTTCCCCAGGGGTCGGCGCTCCGCGAGGTGCAGGCGCCCGACGAGCTCAGCCGCACCCTCACGTTGTCCACGTTCCACGGCTGCCCGGCCCACGAGATCGAAGGAATCGCGACACACCTGATGCGCGATCATGGGCTCGACGTGGTGGTCAAGCTCAACCCCACGCTGCTCGGCGAAGCGGGGGTGCGGGAGCTGTTGCACGATCGGTTGGGGTACACCGAGGTGCGGCTCGATCCTCATGCCTTCGCGGCCGACCTCGAGTGGGGTCAGCTGATGGAGATGGTGCCGCGTCTGCGGCACGTCGCCGCCGAGGAGGGGGTGGGCTTCGGGGTGAAGTTCAGCAACACCCTGGTGTGTCGCTCCGGGGAGCCCCCGTTCCCCGACGGGGACATGTACCTGAGCGGCGCGCCGCTGCACGTGCTCGCGGCCACGCTGGCTGCCCGGTTCATCGAGGCCACCGGCGGCCAGGTCCCGGTCACGTTCTCCGCCGGGATCGACGCCCAGAACTTTCCCGAGGTCGTCGCCGCGGGGATTCGGCCGGTCACCACCTGCACCGACCTGTTGCAGGGCAAGGGGTATCCGAAGCTGAAGAACTACCTCGGGAACCTCGAGGCCCACCTCGCGGGCGCCGGCGTGGCCCGCCTGGAGGACCTCCCCCGGGCCGACGTGGGCGCCTGGGCGGAGCGCGCCGCGGCCGACCCCCGCTACGCCGCGGCGGCCAACCGCAAGGCGCCGCGGAAGGTGGGGAGCCAGCTCGTTCTGCTCGACTGCCTCACCTGTGACAAGTGTCAGCCGGTGTGTCCGAACCTCGCCCTGGGCGACCTCGCGCTCCCGGTGGGCACCTGGCCGGCGGGCACGTTGAGTTGGAGCGCCTCCGGCTGGACCGCCGACGAGGGGCCTGCGCTCACGATCAAGCGGCGCCACCAGATCGCGGTGCTCGCCGACCTGTGCAACCGTTGCGGACAGTGCGACCCCTTCTGCCCCGAAGACGGCGGGCCGTTCGCCACCAAGCCCACCCTGTTCCTCGACGCGGACGCATGGGCCGAGCACCCCGCCCGCGACGGCTTCTGGTTCGACGGGCCCACGCTCCGCTGGCGGCGCGCCGGCGTCGAACACACGTGGACGCCGCTCCCCGACGGCCTCGCCCGGTGGGGGGTGCCCGGCGGCACCATCACCTTCGCGCACCCGCTGTCGCCGGTCGCCACGACCGGGGAAGGCCGGGCCGACCTCCGGGACGCGCACCTGCTCGCCCTCACCTACGAAGCCTGGCGCGCCGCGCCCGGCTTCCGCCCCCCTGGTGGAGAATTCCCGCGATGACGCTCCCCCCCCTCCCGACGCTCGACGAGCTCCTCAACCCCGACACCCAGCCGTCGGCCGTGCGTGCTCGGGCGCTCGCGGCCACCGACGAGCTCGATTCGGCCCGCCTGTTCAACATGAGCTGGACCACCTCGTCCGGCATCCCCCACCACGTGCTCCCGCCGTCGCTCACCGGGGTCAAGGCGAACATCGTGGTGATGTCGTCCAAACACTTCCCCACCGGCAGTCACAAGGTCGGGCCCGGGTACTCGTGCCTCCGCGAGCGGCTCCTCACCGGCGAGATCACCCCCGATGGCAGCACGCTGGTGTTTCCGTCGACCGGCAACTACGGCATCGGCGGCGCCTGGGTGGGGCCGCGGGTCGGGTTCCGCTCCCTGGTGGTGCTCCCCGAGGACATGAGCGCGGAGCGCTTCCAGAAGATCGAGGCGTACGGGGCGAAGGTCATCAAGACCCCGGGCAGCGAGTCCAACGTCAAGGAGATCTACGACGCGGTGAAGGAGCTGCAGGCGCGGCCGGGGCACACCATCCTCAACCAGTTCGCCGACTTCGGGAACTACCGGTTCCACCGTCACGTCACCGGGAACAGCGCGCTGCGTGTGGCGGCGCAGCACGGCAACGGGCGGGTCGCGGCCTTCGTGAGCGCGATGGGGAGCGCGGGCACCATCGCGGCGGCGGACCGCATCAAGAGGGTGTTCCCGGACGCCAGGGCGGTGGGCCTGGAGCCGGTGCAGTGTCCGACGCTGTACAACGTGGGCTACGGCGCCCACGCCATCGAGGGCATCGGCGACAAGCACGTCACCTGGATCCACAACGTCCGGAACATGGACGCGCTGGTGTGCATCGACGACGAAGCGTGCCTGCTGGGCCTTCAGTTGGTGCAGGAGGGGGGGCTCCCCGAGATCGCGTCACTGGTCGGGGTGTTCGGGGTCTCGGGCATCTGCAACGTGCTCGGCGCCATCAAGACCGCGAAGCACTACCAGCTCGGCGCGGGCGAGAACGTGGTCACGGTGGCGACCGACGGCTTCGACCGCTACCCCTCGGTGCTCGACCGCCTGCGCAAGCGCACGGGCGCGTTGTCCGCCGACGAAGCGCGGCGGCGGGTGTCGATCTTCCGCGACGTGGGCGGCGACTGGTTCCAGGAGGGCACGATGGAGGTCCGACGCCGCTGGCACAACCAGAAGTACTTCACGTGGGTGGAGCAGCAGGGCAAGACCGTCGCCGAGCTCGAGGCGCTGTGGGACCCGGAGTTCTGGGAGACCGAGGCGGACAAGCTCGCCGAGATCGACGCGCGTCACCTCGCGTGGCGGGCGAACGCCTGATATCAGGTCGTGCTCGAAGCGGGCCTTCGAGTACCAGCCCCCGGCGAAGGTCTCGACGATCTTCGACGCCTGGCGCGCGTGGAGGGCGACGGCATCCTGGAGGTCGCGCTGCTGCGCGGCCGTCTGGAAGCGGGCGTCGGCGCCGATGTGAAGCGGAAGCTCCCGGCTCACGTAGTGGACGAGCGACCGTTCGGTGAGCCGGGCGAAGAAGGTGCGTGCAAACTCGCCAAACTGGTGCTCGGTGCCGATCCGAGCGACCGCCTCCCTCGTCGCGTCGGGGTTCGGCCCGAACAACCCGGGCGCGCGCTCGAAGGTGGCGGACGCGAGCGTCTCGACCGCGGAGAGCCGCGCCATCTCGCCAAGGTCCGACCGGGGGCGCCCGAGCGACGCGACGTACTCGTCAACCGCCCGACTCACAGCGGAGGCGAGCTCGACCGCGGAGGGCTGCCCCTTCACGGAGACCCCGACCGACGCGAGCGCTGCGGCGAAGTCGGCGCTCCGCGCCGCGTCCGGGAGCTGGGTCAGTAGCCAGACGGTGTGGACGACTGCCGGATCGGCGCCCGCGGCGAGGAACTCCTCGGCGGCTTGGACGGTGGCGTCGGCGACTTCGGCGGGAGACCATCCCCCGCGACGAGGGCGACGACCTCCCGCCACTTCTTCGTGCGCGGGAGTCCTCCACCGAGCCGGATGTGGCCCATCTACTTCGCGTGCCCGGCCTGCCGGTTGCCCGCGATCCAGTGCACCATCCCCGCGGTGACGGTGAGCATCCCGAGGGCGTCGTGTCGATCCCACGTTGTCCGGATGGTCACCAGGTCCTTCGAGTGCGCTGCGAGGCAGGCCATCACGAACGCCGACCGTCGCATGATCATGAGGCGCTCATCCTTGGGGAGCTCGGTGGTCCGGTCGATCATGGCGCGGAGGTTCGCGGTGTTCCCCTGCCCATCTCCGAGTTCGTGACCCAGAGCTTCAAGAACGTGCCGACACGCCTCGACGGTCTTCCGATACTGCCCGCGCTGGAACTCCTCTCGGGCCTCCCGTAGTCGATCGACGGCCTCGGCGAGGTCGGGGTGCGTCTCAGAGTCGAGGACGGCGACCTCGAGGAGGAGGGTGTCGCGGTAGCCGATCTGGGCGAGCAGGCTGGCCCACTCGCTCTGGTTCACGCGGAGGTGCTTCGTGTCGCGACCGTTCTCTGACTCGGCGCCAGCCTTCCAGACTCGGCCGAAGACCGTGACCTGCACATCCAGCTCGCCACCCGCGCGAACTCGCTCGATCGCTTCCAACCCCGGTGGAGGCAGGTCGAGCGCGAGGTCCCACCCGAAGACGGGCCGCCCCTCGTCCGAGGACGAGCGTGGGATTCCTGACTCCCGATGCAGCCGCCCGACCAGAAACCAGGTGTTGCCGGTGGGGTTCCGCACCAGCACCTCGCCCCCCTCGATGTCCATCGTGAGCGTCTGGCCGGAGCCGCGGGGCCAGAACCGGAACGTCGTCACGAACTTCAGCTGGTAGAAGCCCAACCCCGGGCGGCCACCAGAAATCTCGACCCCCTCGAAATCCGCGGCGTTGCTGCCGTACACGGAGAAGCTCATGCCGCCCCCTCGCCCGTCTTGGCCAACCCTTCCAGCTCTCGACCGAGCATCTGCGGGTTCCGGCACACGTGAAACATCCAGCGGCCCATCTGCCCCCAGTTGTTGACGGCCTCGACCCACCGCTTCGCGGCCTGGTGCTTCTGACGGTCCTGCTCGTCCTCGGCCCCCTTGATCTCCAGGATGAGGGTCCGCCCGTCCGTGAGGCGGACGAGGAAGTCCGGCTGGTACTGGTGCTGCACGTTGAAGTAGTCGTAGGGGATCACCAAGTCCAGGTGGTCGTTCCGGCCGTAGAAGGCGACGAACTCTGATGCCTCCAGGTAGAAGGATGCGGACTGCTCCCACGTCTGCGTGTCGGCGACGACGTGGTCGATGTGGCTCTTGGTCGTGTCGAAGCAGGGCCGCGTGGTCTTGAACGTGACCGAGGCCGTGGACGCGCGCGGCTGGAAGCGGTTCAGGAGGGGGAGGAGTGGCGGCTCGCCCTCGCTGGTGTCGGGGCGGATCCCCTCGACGAGCCGCTCCACGACGAGGCTGACGTACCGCTCCAGGCCGATCTCGCGCTGATCGGCAACGCCGTTCCAGTCCACGCGCCGGTCGATGAACTGCTCGACGATCCGGTACACCTGCGGGAAGAGCTGGTGCCGCGAGGCGTACTTGAGCTTCCCGCCCGAGGCGGTGCTGGCGAGGTCTGCCACCACCCGCCGGGCGATCTCGAACTGGATCGTCTGCAGGTGGGTGCTCTCGTAGAACACCTTCCGGTCCTGCAATTCCGATGCGCCGGGCCCGTGCGCCGTAGGCGCGCCGATCTGGTAGCCGACCTGCGGCTTCACGAACACGCCCGTTGGCGTCTGGTCCGGCGTCAGGCGGAGCAGCTCCACCTTGTCCACGTCGCAGCGGATGAGCCCCTTGTTCAGCGCGAAGACGTACCCCTCGACCACCGGGAAGGACATTTCGTAGTCCTTCCGGTCGTCGCGGGCGCGTACCCACGTCGTAGGCTTGTCCTCGGGAGCGGCCGTCGTCGTCGACCGCCCCTTGAACGGGATGACGCTGAACGGAATGCCGTAGACGTCGACGTACTCGGCGCGCAGCAGGCCCGTCTCCGGGTCGGGGTCGTAGTCCATCCGCCGCAGCCCGCGGCCGACGACCTGCTCGCAGAGGAGCTGGCTCCCGAACGCACGGAGCCCGAGGATGTGGGTCACGTTGTTCGCGTCCCAGCCCTCGGTGAGCATCGACACGGACACGACGCACCGGATGTGCTCGCCCGGCTCCCCGGGACGGCCGACGGTGTCCACCATGCGGCGGAGCTGTTGCGCGGCCTCGTCCCGGGTCGCCTCGGGATCGTCGCTCTCGGCGGCAGCCAGGAGCTTGCTGTCGATTCGGAGGGTGTGGCGACGGGCGGCCGTGTTCGCGAACTCCTCGAAGACGGCACTGGCGCCGTAGACCGTGCGCGACTTCTTCTTCGGCTTCCCGCCGTCCTCCTCGATGTATTCCTCTTGCGTCTCCCCGCTGACGTACTCGTAGAGGAGCCGCGCGATGTCCGTGTTGTCGCAGACGACGATCAGCACGGGCGGAATGCGGCCGCGACCGGCGTCGAGGTTCTGCTCGAACCGCGACTTCCACTGGGCGGAGAGGGTGTTGAGCGCGTCCTGGGCGTCGCGCCAGACCGCCTCCGGCTTCGGCTTTCCGGCGCGGCCGGGCAGCTTGTCGGCCGGCTGAAGCTTCTCGGTGATGTTGTGCCAGAGGCGGAAGTACTTCGGCTCGGGGCGCCCGGTCGTGTCGCTCACTGGAAGCCGGGGGATCTTCACGATGCCGCTCTCGATGGCGTCTACGAGTCCGAAGTCGCTGACGAGCCAGGGGAACGGCACGCCCTCGGGCTGTCCGCTGCCCGCGATGTAGAACGGCGTGGCCGAGAGGTCGGCGCACACGCGGATCCCGACGCCGCGGTTGAGCCGATCGAGCCCGTCGACCCAGATCGTGGCCTCCTCGACCTCTTCTTTGGCCTCGCCGCTGACCTCGGCCCCCGCGGGAGGGCGCCAGGCGTGATGCGCCTCGTCGTTGAGAACGAGAAGGGGACCGCGCTCGAAGGCGTCGCCGAGCACGCGCCTAGCGAACGCCTCGTCGCTCTCCTCGCCCTTGTTCACCACGGCGTAGGACTTCCCCCCTTCGACGTGGGCCCCTTCGGGCGCGAGCTTGTGCCAGTTCACCACCTGCACATGCCCCGGACGGAGGAGCTCCCGGTACTTCGCCGGGACGATGTCGAACCGGGCGTAGTAGTTCTCGGCGTCCTCGGGGAGGAGCACCTTGAGGCGCTCGCGGACTGTGAGGTTGGGGCCAACCACGAGGACGCTTGCCGGAAAACGCTCGTCGGAAGGCATGTAGCCGCGGTTGCACAGCGTCCACGCGATGAGCATGGACATCACGACCGTCTTGCCGCTGCCGGTGGCCATCTTCGCCCCGAGCCGGCGGAGCGCCCGCCCTCCATCCGCGGGCGAGTCGAGGAGCGCGTCGAGAGGCCGAGCGTAGTGGCGGCGGGGATCATCGAGCGACCACTCGTCCTTGGCCTCGGCGGGGAGGGTCCAGCTCTGCCGCTCGAGCTGGTTCCGCACGCAGGCCGGGATGCTCCCGGAGCGGTATCGACCCTGCGCGTCCGGCCTTTGATCCAGCACGATCTCGCTGAGGAAGATGATGGTCTCGACGGCCTCGCGCTGGCAGAAGAAGAGCTTCCGGCCTCGGTCCGGATGGGACCAGTGGGCGAGCAGCTCCTTCGTGACGTTCGTGGCGCCGCGGTAGCCGCCCTTCCGCCAAGCCCGGATGTCCTCTCGCAGCCAGTTGACGAGGGGGAGGTCAGCGCGCTCCTCCTCGGCCAGCAGGGAGGTCTGGCGAGTGCCGGTGCGGGCGGACTTGAACCAATAACTGGCCTCCCGGCGTCCTTCTTGCCGACTCGCGGAGCCGGTTCGGGTGTCGTATCGCCAGTGAAGCAACGGCTCCTGGTACGGGGAGCACAAAATGGGGTTCTCGACGGCCTGGACGGGCGCCTGGTCCGCCGGCGTGCGTGGGGTCGCCATGCCTACCGTCCACCGGGCAGGTCGTGGACCCGCATCACCTCATTGCCCCGCGGGTCGATCACCTTGACCGCCACACGCCGGTGTGGCCCCGGCGTGAAGGGGTGGGACTTCTTGCCGGCGAACTTCTCGAACGCCTCGGGATCCACGGTGCCCTTGAGCGCGCGCGCGATCTTCTCCCACGCCGAGCGGTCCGGGAAGAACGCCTGCGAGACACAGAACGTGCGACCGTCGTAGTCGATGTCCACGAACCACGCGGCCACCTTGTCCGCGCCGGTGGGCTGGAGGGTGTTCGTCACGGGGTCGTAGACGTCCATCCCCTCCATGTGGGCGACGAGCTCCCCACCACCAACGTCCTCCACGCGGCTGCGGGGCGAGCCGAAGACCGTGAAGATCTGGCTGTTCGGGGAGTCCTTGAGCAGATCCTCGAGCTGCACGTCGGGGCGGATGTGGGCGAGGTGCACGCGGACATCGCGGTCCGGGTCGTCCTCGATGAGGCTGGTCGCCTCCGCGTCGAATGCGAAGCCCGCGACCACCAAGTCGTCGAAACCGCCACGGGCGGCGGCGCGGATCGCCTGCTCGACGGCTCGCGCTGTAACCGGCCCGTACTGCGGCCCCACGGCGACCGACAAGCGACGGGGCTCGCCCTCGCCGGCGACCCACTCGCCTTCCGCCTGCAGCACGCTGCCCGAGCGGCGATCGAGCCGCTCGATCCGGGCCTGCTTGTTGTTCATGAACCGCACACCGTCGGCGCGGAGGAGCCGGAGCATCTTCTCGATGTAGGCATCCGCGTTCGCGGCCTCATGGCCGTACGTCGTGTTTGCGCTGTCGGCGACGAAGAGGGGAAGGTCGCCCTCGGGGCCGGGGACCGGCGACGCCTCGTCGAGCGTGTCGGCCATCGGCTCCACGCCCTCGACCGTGAAGGGGCCGCTGACGCGCAGCACCTTTCGGTCGATCTCCGGCTGGTCGACGAGCTCCTCCTGCTCCGCGTTCTTGCCGATGCAGGCGTCGACCTCGTCCATCTTGGCGCGCCACGCAGCCCGGAAGGCCGTTACCGCCTCTTGGAGGGCCCTCGGCCAGTCAGGGTCTGTGTCGAAGGGGAGTTCCCACTCTTCCCACCGTTCCCTAGGGAGCGTCCACCGGCGCTCGTCTGCCAGCGTGACGGGATCGTCTGGATTCTTGGCTTTCCGCTTCGCCTTCAGCTTGTCGTCGAGCTGCTGGCGCAGGTCAGCCGTTACCAGGGCGAGTGCCACGTTGGCCCGCTCCACCAATCCGGTCAGGACGGGGGCGTGCTTCTGGAAGATGGGGTCCAAGGCCTTGTTCTGGGCGATACTCCCGAGAGTGACGTGCGGGACCGACTTGCTGGCGAATCCTCCGGCCACACCCTTTGAGGGTTCTCGCAGCTTGAAGTAGTCGAACGTCGCCGTGAGGAGGCGCTGCCGGGCCACGAAGAGCGCGACGCGGCTGCTGTCCACGGTGATCCAACGCCGACCCCACTGCTCGGCGACGTATGCGGTCGTCCCCGAGCCACAAGTCGGATCGAGGACGAGGTCTCCGGGGTCCGTCGTCATCAACATGCAGCGCTCGATCACGGCAGGGCTGGTCTGCACCACATAGACTTTCTCGGGGCTTCCCCCCACGTCGGTCCAGATGTTGGAGATCTCGTACGCCGGAAAATCACCGATATACCGCACATACTGAATGGACTTTCCGGTCGACTGGATGCGCTCGGCGCTCGTCAAACGGTCCAACCCGTCGGTGGTCGTTTTCCAACAGTTGTGCTGCCCGGGGTGGTACACGCGGCCCTGGAACGTGTAGTTCACCGTCGTGTTCGGGCGGAACGCGCCGGAGGTGAGGCTGGTGACGCGAAAGGGCCGGCCCTCCTTGGGGAGCGTCTCCGGCTGGTCACGCTCCCTACGCATCAGAGGCCGAAACGCACCGCCGGGCATCATGACTTGGTCGTATCGTCCACCACTCCCCTCGCCGACGCCAACCTGCTTCGTGAGGAACAACTGTCGGTATTTGTGCTTTGCCTTGTCCTTCGCGTACCAGAGGACGTAGTCGACCACAGTCTTCAAGCCCGAGCTCCCGAGCCCGCCCGTCTTCTGCACCACAATTTCGGCGACGCAGTTCCCTGGCCCGAACACCTCGTCCATCACCATGCGGACGCGGTGGACGTTCTCATCGCCGATCTGCATGAAGACGCTGCCCGACTCAGTCAGGAGATCGCGGGCGACGCGCAGCCGGTCCCGGAGGTACGAAAGGTAGGTGTGGTACCCGAGCTCCCAGGTGTCGCGGAATGCCTTCACAACCTCGGGCTCGCGCGTCAGGTCGGACTCCTTGTCCTTGACGTCCCGCTGGCCGACGACAGGCTGGAAGTTCGAGGCGAACCGGATCCCGTATGGCGGGTCCATGTAGATCATCTGGACCTTGCCCGCGAGATTCTCGCGCACGGCGAGGGAGGACATCACGGCCAGGCTGTCGCCAAGGACCAGGCGGTTCGACCAGCCCACGTCGTGCTGGTAGAACTGGACCGCCTCCTTGTAGGACTGCACGGGGTCCGCGAACAGGCTGCGCTGCGGCGTCTGGCGAGCCGCGACCTGGAGGATCGCCCGGGCGCTCACGCGCTCGTGGATGTGCAACGCGACCGGATCGACCTCCACGCGCTTCCTCTCGCGCTTGCCGGACCACTCCAACCACGGCTCCTGGCGGCGTAGCGCCTCCGCGAGAAGGCGCACGTCGGCCTCGGACAACGGGCCGGAACGGGCCTTCTGCAAGAGCTCTGGGACGGCGTCGGCGCGGCCGGTCTGGTCGAAGCGCAGCACGGGTGGGAGGTGCGCGTCGTAGGCATACACCTGCTTCTTGAGGGTCTCCACCGTCCCACGCCCGGCAAGGCCGGCCGGAGGGTTGTTCTTCCTCTTCGCGTCCTCGTGCCGGTAGTCAGCGATGTCGGTGGTTGCCGAGGGGATCGTCTTCTTCGCCATGTCCGCGCGCTCTCCCGGTGGCCGTCGTCAAGGCTGCCGAGGGTATCACGACGATGATCGTGGGCCGCGGGCCGACGACGTCAGGATCTCGTTGGTCCGACTCGGAGGGCCCCAGCCCGCCTCCCGAGCAGCAGGCAGAGTCCGTTCACGGCTTCACGGCGACGAGCCGGGCGAGGATGCCGTCGTCGATGATTTCCTCGGTGCGGGCCAGCATCCACCGCTTGAACGCATCGGCTTGGTCCGCCTCGGCGAGAAGGCAGTCGAGCGGCTGGCGGGCGTCGAGTAGGAACCACCACGTCGAGGACGTTTCGCGCAGAACCGCGTCACGACGTCCGCTCCATCGCTCTGCGCCCTCCCGGAAGTCATGGTCGCCCCACAACGCCTGCGCTCGTGGTGCGTCGTGGTTCACGCTCACCATGAACCGCAGCTCGGGCACGCCCTTGACACGGAGTGAGCGGCTCTCGTTGCCGGCGAACAGGCCGACGAAAATGCCGAACTGCTCGGTCTTCTTCCACGGCGTCGGCCAGACCCACCGGCCCAGCCGGCGATGGGCTCGCTGGAGCTTCTCACGCTCGCCGTCATCTCGAAGCACCCAGGGAGCCCCAGCTTTGATCAGCCGGCGCTGAACGGCCGAGACTGCGGGCGCCGTCCAGCTCGTGACGCGGTCGAAGGCATCCCAGGCCGGCACGAGGGCGGCGAGGGCGGCGGGATCGAGGTTCGGCATGGCGGCTCCTACGGCATCGATCAGGTGGCGCAGCTGGCGCCACGCCTGCGGCTCTCCAGCCCAGGTCAGAGCGCGCAAGGCGCCCCAGGTCGTCATCGCCAACACACGCTCGTTCGCGTACACGGCGCTCCACTGGGCCACCGCGGTGACCACCGCCCCCGGGTGCCCCTTCACGTACTGCTCCATCTGCCGGGCCGAGGGCGGCGCCCACGGCTTGAGCTCGATGACCAGCTCCTCGCCCGTCGGCCAGCGCAAGTGGATGTCCGCCCGGCCTTCCGTGGTGATGAGCTGGGTGCCAACCGGTCGGACGGGGTCGCTAGCAGGGAGCCGAAGCCAGGCGGGGTGCGCGGAGCGCATTGCCGCCCAGACACCGGGCTCCTCGAGGGCCGCCGCGAGCGCATCTTCGAGAAAGCCCTCGTGGGCGACGATCCCGCCGCCGCCGCGCGCGCGGGCGTAGAGCTTGGCGGGGAGATGATCGGACCGAGCCACGGACCCGACTATCCGCCTGCACGCCCCCGCGTGCCCGTCAAGAAGGGCGGTCGCCGTGCGGTGGCGCCGTGCAGCGCCCGGTAGACACCAGGCTGCTGGCGGCCAGTCCGCCGACGATCACGCCCGAAGCGGCCGAGAAGCTGCCAAGGTGCTATATTCTGCTGCTGATATCAGCTGAGGTCGCCGGCCTCGGCCGCGGCGTCACCGCTCGGTTCAGGGGCGCTCGAGGCTCACGCGCAGGCGGGCCAGGTCGGCCCCGAGGTGCGGACATCGCTGTGCGATGTGCGGGACGCTACCCTGCAGGTGACGGGGTCCATCCACACCGATGGCGCGCACACCAGAAGGGTGCACCACGGAGGGCACGGAGGACACGGAGCCGGTCAGGGAGGGGGGTCGAGGACGAAGCGACGAATTCCCCAGCGCACGATGAACCGCGATGGCCGCTCCAAGGATCTGTTCCGTGACCTCTGCCCCTCTCCCCAGCATCTCCGTGCTCTCCGTGCTCTCCGTGGTGCAATTCCGTGTCTGGAAGGGGATGACGTGCGCCGAAGCGGGCGTTCACGCGGCGCGACGCTGCTCCATCTCGCCGTCCCGGACAGCCCAGGATCGCCACGCGCCCTTCACCATCCGTCGCAGGAGAAACTGCCAGAGGACGCCGTCGTGGTTCTTGGCGCGACGGTTGAGCCGGTAGG
>SXGU01033400.1_pt1 | contig 12247 bp, 14 predicted proteins | sample 3174531 | NCBI WGS metagenome assembly SXGU01 (sample SAMN11356863, study PRJNA531348) | freshwater metagenome | isolation source: freshwater sample F1-140 | place: China: Fuxian Lake, Yuxi | collected 2017-12-25
CCGCAGCGGCTCTAGCCCCATCGGCGACCGCCGCCGAACGAACTGCGAGAAACACAAAACGTCGTTACTTGCACACAATTGACGACAGTTTGTATGGCAGGGAGCGAGGGGGCGGTACCGGCATCGCGGTGGAAGCCCTGCGCGGGGGTTGGGCGAAACGTCGTTCCACCGGGGATGGACTGCTGGCGATGGCCAAGGTCTGCCGGGTTCACAACGTCCTCCGGCATTACTTGGATTCGATTTTGTGAGCCGCTCGGACATCGGACCGCACCCTCGCCAGTGCACCGAGCGTCCGGACCAATTCCGTGTGCTCCTGGCACGGGGGAATTCTGCGAACGGCGGAAATCAGGGATCGTTCCGCGTCGTCCATGCATTCCATGGCCTCGCCACTGGGTGCCGCGGAATCCCACCGTTCCATCTCGCCCGCGAGGAGGAGTCCTTGCTTCACGTCGGCTTCGCGGAGTTCGCCCGCCAAAGCGGCACGGATGATTTCCGAAACGGGTTCCGCGAGTTCACCCCCGACGCGAGAAGCCAGATCCCACAGGTTCACCAAGTGGTGCATGTTGTAGAGCGACCAGAGGAATCGCCGAAGTTGAACTCCGCCCGAGGTTTCCGGCGAGTCGCGGATGAGAAAAGCGACCTCGGTGATGGCCTTCTCAATACTGGTCGGACATGTTTTCGGCTGTCGCATATCAATTATTCCGTTGGGATTTGCTCGATGGTTATCTTGATTGGAGTCGCAAGTGGGTTCATCGATCAGAGGAGCCCTCGCGGCGAAACGGCGGCGATCAATACGAGTGGGTCATTGTCGTGGTCTTGCCCCACTTCTTGGTGACCTTTTTCGGGGCCTCTGATTCGCTTTTGATTTTGTCCAGTTTCTCAAGTGTGGCCTTTTCAAAGGTCGACCAGACGGATTTTTTCTCCCGCGAGAATTTGAGCAGGGCGGTCGCGTCCTTTTTGCTCCACCCCTGACCTTCCGCGCGCGATTGCCATTCTTGAAACTTCAAAGACTGCGGACTGTGCAAAAGGCTCCAAAGTCCGGACGGCCGTTTGCCTTTCTCTTCCTGAGAGAAATCAAGCGACTCAGGCACACCGATGATCCTGGATTCCTTGGAAGTGTCCTGAGTGAATTCGAGTCCCAGGGACCAATGGAGTCTGCCGAAGAGTTTTTCGTTGTAGAGAGCGTTCAAGCCCTTTGCCTTCTTTTCCAGATCGTCGGGAGAAAATGGGACCCGCTGGGCCGGTCCGTGAATTCGCAAATGAACGTTCGGCAGGAAGGCGTCGGTCTGAATCTGCGGAATCGCCTGTTTCAGAGGATCGGAAGGGACAACGGCCATCGACAAGCCTGGGATCTGAGTTTCCAACCGACCATCTGCGGGGCCTCGGAGCGCGCGTTCGAGACTGTAGAGGCAGTATCGAGACCCGTGCTGATGGCAGGCCTCGATTTCCGTTCGATCCCTGTCGGGGGCCATCGCCCAAAGGTTTCGAACCGTCGGCGGAGCTGTAAACTGAATCAACCAGCCGTCGGGCACGGCCTCATGGATTCGGGAAAAGAACGGCACTTTGCCGTCCGGCGTAGAGCCCTTGAAAAGCGAGACCAGCGGTTGCCGCTGAACTGGACCCTCCAGGCGAAAATAGGCGCTGGCTTCCCCCATCCATGAGCTGTTGGGAATGCTGGCATTGTCGCGATTGCTCTCAAAAACTTTGTCGAGAGTCGCGACCGAAATGGGTGTAATAGTGAGCATGTCGTTTTCACGTATATTGTCGCCGCGGCCCGCAGTCCGTCTGCACGCACAGCGAGGTTCAACCTTTGCAGTCGGGTGGACGTGGAGAATCGAACAACCCAAATGAAAAAACTTTGCGTCCCGAGCGGGAGGGGAATCTGGTTGCCGCACCGTTGGTTCTGGCTATTGTGACGGGGAGCAAAACAGCGATGACGCCGAAAACCGCCAAACCGCCGCGAAAAGAACCTCAAATCGAGGAAGAGCAGGTGATTTGGGGGCGCGACGCCATCCTTGCGATCTATCCATTGATTCGGGCCTTTGTGATTGGACGCCTTGGATGGCAGATGGGCGAGGAGGTGGCTCACGACGCGATGGTCGCGATCCTCAAAAAGCTTGGTAGCGTGAGGGCTCGCACATTTCCCCAATTCCGGGCGTTCTGCTACGCGATCGCCCGTCACAAGTTCTACGATGCACTGCGGTCGAAGGAAGGGAACCGAGCGAAACCCCTTGATCCGGCTGAACTGGTGAACATCATCGAGGCCGGAGCGGAGGCCGACGAGCTATCGCCGGGTCGCCGCTCCGATTTGGATTATCTCTTGGCTCTATTGCGCGCCTCGAAGCCTCCGTGCGACGAGGTTCTGTGGCAGCACTTTATCTTCGGCCTTGGGGATGAGGAATTGGCCGTGATCTATGAGATTTCAAAGGATGCGGCGCGGATGAAGATTCAACGTTGCTGGAAAGCGGCCAGATTGATTGCCAAAAAGCATGGGTGATTATGAGTGACGATCTCGATAAAGTTGAATTAGAAGCGATTCGCAGGCTGCAATCGCTCACGCCCTTGTTCCGCAAGGGGTGGGCGAAGCTTCATCCCATGCCTGAGAAAGACCGCGCCATGATCGAGCAGGCCTTCAGCAAAGCGACTCACAGCCAGAAAACGCAGACCTCCGAAGCGCAAAAACTGAAACCCGCCAAGGCGATCACCCAACGAAAGGCGTCGACTCAATCGAAACCTAAAAAATCGCAAACCAAGAAGCAGGGTCCCAGCCACAGTCATTGATTGTTGGCCCGGCGCTCAGATCACCGCCTTTCCTCCGCCCGGTTCTCGTCGCCTTCGGCCTCCGTCGGCTGCCTGCTTTCAGCCACCTTCCCGCCCGCGCTCTCCACCCGGCCTCCCCTTCTTTCCGGCTCCTGCGCTCACTTTCCGCACTCCCTTCACCTCTGTTCTCTTCCCGCCGCCCCCGCCTCCCGCGTGGTCCCTGCCCCCGTCCTCGCTCCCGTCTCCAGCCGCGCCTCCGTTCTTCCGCCCGCCACCACCGCCCGCTTCCTAGCATTCCGAGCTGCGTCCACTTCGTCTCCTCTTCCCTGCCTATCCACACCGGATACACGCAGTGTAAACAAATTGGTCCGTCAACCGCACAACTTCCCGGATTTCATGCATAACCCTGGTCAACCATCACCAGGAGAAAACAACCATGAGTCAGGGGCGGATCATTTCATTCCGTGTCACCGATGAGCACTACGCTCTGCTGGCCGCCCGTTCCTCCAAGGGTGGTTCGCCTGGGAGCTATGCCCGCGAACTCATGCTCCAGGCGCTCCATGCCGAGAACGTCGTCGATGGCATCAAAACTCGCCTCGACCGGCAGGAGGACCAGGTAACGGCCGTCCGAAAGGATTTCCGGGCGGTTCTTCGCGCAACCCTCGTCGCCTTCGCGAGACTCGACCCGGAACAGGCCCGGATGTGGGTGGATAGGACCCTGAGGTGACCCATGTTATCCATCATCCAAATCCGGGGCGACGGAACCTATTACACGTCCATTGGGCGGGACGACTATTTGCTTAACGGAGGCGAACCGCGCGGCATTTGGTTGGGGAAAGGCGCGGAGGCTCTGGGACTTTCCGGTTTGGTGGATGACGCTGTTTACCGCCGACTCTTGGGCGGTTTCAGCCCCGACGGCGCCGAGGAACTTGTCCGCAATGCCGGCACGGAAAGCCGTCGGCCTGGATGGGATCTGACATTCTCTGCGCCCAAAAGCGTGTCCGAACTGTGGGCCGCCTCGCACGATATTCCGGGCTTGGAGCGAATCATTCGTGAGGCGCACTGGGCCGCCGTCAAACGCGTGGTCCGCCATCTCGAAGAAGTCGCGGGGCAAGCGAGAGAAGGTCTTGGTGGCCACACCCGGACCCCGGTTCGGCTCGTGGTCGCGGGATTTGAACACGGGACCAGCCGCAATCTCGATCCACAGCTTCATTGCCATTGCGTTCTGATCAACGTCGGAGTCCGGCTCGACGGGGTCACTCGGTCGATTGTGAGCAAGGCCATTTTCCGTCAGAAAATGACGGCTGGCGCGCTGTATCGAGCAGAATTGGCCAGTCAGTTGCGACAAAAGCTCGGCTTGGAATTCGTCGCGAAATCATCCTGGTTCGAAGTGGCCGGAGTTCCCCAGTCCTTGATGGATGCGGGAAGCTCGCGCCGAAAGGAAATCCTCGCCGAGTTGGAGAAATCGGGATTCACCGGCCCGAAGGCGGCGAAGATTGTGGCGCGCGACACCCGCGAAACCAAAAAGGTCATTCCCCGTGAAGAACTCTTTGAGCGGTGGGGGCGTGTGGCAGCCAGCCACGGCTTCGGGGCCGAACAAGTTCGTGAACTGATTCGACCCGGCTTGACGCCCATCCCGACGAAGATTCCCGCCGAGATCGTGGAGGCGAGCATCGACAAGATTTTGGAACGGCAGAGCTTTTTCTCGGAACGGGAACTCATTCGCGCCGTCGCCGAAAGGACGCAACCAATGGGAATCCCGGTCGACTGCATTTTGGCCACGGCACGAGAGGCTCTCAATCAACTGGTCCCATTAGGAGATCATCAGTGGGAGCGTCAGTTCACAAATCTCGCGACTCTCGAACTCGAAAGAAAACTCATCGCGCAGGCAGTTGAAGGCCGCGACAACACCCGTCAGATGTTATCTTCCAACACCGTCGAGGCGGCTCTTCGCCATCACGCCTTGTCGGACGAGCAGGAGAACGCGCTGCGCCACATCACCCAAACACCTGGCGCGGTGCAAATTGTTTCCGGCCTGGCGGGAACGGGCAAATCCTCTTTACTCGCTGCCGCACGCGAATCCTTTGAGGCCGAGGGTTACGACGTGATCGGTTGTTCATTGAGCGGCAAAGCCGCCGAAGGATTGCAACGTTCCTCCGGCATCCAAAGCCACACGATTGCGCGGTTGCTTCACCAATGGGGGAAGGAACTTTCCGAAGTGCGCCGCCTGAATGCCAAGAGCGTCCTCGTGGTGGATGAGGCGGCCATGGTCGGGACGCGACAGTTGGCAGCGCTCTTCGAGCAGGCTCAAAAAGCGGATTGCCGAATCATTCTGGTGGGTGACGCCCGGCAGTTGCCCGCGATTCAAGCGGGCGCCCCGTTTTCCACTCTTTCTCGAATTCTGGGCATGGCGACGCTCAAGGACATCCGGCGGCAACTGGCCGAGTGGGGCCGGGTGTTGGTGCGACAATTCGCGGACGGTGATGTCCGCGAGGGCATCGAGATTCTTCGCCAACAGGGTTTGATTCATATCGGCCCCACGCCGGAGGCCACTACACGACAGTTGCTCAACGAGTGGTCCCAAGAGACGGATTTGAAGCAGGTCTTAATTCTCGTCGGCACGCACGAGGAGGTCAATTGGCTCAACCGTGAGGCGCAGCAACTCCGGAAACACGCCGGACTGTTGGGCGCAACACCCTGCGTCTTCGGGGAACGGGAATTCTACCCAGGCGACCGCGTCATCTTCGGTCGCAATGACCGCAAGCTTGGCGTCAAGAACGGCACCTTCGGGACACTCACCGGAGAACAGCACGGTTCCGCCGTGATTCAACTCGACCAGAGCAACAAGAGCGTTTTCGTGCCGCTCAATCACGAACATGTTCGTTTGGGCTACGCGGTCACAACCCACAAATCGCAAGGCACCACGTTGCAAAGGGCCTTCGTGCTTTTTTCTGATACCATGCAATCTCGCGAGTCCACTTACGTTCAGGTCAGTCGGGCGCGGGAATTCACCAAGCTCTTCCTGACCCGCGAGCAGGCGGGCGACGCGGACCTCAAGGAAGCGGTGCGAGCCATGGAACGTTCACAGGCAAAAGCCAATGCTCTGGATCTCGCCGGTTCAGAACTCCACATTCCAGTCCAGAAAGCGCCGCCACGCCCGATTGACTTGCGGGGATTATCTTTTTCCCGATGACTCACTCTCAGCGACACCGCTGCTGATCATGGCTCGATCCTTGCGCGAAATCCGGATTGAATTCAGCCCACTGATGTCTGCCCCTAAACCTCAGCGCTGGACTGAACCTCGTGTTTGGCGAAGTCCGTTCTCACCGCGTCTTCGATGAAGGTGACGAACTCGGGCTCCATCACATTCTTGGTCCGCTCCCACACAAAGGCAGGCACGGGCAGCCGAAAGAAATGGCCCGCGTCCGCCGCCAACACTGCCATCGGGGTCAGCGATCCTTCGCACGCCAGCAACCAGCCGGTGTGGAAATGGACGAAGGCAAGTTCGAGGAACAGCCGCTCCTGGTTCGTCACCGGTCGCTCCTGGATGTCCCGTTCAGGATCGAGCAACCGAGCCAAACTTGGACGCCGGTGGAGTTGTCCCCAGAGCCGCCGGTGCTGGCTGGCCAGAGTGAGGTATTCAGTGATGCGCTTCGCCTGAAGGTCTTTCCGAAGAATGACCGCCGTGAACAAAAGGCTGCCGCCAATCCCAACGCTCTGGAGGAACGAAAACCAGTTGTCATTCAACCAAAGGACCAGGGAAACCATGCTGGTTTATACCACGCATGGCCCCGGTTCCGAAACCCCCGTTTTCAGACCGTGACGGGAATATCGGCGCGCGCCCGAACGAGCAAGGCGCGGGGAATGCGCACCATCCGCTCGCCGGGGCCGCACCCGGAACCCGGGGGAAGCTGGCGAGCGTCTGCTGTGATGTCGGCCCCGATGACGGCAAAATCTCCGGTCTCAAGCTCAAGGATGTCCGGACAAGCGCTCCCGCTGGCGCAAGGCAGTGTTCCGGCCGCGTGGTTCAAACCAAGTCGTCGCATAAACATGGGGGCACATTGACTCTTGTCATCTACGGTGTCAAATAAAAAGTGACTAGAGTCATCTACCAATGGCCGAACAAAATCAACGCAACGCGGTGCATTCCGCCGTCATTCGGCTGCTCCGCGAGGAGCGGGAGCGTCAGGGGGTCTCGAATTACGAACTCGCCCCGAAAGCCGGATTGTCGGCATCGACCTTGAGCCTGATTGAACGGGAGCTGCGGAACCCGACTTTGGATACGTTGCTCCGCATTGCGGGGGTTCTGGAAGTGGAATTGGGAGAGTTGCTGATCCAGGCGTCCGCGGAGGTTCGCAAACGTGGGAAGAAGAAGTGAGGGAGATGGCAGGCCCGCTCTGCAGGCGGGCCTTGAATATTATCGCCGAAGTGTCATCGCGGGCACGCCAGTGGCCGCGCCCAACCGCCCGACAGCGTATGGCAGGCATTCGGGTGGGATGCATTCGTCTCGGACAAACCGCACGTTGAGTGTGGAAATGCGTTCCCTTCGCAAATGCTGGCAATGCCGCCGGGTGAAAGTCTTCGTGGCTCAATATTATCGAAGCTTCATCAGGACCGCTTTCCGATGGAATGGGGCGGGCGGCAGAATTGTGCAGAGTGAACGTTCGCGCGAGTTTGATTTCCATGCCAACAGTTATTGGGCTTTTTGAAAATATGTGCGCTTGGCGGTTTACCCTTCCCAAACGAACGGCGCAATTGAGCGCTGAGACCCCTGGAATTCTCTCTTCCGTCGAACGGGTTTGATAGGCCGGTTACGAAGCGCGGCGGCGGGGAAGACCAGCGCATGAGGCGAATCCATGAGGAGATCGCAGCGAAAACCGGCTTCGAACGCGGCTTCCTGTTCCCGGCGCATCGGAATGGGATTCCATTCCGAATGGTAAACCGCCGCCCGGACGAGCTTATGGTTCCAGCGCAGCCGACGCGCCACGCGGGAAATGTGGCCCAGTTTTGTGGCGAGCACACCCACCAGCCAGATCGGCTCCTCTTTGCCCTGAAAGAACGTCATCCGGACACCAAGCAATTCACGGTATTCCAAAAAGATCATAGCCGGTTCTCCTCTCGGGGATTATGCCATAAAGCGGGCGCCAAACCAACGGTCGAGATGGAACGAAACCCATCTTCCGCGCTGGAGGGAATCCGTGATAGAAGGACGGAATGGCTCCTGAACTCGCCCGCCCCAAACTCGTTTCACAGCCCTGGCTCTCAGAATTCTTGTCAACGAAGGGTTTTACCCGGACCTCCCCCACCAGCTTTGGAAATGGCCGGGCAACCCTTGAATTCGATGGTTCCACTTTGGTCGCCATCCCGGGTGACGGAACCAAGGCGTGGCGGTCCGACCTCAAGGATGTCCCTGGAGAGGCCATCCGGGCGATGTTGGACACATTCCTGAATGCGCCTTCGTTCCTACCCCAGGCAGAGCTCGACCGCCGCGCCGGAAGACAACACGCCGCCGAGCAGTCGCTCCAAACGATTACCGAGAACATTCGCGACTTTCCTGAAACCCACAGCGGGCAGCAGCTTCGACGCTTCCTGTGGTCCCTCTACAACGGCTACCACGTAGTGAATCTGCGGAAGCTCAAGGGTGTCCTCGACGGCCAAAACAACCGGGCCGTGACCGAAGTTTTGTCGGCCTGGATGGAGGGTCAAGTTCCCGAGTCCTCCCTTCGTCGCGCATTGACGGACTCCGGGGAGATGGCCCGTTGGGACTCGGTGCATTTAACCGCCCCGGAACAGCGAAGGGTCGAAGAAGCGCAGGAAGCCGTGAACAACGTTCTCCGCTCCACGCCTCCCGGAAACCCTCAAACTCATCTCGCCAAAGCGAACGGCTTGCTCGAAGAAGTCCTGGACCACCTTCGGCAGGCGGAAGAGTCGGGAGAGTAGACTCGGGCCATATTCCGAGGGTTCAGTCCTTCGTTACAGGTTGAGCACCTCGGCTGGCAACCAGCCAGTCGCCCAGTTGTCCAAAGACCGCTTTGAAGATGTTCGTTTGGACTCCCTGCCCAAGAATCTCCACCCCGGTCGCGTAGTGTCGGGTGCCAACCTGGAAACCGTGGATTCGCTCGATTTCCGGCAGGCGCAGCAAACGCAGTCCCCAGGGCGTTTGGACGAACGGACCGGAATTGATTTTGTGATACGCTTTGGGAACGACAGGAATCCGAGTTTCTTCGCCGTGGATGACTGTGAAACCGAAACCGTGTCCCAGCGCACGATGACGCTCTTGATGGGCGCGAAGCCCTTCGATAGTCCTGGCAATGCGTCGGGCGTCGGCTTCGTCACGTAGTGGGTCCGGCGGATCGAGGAAAGCCGAAACCGGAGTGGCACAGCGGACGCCGGGCACATGCAGTTCAAATGGCCGGTCCAACGTGGCGACGAGAAGCCATCGTTGCCGATCCTCAATCTCGCCCCAGTCGGCGTTTGGTCTCAGCACCTGCGCGCTAACCTTGTAGCCGAGGCGCTCCAGATGGGTCACCACCACTCGACCGGCGAGGCTGGTTCCGAATGCAGGGACGTTTTCAAAGACAACGGCGGCGGGCATCCGGTCCTGGACCAAGCCCAGAACTGGGATGAAGAGGTCGCCGGTGTCGCCCAATTCCGGGCAGCCCGCAAGGCTCTTCTTGGCGCGTCCAAGATTGGAATGACTGGTGCAGGGAATTCCGCCGATCAAAATATCGAACGGCGGAAGATCCGACGCCTCCACGGCGCGGATGTCCGCATGCACGAGGGCGGCCTTCGGATGGGCGGCCTGCCATTCATCGGCGTAGGCCGGTTCAATTTCGATGCCCGCCTCCACCGTGAAACGAGCGTCCCCGGCGAAAGCGGCAGTCATGGTGCCGCCACCCGCGAACACTTCGAGCACCCGGAATGGCGGCGTGAGAGATCGGCTGCGCAGAATCGCGGCAGCGCGGCGGGACGGGCAGACATGAATGCGCTCGAAAGAACCGGTGATCTTTAGCTCAGGATAGTCGAGGAGGTTTTGGAGGATGGGCTGGTTGGCCAGGTCGATGATGGGGCGTCGGCCATTGGGAGTCGCCCGACTGGAGACGTGGTTCTCGGCGAGGACAGCGGATCTGAGCACCAGTTCCTCTGCCTTCGCCTCGACGGAGAATGGCATTCCCGGCGGAAACCCGAGGGCTTCGAGCCGACGGGTCTCGATCCACAGACGCGATATTTCCCGGTTCCACCCGAGCGGCGCGAACGCCAAAAGTTTCATGGGACACTCCACGGCGCTCGTTATGAACGCCCACCGCCCCCTCATCCTTTGACGCACCCCGGATGCGTCACCGTGGGAATGGGTGTTCTTCGTCCGTGCTCCAGCACCGGAAGCTTCTGGAGAATTGAATTCAGAATTGGTCCCACCTTTCCAGGCTCCACTCCGGCGGGTTCGTCCCTGCCGCGAACCGGTGGACGGTTGGGCTGGACCGTCCGGCGGGCCTCGTCCTCCTGGGCCTGGGTGATGTGATGCCAAAGCCGACGACGGACCAGGCTGACGAAGATTCGCACGGGATCTCCATTCGTGGCGTTCCTGGCCCGGACGGCCGCGCCGAAGAAATTCAGGACATCCGCCTGACAATTCTTTAGCCATCCTTTCGCGATGGCTTGACCGAGGAGGGCGCGCAACCGCTCCTGGCTTTGCAGGTCTTCGCGGCGAATCTCGCAAAGCGTCGGCGGTGGAAGCGTCGCCGAATTTGGTTGAGAGGTTTTGGAATTGGTCTTTGCATCCGTTTTGAAAATCCCAGAAGCAGTTCCCTGGTCTTTAGATTCCGAAGGAGTTTTCCTGTCTTCTATTGGGGGTGCAACCGGGGTGCAAGATTCCGGTGTGGGGCGTGCAATCGGCGCGCCATGCGAGGCACCCACTTCGGTCTCGAAAGCAACCCCCTGTCCCGCCACGGGAGCCCACTCCAGGTTGATGCAAAACCACGCGCCGTCCCGGTTGAGTTTCCACTGCTTGGAACCGGTGTCCTTCCCGATCCAACCCAAAAACCGAAGTTCCAATTGGGCATAACGGACGGACCGTTCACTCAGTCCGAGCATTTCCACCAGCCAAGTGGCCTTCACGCTGCCAGACGAATTGATGGCCCCGCCAGAACGCGCGATGGATAAACCCCGGCAGACGTATCCCAGCATCACTTTCCCGAGAGCCGCCGTTGGTTGGCTGGCGAGAAAGCGCAGCACAGAGCGCGGGACCGGGACTGGTCGGTTGACGCTCCTTCCACCGGAGAGTTCTTGAATGAATTCCAGAGCCTTTGGCACTGGGCTGTTTCCAATCACAATTCTTGCCGTCGTGAACTCAGCCAGGCCACAGACCCGGAGTTGTCCGAGCGCGTAGGCGTTGGCCCGAGGCGACAGCCCGGTCAACTCCGCCAACTCCATCCGACTGAAACGAACTGGGATTGCTTTTCTCCGGGAGCCTCGCTGCAAGCGTTGGCATCGAGCGGCGGCCTCGCGGATGGCGACCATTTCCAAACCGGCAAACCACGTTCTCGCGGCGAGCCAAGTGATCTCCCCGGCTTTAAGCGCGTGCAATAAATTGCCGAGTTGAGTGATGGTGATGGTTTTGTAGCCGCCTCTGATGGACATGGTTTCGCCTCCTGAAATCCTGATTAGATGTGTCTCCCACTTCAGGGTGTTCGCGCAAGGGGTGTTCTATCCCCGATGGCCATCTGGCGGGTTGGCCAAATGGCGGACAAAAATTCACGATAGCCAAATGGCCCAATGGCCAACCTTCCAGCCGAAGCGCTGCGCGGCGACAGGGAGCGTGGCGAGCACAGCCGCCAGTGCGAGGACGATGCGAATGCCGGACGAAATCACGTGGACGAAGCTTCCTATCGATCACCCTTATTATACCGTGCCGGGCGAATAGGATTCCTCGTGGCCGGTTTTGAGCGTCAATCGAGTTTCTTGATGCGGATATTGCGAAACTCGACGATCGAACCGTGGCCGAGAAAACCGATGTGGCCGGTGGCGTTTTTAACGCCAGGGTGTTCCTTGCCATCCATGGCGCCGTTCTTAGTGGCTTCATCGAGATCAGCGTCAACGATGGTGACTCCGTTCAGAATGACGGTGATGTGGCGGCCCTTGGCAATGATTTCTTCTTCGTTCCATTCGCCCACCGGCTTGAGGTGATCACGCTTGGCTGGGACGATGCCGTAGACCGAACCGTGGGCCTGATAGGGGAAGATTTCCCTATATTGCGGATCGCGGTCATCGAGGATTTGGATTTCCATGCCGGCATAGGCCCCATCGCCTTTGACGGGCGCGCGGATGCCGACGCCGTTGTTTCCGCCGGGAGGCAGTTTGAATTCGAAGCGGAACGAGAAGTCGGCGTATTCGCCGGCGGTGAAGAGATTGCCGCCGGGTTTGCAAACCAGAACGCCGTCGCTCGCGGTGTAGCCGGCGATATCGCCGACCCAGCCGGTGAGATCCTTGC
>SXGU01375844.1_pt1 | contig 12247 bp, 11 predicted proteins | sample 3174531 | NCBI WGS metagenome assembly SXGU01 (sample SAMN11356863, study PRJNA531348) | freshwater metagenome | isolation source: freshwater sample F1-140 | place: China: Fuxian Lake, Yuxi | collected 2017-12-25
ATAACCGGTGCCGAAATCATCGATCGCGATCTTCATCCCCATCTCCTTGGCGGCACGCAGCTTTTGGATGTTCTGGTCGATATCCTCCATCAGGATGCTTTCCGTGATTTCCAGGTCGAGCATGCGCGTGCCGTGCGGAATTTGGTCGCCGATGCTTTTGAGTGAATTGATGAAGTCCCGATGCCTTAACTGCACCACCGAGACATTGACGGCGATCGGCGGCGGCGCCAGCCCCTGCGCCACCCAGCGCTTGTAGTCCGCGATGGCCTTTTCCATGATCCATTTGCCGACCGGCAGGATCATGCCGGTTTCTTCCAGGATGGGAATAAAGGCCGACGGCAGGATCAATCCAGATTCCGGCTCTTGCCAGCGCAGCAAGCATTCCAGGCCCACCAGATGGTCGGTGCTGGTCTGGATCTTGGGCTGATAGTACAGCGTGAATTCGCCGCGCTCCAGAGCCCGATACAGGCGGTTTTCCAGCGTCAGCCTTTTGGCCACGCTGGCATTCATTTCACGCCGGTAAAAAAGATAGGTGTCGCCGTTCTTCTGCGCTTTCTTCAGCGCAATTTCAGCATTCTTGTACAGCGTGTCGTAAGCGGCGCCGTCGCCGGGAAACAGCGAGATGCCGACCTTGACCGACACATACATTTCATAGCCGCCGACGTCGAACACCGGCTTGAAGCAATCGGCAATCAGGCGCTCCAGCACATGGGCGGCATCGGCTGCGCCCTTGATGTCGGCCAGCATGATCGCAAAGACGTCGCCGCCGATATGCGCCAGGCTGTCGTGCGACGAGACACACTGGCGCAAGCGCTCGGCCGTCCGTTTGAGCAAAGCGTCGCCGATATGGCGCCCGAAGGTCTCGTTGATGTTGGAAAAGCGCTCGATATCGAGCAGCAGCACCGCCAGCGAGCGCCCTTCGTGCCGGACCGCCTCGATCTGGCGTTGCAGGCGGTCGAAGAACAGGTCGCGGTTGGGCAGACTGGTCAGCGCATCGTAGTAGGCCAAATAATTGACCTGCTCTTCCTTGACGAGATGGTTCAGCGCATAAGAAATGTCATCCGCCAATTCGGATAGCAGCTTCAATTCTTCCCGATCGAAAAAACGGACTTCCCCGGCATACAGGCACAGCACGCCAACCGGCTGTCCAGACTCGCATAGCGGCAGGCTGACCAGCGCGCGATAGCCCATGGCGATCACCTCGCGCTTGAACGTCAAGCGACGGTCTCTTTCGATATTGTTGCAAACCACAGGCTTTCCGCAGCGCAGGGTACGTTCAATGACCTTACGCTCTGCCAGCACGCCGGTGGCGGCGCCGGATGCACTCTTGAAAGCGCTGTCAGCGGGAGGCTGCCACGCAGCCGCAGAGACCACCACCGCATCGGTTTTGCCAAAGCCGACCCAAGCCATCTTGAACTTGCCCTGCTCAACTGCAACACGGCACACTTCCTGCACCAGTTCCTGTCGGTTGTTGATGCGAATGATCGCTGCATTGATCGCGCTGGTAATGCGTTGGATGCGGCTTAAGCGAGCGATTTTCGCCTCCTGATTCTTGCGCTCGGTAATCACTTCGGTGAACATGATGATGCCGCCGATTTCACCCTGATCGGTATACCAGGGATGGATTTCCCAGCGCACCCAATCGAGCGACCCATCGGCGCGCGTAAAACTCACGTCGTCACGCTTGTCCGATGCGCCAGCAAGGCAGCGCCGATAGGTTTCGCGCCATGCCACAGGCGTTTCCGGAAAAACTTCGTAATGCGTCAAGCCGATGATGTCGCGCTCGCCCAAGCGATAATCGGCATGCCAGCGCGGACTGACCAGCACGTAGCGCAACTCCTTGTCGAGCATGGCGACGGCCGCTGGATTGTGCTTGATGAACAGGCGCATGCGTTCTTCACTCAGATGCAGCGCCTGACTTTGCTGCTGCAAGGTTTCATTGAGGGTGCGCAAGCGCGAGATGGTTTCCACATATCCGCGGTGCATCATTTCAAACGGCGCCAGTGCCTGCCCAAGAAATTCCGCCGCCCGCGCCAGCAGCGTGAGGGTGCTGCTCCCGAGCGGAATTTGCTCGTGCAACTGTACCGACAGCAATGCCGCCTGGTGGATATCGCTCAAATTGAGGATGCTTAATTGATTGGTGGCGCCGCGCCGCCCCAACTCATACGCATGCAGCAGCGCCGCCTCATCCTCGTCGCCTTGCAAATACTCCATCAACGTGAGCCGGTACTCGTTCTCGAATTCCGCGTATTCACTATCGGGAGCGGCTACCCGTGCAAAATCTTCCATGTGTCGGTGCGAGGCAAGCGAATAGGTTAGCAGTGTGCGCCCGTGGATTGCGACTTTCCGTCCATCCATTGCACCCCCAGTACCAGCGCATCGTCCGTCGTCCTGGCGTGGGTATAAAAAATTTGATTGACCAACTGCTGCGGCCGTTCTACATGCCGCAGTTCGCGGGTGAATGCGCTGCCGATGCCGTCGGTGGCAAAGATCAGAAAATCCCCAGGGCAAACCGGTACGGTGGCCGCAGCCAATGCAGGCAGGCGATGGCCGAGGATGCCGCCGCGCGGCACGACAGACACTTTCTTGTCCTGTGTCGTGGCGCGCAGCAGCACTCCCTCGACATTACCGATCGCCAGCCAGGTAAGCGTGCTGCTGACGCCATCAAAGGAGGCGAGTGTCATTACTGCCCCACGCGTTCGTTTCAGTTCGTCATGACAACGTTGGGTTAATGAAAGTATCGGTTCATGCGCATGCGCGGCGAGGGTGGCGATGGCTCGCTTTGCCGCTGCACAAGCTTCTTTACCATGGCCAAGGCCATCCACCACGGCCACCAGCGCCCCGTCTGGAAGTGCCGCCACTAAAAATTGATCGCCCGATTCACGCTGCCCCGGTATCGGCCGCCCCGCAACCCAGTAATGCAACAGCGACGTACTGCCGGAACACATCATGTTTTTACCGTTCCCATTTTTTCATCGTGATCACCGTTCCTATGCCGACTTCGGAAACGATATCGAATTCATCCATCAAGCGTTTGGCGCCGGGCAGGCCGATGCCAAGTCCATGCGAAGTCGTGTAGCCATCCTGCATGACCAGACCCAGGTCCGCGATGCCTGGTCCTTGGTCGCGCACAATCACCAGCAGGCCGCGCTTGCCACCCTGCTGCACGACCTTGAGGACAATACTGCCGGATATGCCATATAGCACCGTGTTGCGCGCGATTTCCGAAATCGCGGTCGCGATGATCGTGCGTTCGCTACTGGAGAAGTGCAAGGACGCTGCCAGTTCTTTTCCATACTGACGCGCTTTGAGCACATCGACATCGGACCTGACCGGTATCGCTGCGTCACGCTCGATCACTGAGTCCATTACCCTTTGCTCCATAAGACCGCAAGACCGAGAGGCCGTCTTCCAGATCCATTGCGACCACCGTGCTTTCCAGCGTCAGCCCGAGCTGCACCATCGACATCGCCACATCAGGCTGAATGCCAACCACCAGGGTTTGCGCCCCCAGCAGCTTGGTCATATGGGCAATGCTGCGCAAGGTGCGAGCGGTAAACGAATCCACAATATCAAGCACGGTGACATCGATAATGACGCCGCGCGAACGGAACTGCCGCACTTTCGCCACCAACTGATCGCGCAGCAACAGCAGCTCTTGATCGCTGAGCGCACCCTGGATAGACGCGATCAGAAAGTCTTCCTGTTTTAGTATGGGAACGAGCATGTGGCCGGCCTTTCATTGCTGTTCTAGCTGAATCGCATCGTCCATCTTTAGTTTGGTCACGATATAGCCACTCAGTTGTTCGGCGCGCTCGATGCCGCTCAACATGTCGCCGACGGTTTCAATGCGCCCGAGATCGATACCGAGAGTCACCATGGTCATCGCGATTTCCGGCGACACCCCCGATACGATCACCTTCGAGCCCATCAAGCGCGCCGCTTCGACGGTCTGCACCAAATGGCTTGCCACGCGTGAATCGACATAGGGCACACCCGTGATGTCAACCACGATCACTTTCGCGCGGTTGTCGCGAATGGAACGCAGCAATTGCTCAGTAAGCTGACTGGCACGGTACGAATCGATCATTCCGACCACCGGCAAGATCAGAATTCCCTGACGAAACGGCAAAACTGGCGTTGATAATTCGCGGATCGCCTCCTGTTGCTCCCCGATTGTCTGTTCGCGCGAGTCGATGTACGTCTCGATCGCGAGGCCGATGTCGAGAAAGGTTAGTTTCATCAAAGAGGAAAAGGCGGCGAGCGCCTTTTCGGGATCGCCTTGATACCGCTCGAAAATGCGCTTGCCGACCGCGCGCAAATAAAAGTTGTACATGCCAAGATAAGATTTGACGGGCAAGGCAATGCGTTCATGTGCCGCGCCGACCTTCAGGCGGTTTTCAATGTAATCGACGCCGTAGTTTCCCTGAGTAAGACGCAGAAAATATTCCTTCTGCGCATTCTTGACGTGCGCCAACATGTTGGGGTCGGTAAGAAATGCTCGTGTTTCCTGGAACGTAAGCAGATGCCGGTAAAAATCCTCAATCACGTCATTGGCATACTGGATAGCAACATCGTTGATCTCATTCAGCCGCGCCACATCATCATCGCGAAATTCCAGAAACTCTTTCCGATTGCGTATTTCCTGATCAGTGATATTCAAGCTTTTGAGCAGGGCCGACCATTCTTTTTTATGTCTCGTTGGCGCATCCATTTGCATTCGTCTCCTTTCATCGTGGCATGGTTGTGGACCGCTCTGAAAGCCTCCGGACTTTCCCTGCAATTAGCCGCCATGGGGCAACATCAGGTGCGGGCTAAATACCACCATCCCCGCTAAAGAACGGGAAGGAGAGAGCCATTTGTTTTTCGTTTTTTCTTTCATTGCAAGAGCGTGGTTTTGACAGCATTCCGAGCTGCATAGTTTCCCAATTGATTTCAGAAATGCGCCACTTATCGACTAGTGGAGATGGAAGTAAGGATGAATGGAATCAAGACTTGTTTTCTTCTTTTCAGGAGATGCCTGTTGCGCTTTATGTGTTCTCAGGAAAGTCCTTGCATACAGCATCCGCACCGTTGTTTTCATGGCTGTTGACGACGATCAAATGAGGCGTGTTGCCGCTCGCTGATGATGTGGTGAAGCATCAGGAAATAATCGGGGAGTCATTGATTATGTTCGAGGTATCCCGTGTTCCAGGCAATATTGAATAGTCGAATCAGTGCACTCCTTTTTTGTGTTGTGCTCGCTGCTTGCGGCAGCAGCGGTGAAGAAAGCGAAGTCACGACGCAAACCGGCAGCAACGGTAGTTCGCCGAATCCGGCCCCTCCCGTCCCGACGCCGGTCGTCGGCGGGGTTTCGGAAGCACAACAAGACTCAGTTGGCAGGGCTGTCCCGGTGGACGCAACCAAGGCGCGCTTCAACCGGCCACTCGGCATCGCGCTCGACGACCACGGCAACGTGTATGTTGCCGACGCCGGCAACGCCACGATACGCAAAATCGCTGTGTCCGGCGCAGTCACCACACTGGCCGGTTCACCCGGTGAAAGCGGCCATGCCGATGGCAGTGGCCATGCCGCGCGTTTTCGCTTTTTAAAAGGTATTGCCGTCGATGAAGCGGGCAACGTGTATGCAGTGGATGACAGCGCGATTCGCAAAATCACGCCCAGCGGCGTGGTTACCACTCTGGCGGGAACGCCCGGCATAATCGGCAGCGCCGACGGCGCCGGCGCTGCCGCACAGTTCAACCGGCCTTGGGGAATTGCCGCAGACAAGGTGGGCAACCTGTATGTGGCGGATAACGAGAACTGCCTCGTCCGCAAAATCACTCCTGCAGGAGTGGTCACCACGCTGGCCGGCACGCGCGGCATGCGCGGCACTGCGGATGGCACCGGCGCCAGCGCGACCTTCCTCGGACCGCAAGGCATCGCCATCGATAGCACGGGAAACCTGTACCTCACCGACTGGTTCGGTCCGCCGGCACCGAACATTCCGGAAGGCAGCACTTTCATCCGCAAGATCGCCGCCAACGGCGCTGTCAGCACGCTAGCAGGAAATTTCAATAGCGAAATCGGTCCCGCATTATTCCGCGATACGTTTGCGATTGCCGCCGACTCGGCGGGCAACGTTTATCTGGCGGCGGAGCGTAGCGTCCGCAAAGTGTCGTCGACCGGCATAGTCAGCACCGTTGTTGGGCCAACCGCGCGATTTGATGCGCTGGAAGGTATCGCTATCGATGACGCCGGCAACTTGTATGTATCGGATACATCCGCGCATGCGATCGACAAAGTGACGCAGGGCGGGAATATTACGTTATACGCCGGAAAACCGGGTGAGGCGGGCAGCGTCGACGTGCCGTGACTTCCGCTTTATGGGGTTCTATATGTTCAGGTCTTCATATCCATTGAAAACACCTGATAATTTCCACGCCCCATGTCCTTTGCGTAATACATCGCCGCATCCGCACAAGCGAGCAAGGCTTCCGCATCCTGGCCGTCGCGCGGATAGAGACTGATTCCGATACTGGGGGTAACGGTAAGCTCGTTTTCCTCGATCAGATACGGCAGCGCCAGCGCGTTCAGTATTTTCTGCGCGATTTCTCCTGCGGCCGATGCCGAATGCATTTCTGGCAGCACAATCACGAATTCGTCGCCGCCGACGCGCGATACCGTGTCGACCGCGCGCAACAAGCCGCGCAGGCGTACCGCCACGGCTTTGAGCAGCATGTCGCCGATGCGATGCCCAAGGTGATCGTTGATCGGCTTGAAGCGATCGAGATCGATGAACTGGATCGCCACCTGCGTGCCATTGCGGCGCGCCATCTCCATGGCTTGCTCCAGCCGGTCTTCCAGCAGGCGCCGGTTCGGCAAGCCGGTCAGCGCATCGTGATTGGCAAGATAGCGAATTTGCTGTTCGGCCAGCTTGCGTTCCTGAATTTCCGCTTGCAGTCGCGCATTGGCCTTCGCCAGTTCGGCGGTGCGTTCCTGCACCCGGCGCTCCAGCTCGTCGCGGGCGCGCAATAGCGCCTCTTGCGCATTTCTGCGCTCGGTGATGTCTTCGGTGATGAAGATCGTGCCCTTGCTATGGTCGTGCGGGTCGATCGCCTTGGCCAGCATGCGGCACCAGAATGTGCTGCCATCGCGCTTTTTCATTAGCAATTCGATATCCAGGCGCTGGCCGCTGCCGAGCATCGGTTTCGCGATGCTCGTCATCTCCAGATAAGCCTCGGGCGACGGATACAGGATTTCGGTCGAATGCTCGGCCAGTTCCTCGCTGGGCCAGCCGAACATCTCGGAAAAGCGCTGATTACAGTGCAAGAACTTGCGCTTGCGGGTGAACGTGATCCCGATCGAAGCATTATCGAGAATCGCCTGGTATTCCAGCAGCGTATGGCGAAGCTGCGCTTCGCTGTCCGCCAAGGAACCGGCTTCGGTACTTGCGGGAAAAATATCGCCTCCTATCGCGCGACGTACCAGCCCTGATGGCAATGCAGAGGAAGTCGGTACCGACCGAGCTTCGGACGCTGCTATTCAATACGAACGCGCTATTCCATTATATATTTGCGCAGCAATATTGATATCCTACTCTTTCTGAAGCGAAATAGAATAGGAATTCGTCTGCCGACAACGGCGGTTTTTTGGCGAACGGCGCGTAGGAAAAATGCGCCATTAAAAAGTATCGCTAATCAATGGTTAATAGTAATTTGGCAAAATTGCATGCCAAGCGGCAGTTCCATAGCCCTAAAAAAAAGCCGGCTTGAAAGCCGGCCAAAGTTGCGCACCGAGGATGGAGGAGACTGCGCAATTATTCGTATCTGCCTCGGGCCAGGAAGTTGAGCAGCTTGTCGATTTCGCCACGCTCCTGTACCTGATGGCTGTTGATGAATTTCTGGTAGGCGAGTGGATCGGTCTTGTTCAATTTAGCGAATTCTTCGATTGATATCGGCTGCGGCGCGGACTGAGCCGCGTTCAACGGCGTCATCACCATTGCCGCTGGATCCTGCGCCGCACCGGCGACACCGATCGCGTGCAGGATGTCGGGGCTGCGCCAGGCAATGGCGCACATTGACACAATTAGCATCACCAGCAGTTTCTTCAAGAATGGCTCCGTAATTTCACGCATTGATGCACAATGCAAACACGCATCGAAGTTACCATATGGATATTGCCGAATACATACCATGAATATGTAAACATTGGCTTTAACCTCGCTCGTGTATGAACTTCTGTCTCTAAAGGAAAAACATGAACATTGCGATCTTCGGCGTCGGCGCCATCGGCGGCCTGATCGGTGCGCGTTTGGCGACGATCGGCTGCAACGTTAGCGCGATCGCCCGCGGAGAAACGCTCGCCGCCATCAACACCCATGGCCTGCGCCTGCAAGGGCAAGACAGTATCACCAGCGTGCCGCTTCGCGCGTACTCCGACCCCGCCGCGCTCGGCATCCAGGATGTGGTGATCGTTGCGGTCAAGGCAACGGCGCTACAGGAAATCGCGGCACGCATCGCGCCGCTGATCGGCCCTGACACCATCGTAGTCACCGCGATGAATGGCGTGCCATGGTGGTTCTTTGCGGGTGACAAAGTGCCCTATGCAGGCACGCAATTGCAATCGCTCGACCCGCAGGGCGCATTGCTGCGCGCCATTCCGGTCAGGCATGTGATCGGTTGCGTGGTGCACCTGTCGAGTTCTTGCCCGCAACCAGGTCTGGTGCGGCTCGGCTTCGGCAATCGATTGATCCTCGGCGAGCCGGCAGGCGGGTATTCCGAGCGTCTTGCGGCGCTGGCCGCGCTATTGCAGCGTGCAGGCTTCGATGTGGAAGCGAGCGCCGACATTCGCAACGACATCTGGTACAAGCTGTGGGGCAACATGACGATGAACCCGGTCTCCGCGCTGACCGGCGCGACCTGCGACAAAATCCTCGACGATCCGTTGGTACACGACTTTTGCCTGGCGGCGATGCAGGAAGCGGCGCAGATCGGCGCGAAGATCGGCTGTCCAATTAGTCAAAGCGGCAGCGACCGCATGGAAGTGACACGCAAGCTTGGCGCATTCAAGACCTCGATGCTGCAGGATGCGCAAGCCGGCAAGGCGCTGGAGATCGATGCGCTGGTGACCTCGGTGCATGAAATCGGCAAGCTGGTCAGCGTGCCGACGCCCAACATCAATGCCTTGCTGGGGTTGGTGCGTCTGTATGCGCGCACGCACGACATGTATCCCGGTTGAACAAAGACTCAATAGCATTGCATCCAGATGCCACTGCCTTGGCACATCCTGCCGTTGCGATCGAGATAAGTATTGCCGGCGCCGCCCTGATAACGATTGCCGCCGCCCCAGCATCCGCCCGGATCACACCCGGTAATGGGAACCGGCGCCTGCGGAACCGGCGCCACGACCGTCGGCGGAACGATGCGCGGCGCGGGTGCCGGCGCGGCGGGAATGGATAGTCGTTCCGTCATCATCGGCGCCGCACGCCGCGGCGCGACAGGTTTTTCCTTTGCGGCTTGTGCTTCGCGCAGCTTGCGCTCGCCGACATCGGCCGACGCGCAGCCCGCCAACTGGCCAAGAACCAGCAGTGCTGCGCCGATCCTTTTCGATACCATCCTGCACACCGGAAAAAATATATCCATCACCACGACTTGGACCGCAGCAGCCATGCCGTTATCCCCGGTCGCCGAACTCCTGCTGCAAAAAGGCCGGCACTTTCGCCGCACTCAATGCGGCCACGCGCGCCAGCAGGCGCGGGTCAATGCTGGATACGCCATAGGTACGGCCAAGATGTTGGCCGATATGGATCAGTACATTGGCGCTGACTTCCGCATCGGCTTCGGCGCGGTGCGCGGTGCCATTGAAACGAATGCCGAGCGAGGAAGATAAGGTGCCAAGCTTGTAACTTGGCAAGCCCGGAAACAGGCGTCGCGATAGCTTTAGCGAACAGACGAGGCGCGCATGTTCCGGCCTCAGTCCAAGATCACGCGCCTCGGCCAGCAGAAATTTTTCGTCGAAGCTGGCGTTGTGCGCCGACAGCGTGTCCTTGCCGATGAAGCGCAGCAATTCCGGCACCACCTGCGACACGCACGGCGCACGGTCGACCATCTGCTGTGTAATGCCGGTCAGACCGGTGATGAACGGCGGAATCCTGACGCGACAATTTACCAGCGACACAAAACGATCGACGATCTTGCTGTCTTCGATGCGCAGCGCCGCCACTTCGGTGATACGTGCGCCGGCGGCGGGACTCAGGCCCGTAGTCTCGAAATCGAGCATGACGATGGGTTCTTGGTACATGGGAATGGAAACAATGGAAGACAGAAGGCGATTTTACGGCACGCTGATGGACTACCTCATGAATTTGAAAGAAACGGTAACTGGCAAGCTGTAAAGGTTATCCATTCTGTACAGGCTTATTTTCATAGCCGACCGACTGAAGCCAGCAAAGGCAAAGCATTCCTTGTGGCCGGCGGTCTTATCTACATTTTTGAGGAAGACACAGATTGGTACTCCGTGAAATATCAGGGCAATAAAAAGAAACAGTAGGTTGGATAAAGAAAACAGACACAATTTAGTTTCAGGGCAAACAATATCTGGAGCCCACCAACTGTAAAAACAGTTGTTTCCGAAAACTTAACTTAAGGGCCTTGCAAAACTGAGTTCATGTCCGTCCGGATCAACAAGATGAAAGTAGCGCTCGCCCCAGCGTGCATCGCGCGGCGCAAACGCCGGGGCAAGCCCTGCATCAAGCGCTTTCTGGTACATGCCGTCGACGTCAGAGACGTGGATAATCACGCGCCCCCACCAGTTAATGGGGCCGTGTGTTTCGGCGATCAGGTTTAAGAACGACTCCCCCAACACAAATGAGGTGAATAGGGCGTTAGCGCCTCCCACTTTTAACGGCAAACCCAGTGCCTCGTAGAAGCGCACGGAGCGCCCCATGTCATGCGTTGCCAAGGTAATAGCACTCAAGGCGTCGATAGTCGGTTCTGGCTTGCTTGCAGCGGCATTCATGGCGAATCCTCCCTAAGCTAAACGCATTTGATATCAGCATCATTGGGCCCACTGAACCGTACAGACAGGGAAGGGCAGGGAAAATTTCCGACAGAAATTGACTTTAATCACCCGCTTGCGAAAGTATGTTGCAAACCTGTATGCCTGGATTCGGCGGCCTGCGGGCAAAGAACGATATCGACCGATCCGGCTATTGGCTGGCAATAAGCGATAAACTATGCGTCTTTCGCCGGCGCCCTACCCAAGGAACACGGCACGGTTTCCCCATCCTGACCCGAACCACATCATGACCACCTTCAACGTAGAAAACGTCAACGTCACCTCCTTCGACCAGATACCGACCCCGGAGGAGCTGCACACTCGCCTGCCCTTGTCCGACTCCGCCGGCACGACAGTCACGCAGTGCCGCGAAGCCTTGCGCAATATCCTCGACCGCAAGGACCCGCGCATGTTCGTGGTCGTGGGGCCGTGCTCGATTCATGATCCGGTCGCGGGGCTCGACTATGCGCGGCGGCTGGTGAAGCTGCAGGAAGAAGTGAAGGACACCATGCTGCTGGTGATGCGCGTGTATTTTGAAAAGCCGCGCACCACGACTGGCTGGAAGGGTTACATCAACGATCCGGACATGGATGACTCCTTCCATATCGAGCGCGGCATGGCGAATGCGCGCCAGTTTTTGCTGGACGTGTGCGAACTGGGCTTGCCGACCGCGACCGAGGCGCTGGACCCGATTTCGCCGCAGTATCTGGGCGACTTGATCGCGTGGACCGCAATCGGCGCGCGCACGACCGAGTCGCAGACGCACCGCGAAATGTCGTCGGGACTGTCGACGCCGGTCGGATTCAAGAACGGGACCGATGGCGATATCGGGATCGCGGTCAATGCGATCCTGTCGGCCTCGCATCCGCATTCCTTCCTCGGCATTAACGGCCAGGGGCGCGTATCCATCGTGCGCACCAGCGGCAACCGCTATGGCCACGTGGTGCTGCGCGGCGGCGATGGCCGGCCGAATTACGACACGGTGTCGGTGGCGATGGCGGAGCAGGCGTTGGCGAAGGCGAAGCTGCCGGCCAATATCGTGATCGATTGCTCGCATGCAAACAGTTTCAAGAATCCGGATTTGCAGCCGCTGGTGATGGCCGATGTGGTGAACCAGATTCGCCTGGGCAGCAAGTCGCTGGTAGGCGTGATGATCGAATCGAATATCGTAGGCGGCAAGCAGTCGATTCCGGAAGATTTGTCGCAACTG
>SXGU01312027.1_pt1 | contig 12246 bp, 12 predicted proteins | sample 3174531 | NCBI WGS metagenome assembly SXGU01 (sample SAMN11356863, study PRJNA531348) | freshwater metagenome | isolation source: freshwater sample F1-140 | place: China: Fuxian Lake, Yuxi | collected 2017-12-25
GGCGTCGTGCTCGGCTGCAACAACTACGAGGTGAGCGACCTCGGCGTGATGGTGTCGTGCGACAAGATTCTGCAGGCGGCGATCGACAACAACGTCGACATGATCGGCCTGAGCGGCCTGATCACGCCGTCGCTGGACGAGATGGGGTTCGTGGCGTCGGAGAGGGAGCGCCGCACGAGGACGCTGCCGCGGTTGATCGGCGGCGCCACGACCAGTCCGCAGCACACGGCCGTGAAAGTCGCGCCCGAATACTCGCAGTCGACCGTGCACGTCGCCGACGCATCGCGAGTGGTTGACGTGGTGGCGAGCTTGCTCAATCCCGAGTTGAAGCCGGGGTTCGATGCCGCCAACCGCGCGCATCACGTCAAGCTGCGCGAACAGCATACCGGCAAGCACGAGCGGCCGACGCTGTCGATCGAGAAGGCGCGCGCCAACCGGCTGAAGCTCGACTTCTCAGCCCCAGCCAGGCCCGTCTTCACTGGTGTGAAGAAGGTCGACGTCGCGCTGTCGGACCTGGTGCCCTTCATCGACTGGCAGTTCTTCTTCGCGGCGTGGGAGCTCAAGGGCCGCTTCCCCGCCATCCTGAAAGACGCGACCATTGGCGCTGCGGCCAGCGAGCTCTACGGCCACGCGCAGGCGCTGCTGAAACAGATTGTGGACGGCAAGCTAATCCGCGCGCGCGGTGTCTACGGATTCTGGAACGCCAATACGGAAGGCGACGATGTCGTCCTCGACAACGGCGTCCGATTCCCGATGCTCCGCCAGCAGGAGGTCATTGCCGACGACAAGCCGAATCGGTCGTTGGCCGACTTCATTGCGCCTGCCGGCAGTGGCGTGACCGACTACGTCGGCGCGTTTGCGGTAACTGCTGGGTTGGGCGTCGACAAGCTGGTCAAGAAGTACGAGGCCAAGCACGACGACTACTCGGCGATCATCGTCAAAGCGCTGGCGGATCGCCTTGCTGAAGCCTTTGCCGAGTACCTGCACGCCCAGGCGCGCAAGGACTGGGGCATTGTCGATTCGCTGTCGAATGACGACCTGATCGACGAGAAGTTCCAGGGCATCCGGCCGGCGTTCGGCTATCCGGCGTGCCCGGATCACAGCGAGAAAACGCGGTTGTTCGACCTGCTCGGCGCGCGGTCAGTCGGCCTCGATCTAACCGAGTCGTTCGCCATGACGCCGGCGGCGTCGGTCAGCGGCCTCTACTTCTCGCATCCGCAATCGAAATACTTCGCGATCCAGCGCATCGGCGCAGACCAGGTGGCGGACTACGCCAGGCGCAAGGGAATGGAAATCAACGAGGTCGAACGCTGGTTGCGGCCGATCCTCGCGTATGAACCGGCACTCGTCAGCGCGAAGCCGCGCCGGCGGGCGACAACTTGAACGCCACCATCTGTTCCCCGTTGCGGACCGGCAGCGTCCGCCAACAACAGCTCCTCGGTCGTCGAGGACCAGTGTCGGGACGCCGTTTGTTCCTATTCGGGCGCAGAGTGGGATGATGGGCAGACGTAAACGACCGGCTTGCCCCGAGAGTAAACAAGACATGAAGCGTGTGATCATCGTCCTCGTGCTGCTGGCGGTGGTCACCGCAGGAGCCGGCTACTGGTATTTCAACCGCGCGCGGGTTGAAGTCGCGGTCAACTCCGTCCCGGTGACACGGGGAGACATCATCGACAGCGTCGGCGCCACCGGCACGGTGCAGGCCGTCACCACGGTGCAGGTCGGCAGCCAGGTGTCGGGCAACATCGCATGGCTCGGCGCCGACTTCAACTCCATCGTCAAGAAAGGCCAGGTCGTGGCGCGCCTTGACCCGTCGCTGTTTGACGCGCAGTTGCAGCAGGTACAGGCCAACTTAATCCAGGCGCGCGCCAACCTCACGCGGGCCAACAGCGAACTGGACCGCACCAAGGTGCAGTTGACCGACGCGCAGCAGAAGTTCACGCGCGCAAAGGAACTCTCCTCACAGCGCCTGATCGCCCAAAGCGACCTCGACTCCGCCCAGATCGCGGTCGACACGATGGCCGCCGGTGTCGCGTCGCAGCAAGCGTCGGTGACCCAGTCGCAGGCCGCGGTCACCCAGGCCCAAGCCTCGGTCAACCAATCGCAGGTGAACCGCGATCACACCATCATCCTGGCGCCCATTGACGGCATCGTCACGCAGCGGAGCGTGGATGTGGGCCAGACGGTGGCGGCCAGCATGTCGGCACCGACACTGTTTGTCATTGCCGCCGACCTGACCGAGATGCAGGTCAACGCCAACATCGATGAAGCCGACGTCGGCCGTATTCGGCCCGGTCAGCACGTCACATTTCGCGTCGATGCCTACCCCACCGATAACTTCGAGGGCACGGTGACGCAGATTCGTCTGCAGCCCGTCGTGGTGCAGAACGTGACGACCTATGGCACGGTCATCACGGTGCCGAACAAGCAACTGAAGCTGAAGCCGGGCATGACGGCCAATGTGAAGATCGAAATCGCGAAACGCACCAACACCCTTCGCATCCCGAACGCGGCGTTGCGCTTCCGGCCAACCACCGAGATGTTCACGGCGTTCAAGCAGGAACCTCCGCCTGAGCTAACGGCCTTCGGAGGCGCCGGAGGTGGTCGCGGCGGTCGCGGTGACCGTGGCGGCGCACCCACAGGAGCGGAGCCAGCGGCGGCACCGGCACCGGCCGCAGCAGCACCCGCACCGGCCGCACCGGCAGCACCCGCTCCTCCTGCCCCACCCGCCCTACCTGCTGAGGGACGTGGTGGCGGTGGCCGGGGCGGTGGTGGTGGCTTCGGAGGTGGCGGCGGTCGTGGTGGTCCCGGTGGCGGCGGACCGGAGTTCCAGACGCGCATGCTCGAGCGTTTCAAGACGATGAGCGCTGACGAGCAGACGCAGTTCCTGTCACGCATGCAAGAGCGTGGCGGCGACACGAGCGCGTTCGAGGCGCTGATGACTCCGACGGCCGCGGCCCCTCGCGCCGGCGCGACGCGGCCGGTGGCCACAGCACAAGCCCAGACCATCGACGCGCTGTTCGCGCCGTTGCCGCCGGCCATGTCACGCGGCCGCGCGTGGTCCTTCACCGCTGGTCAGCTGAAGATCATCAACCTGAGGCTCGGAATCAGCGACGGCACCAGCACCGAACTGTTGAGCGACGAACTACCGGAGAACGCTGAGGTCGTGACCGGCGTCACCGGCCTCACGCCGACCCGCGGCGCGCCGGCGCAGGGTGGAGCCGGAAACCCGCTGATGCCGGGTCGCGGCGGCCCTGGTGGCGGCCGTCCGGGAGGCAGCGGTCGCGGTGGCAACTGACACCCCGATGCCCGGCGCAGTGCCGGCCTCGACCGTGATCGCGACCAAGAACCTGGTCCGCACCTACGAGGTCGGCGATTACCAGGTCAAGGCGCTGCGTGGCGTCAACCTCGAGGTCGCGCGCGGCGAGTTCCTGTCGGTGACCGGGCCCTCGGGTTCGGGCAAGTCCACGTTCATGCACATCGTCGGATGCCTGGCGCGGCCAACGTCTGGCCAGTACTTCCTCGACGGCCAGGATGTGTCGCAAATGTCGAAGAACGAACTGGCGGCGGTGCGGAATACCAAGATCGGTTTCGTCTTCCAGGGCTTCAACCTGTTGTCGCGCACGTCGGCGCTCGACAACGTGGAGTTGCCCCTGCTCTACGGCGGTTCGACGCTGAAGACTTCCGAGCGGCACCAGCGCGCCAAGGACATGCTGGCCGCAGTCGGCCTGGCGGACCGTGCGAGCCACCATCCCAATCAACTATCGGGTGGTCAGCAACAGCGCGTGGCCATTGCTCGCGCGCTGGTCAACAACCCGTCGCTCATCCTGGCCGACGAGCCCACCGGCAACCTCGACACCCGGACCAGCATCGAGGTGATGGGGCTGTTCCAGCGCCTCAACATCGAGCGCGGCATCACGGTGGTGCTGATCACTCATGAGCGCGACATTGCCGAGCACGGCACGCGCCTGGTGGCGTTTCGCGACGGCCTGGTCACGACTGATCAGCCCGTCACCAACCGGCGCGTCGCCGCCGATGAACTGGCGAATCTACCGGTCGAAGCCGAGGCTGTCTAAGTCATGAGCATTCTGATGGTCTTTCGCGTCGCCCTGAAGGCGCTGGCCCGCAACAAGCTGCGCACCGCGCTGACCATGCTCGGCATGATCATCGGCGTCGGGGCCGTCATCACCATGGTCGCGCTCGGCACCGGCGCCCAGTCGTCGATCGAGACGCAGATCCAGGCGGCGGGCACCAACATGATCATGGTGAGCGCCGGCAACTTCATGTCGGCCGGCGTGCGCACCGGCCAGGGCAACGCCAGCACGCTGACCCCGGACGATGCCACCGCGATCCGGGACGTGAGCGGCGTGCAGTACATCGCCGCCGGCGTCAACACGCGAGGCCAGGTAGTGGCCGGCAACCTGAATTGGGGCACCCAGATTCAAGGCACCGACGTGGATCTGCCGTTGATCCGGTCGTGGCCCACCACGAAGGGCGCGTTCTTCAGCCCCACTGATGTCGCCTCCGCCGCCAAGGTCGCAGTCCTCGGTTCGGTGGTGCACGAGCAGTTGTTCGGCGCGGACGTTGACCCGGTCGGACAGGTGATTCGCATCAACAACCAGCCCTTCACTGTCGTCGGCGTGATGTCCAGCAAAGGCCAGTCGGGCATGGGCCAGGACCAGGACGATGTCGTCTACACGCCGTATACGACGGTAATGAAGAAGCTACGCGGTATCACCTACGTGCAAAACATCACGGTCTCGGCGGCGTCGGCCACCGACACAGCTCCGACCGCGGACCGGATTGCCACGTTGCTACGCACCCGCCACAAGGTCGTGGACGAAGACGACTTCATGGTCCGGACCATGGAAGAAATGGCCAGCGTCCGCGTGCAGGCGACCGAGACCATGACGGCGCTGCTGGCGAGCATTGCCGGCGTGTCGCTGCTGGTGGGCGGAATCGGCATCATGAACATCATGCTGGTGTCGGGGACCGAGCGCACGCGTGAGATCGGCCTGCGCCTCGCGATCGGTGCGCGCGGGCGCGATGTGCTGATGCAGTTCCTGGTCGAGGCGATCGTGCTCAGCATGGTCGGCGGCGTGATCGGCATCGGGCTCGGTCTGGGCCTGTCGCAAGGTGTGACGGCATGGATGTCGTGGCCGACCAGAGTGTCGCCCGAGGCGGTGGCGGTCGCGTTTGTCTTCGCTGCAGTCACCGGTGTGTTCTTCGGCTTCTACCCCGCCCGCAAGGCGGCCGCGCTCGACCCGATCGATGCGCTACGGTTTGAGTAAGTCCGAGGTTCTCGTCGCCAAGTCGTCCTGGGCGACATTCACCGGCTCGAACTCGAGAAATAGCGCGGGCAAAGTGGGGTTGCCGCCGTCACGGCCAGGCACGGTCATCGTCGCCGATAACCTGACCCACAACGGTGTGGTGCTGGAGGCGTCGCCCGCCGACGACAACGCCAGGGGCGCCAGGGCTTTCGACGTCGCGGTCGCCGCGCATCCCCTGCTCGACTCGATCATCGTACCGATCGTGCGGCGCACGATCGATGGCATGTCGATCTCGGTCGTGAAATAGCATCAGGGCTCGTTGCCGAGCACCGGGTGCGGCCGGTAGACCTCTTCCACGGCTTTTCGCTCCTCGTCTGTCAGGACCACGTCCAGCCCGGCCACCAGTTGATCGAGCTGCTCGATCCTGGTGGCGCTGACAATCGGCGCGGTCACACCGGGACGATGGGAGACCCACGCCAGCGCGACCTGAATCGGCAGCACACCCTTCGCCTTCGCCACCTCGACCACCCGTTCCGCGACGTCGTAGTCGCTGTCGGCGTAATACAGGCTGTGGCCGTAGCCGTCATGCGTCTCACGCACCGTGGCGTCTCGGCTCCCCCGCTGGCGGTTGCCCGCCAGAAAGCCACGCGCCAGCGGGCTCCACGGAATCACGCCAATGCCCTCGGCCGCGCACAGCGGGAACATCTCGCGTTCCTCTTCGCGATACACGAGGTTGTAGTGATTTTGCATCGACACGAACCGCGTCCAGCCGTGCAGGCGCTGGGTGGCCAGCATGTTTGCGAACTGCCAGGCATACATGCTCGAGGCGCCAAGGTAGAGCGCCTTCCCGCCCTTCACCACATCGTGCAGGGCTTCGAGTGTCTCTTCGATCGGCGTGTGGGCGTCGTAGCGATGAATCTGGTAAAGGTCGACATAGTCTGTCCCCAACCGCTTCAGCGAGCCGTCAATCGCCGCCATGATGTGCTTGCGCGACAGGCCGCGACTATTGGGATGGTCGGTGACCGAATAGAACACCTTGGTGGCGATGACCACCTCGTCTCGCCTGGCCAGGCCCTTGATCGCACGACCGAGCACTTCTTCGCTCATGCCCTTGGAATACATGTCGGCGGTGTCGAAGAAGTTGATGCCATGCTCGATGGCCCGCTGGTAGAACGGGCGGCTGGCAGCCTCATCCAGGACCCACGGTCGCCAATTCGGCGTGCCGTAGGTCATGGTGCCGAGACAGAGTCGCGAGACCTTCAGGCCGGTGGTGCCAAGGCGGACGTAGTCCACTGTCGTTTCTCCATGTAGAGGAAGTACGGAATTGAGAGCAGCGCCAGGGCGCCGGCCACCGCAAACGCGCGGCTAAACCCGTAGTGCTCGCTGAGCCAGCCGATTGAGATCGACCCGGTGCCAAGCCCGGTGTCGAACGCACCAATCAGCGCGCCGAACGTCGCCCCGCGTCGATGGTCAGGCACGTGGTGCATCAGGTGCGCGACGAAGACGGGATAGGCCGAGCCGAAGCCGACCCCGAACAGCACTGCCGACAGCGCGAAGGTCATGCGCGTGGACGCAAACACCAGCACGGCAATCCCCAGCACCATCATGCCAAGGCACGGCACGATCACCCGCGCGTGGCCAATCCGGTCGGCGTAGCGGCTGATGAACGGCCGGGTCGCAACGATCGCCAGCGAGAAGACGGTAAAGTACATCGCGCGCGGCGCCACCCCCACCTGATCGGCGTAAATCGCCACGAAGCTGGTGATGCCGCCGTAGCTGAACGAATAGAGGAACAGCGTCACCGCACCGACGATCACCCGCCATTCCACCAGGTCGGACGGCTGGCGCGACAGCGGCGGCATGGCGCGGCGGGTGTCTGGCGGCAGCCGCCACGCGATGAACGCCATGATCAGGTTGAGGCCGGCCATCTCGAGACACAGCAGCGTCCAGCCACCGCGCTCGAAGACCGACAGCCCAATCCACGGCGCTACCGCCACCGCAAGGATGCTCGCGAATCCGGCGTAGCCCAGGCCCTCGGCCCGGCGTGACTTCGGCACGATGTCGGTGACGTACGCGCTCGATGACGACAGCAAGCCCGACCAGAACACGCCGTGGACCAGCACCAGTCCCAAGATGATGTGGTACGACGGCGCGACGGCATACAGCAGCGAGAATACGGTGATGGCCAGGCTCGCGACGATCAGGATGCGGCGCTTGCCCAGCCGATCGCCCATCGCGCCCGTGATGGGCGCCGACACCGCGGACGCGTAGGTCAGGAAGCCAAGAAAGAGCCCAGCTTCACTGCCGGTGCCGCCGAGCGCCAAGATGCGAAACGGCGCGACCGGCAACAACTGAAACGCGGACATGAAGACCGTAAAGCTGTAGCTGCACATCAAGAAGAAGTGCGACGTGAAGAGCTCTTCGTGCTCAGACTTCGAGGACGATTTTTCCAATGTGAGTACCAGCCTCCATGAGCCGGTGGGCGTCAGCAGCCTGCGCCAGCGGAAACACCTGGTGAATGATCGGTCGGACCGTGCGCGCTTCAAGCAGCGGCCACACCCGCTGATGCAACTGCTTTGCGATCACGCCCTTCTGCGCCGGCGTACGGGGGCGAAGAGTTGAACCGGTAATCCAGAGCCGCTTGCGCATCATCACCGATAAGTCGAGCTCAGCCTTCGCGCTCTTGAGGAAGGCAATCTGAATCAGGCGGCCTTCGACCGCCAACGCCTCGAGGTTACGCGCGATGTAGTCGCCGCCGACGATGTCGAGTACGACGTCAACACCGCGGCCATTGGTCGCTGTCTTGGTGGCAGCGACCCAATCAATGGCGTGGTAGTTGAAGGCATGCGCGGCGCCGAGCTTGCTCGTGGCTTCACACTTTTCGTCGCTGCCGGCCGTGGTCAGAACATGCGCTCCAAACACGTGAGCCAGCTGAATCGCCGTGGTGCCAATGCCGCTGGTACCACCGTGGATCAGAATCGACTCGCCGCGAGTCAACTCGCCGCGCTCGAACACGTTCGTCCACACGGTGAAATAGGTCTCTGGAATCGCCGCCGCCTCGATCATGGAGAGCCCACGGGGGATCGGCAGGCATTGCTCGTGGGGCACGTTCGCGCGTTCGGCGTAGCCGCCGCCGGCCACCAGGGCGCACACCTCGTCTCCGACGGCAAATCCCGATACGCCAGGGCCAAGGGCCACAATCGCGCCGGCCACTTCGAGTCCGGGCAGGTCAGAGGCACCGGGCGGAGGTGGATACTTGCCCAGCCGCTGGATCACATCAGGGCGATTCACGCCTGCAGCCGCGACCGCGATGAGCACTTCGCCGGGCCCGGCTATCGGGTCCGGGCGTTCGGCCAGCTTCAGAACATCTGGCGGGCCGAAGCTGTTGATCTCGACGACTTTCATGCCTACTTCAATCCCGACGGCAGCCGAGGCGACGACCACAGCACAGCAAACTCAGCCCACTGCTTCACTACCGACGCGCCGTTGGCGGACTGGCGCGTGAGGTAGGCGCGAATCAGGTCCTTGCCCAGGTTGTAATTGACCACGTAGCTGCGCGTGCCGTCGCCGGGCAGACGCGCCTCGAGCTGCTTGAGTACAGCCTCGAAGTCGGCTTCGGTCTGCGTCGGGGCCCCCGCGTCAAAGAGGGCGCGCGACTCTTCATCAAACGTCAGGCGCTTGCCCTGCATCGCGGGAACCCCGGCAAGCATCAGCAGGATCAGCGTTCTATTTGCCAAAACGGGAACCAATGGTCGGGATCAGGTAATCGCGAAACGCCTTGCTGAAGTCGTAGGCCGGCGCGAAGCCCCAATCGCGGCGAGCGGCGCTGTCGTCCACGTCCTCGGGCCACGAATCGACAATGCCCTGCCGCTTGGTGTCATTCTGCCAGGTGATGTCGGCACCTGGAAAAGCGCGAACCACTTCCTGCCTCACTTCTTCGGCCGAGGGATTAAATGCCGACACGTTATAGGCCGTGTGCGTGAGCGCCGCCTTCGGTGCCACGGCCAGCCGCAGCAACGCTTCGATACCGTCGGGCATGGCCATGAACGGAATGCGGGTGTCGGGGCGCACGAAGCAGGCGTAGGCTTCGCCCTTGGCCGCAGCATGAATCATCTCCGGTGCGTAGTCCGAGGTGCCGCCGGATGGGACGGTGAGCGCGGAGATCAGGCCTGGAAAGCGCACGCACCGAAAATCGACCCGGCCCGACTGCGGATCGGCCGCCAGCTGCTTATAGAACTTCGCGTAGTAGCGGCCGAGCTGCTCGCAATACAGCTTGTTGCATCCGTACATGGTCGAGGGCGTATTGAAGTCGTCTTCCTTCACCCGGCCGGCCGTGCGCTTGGTGTCGAGGTCCGGCAGGCCATAGGCAGCAATGGACGAGGGATACAGAAACGTGACGGGACGCCCGTGCGACTCCGCTTCGCGCTGCGAAAACTCGAGCAGGTTCAGGGTGCCTTCGACGTTCACCTGGTGAGCGGTCACCGGCGTGAACTCCGAGCGTGTCGAGAGCAACGCCGCGAGGTGGTAGACGGTGTCGACCTCGAACTCCGAGAGTATCCGTTCGAGCAGCGCCTTGTCCATGATCGAACCGATGAACTCGCGCTGCACCTTCCTGGCCAGTGCCGGCTCCAGCGGGTTGACGTCCAACGTGACGACCGGCTGCGCGCCCGACTCAGCGAGATGCGCAATCAGGCCGTTACCAATTTCTCCCCCTGCACCCGTGATCAACACGACCGGCTTACGAATCAAGTGGCTCTCCCGCTACGGCTGGTAAATAGACGCGAAAGCCGGCGCCGCGCCCGCGTTCGCTGACCATCGAGATGACGCTGCCGATGTGCCGGATGTTCACGTAAACGGTCGCCGGCCAGAACGGCCCACGCCTCGAGATCCTGCGGCTCGACCAAGTCCTCCGGCGCAGAGCCGCGGACATTGTCGCGGGGTTGGCCCATTGAATGACGTCACTAATGTTTGGCAGGACCACGGCGTCGACGGCTACCAGAGCGCGGCTTTCATTTCGGCGATGGCGATTTCCACCTGACCCAGTTCGGCCAGGATCCGTTCGACTTCGGCCAGGGTGACGGTCAGCGCCTCGGGCGACGGGACACTGCCCCGCTTCACCTCCCACGCCAGATCGCGCGTGGTCTCGGCGCAGGCCCGGCACACCTGCAGGGTGTGCTCGTGGGTGTCGATCAGCCGCCGCACTTCCTGTTGTTCGTCTGGAGTCACCGGCGCCGCCTAGGTACGAAACGGATCCGGGCGCCAGGCCCGAATCGAAGCCTTGATTTCCTTCGGGGCCAGGTTCTCGCGCGCCGCGCGCTCCAGCAACGCCCCCAACTCATCGTCGGACGCAAACCGCAGCGCGGCGATCTGCTTGTTCGACAGCTTCGCGAGGTTCGCATCCTGGCCGGCCGAGAGCAGCTCGGCGCAGCGGACCTTCATCTCGAGCATGATGATGCGGTCCTGCAGCGCGACGGTGTAGAGGCGTGAAATCGCGACCAGCACGAACACCGCCGTCGCCAGCGCCGCGAACGCGAGCTCCTCCGTGTGCCATCCCAGGTGTAAGTAGGTGTAGAGCAGGAACAGCGCCAGCAGCGTCATGCCGCTGGCGAGGTAGGTCGGCACCGGATGGTGCGCGTGACTCTCGTAACTCTGCTCGGCCATTACTTCAGCTTTCCTTCCATTTCTTCGTAGATCTTGCGCACGGCGATCGGCCCCTGCTGGGCGGCCAAATACCACTCGGCATAGGGACCCCAATTCGCCTGCTTCGCCGCATCCTCGATCGACAGCCCCAGTTTGTGCAGCCGGTTCACTTCAGCGATGACATAGCGCATGGCCTTCTGGTATTCCACCAGCTCTTCTCGCGCGACCTTCGCTTCCTCGATAAAGCCGTGACCCGGGATGTAAAGATCGACATCCATCTTCAGGGCTTTGTCGATCACGCTCACCCACTCAGTGGGAAACGCCGATCGCATGGCCGGAAACACGCGGTTCAAGTAGACCTCGCTCATGAACAGGAGCTTCTGCTTCGGCAGGTAGACCAGCAGGTCGCCGCCGGTGTGCGCGCGGCCGGCGTAGATGGCCTGCACCTCGATGCCGCCGATGTTGATGGTCTGCGTGTCGCCGACCATCGAAGGCACGTCCGACTTCATCGCCGCCTTCGACGCCTTGGTCACGACGTACGTGATGTCTTTCGGCAGCACCGCATTGCCGGCGGTGTGATCGCCGTGATCGGACCCGACGATATACCACTTCACCGGCTTGGGGGTAACCTTGGCGATCGCCTCAAGCAGCTTCTGTGTAGCGGCGGGACTGCCCTGCCCGTCAGCGATCAACACGCCGTCGCCGCCGATCACGAACAGCGAGACGGTGACCATGCCTGCGCTGTGAAAGTCTTCGTAGCCGTAGACGTTATCGGTAATCTTGACGGTGCGAGGGAACTGGTCGCGGCTCAACCCGCGCTTGATGGGGTCGGCGGTCCTGACCTGGGCCGCCGATGTTGCCGATATCACCAGGGCCACAGATAACGCAGATAATACAGACTTTAGAATGCGCGACAACATGGGACGTGATGGTACCACGCCCCATGCGTCGGTCGTTACCGGCCGTCGATCAGGTCGCCCAGGCCGCCAACGCGGTCCAGGATGGATCCTTCCTCTTTGCGCCGGCCCTTGCTCTGCGGCGCCGCGGAGTAAATGCGGTCGGCCAGGCGCGACAGCGGCAGCGACTGCAGCCACACGCGGCCGGGGCCCTGCAATGTCGCGAAGAAGATCCCTTCGCCGCCGAACAGCGCCGTCTTGATGCCGCCGACGAACTGGATGTCGTAGTTCACACTGGGCTGCAGCGCGACCAGGCAGCCGGTGTCGACGCGCATGGTCTCGCCCGCCGCTAGTTCGAAGTGGTGAATGGTGCCACCCGCATGCACGAAGCACAGGCCATCGCCCTCAAGCTTCTGCATGATGAAGCCTTCGCCACCGAA